>ERZ773062.5-NODE-5-length-384584-cov-10.119039_pt1 | contig 384584 bp, 347 predicted proteins | sample MGYA00580626_ERZ773062 | MGnify/ENA primary metagenome ERZ773062 (study PRJEB29015, sample SAMEA2738003) | human oral metagenome | biome: human oral; feature: human-associated habitat; material: dental | place: China | collected 2058 ... | reverse complement strand
TGAGAGATTTTGTATTATTTATGTATGAACTGGCAATGAAAAAAGAAATCGGATTTGAAATAATTGTGGAAGATAAATTTCTCAATAATGACATTGAAACCAATGAAAATAAATGGAATGTTAAGCTTGTGTTCTATGGTAATGATAAAGAACACGCTTTTAATGCTGACGTATGCAATATCCTAAAAGAGTTGTCTGATAATCTGTTTGATTTAGAGTCCTACTCCATTACAAAAGAACAGTTTGATTCTATGAAAAATAAATCTGTAGAGTATTATTCTCTACCACTAACACAGAAAAAGTTTGAAGAACTGAGTCGTGATGAGATTCTGAAAAAAAGAATTGAGTACTTGAAAGAAAAAAATCTACTATAAAATAAATAGGCTAAAAGAAAGGAAAAGAGTTCATATGAGTGTAGATCAATGCATACGTAATCTAAATCAAATAGATAAAGAACTTGCCGATTTGGAGAAAAAGCTTGCTGAAGAATTAAAAAATGAAGCTAATAAAACAAAGAAAATTAATGATATTAGCAAAAGCATCACGAAAAATACTTCCGCTTCTTCATATTCTTCTAAGATGAAACAAATACAGGGATATCAAAGTGATCTTGCAAAAATATCAAGCAAAAAAGCCGATATAAACAAAAGGATTGCCGATAAAAGAAAAAGAAGATTAGATGCAACACAAAAACTTCAAAAAGAGCAATACGATGAGGCAAAAAAAATTGAGAAGCAGCAAAAACAAACTTATCAAAATTATGAAAATCGAATTAAAACTTTAACTTCTCAAATTTCACAATTAACTAATTACAATAATGGAAATCGTAATATTTATTCTGATGAAACAAATGAAGAATATGATGTATTTATCTCTCATGCTTCTGAAGATAAAGAAAGCTTTGCAAATGACTTATATAATTCTCTAAATAATGCAGGTATCAAGGTATGGTATGATGAACTATGTATATCTTGGGGAGATAGCCTTCGTTCAAAAATTGATAACGGTTTAAGAAAATCAAAATATGGAATTGTAATATTATCTAATTATTATATTAAAAAAGGTTGGACCCAGTATGAACTAGACGGATTATTTCAAATTGAAATGACTGGTGGAAAAACTATACTACCTATATGGCATAATATCTCTAAAAAAGAGGTTCAAGATTTTAGCCCAACACTAGCTGGAAGAATGGCTTTAAATTCTGCTATGATGACACCTGATGAAATAGCAGAAGAACTCATCAATATTCTGGACCTCAATCAATAACATAATATCAATGGATTATAAAAAAATCACCAAGAGAATATTAAATTCCTTTGGTGATTTTTAATCTGCAAGCATTTTGCAAGCACAGCGCTTACAAAATAGCTATTTATAAGGCTTTAGAGCCTGTTTTTAATCATTCCCACTCAATTGTTGCTGGTGGTTTGCTTGTTATGTCATAGACAATTCTGTTTATATTTTCTACTTCGTTTACTATTCTTACGGAAACTCTGTCCAATACTTCATAAGGGATTCTAGCCCAATCAGCTGTCATAAAGTCTGTTGTTGTAACTCCTCTTAACGCTAGAGTGTAATCATATGTTCTAAAGTCCCCCATTACTCCAACTGTTTTGTTGTTTGTAATAACTGCAAAATATTGGCTTATATTTTTATCTTCTCCTGCTTTTGCAATTTCTTCTCTAAATATTGCATCTGCATTTCTTAGTATTTCTAATTTTTCTTCAGTAACCTCACCCATTACTCTTATTCCCAAACCTGGTCCTGGGAATGGTTGTCTGAAAACTAAATATTTAGGCATTTTAAGTTCTAAACCTAATCTTCTAACTTCATCTTTGAATAAGTCTCTTAAAGGTTCTATTAAATCTCTAAAATCTACAACATCAGGAAGTCCTCCTACATTATGATGTGATTTTATAACTTTTGCATCTCCAAGTCCTGATTCAATAACATCAGGATATATTGTTCCCTGTGCTAAGTAATCTACTTGACCAATTTTTTTAGCTTCATCTTCGAAAACTCTAATAAATTCTTCTCCAATTATTTTTCTTTTTTGTTCAGGATCTGTTACTCCTTTTAGCTTTTCTAAAAATCTGTCTTTTGCATTTACTCTTACAAAATTTAATTCATCATTTTTAAAGGCTTCTTCTACTTCATCACCTTCATTTTTTCTCATAAGTCCAGTATCAACAAACACACAAGTTAATTGGCTTCCAATAGCTTTTGAAAGTAAAGATGCACAAACAGAAGAGTCAACTCCTCCTGAAAGAGCTAATAAAACTTTTTTATCTCCTACAGTTTGTTTTATTTTTTGTATTTGTTCATTCATAAAGTTTTGCATTGTCCAATCACCACTTGCATTACAAATATCGTAAAGGAATGATTTTATTAATTCTTTTCCTTCTTCTGAGTGATTAACTTCTGGATGATATTGAACTGCATAAATTTTCTTTTCTTCATTTTCTATTCCAGCATAAGGACATGTATCAGTATGTTGAATACAGTCAAATCCTTCGGGAAGTTTTACAACTTGATCTTGATGACTCATCCAAACAGTTGTTTCAGATTTCATATTTGAAATAAGTTTTGAATTTTTATCTTTGATGCACAAAGTTTTTCCAAATTCCTTTTTGTCAGCTTTTTCAACAACTCCACCAAATGTTTGAGATATTAATTGCATTCCATAACATAATCCCAAAATTGGTATATTAAATTCAAAAATTTCTTTTTCAATTTTTGGCGCTTTTTCGTCATAAACACTATTTGGTCCACCTGTAAAAATTATGCCGATAGGTTTTTTTCTCTTTATTTCATTAACTGCTTTATTATAAGGAACAACTTCACAATAAACATTAAGATCTCTTATTCTTCTAGCAATTAATTGATTATATTGTCCTCCAAAATCAACAACAAGAATTAATTCATTTTTCATTTGATAATCTCCTTAATTTTATTTAATAATAATATTATATAATATTAGTAACAAAAGGTAAATATCAATAAAGTTATTTTAAATGAAAAAGGAAGCTTTCGCTTCCTTTTATTGAATAATTTATTTTACTTCTGTAGGTACTGTAATTTTACCTTCAGCAATACTCTTCTTTAATTCTTCAATTTTTTGTTTTAATTCATTAGGAATTTTAATCTTTAATTGATCTTCTTTTCCATATGCAACGTCAACACCATTTGTTTTTAGTGAAAATTCAATAGTTTCTCCACCTCTGAATTTTCCTTCATATAAATCTTTACCAACACTCTTGATAGCTTCATTTACTTTTTTAATTGTAGAAGCTACAACATATTCCGGTGCTAAGTAAGATTGGTCTCTATCTACACCAAAAACGAATTTTTTGTTTTCTTTTGCTGATTCAATAACACCATTTCCTGTACCACCTGATGCATGGAAAATCATATCAACTCCTGATGAGTACATACTATTTGCAATAGCTTTACCCTTAGTTGCATCTCCAAAACTTTCAGCATATTGAGCAACAACTTCTACTTTTTTATTGTTGTCTTTTGCTGCTTGTTCAACACCGGCTCTAAAACCTGCTTCAAATTTTTTGATTAATGGAGATGTAATACCACCAATAAAACCAACTTTGTTTGAAGTAGTTAATGCTCCAGCTAAATATCCAACTAAAAATGAATTTTCGTTATCCGCAAAAATTGTTCCGATAAGGTTTTTTGGAGTGTTTTCAAAAGAGGAATCAATAATTACATACTTTTGATCAGGATTAGCTTTTGCTGCGGCTTCAATATCTTTTGCTAATGCAAAACCAATTCCAGCGATTAAATCATTTTTACCATCAAGTAAAGTTTCTAGATTTGTCTTGTAATCAGAAGCTTGTTTACTTTCAACATAAGTAGGTTTTTCAATTATTCCTTCTTTTTGTAATTCCTTTAAGCCTTCATAAGCAGATTGGTTAAATGATTGGTCATTAACACCACCAGTGTCAGTTACCATTGCATATTTGATTGGCTTTTTAGTATTTTCTTTTTTTTCTTCTGTTTTTGTTTCTTTTTTTTCATCAGGTTTAGAAGAACAACCTGTTAGAATCATAGCACCAACTAAAAGTGCTGCGAAAGTCTTTTTGAATTTCATATAAAACCTCCTAAATTATTTAGTCTAGTACATTATATATCAAAATAACTAAAATTTCAATACTTTTTCTACTAATCTCCAATTAAATTTTCACCATTTTCTGAATTATTGTCATTTTGTTTATCAGATTGAATTTTTTCTCCGGATTCAGATTTATTATCTAAATATTGTCCAATGATATCTCTGACAATTGGTCCACAATATGCACCAGCTCCACCTTGAAATATTACAGTAGCAATAGCAATTTCCGGCTTATTATAAGGTGCAAAAGAAACATTCCAAGCATAATTATCATATGCTTGTCCAGTAACAGGATTGATTCCACTTTTTTGTGCTGTACCTGTTTTTGTACCAATTTCTATCGGTAAATTTTTAAAAATTTTAGAATTTTCAGAAGTTTTAGATGCCATATTCATTCCTTCTAAAATATATTTTAAATTTTTAGGATTAAAAGTTGATTTTTCAGTTTCAGGATTATTTTGAAATGACACTGTCTTATTATCATGACTTACTATTTTTTCAATAACAGACGTTTTTAACTTTTGTCCACCATTTGCAATCATAGCCATATATCTTGCCATTTGTATAGGTGTATAAGCATTTTGTCCTTGTCCAATTACAGTATTTAATGAGTCTGCATTAGACCAAGAAGCTTGATTTAAATAATCAAATTTTATCATATCTGCTAAAGTAACTTTTGAATTTCCGACTGTTTCTTCAGCCTTTAGTTCCAATTTTTCCAGTCTTTTAATTACTTCTGTTCTCGAAGGAACTGTTTCTTCATCAGCCCAGTTTACAATAGTATCAATTATTTTATTAAAGTCATAATCTTCTTTATTTTTATCATCTAAGATATATTTATCAATTTCTTTTTCCAATTTTTGCTTTAACATAGCTTTAGTTAAAGATTTTTTAGTATTTGAATCAGGAACAACTCCTTTACTTTCTTTTGGTACATTTATCTCAATACCTGTTCTTTCTCCAAGTCCCAATTCTTTTACAGTTTTAGACAAATCTTCAATTGTAATTTTAGTCCCTGTTTTTTTATTTGATTTAGGATTTTCTCCCAATGCCAAAGCATAGAAGTAGTAATTACAGCTATCTCTTAAAGCAGTTCTTAAATTTTCATTTCCATGTGTTCTTTTATATTGATTCCATATCCAACAGCCGAATTTAGTATCTCCAACATCCATTACACCTTGACAATTAATATTTTCATTAGGATTTAATCCTTTTTCAAGAGCAGCTAATGCACTTGCAAGCTTAAATGTAGAACCCGGTTGTGAAATACTTTGTGTTGCAATATTATATAAAGGTCTAGGAGCAAGAAAATCTCTTGCATCTTCCGGAAATAAACTTATCCAGTCACTATTTGAAATCCCTGTTACAAAAAGATTTGGATCATAAGAAGGATAACTTGCAAGTGCTAAAACTTTTCCCGTTTTAACATCAAGCACAACAACTGCTCCACTTGTTGCATTTTTGTGACTTTCGTTAGGCTTATAACTTCCCCACTTACTTTTATACTCGCTTCCATTTCTAATAGATTCCAAAGTACGTTTTAAAGACTCTTCTGCTACTTTTTGTAAGTCTGAATCTATTGATAGATATACATTTTTTCCAGGAACAGCCTGCGTTTCAGAAATTGTTTCTGTTCTATTTCCTCTATTATCAACCATTACTTTCTTAAAACCATCTTGTCCTTTTAAAGAAACTTCTTGACTTTCTTCAACTCCTGTTTTTCCAATAAAGCTATCCGAAGAATATCCCTTATCTTTAGTATATTTTTCAATTTCATCCTGTTGAGAAATTTTTCCAATATATCCTAAAATGTGAGAAGCTAATTCCCCATTAGGATAATGTCTTATTGGTTCCATCGAAACAGTAAATCCCTTATTATTTTCAAACTTTTCTTTTATATGAGAAACACAAGGCTCAGAAATTCCATAAGTAAGAGTAATAGGAATATATGCTTTATCTCCCTGTAATTCAACTTTTCTATTTAAAACTAAATAACTATATGCAGTATAGTTATCTAAATCTTCAATAGAATAAGTCTTTTTTAATGTGGAAAATAGACTTTCACCAGTATAATCGTCCTTTACTTTATATCTATTCTTTATCTCTGTTCGATTTATATTATATACATAATCAAATGATTTATTTGTTATAGAAATTTTTAAAATAATATTATTTTCAGTATTTACTTCTTGGGCAATGTTTTTTATATCGTCAGATAAAACAAAATCATAAAGCAAATTATTTTCTTCTGCAAGAGAAATTAAGTGAGTCAAAGGTTCGATGTCTTTTTTTTCGTTATCCTTATAATTAAATTGCACTTTTTCTTTATCTTTTTCATCTTTGACTAATGTGTACTCAACATTTATATCAATATTTTTTTCTTCTAATTTCTTTAATAAAATCTCTGCAGGAATTATTTTATTTCCTTTTTTATCAACTTTTACATAACTCAATAATTTATCCATAGTAAATTTTCTAACCATATTATAGAAATCATCTTTTGCACTGGTTTCTAAAGTTACTTTTGAATTTTGTTTATTTAATTCCGATTTTATTAGCAACAAATTATATCTATTCAAATCAACCAATGGACTTAGCTCAATATTTTTTAAAAGATTTTTTTTCTTTAATTCATCATAAACTAATTTTCTTGCCAAAGGCTGATCCAATATTTTTCTTATTATTGACTTATCATCCTTTACTAAATCTGCAACATGTGAATAAATTCCTTTAGAAAGATCTTTATCTTTCGCATATTCTTCATATTTTTTATCTTTAGAAAAACTTATATCTCCACTATCTACATCAAAAAAATCACTTGGAACATATATTCCTTTAAGTTGTAAATCTCTTATAACTTTTTTTATAATATAGTACGAAAATTTTGATGAAGAATTTTTTTCAATTCTAAGTTTTAAAATATCTTCTACCAATTTATTTTCTAAAATTATATCCAAAACTTTTTCTTTAGGAGACTTTGACTCAGTAAAATAATCAACATCAGAAGAATACACAAAATAATTAATTCCTAAAAAATAATCATCAGTATCCCAACTTGCACCATCTTTATTAAGTATTCTGGTTAATTCTTCAATTTTACTTACTTTCTCATCTTTATTTAATCTATTAAATTCATCTTTCAAAATTTGAACAGCCGGACTAGTCTTAACTCCTGCTAATAATTTACCATTTCTATCATAAATATTACCTCTTGGAGCTGTTATTTTTACATCCTTAAGTCTATTATTATCCGCTTTATCTCTATAGTCATCACCATTCATTATTGTTAAATGAAACAGTTTTACAACAAGTGCAATCATCAAAATAAATAAAATGGAATAAACTATCTTATATCTCAATTGTCTATCATTAATCTTTTCTAATTTATTCTTATCAAAAATCTTCATATAATTTACCTACTAAAATCTAAATTTTTTCTTTTTAAACACTTTTCTCAAAACATAGTTACATATCAAGTACAATAAAACATTTAAAAGCATCTCTATAATTATTGGACCTTTTAAATATTTTATAAACCTTGCTGATGATGAATTTTCCAAAAACATATAAATTATTGTATTCATAACCCAATAAAACAAAGTTGCTACAACAGTAATTATAGAGCCTGAACGTATGTCTCCTTTGTTTATGGAGTCTTCATTATATCCAACTATAAATCCTATCATATAATATATCAACGCTCTTATCCCTATAACTCTTGAAAATAAAATATCCTCAAAAAATCCAAGTACAATCCCGGAGTATCCGGAAATATAAGAACCAAAATTCATGGCAATTGCAACAACAACTGCTAAACTCATATTTGCTTTAGAGTTAAATATACTAAAATTAGGTAATATCGCTGTTTGTATCATTATACTTGCAAAAAACATTAATACAACTTTTAATCTATTCATTGTCTTCACCATTTCCTTTTAATACAAACACCCTAAACAAAGTCGTAAAGTCTACAGGAGATTTTACACTAACTTTTTTTTCTAAATTATTTTCTGAAGATTTTACCTCTGTAACTTCTCCGATGTATAAGTTTCTTGGAAATACTCCACCTCTACCTGAAGTAACTAATTTATCGCCAACCACAACGTCAGCATCTGATTTATACATAAAACCGGACAAAAGATTGTTTTCTTGACCATTTATAGATCCATATGATTGTGTTCTAACGACATTAAATGAAACATTACTTGCAGAGTCAACTAAACTGGAAACTTTACTCCAATTATATCCGACTTCAACTACCTTTCCAATAACTGCCTTAATATAAGTATTTTCCTTATCTCCAACGGTTCCTTGAACAATAATATCTCCAACTTTAACACCATCTTTACTACCTTTATTTATGTTAAATCTTACAAACAAACTATTGTTATCTAGAGCAATCACATTAGCACTTAAAAGATTTTCTTTATTTTTTAAATACAAATTATATTCATTTTTTAAAAATTCTTCTTTAGCTATTATGTTCTCCATACTTATATTTTTTTCTTTAAGTTCTGCGTTTTCAATTTTTAGTTTTTCATTTTCTTCTCTAATTGCTTTTGATCCAAAAATATTCTTAAAAACCTCTTTTGAACTTGCAATAGAAGAATAAACTATTCTTGAAATTGAACTAGTAACCGTTCCTATCGCATTTTCTCCAATATTCATAATAGAAGAATTATTACTGAAAAAAATTATAGAACTTAAAATTATCACTGTTGTAAAAAAAGAAATTTTCTTTTTACGTGCTTTAATATTTCTAAATCTATTCATTATTTTTTCTCCTATTATTTTTAGCTTTCATATTATTAACCAAGATACTTGCTCCTTCACAAGTACAGGTCAATGGATTTTCAGATATATTTATAGCTATTCTCAATTCGTTTTGTAAATACTCAACACAACCGTTAATTTTAGAACAACCTCCTGTTAGAAATATTCCATTTCTTAAAACATTCCCTGTCATTGACGGAGGAGTCTTTTCCAAAATAACTTTTATTGCGTCAGCAACTGCATTAAAAAGCGGAAATAACGAAGATGTTATATCTTTCCCATAAATTGTAGCATTTCTAGGCATACCACTGTTTATATCTCTACCGAATATTGAAAGACTATTAGTGATATTGCTAGTTATAAATGAAGACAGATTAATCTTTATAAATTCCGCAGTTTCTTTATCTATCATCAAATCATATTTATTTTTTACGATATTTATGATGTCATAATCTATTGAATCTCCACCAATATCAACAAATTTAGACGCAACAACTCCACCTAAACTAACTAAAGAAACATCTACAGTTCCTCCTCCAATATTAGCCACAATACTTCCTGACGGTTCTAAAGCCGGAAGTCTCATTCCAATTGCAGACGCAACTGCGCTTGGAATAAATTCAATGCTTCTAGCACCGGAATAAATTACACAATCTTCGATAGCTCTTCTATCAACTTCAGAAATACCACTTGATATCGCAATATGCACCTTTGGATGAAAAACTGAAAAACTCGATTTTGCTTTTTTTAATAAATTTGTTAGCATTACTTGAGCAATTTCAAAATTTATTATCTTCCCACCTTTTATGGGTGCCAATGTTATTATATTGTCTGGAGTTTTTCCTTCCATATTTTTTGCTTTTTCTCCAACTGCAACTATTTCATAATTATTTAAATCCACTGCAACAACAGAAGGTTCCATAATTTTACCATCTTTTCTTTTTGAGTATATTAGAGTGTTAGACGTACCTAAATCTAAGGTCAAATCTTCTCCTAAAATCCACGAAAAACCCATTTTTCTACCTCTCTTACCTCATTAATCCTTTTTCTTTTAAACTAACATATTTATTATATCCGATTATAATATGATCTAATAATCTTATTCCAACTAAATCTCCAACCTCTTCCAATCTTTTAGTTATATCTATATCTTGTGAACTTGGAGTAGGATCCCCACTTGGGTGATTATGCAAACAAATAATACTATTTGCACTATATCTTAGGGCATATTTAAAAACTTCTCTTGGATGAACTATAGAAGAATTTAAATCTCCTTTAGATATTTCATCCCAAGAAATTATTTTATTCTTAGTATCTAATAAAAGAACATAAAAATGCTCTTTCATTTCATCTCTCAGTATATTCATAAAAATATCAGCAACGCTTTTAGGAGAACCTATAGAAAAATTATCAACACATTCCCTCATATTCAATCTTTTTGAAAGTTCTAAAGCTGAAACTATAGAACAAGCCTTTGAAAGACCTATTCCATCAATTTTCATCAAATCATTAATTGTAATCTCACTAATTCTATGAAACTTACTCATATATTTCCATAATTTTTTTGAAAGAGTCAAAACATCTTCTTTTTTTGAACCACTTCGAATTAAAATTGCTATAAGTTCATATTCGCTTAAATTTTCTAATCCAAATTTATAAAGTTTTTCTCTCGGTTTATCAGTTTCTTCAAGCTCTTTTATCGAAACAGTAAAAGTTTCTATATCTTCATATTCAATATTTTTTACGCTATTTACTTCATTTATTATTTTTTCTCCAAAAGATAGATTTTCTTCTTTAATTTCTTTTTCAAAAATTTTTTTCTCTTTTAATTTTTCATCGTTTAAAAAAATTTTTAACTCTTTTAAAAAATTTTCATAATCATTACTTGACATAATTACCTCTTAAAATTTTATACATATAATTTGAAATAATACCAACCAAGATTCCGGTAAAAACTCCAATTATACCTAAAAAAGGAATAAAATTAATCAAAGTTCTTGTATTTAAAAGAACCATAGAAACCAGTATTTGAACCATAACATGAGAAACAGACCCCAAAACACTTATTCCTATTAAACTTAAATACTTACTACAAAACTTATTTAATATATACATAGTAACAATGCTTGTAAATCCCGCTGAAAAATTATATATAAAACTTATAGGATTTCCTAATATTATTACTAATAAAATCGCCTTAAGAAATGAAATAAAAAATGTTTCTTTAAAACCGAAAAGTAAGATTGAATTTATAATTATTATATTTGACAGCCCTAATCTTACATTTGGAATAGGTATTGGAATATAATACTCTAATAATGATACTATTAAAGCAACTGAAACAAATAATGAAATTAAAATAACTTTTTTTGCTTTCATTAATTTACCACATCCAAATCATTATTTTGTCTTGATTTTATTTGTATCACCAATCTATTTGGCATACAAATAATTGCTTGTCCAACTTTATTTATTTTTCCAAACTTAACATCGAGTTTATCGGGACAACTCGCTTCGATAACTCTAACTCCATCATTATCTACTTCTAAAATATTAAGTCCAAAAGAAGTTCTTATAGGATAAACTTTCTTTTCCTTTCCAAATGTTATCTGCTTAATTTCTTCTCCATTTACTTGAACACTTATATATTTATCTTCGGTTGTTATAAAACTTTTATTTATATATACAAATGAAAAGCAAAAAATAATAATTAAAGTAAAGATAACAATAATATCTCCTTTTTTCATATACACTTCCCTATTTTTACTATGAATATCCTATCAATATAACAAATATTAAAAAGACAGGATTATCATCTCAACATTAATTTTATCAAAAAATTATCTATTTTTCAATGTTTTAAAAATTTTTTTCTGGAAATGCTCCATATATTTATTAACTAAACAAAAAAAGTAGTATTAAAAAAATTTAAAAATACTACTTTTTTATCTTTATTTTCATTTTTTCAAAAATTAATTAACTGAATTTATATAATGTCCTTTAAACACATTTTTATAATTAAATTTTTTTGAATATTTTAAATATTCAACACATTCTTTTAAAATTCTATAGACCATATCAGAATCTTCATAAGTAAAATCAAGTCTTACTCTGTCAATTCCAAGCTCAAATATTTCATTTATATTTTCTCTTAAATCAAGTGTAATATGATTTCTTATTTCAGTTCTACAAAATATATCTTGAAATAATCTAAACTCTCTATTCTCCATATCTTTTAAAATATAGTCACTTCTTGCACATTCAGCACAACGCCTATCTTTGTGACAATCTTTTGTCAAAACACCCATTGCACAGTATTCCGTAAGCATTGCTCTTGTATGTCCATAAATTATCATATCAACATTTGCATTTTTTTCTTTTGATTTATTCAATAAACTTTTTATTTCAAATTTATTTATTTCCTGTGAAATTGTTATATCTTCAGCATCAAAATATTTTTCAAAAAATCTCAATGAATATGAGTTATAAATATTAAAATATGTGTCTATATTGAATTTTTTAGTTCCAAATTTTGATTTAAAAAAATTTTTTGAACCCCAAGTTGATATTTGAACTTTATTAAAAATTTCATTATTTATTTTAGATAAATATTTTTCTAATATAGAATACTCTTCATTTCTTATAACACCTAAAGCGCTATAAACTAAATTTATCCCAATAGTTTTAAATTTATTATAATATTCTTCAAGTAAAGTAAAATCTTCAGTATAAATTTCTCTTATATACTCTGATATATCCGGATTTTCTAAAATTTTATCAAGTTGAGAATTTTTATGTACTTTTAATGTAATCTTTCCATTAAATACTTTTTTATCTTTTAGATAGCTAGAATCCTCATAAGGACAAATAATTCTTTTTGCTGAAAAATCCAATCTATACTCTTCATATTTTTCTATTGCTTTTCTTCTAAGATTATTCAATACTGAAACTGGAACAAAGACATCTTTATCTACAAATATATTATCAAAAACGAATTTGTAAGGAGTTCCACCAGTTTTACACAATTTTTCAATAATCTTATCTATTTCAGCTTCTTTATCATTTGCCTTTTCTATTTTTTCGTCTGAATAAACTTCAATATTTTCTAAAATAAACTTTGCTTTTTCACCAACTTTTATAAAAATTTCACATTTTAAATTTATCTTTTTATTCTCAATTCCTTCTATAAATGATTTATTGGCATTATCTACCAATAATTTATCAGAAGTTTTGTAAACAGGAGTATTAGATTTTATATTTTTCACAAAATCAATTTCTATAATTTCTCCAGCTACTCCAAAGTCAAAAATTTCACCATTTTTAATTATTCTACCAATACTTCCTCCACCTAAATTAATACCGTCTCCTTTCGAAAGTTTGCCGGATAACTTTATTTTCAATTTGTTCTTTTTGGAGTTAAAACTTAAAACTTCTCCAACTTTTACTCCAACATTATTAGGCTTATCTAAATTGATTATATCAGAACCGTTTTTACTCATAAGGTATCCTGATGTGAATTTTCTATTAAAAATAGCTTCTAAATCTTCTTTTAAAGCCTTTTTATCATCTGTAATTTTATTATTTATGTAATTGTCTATAGTTTTTCTGTATCTTGATGTAACAACTGCTACATATTCTGGTCTTTTCATTCTTCCTTCAATTTTTAAAGATTTAACACCAGTATCCAATATTTTTTCAATGTTTTCTATACTACATAAATCTTTTGGACTCAATAAGTAATTTCCATTTACATCAATAATTTTTCCTGTTGTCTTGTTAATCAATTTATAGCTTTGCCTACAAGGCTGAGCACAACGGCCTCTATTTCCTGAACGATCTCCAAGCATTGAGCTCATCAGACATTGTCCTGAATAACTTATACAGATTGCTCCGTGAATGAATACCTCAATGTCTATATCAACATTATCACAGATTTCCTTAATTTCTTCTATACTAAGTTCTCTTGCAAGAACTACTCTGTTAAATCCAACTTTTTTTAATTCTAAAACGTCATTTAATGAATGTGCAGATATTTGAGTTGATGCATGAAGTTCCATATTTGGATATCTTTTTCTTAAAACTTCTGCAACTCCAATATCAGATAAAATTATTGCATCCACACCAATTTTATATAAAAAATCTGTATAAGAAATCAATTCTTCAACTTCGGTTTCTTTAATAGATGTATTGACCGTAACAAATATATTAACATTCCTAAGTTTTGCATATTTTACAGCTTCTATAAGCTCATCATTGTCAAAATTTGTTGCAGAAGCTCTTGCTCCAAAACTGCTACCGCCCAGATAAATAGCATCTGCACCATTTTGAATTCCGGCTTTCAAGGATTCCATAGACCCCGCCGGAGATAAAAGTTCAAACATAAAATCCCTCACAATAAAAATTATATCTTTATAAAAATGTGTAAAGACATATTTATTATACCACATTTTTTGCAATATAAAAGGAGAAATTAAAATTCCTCCTTTTAAAATATTCAATCATATTTAAATTTTATAAGAAATGTATTAATAAAAATCAAAATAAAATGAATTATTATTATAATTATAAACAAGAATATTGATTTAGAGCCTAATAATTCGACTTTCCCGAATACAACTGGATATAATATTGCTAATAATTGAAATATTACATAGCATAAATTTATAATTAAAAATTTATAATTTATCTTATACAAAATTGAAAATGTCATATATAATAAGAGTATGACAATGAATGTCCCTCCATTAAGTTCATCAATTATCGGCAAAACCATTAGAAATAAATATTTATCAACACTGTATATATACTCATTATCTAAATCGACATAATCCAACATAAACATAAGCATAATAAATATAACAAAATTTACAATCCATAAATAATTTATAAAATATTTTTTAGCAATATTCATAACCAACACCTCAATATAATATAAAATCTGTTATTTATTAAAACTTAATTTTTAAGATGTTTAAATTGGTATAAATTAATAAGATGTAGCAAAATTATTATAAATATATTTATAATAAAGTACATCATTGAAATACCATCTTCAAAATCAGCACGTCCTATAGTTATTGGATATATATTGAGAATAAAATATATACTCAAAAATATTTGATTTATAATTAAATATATTTTGTTTGAACAGAAAATTAAATTTAAAATCGAATAAAGTAATATGCTGTAAAAAAATATATGAGTCAAACCATATTCAGGTGGTGACAATATCTTATTCACTCTAAAAATATTAATTAATATATATCTGTAATAATTAAATGTAAACTCTTGATTTAACATTATATTTTCTAAAAGAAAAAATGATATTATAAACAAAAATATGCTTAAAACAGAAATTGTTCTCGATTTCATAATAATTTCCTCCTGTTTCACTGTACAATATATACTTTATAAAAGTATTATAATACAGCAAATTAAAAAAGTCAATTATTTAGAATTTATTTTAAAATTGGAAAGAGAGTTGCCATATCTTAATTCTTTTCTTAAATCCTGAATAACATTATCCATTTTTTCAAGTTCTAAAAGTAATTCCTTTTCTTTTTCGGTCGTTTCATGTATAGCAACTATAGCTCCATTATTTATTACAATTCTCTTATCAGCAATCAAAGCTAATATCGGATCGTGTGTTGCCATTAAAACAATTTTATTTTCACTTACTAATAAATCTAAAGCTTTTTTCCTATCAATTCCTGCATTTTCAATTTCATCAATCAAAACAATCGGAGATGAACTTAAAATAGCTGTATCTGCAATCATTAAAGCTCTAGACTGTCCACCACTTAATGAAGTTATAGGAGTATTTAAGTCAAATTTTTCTCCTGCAAGTTTATTTGCCTCTACAATAATTTTGTTAATTACTTCTTCTTCATTTTCAACCATTCTACTTTTAGCGTGAAGTTCTATAAATTCATAAGCGGATAAATCCATAACAAAATTCATATTTTGAGAAAGTTGAGATACTAATTTATTATTAGCACTTAATCTCCATTTCTTATCAGCGTCTTTCCCATTTATTAAAATTTTTCTATTAGTGGGAGTATCTCTATCTGCTACCCATTCAATATCTCCTAATAGTCTTGATTTTCCACTTCCTGTTGGTCCAACTATTGAAACTATTTCTGATTTATTAATTTTAAATTCATCATAGTTTTCTCTATTACCGAACTTATCTGTACCGGCAAGTAAAGTTATTGAATTTACTTCATCATCTTCAACCCCTAGAAAACTTTTCATTTGTTTTATATAAATTTCTAAGGATTCACAAAGCAGTTCTTCGTCTATCGCAAGTTCTTCTTTTTCTTCTTCAGAAAATGAATGTAAATACTCTGCAAATGATAAATGTTTACTATTTGAAATATCAAAGTTATTTTCTTCAAAAAAAACTTCAACAAAAGGATATTTTTCAATTAATTTTTCAATTTTTAGATTACGCATTTTTATCCTCCAATTTCATTTTTTTGATATTTCCCATTTGATATTTTGCTCCGATTTTCTTTTCTCCCAAGCAATAAGAACATAACGCTGTCGGCATCGCAAATTTTAATTCCATACCATTAACAGTATTTATTGAATTCTTTTCATCATACAATAAAGTACTTAATTCATAAGTTCCTTGTCCTGTAAGTCCATTTATATTCATAACTATAGAACTTGGATTAACAGAAGCAACTCTTGAAGAAAAAACTTCTCTTTCAGCCTGAGAAACAATATCTCCTTTTGTTATAACAACATAATCCGCACTTTTTAACATTGGACCAATTTTTTTAGGTGTATTTATACCTGATAAATTATCAATAACACAAACTGCTTTTATATTTTTTATATAGGGTGAACATCTATTACAAAGTCCTGCAGATTCCGTAATTAAAATATCTAGGTTATTGCTTATTCCCCATTGAACAACTTCTTCAATATTGGATACAAAGAAATGATCTGGACATAAAGCACCAGAAAGGCCTTTTCTAACTAAAATATTGTTTTTTTCATAAATTAAATCATCATCAGTATATAGACAGTCAAATTTTACAACTCCTGCTTTAATACCTCTATTTTTTAAGTTTTCAATTGTCTTTACTATTACACTGGTCTTCCCTGATGAAGGAGGACCTGAAAATACTACTAAATTCATATAAACCTCTATTTTAATATTTCTTCATTAAAAATCTTTTCAGATTCTTTCATAACCTTTACTATATCATTATTATGAATATAATCCCAACCACAGAATAGAAATCCACAATCTTTATCCAACATATTATCTACACCATATATCGTAGTAGGAAATTTTCCGTTTGAAGAAAGTAATTTTCCAACATCTTCATTTCTAAAAAATTCAACAACCTTTTGTGCTTTTTCATTATCCTTTTTAGCCATTATAAACACAGGGCTGACAATTGCACCGTCCTTTGGCCAAACAACTTTAAGTGCTGAACTTCTTGACACCATTTGTGTGAAAAAATATGGAGTTATACTAACAAGTGGATTGTTTTTTGAATCTCCTTTTTTCTTAACCATTTCAGCAGGATGTAAACTCTTTTTATATATCTTTGCCAATGCCTTAATTCCTTTAATTCCCCATTTTGCATAAATATTCACAACTAAAGCATTGAACATATCCAAATCAGATAATGGTATTGCAACACTATCTGTATACTCTCCACTAAAAAGTAAATCATCCCAAGAATTAGGCACTTTTCTTCCATTTAGATTGTTTTCGTTCACTAAAAATACACAAGGGACTACTGCAATAATATTATAAATATTTTTTGGATCTCTTAAACAAATTTTTTCATTGTCAAAATCTTTATTCATTTTTTTATTTTCTATATAGAATTTTTCTTCATCAAAAAATTTTCCGAATTTATCTTTATCAAAGAATAACTCAAAACCCGCTGAAATCATAATATCTGCAACCTTGTCAATATTTCCGGAATCAATATCACTTTCAATCCATTCAATACCTAAATTTGCTGACTTTAATTCATATCCAATTGTTAAACCACTTGTCTTTTCATCTTTAACAAATTTATCAAAAGCTTCTAAAATTGGAATTTTTAGAGGGCATGGCAAAACACCTTTTACAATAACATCTCCTGAAATAATTTTTTCTTCTTCAAGTGATTTATCAACAGTGCTATGTTCATCATTCAAAAACAAATCTAGCTTTTCTTCGAAAGCAGCTTTATTAATTCCTCTAACCTTTAAAGCCATATTTAAAGAAACCATCTTACCCATTGTTTTTAACATTTTTTCATTTTTTAATTGATCAAAACCATTATTTATAAAAAACTGTAAAAGTTTTTCGTTTCCATTTAAAATATTATATAATTTATCATCAAAATTTATCTTATTCATAATTACCTCCTAACAGTGAAATAATATTACAATAATTTTTATAATATGTATGTTGCAAATGCAATATAATGAAAAAAATCGAAAATAATTTTCGATTTTTATCTTTTTCTTCTATTGACTTTTTTACTCTTAAAATAAACATTTTTTAAATATAACACTCCTACTATTTCCACAACTCCTAACATAATGAGTGCATAATTAGTATATGATTTTGGCTCTTTTTCACTAAGTCCTTTTACATATTTTTCTTTATAAACTAAATTTGTTATAAGTTCTGTTGAGGCTTTTGCTAATGTTATTTCTGAACCATTTTTGGTGTTATAATACTTTACATTTGAATTTATAATATATTTGTATTCATCATTTCCTAATAAATTATATTTAAAATTCTTAAAACTATCAAAAGTAGAAAATGGAGAACTTTCTAAATTTAATTTCATAACATTAATATTATTTACAGTTGTAATAGTTGCAGAAATTGGATATTCAACATTTAACTTTTTCTCAACTTTAGGTTCAATTGAAGTTTCAAAAGTTACAACAATTTGTTTGTCTGCCGTTGGTTTTAAAACTCCTAAACTGTCATATCCACTACCACCTAAAATTTTATCAAAGTTTTCAACAAAAATTTCATATAAATTATCTTCTGAAAATCTTTGACGAACATTTTCCGGAACTTCTCCTAAAAATATAGTCTTCATAAAATTTTCAACATTAATTGATGATTTTTCAATATTTTCTTTGTATCCAGAATTTACTTGCTTATCTCCTGAAAACACCTTAGTTGTTATATTTACATCTTTTCCAATAGTATATAGAATAGGTGTTTTACTCTTTCCGCTAAATTCATGAGTTAAAATTAAAGTTTTATTATTCTTATTTTCTTCAACTTTTATATCTTCTCCACCGGATAAGAATAATTTTGTCTTATCTGTGGAGTATTTAATTGTAATCTCATATTTTAAGTTTTCAGCCTTATTCGATTCTAAATTGAATTTCCTAAGAGTTCCAACATCATCTTTTTTGAAATTAACAGGTTCATAAGCCGGAGAATCTATATTACTTACAATCTCTTTATAAAATTCACTACCTGTTGGAGATTTAAATTTATCATTCAAAAATTTAAAAGAATATGGAATATCTGCACCATCCATCTTAATTGAAAATTTACTTAATTTTTCAATGCTGCTATTAAATGTTAACCCCATTTTTAAAGTAGAATTCCCATTATTTGTACTTTTTAGAGTATAATTGGCTTTATATATCCCATCCAATTTATTTTCATTTGAAGTTGCATTTGAAAAGTCTATTTTCGACTCTCCGGTTAATTCCAAATTCTTAGTATCAGATAAATTAAATGGTTCATAAATTCTATAATTATCAGTCAAATTATTTTGTTCTGCCTCAGTTCTATACGTATTGCTCAACAAAAAGCAAAATAACGTTAACATAAGTAAAAATCTATTTTTCATATTTTCCTCCAACTTTTTATATGAGCTATTATATCATTAATACATACTATTGTAAAGTTCCTTAAAGCATAAAAAATCACAGATTAAACAATCTGTGATTTAAAATAATTCTATAATAATTCTATTATATGTGTTTGTTTTATATTTTTATCAACAGCTATATTTACAGTGCAAATTTTTCCTGCAAGCTTAATCACTTTTTCAATATCATCAATACTTGCATCTGTTTTTAAAAAATATTTTGTCCTTATTTCTGAATATTCTTGGTTCTTAAATGGAGTATCTCCAATATTATCAGTATTTACAACATCCGCTTCAACTTCAATATTCAAATCTTCAAAATCAATTTTATAATATTTTGATGACTTTATGAAAGTTAAAAGTTTACAACCTGCAAGAGCGCCCATAAACATAGCTCCTGGAGACATATATCCGGAATTTGCTTCTTTACATTTTAAACTATGTGTAACTATCTCCTGACCATTACTGGATAAAATCATCTCTCCATTTTTTTCTAATCTTATACTACAAATCATAACTAAAACAACTTCAATATATTACCGATAAATACACCATAATAGTTACCGATAACATATCCTAAAATACCAACTAACATTGCAGGAACAACTAATTGATTCCAACCTCTCGCAATAGCAAGTGCTGCTGCTGTTGTTGGGCCTCCGATATTAGCATTTGATGCAATACAAACTTCTTCGATTGAATATCTGAAAATTTTACCAAAAATAAATGAAATAAGCATATTTATAACTACAATAAGAATACAGAATACCAATAACCATGGTGCTTTCTTCAAAATAATTTCAATTGATGCAGGTGCACCGATTGCTCCAAAGAAAATATGAATTAAGAATGTACCAATTTCTTCTGCACCTGAAATTTTAGTTAAGAATTTAGTATAAGTAGCTAAAATAACTGTAATAGTAGTCATTAATAAATACTTACTACCTAACAAACCGAATAATAAATCAACAAGGAATTTTAATCCTGTTCCCATTGTTTTAGTATCAGGCTTAAATCCTGAAATATACGCACCTAATTCTGTTGAAATTGCAACTATTGCAAATGAAATAGAAACAACTTTTGCAACATCTAACAATGAAACATCTTTTTTAGTCCAAAATTGTGCAGCTTTGTTTTCTCCTGCAGAACCTAATTTTTCCATTTCATCTTCATAAGGATGTGAATAATGTTTCCTGAAAAATTTCATTGTAGGAATAATTGTTAAACTTACAAAGTAAATTCCCATAAATAAGTTATCAGCTACAACTGCAGAACCAAGTAATCCTTTATCAGTTAAAGGAAAAGCGTCTGCCATAGCAGTTAAGTTCATACTACCACCAGTATAAGTTCCTACCATCATTGCACTTAGTTTATAAAGTTCTGGAATAAAATTTCTCAACAAGAAAAACGCAATAAATGCTCCCAAAATTGTTCCAAGACCACTAAGCAAATAAATTCCTATAAGTCTTCCTGATTCTTTCCAAACTTTCTTTAAGTCTGCTTTGAAGAGCAACATAGGAATTGCAAGAGGAACTACCCAACCCCATACTATATCATATGCTGTTGTATCTTCTGCCGGGATAATTTTAAGATTTGATAAAACCATCGTAAAAGCCAATGCTAAAATACAGCCTGTAACTTTTCCTGCCCAGCTATAAGTTTGTTCAAGATAAATACTGAATGCAGCTATTGCACATAAAATAGCTAACAATACTAAAGTGTTATCTATCTTGATAAGTGACCAATATTTTTGTTTTGCCACTTCTTGAGCAAAATATAACATAAAATACCTCCTATAAAAATATATGGAATGCTTTTCACATTCTCCTATAATTATATACTCATTGATTATATTTGTCAAACTTAAATTTTTAAGACATATAATATTCTATAGCTATTTTCACTCTTGTTCTTAAAAGTTTCAAAATCTAAAATCTCCAAAATTTCATATTTATTTTTACTAATTAATCTTACTATATCATTTTCCGAATGAATATATTGCCTTTGTCTTTCTTTAATTTTTTCATAAGTATTATTTTTGTTTTTTATAAAAAAATCAATTTCAAAATCAATATATTTTTTATAAAGAAAATTTCTCCATACATAAAAAATATTGTCCTCTTCAATTACAAAAGTATTATTTCCTAAATATTCTTTAAGTTTATATTCTGAATTTATATCAAACATCAAAATTGAATTTTTATCCATCTGTTTTCGAGCATTTTGTAAAAATAATTCTATTTCATTTAAGCTTTTTAGATAATTCAAAACATCAAAAAAACAACATATTAAATTATATTTTTTATTAGCGGAAAAAGTTCTTATATCTCCCTTCATAATATTAACATTATTATAGTCAAGCAATTTATTATAAGCAATTGACAACATATTATCTGAAATATCAAAACCGTCAACATCAATTTTTCTTTTTAAAAATTTTTCAGTTAAATTTCCACTACCCATTCCACATTCTAATATATTTTTTACAGCAATTTTATATTTATCGCAAATTTGTATAACATTAGAGGCAAGTAAATCATAATCTACTTGCCCTTTCATAAGTTCATCATAAATATAAGAAAATTTATCGTACATCTTTAATCCTCATAAGAAAAAATATAAGGAATATTTCTATATTTATTTCCATAATTAAGTCCATAACCAACTATAAACCAATCTTCAATTTCAAATCCAAAATAATCCGGAACTATATCGACCTCTCTTCTGCAAGGTTTATCAAGCATTACACAGGTTTTAACACTATTTGGATTTTTAGTTAAAATGTATTCTCTAATATTTTTTAAAGTATTTCCTGAATCCATAATATCATCTACAATTAAAACATCTTTTCCCTCGATGTTTTCTCTAAGATCAGAAAGGATATTAACTGTACCTGTTGAAATTTCAGAATGCTCATAAGATGATGTCGTTATAAAATCAACAACTATGGGATTATCTATCTCTCTAACTAAATCTGCGAGAAAAACAAAACTGCCTCTTAAAAGACCTATAGCCACTAATTCTTTTCCGGTATAGTCTTTTGAAATTTGTTTTCCAAGTTCTTTTACCTTATTTGCAATTTCTTCTCTTGTAAATCTAGTAACCTCTCTTTTGTTCATCAAAATAATCCTCCTTTGGAACTTTTTTATCATTTTTATTTTTTCTTAATTCTAATTTTTTCTTTTCGGAATCTTTAATTTCTTTTAAAATTATCAATATTTTATTTAAAGTATATTGAATACTAACAAGTATTATAATTAAAAAAGTCATAAATATAACATTAAAATCTATATTCATAAAATCACCTAATTATTCTTTATTTTCTCAATACTTGACACTATTTCGTCATAAATATTTTGATATTTTTTCAATTTTTCTCTTTCCTCATTTACAACTTTTTCAGGAGCGTTATTAACAAACTTCTCATTTGAAAGTTTAGAAGAGGCTCTTTTTATTTCTCCTTCATATTTTTGTAAATCTAAATTTAATTTTTCTAATTCTTTTTCATAATCTACAAGTCCATCTAATGGAATATAAATTTTTTGATTATTACAAATTACAACCATAGAATTTGCAATTTCTTCATCTTTATCCATTACTAATACCTTAGAACAAGATGCTAAAAATCTGTATAAATGTTCCAATGAACAAGTATATTTTTTTGTAATCTCATTACTTGAAATAAAATACAAATCCGATTTCTTTGAAGGCGGAATATTCTTTTCACTTCTCTTGTTTCTAATTGCAGTAATTGTTTCAATTAGGTTTTCAACTTCAGTTTCTTCTTCTATAAACATATTCTTTTCATTGTATACCGGGAAATTTGCATTAATAAGTTTTCCAGCTGAATTAGGCATAAAAGAATAAATTTCTTCAGTTATAAATGGCATAAACGGATGCAATAATTTTAAAATGTTATTCAAAACATATACTAAGACAGATTTTACAACAATTTTTTTACCAAGATTATCTCCATACAGTCTGGTTTTAGAAAACTCAATGTACCAATCACAAAATTCATTCCATATAAAATCATAAATTTTAGCTGATGCTAAACCAAATTCAAATTTTGAAAGATTTTCTGTTAATTCTTCAATGGTTCTATTTAGTCTCGTCAAAATCCACTTATCTTCTATTTCTATTTTATTTAAATCAATATCATAAATTTCTTCATCATTTAAGTTCATAAGAACAAATCTTGAGGCATTCCAAAGTTTATTGGCAAAATTTCTATTAGACTCTACTCTTTTTTCATAGAATCTCATATCATTTCCTGGAGTGTTTCCTACAACTAATGTAAATCTTAAGGCATCTGCACCATATTTATCAATTATTTCAATTGGATCAATTCCATTCCCTAAAGATTTACTCATTTTTCTTCCAAGCTCATCTCTAATTAATCCTGTAAAATATACATTTTTAAAAGGAACCTCATTAAGATTATATAAACTTGAAAATACCATCCTGATAACCCAGAAAAATAGAATATCATAACCTGTAACTAAAGTATTAGTTGGAAAAAAGTATTTTAAATCTTCAGTTTTATCAGGCCAACCTAATGTTGAAAATGGCCATAATGCAGAAGAAAACCAAGTATCTAAAGTATCCTCATCTCTAATAAATGTTTTTCCTTCTTCTTTTGGTTCTTTTTTACTTACAACAACTTCTCCTGTTTCTTTACAATAATATACTGGAAGTCTATGTCCCCACCATAATTGACGAGAAATACACCAGTCTTTAATATTATCTAACCAATTTATATAAACTTTTCCAAATCTCTCTGGAATAATGTTTAACTTTCCATCTAAATAAGCTTGCTTAGCAGGTTTTGCTAATTCTTCCATTCTAACAAACCATTGTTTTGATATAATTGGTTCAATAATCGTCTTACATCTCTCGCAATGTCCTACAGCATGATTATGTGGTTCAATTTTAATCAAATATCCATTTTCTTTAAGTTCTTTTATTATTTCTTTCCTTGCAACTTCTCTTTCTAATCCAGAAAATTTTCCGAATCCTTTAGCAATTTTGCCATCATAATCCATAATAAGCTTTTGTCCTAAATTATGTCTACTTCCAACTTCAAAGTCATTCGGATCGTGTGATGGCGTAATCTTAACACAACCTGTACCAAATTCCATATCAACATAATCATCTGCTATAATAGGAATTTCAATATTTAAAATTGGTAAAATTAAAGTCTTTCCTACCTTATCTTTATATCTCTCATCATCTGGATGTACTGCAACAGCAAGATCTCCAAGCATTGTTTCAGGTCTTGTTGTTGCAATTGTTAAATACTCTTCACTATCTTTAAAAAAGTATTTAATATGATAAAAATTTCCATCTTCATCATTATGTTCAACTTCAGCATCAGAAATAGCAGTACCACAATTACAACACCAGTTTACAATTCTGTCTCCTCTATAAATTAATCCATCATTGTACATTTTTATAAAAACTTCTTCTACTGCCTTAGAAAGATTCTCATCTAAAGTAAATGCATCTCTTGACCAATCACAAGAAACACCTAGTGTTTTTAATTGATTTTTAATATTTCCTCCGTATTTTTCAGTCCAGTCCCATGCTTCTTCTAAAAAACCGTCTCTTCCAAGTTTTTCTTTAGAATTACCATCTTTCTTTATTTTTTCAACAACTTTTGCCTCTGTAGAAATGGACGCATGGTCAGTTCCAGGAACCCAAAGTGCCTCATAACCACTCATTCTTTTCCAACGAATTAAAATGTCTTGAATAGTATTGTTAAGTGCATGTCCTAAATGTAAATTACCAGTTACATTTGGAGGTGGCATAACAATAGTATACGGTACCTTATCGGGATTTACTCTTGCAACAAAATCTTTATCTTCTAACCAACTATCATAAATTTTTTTTTCGAAATCTTTTGGATTATAAGTTTTTTCTAAATTTTTCATAAAGCCTCCTAGACATAGAATCTACTCTTATGATACTTTTCGGCAGGTCGGTACTCTATAATAATTTTTTCTTCTTAATGTGATACTTTACATTTGGCGAAAGTTTTGGACATTGTTACTTTATAAAAAAACTTCGTCCTATACATAGGACGAAGTTATCGCGGTACCACCTAATTTTCATAAAAATGACTCTCTAATTTATAACGAAATTACCCGTTTTTCAAAGCTAAAAAGCTACCTTCACAAAAAACGAATTAAATTTTTTCACCAAACAAATTCTCTCTAAAAATTCCTTTTAAGTTACTCCTCTTTTATATGCCTATATTTAATTTTCTATTTACATAAAAATATTAGATATATTATAACACGAAAATAATTAATTTTCAACAAAAATAATACACTTGCTTACAATAATTTCTATTAAATACATCGCTAAAAATCACGTTGTTTCAAAATAAAAAAAGACCGAAATACAATATCGGTCTAAAATAATTTATAACTAAATTTTACCAACTAAATCTAATCCTGGAGTTAATGTTTCATCACCCGGTTCCCATCTTGCAGGACATACTTTATCTCCATGTTTTGCAACAAATTGAGCAGCTTGAACTTTTCTTAATAATTCTTTAGCGTTTCTGCCGATTCCATTAGCATTTACTTCATAAAGAACTATTTCACCTTGAGGATTTACAACGAAAGTTCCTCTTAATGCTTGTCCTTCTCCTTCAATCAAAACACCAAATTGTTCTGAAAGAGCTAAAGCTCTATCTGAAATCATTGGATATTGAATTTTTCTAATAGTTTCAGATGCATCCCACCAAGCCTTGTGAACAAATTCAGAATCAGTAGATACTGAATAAATTTCGCAGTCAATAGCTTTAAATTTATCATAACTTAGTGCTAAATCTTCCAATTCAGTTGGACATACGAATGTAAAATCTCCAGGGTAGAAGAAGAAAACACTCCATTTACCTTCTAAATCTTTATTTGATACTCTTATTATGTCCCCATCATAATATGCTGGAACATCAAATTCTTCAATTTTCTTTCCAATTAAACTCATACTAATACCTCCTATATTTGCCTCTTTTACTAAGACAGTTTTATTATACCACTTTTTAAAATTTTCAAACAAAAAGGTTCATCATTAAGTTTAAAAAACAAAATAAAAAAACATTCACTAATTTTTTTGCTATTTAAAAAAATATATAATCTTAATTTATTAATGCAATTTTTGTATTAATAAATTAACAAATTGATAATTTTAGTCTTCAATGCTAATTACTGAACCAATTTTTTTACTCTTAATATCTTAATAAACACAAAAAATATTATTACTACAGTTACTATTGAAAAAAAATAAGGTTGAAATCTTATCATTTTTTGCCATGAAGATATATTTTTGTCAAATATATAATCTACTAAACTCTTGGGAGGATTAATTTCAAATCCTTGAAATAATTTCCCGTCTTCTTCTAAATTTTGACTATTCATCGTGGCTATTTTTACATTCGTAAGTTTTAAATTAACTATATATCTTTTATCAAACTTAGAATCATTTACACAAGTAAGAAGTGTAAGTATGTTCGTGTTTTTGATAACTGAAATACTTTCATTGTCATATTGATCTATAACTTTAAAATCTGTCACTTCATACTCATAATTTGATCTAAGAGAATGTATATATACTTTATCTCCTTGTTTTAAATCTTTTATATCCCTAAAAATAGCAGTTCCTTGCCACATATTATGACCTGCAATTATAGTCCTATTCTCTTCATTGTCATTCGGAATAGAAGAACCTTCAAGTACAGCAACTCCTTTTTCCAATTTTTTCAAATTAGCTTTATTATAGAGCTTATATGTAAGCCCTATTTTAGGTATATAAACATACCCTATATGTTCATCTTCTAAATTTGTCTCGTTCTTATCTTTTATATTATTACTAAATACATCTATAATATTCCCATTTATAATTTTATCACTTTTAATTATCTTTTCTATATTATTTATATGTTCAAAATTATTTAACTTTGAATTGCCATAGTTTTTTATATCAGAAAACATCATAATATCTCTACCTACAGCTTTTATTTGAGGATATAAAAATACAAAAAGACCAAGTAATACTATATACAGACCTATTTTTTTACTTTTCAAATTTTCTTCTCCTTTTCCAAAAAAGAGTAAAAGATATTGTCAAGATTATTAAAGCAATAAATATATATATAATTTTTTCTCTATAAGTTCTGTATACGTCAACTTTTTCTTTCTTAACGTCATCTTCCGGTAATATATATCTTTCTCCTCTTACAAGTAGTCTATGTGAATTTACACCATAAGGAGTACATGTAAGAAGAGTTACATAATCCTTACTTTCAACTACCAAAACTTGTTCAAAGTCATCAGGTTCTACAACTAAAATTTGATCTACTTTATATGTTAAAGTTTCTTTAATATTAGTTATATGAAATAAATCACCTTTTTCTAACTTATCTAAATCTGTAAACAACCTTTTATTTGGAAGCCCTCTATGTGCAGTAATAACACTATGTGTTCCCTTACCTCCTATTGGAAGACTTGTTCCTTCCATATGACCTGCACATTCTTCAAGAATCGATTCTTCAGTTCCTGCTTTTATTGGAATTTCCTGATTTATTTTAGGTATTGAAATATATCCGATTTTTTCCTTTATTTCCAACATTTTAGCATAAGCTTCTCTACCTTTTTTCTCATCAGAAGTGAAAGGATCTCCTATTCTAGCCGGATCAAGAGTATTATTATAATTCCTTGCAAGTTCTATTCTATTCTCTACATCTTTCGAAGGAATATTTGACTTTGCATTTTGAAATTCTTTAACATCATTTGAAAATTTGCTTTGGTAATAAATTTGACTCACAAGAGGATATATCATTATACCTAAGCCTAAAACAACCGGTAATATCCAAATCACATTTTTAAAGATTTTTTTATACTTTATCAATCTTACTCTTTTCCTTTCTGCTTTTTTTCAAAATTAGCCAATAAATAATTAAAATTAAAATATCAAAGAAAATAGTTGCAATCATTATCAAATTATTCTCTGTCAAAAATGGCTTATTTTTATTTGACTGCTCATCTACAGATTTTTTAATATATTCAGTCCTTACTCCTCTTACCAAAAGTCTGTGAGAATTTACCATGTAAGGAGTGCATGTAAGAAGAGTAACATAATCTTCTTTTGGAACTATTACAAGTTGCGAAAAATCTGTAGGTTCAATGACTTGTATACTATCTACCTTGTATGCCAAAGTTTCTTTGATATTTTCTATTAGGAAAATATCACCTTTTTTGAGTTTGTCTATATCGGTAAACATTCTTGCAGTATTTAATCCTGTATGTGCAGTAAGAATACAATGAGTACTTTCTCCTCCTATAGGAAGACTTGTTCCTTCCATATGACCTACACCTTTTTGTAAAACAGATTCTGAAGTCCCTGCATATATAGGTAAAGATAAATCTAAAGAAGGGATTTGAATATATCCTATTTTTTCTTGCACTTCAAGCATCCTTGCATATTCATTTTTCCCCTCTTCATGTTTTTTTCTCATATAAGGATCTTCTACATTAATGTTGCTGAGAGAATCATTATAAGACTTTGCAAGAGACATTCTTTGAAGAATTTCCTCCGATGTTATCTTTTTAACTCCTTCTTTAAATTCATCAATATTTTTCTGACTTACGTTGTAATAATACATTCTACTTACCATTGGATAACTTATTATGAGTATCCCTAGAAAAACTAAAAAAGTAGTTAAATAATTTATAAATTTTATTAATATTTTATTATTCTTTTTCATCTTTTAAAAATTAAAATAAAAACACAGTTATGTGTTTTTATTCCCTTTTTTATATATTGTATAACCCATGGCTATTAAAATGCACGCACTTCCTATAAAATACAGATGAGAAATATCTCCGGTTTGTATAATTTTAGATGGTGTTTTTTTATTCGTAATTACAAAACTATTTTCTCTATCATCCTTTTCTACCTTAGCGATATAACCTTTAGGAACAACTTCTCGTACACTATAATCTATTAACTTGCCATTTTTATCATTTTTAGCAAGTCCTTTAAAAGTATATTTCCAATTGTTATTATCATTAAGAAAAACCGTATCTGTTTCTTCCCCATTTGCAAGAAGCTTTATCTCAACCTCATCCAACTTAGTCCCTTCCCAAACCTTTTTTACGGAAAGTTCTACCGTTTCTTTAGAAGGAATATGTTTAGGATATATAGTATAATTTTTTCCTGTCCCAACAATTACCAAAAACGGAACAGTATTTTTCCCAATTTCATTTGTTCCATCTTTCTTGCTAAGTTCAAAAACATAATAAATACCTTTTTCATTTACATCTATTTTTGTTTTTCCATTTTTATCTGTAGGCTTCAATTCTATAAGCTTACCAACTTTTGAGTATTCTTCTTCAATAGTTTTAAGGTTTTTGCTAGAAAGTGATTTCAAAAGCTCTTCCTGTTTTGCTTTTTCAATACTTAAATCTTCAGATACTCTAATAATACCAAAAACACAATCTTTTATTGGAATTCTGTCTTTTCCACTTTCTGCGTTTTCTAATTTTTCATAATATTCAATAGTTATGAAGTTCTCATCTGCAAAGGCAGTGGGCACTATGAAAAATGTCATAACAAATATCATAATAAGCCATAAGCCTTTTATTGTTTTTTTCATAATGCCTCTCCTTTCTAAGGGATTCAAATTTTTATATTTCTCCCTTTATTTTTCTATGCATTTATTTTTTTCTTAATAGCAAATCCTACACCAACGATTGCTAATCCACAAAGTACGACTATAACTGCACCCATTCCACCAGTTTGAGGAATAGTTACTTTAATGTTATTTATTTTTAATGCCTCTTGAGCATAAGTTCCAGGACCAACTTCAAACTTAGTATATCTTGCATCTCCTTGTGGTAATGTATAACCATCAGGAGCTTTAAATTCTTCTAAATAATAACTTCCTTTAGCAAGACCTGTAATTTCAAATTTTCCATTTTCATCTGAAATTAGAACATACGCTTTTGCTACTTCTGATTTTTCAACCCATTTCCATTGTATTTTCATAGCTTTATATGCAGCATCACGTTTAGTTTTTAATTCGTCTTTATTAGCGGCATTGTCTTTCACAGCTTTTAAATAAGCATCTTGTGCATCTGTATATGCTTTTTGTTCAGTTGCAAGTTGACTGTCATCTTTAAGTGCAAGATACTTATCTTTATTTTCATTCATAACATAGAATTTTGCTCCAGATAAAGTCTTATCTTGTTGACTCTTATCTACCTTAACAAATTTCTTTCCATAAGTTCTTACTACTACAGGGTCTGGAGTAATAGGTGGCGGATTGTCATTTTTCTTGTTTTTAATAATTAAATTTCCTTCTGAATCAAGACTATAATTAGGAACCCAGCCTTTAACTTCTTTTTCAACAACTTTATAAACTTTATTTTCATCTAAATCTTTAAATGAATCTGTTACTTTGTTTTTAGTTAGCTTTATAGTCTTTCCTGTATCATCCCACTTATTTGTATCAGGATTATAAACCTTTAACACAAAAGTAATTTCTAAATTATCAGGCCATTGTAATTGACTATGAGATGCATCACCTGTTATAAAAGATTTACTTACTTTTATTTCTTTATTTTTAGGTTTTACAGGGGGTGGGTTATTATCACCAGGTTCAGGAACAAATGATTTATTATTTCCATAATGTAAAGTAACAGTATTATCTAAAGGGTTTTCTACAACAGCTTTATTATTAACTGTTGCTGAGTATTTTAATGTTATCTTTAAATCTTTATTTTGCCCTTGTATTGGCAATTGAGGGTTATCAGGTGCTGTAACCTTAGATACTTTTAGCAATCCGGCATCTGTTAGTTTTAACATAAAACCATCATCTGTTTCGTCTATTGTATAATCTGTATTTTTTTGTAAAGTAACACCATTATCAGCCGTTATTGTAACATCTTTATTAAAAGTTAATCCTGCTGAAACTTTATCTCCCCATGCTAATGTTTTGTATGTTGACCCTGCTTTCACTGTAGTAGTTACTTCATAAGGTATAGTGTCTCCTACTTTAATACTACCATCAACAACAGGTGCATTTTCGCCCAATTTCTTTTCTATTTCAGGTTTTCCAGATTCTGTATTCTTAGGATATAAATGAAGAGGCTTATCTGCATTGTTAAAATATCCTGAACCATCAGATAAGGTCATAGGTAAAGTAATTTTTGCAGGAACTGCTTTAGTATTTGATAAAGACTTACCATTTTCTCCTACATAAGTTGTTTTTTCTCTATTTTCAACTATGATGTATGTTCCATTTTCAAGATCTTTAAATTCAGCTCCATTTGCCTTAGTTAAAACTGTATCTCCAACTTTTTTATATTTTTTAGTTGAATCTGCAACTCCTCCAAATATAGCATTATCACCTTGTATTCCTTCGTCACCCTCTTTATAAATATCAAAAGCAACTCCAGCAATTTCTTTAGAGCCTTCTCCAAAATAATTTGTTATATTATTTATTTGATTACCATCGTATTTTGGATTTTTATTGTCATCGTTATGATTTTTCAAAGCATTTTCATCTTTCATCAAAATTTTATGAATAATCACTTTTGTTTTTTGACCATCAGCAGCGTTTGTCAATGCCGGAACAAAAATTGCCAACATCATAACAAATGTTAAAACTAATGATATAATTTTCTTTGATTTTCTCACGCGTTTTTCCTTCTTTCTTTTTTATTTTGAATTATTTCACGCAGTAGTATTCCGAATGCTACTGCAGTAATTCCAACAGTTAAATAAACTTTAGAACCATTTCCTCCTGTTGCTGGATAAACAGGATTAAGTTTGTTCTTTAGTGTTAATGTTTTTATTGTATTATCATTTTGCTTAAAAGTAATACTTCTTTCTTCTATACTTCCTATTTCAAGATAACCGCTAGGTTTGACTTCTTGAATATAATAAGTGTAATATTTACCATTATTATCTTTTATAGGTAAATTTTTATATTTATAACTCCAAGCTCCTTGATTATAAGTGAGAAGTACTTCGTTTTTTCCTTCTATTTGAACAAGTTCTCCATTTTTTGTAGTTCCATCTGTTGTTCTATAAAGTTTTACTACCAGATTTGGAGGACCTTCTGTTGTTATTTTATTACCTTTTACATCATACCATATTTTCTCAATAGGTATGTCAACTTTATCTCTTATATTTTCAACTTTCAAAATATTATTCATACTATCCTGAGACAAACTTATTCCTGAAGTAGGAGTATATCCTTTTATAGAAAATCCATTAGGTAAAGTAGTTGCGTCTTCTTCTATATAATAGTTATATAATTCTCCATCAGAATTATGAACTGAAAGTTCTGTTACTTTTTCTTTCCAATTTTTTGTATAACTTAAAGTAACTTCCTTGACAAAGTTATCATCTTTAATGTTTCCTACCTTACGATATAAATTAACTTTTATATTTCCAAAATTGCTTGTCTGATTAAAAGGCATCTGAACTCCATTTACATCAAGCCAAACTTTTTCTATATTTACATCTGCTAAATCTTTTGCATTCGTAACTTCAAGCTTATTTTCATCGGTAGTCTTATTTCCTATCTCTATACCTGTGCATACAAGAGGATTAGAACTACTACTTGGTTTATAACTTACAATTCTGAATCCTTTAGGAATATTTTGTTCAATAATATAATATACATATTCTCTATTTTGACCATCTTTTATATCAAGTCCATTTATTACATTTTTCCAATTACCATCGTAATTAAGAGAAACTTCTTTACTAAAGGAAGAGTCTTCTATCCATGAATAATTACCGGTCTTTATTTTCCTTTTTAAAAGAACTTTAACCTCCGGAAATTTTGAAGTATCATTACCAGTTATTTGATTTCCATTTTGATCTTGCCAATTTTTTATAACAGTAAGACCATTTTTTACTCTTTTATTATTTATTACAAACCCTGAATTCATATTTCCGTTAATAGTACTTTCATAATCAGTATTTGTTATTTCTTTACCATCAAGATATACTTCTTTAACTATATAAGTTTGGTCAGTAATAGTCCCACCTTTATGGTGTTTTTCAAGTAATTTTTTTAAAGATGGTAAATCAGGAACTCCTATAAATTTTCCTTTCCAATTTCCATTTGAATCTTTTGTAAGTGTAAGATTCCTAAATTCGTACTCTTTGTCTTGGTAATTAAGTTTGTATTTTGCATATAGTTTAACTGTAACTGTTGATACATCATCTCCGGCTCCAGGTCCTTGCCATTTCTTTTCAACAGGTATATCAATATACTTAACATAAGAATTTGTAAATGACTGTGTACTTATTGAAGTCCAAACAAAATTTGTCCTCTTTACAGATTGTTGCTGAGGATCTCTTGACAAGTTTCCCATAGTGAAATTTAAATGAGTAGTAGCCTTGGTTGTAAATAAAACAGAATTCTGAGACCAATTATGATGACTTGGATCATCACCATCCCAATATGAACTTCCCCCATTATAAGCATATTGTGTACCCATACTTGTATCTCCACCATACGAAGTTACGATATGACTACCAGGTATAACATAAGCTCTACTGTAAGTACCCTTTTTAGGAAGAACATATTCCGGTCCATATGTTGCAGCAGGATTTTCTCCTTCACCTTGTATAGAAGTAGGATTAAGCGAATTTATGGTATAATATGTTGCCTCCATATCTCCAAAATTACCTTCACTAAATTGAATAGGTGAAGATGAACCTTTTTTAAAAAGTTGTAAATCAACATTTATCTCATTTACGTTCTGCCAGTTCCAACCTCTGTACAAAAGGTCGCTAATTTGGACAAGTGGATAATAAGTATTATTAGTATAATCTCCATTACTCCATGAAGCTCCTTCCGTTCTATTCTTAAATGGAGTTATTTTTATTACTGCTATTGCATCTACAAGTTCTCCATCATAATAGGCAGCATTTGTATATTTAATTTTAACCCACATTGAACTCGTACTCAAATTTAAATCAGAGTTATCCCAACCCGCCTTAGGATCTGTGGTATATCCATAAGCACTGGTATTTGATGGTTTAAACTGAATTGTATATCCGCCATATCCGTTACCAGAGAGCTTACTAAATATAGCATCATTAAATTTACCACTCCATAAATCGTTAGCAACCTCCCATGGATTTAAACTTTTAGTTGCATTAACTCCAGGTCCTGTTTCTAAAATCTCCACTTTTGCTCCTGCAATTCTATCTATTATTTGAAGATAATTTGCAGGTGCTATCTCATTTGCAGCAATTGTGCTAGTTCCGGATATTGGCGTTGTAGATCCTGACCTAAGTTTTTGCTTAAATTCTTTCTTAAGTTTAGGTTCAAGATTATTTACTAAAGTACATTCTTCTTTAGTTTCATTTTTCAATTTATCTTCATTTATTTTATCTTTGTTTTTCATCTGAATATTTTCTTTAATTATTCCTGATGAAGAAGTAATATCTGTTTGCCTAGTTATTTCATTTTGTTCTTGTTTATGAGAAATGAAATCATTTTTATAAGAAAATGTTATATCTATAAAAAAAACAAACAACATATTAAGCATAATCATAAAAGATAAAATAAATTTTGAAATTTTTTTGAATCTTTTCAAATTCTCACCTCATTTGTAAATATCAAAATTATTTTCTTCTCTTACTATGATACTTAAGTTTACGCTGCTTGTCGTTACACATTTTATTTTTTTTTTTATGAAATTTTCATAATAAAGTAGTTTTAATAAATACTATTAACATAATATTTCGTTTTTTAACAAAAGTTACAAATTTATCCGATTTTTATTATTTCAATGAATTTAATTTCAAAAAGACCTAACTTAAAGTTTCTTTTAAAATTTCCATTTAAATCTACTTTCTCAACTTTCATTTTAGGTATAACTTTATTTTTTAAATATTCTATATCGTTTAAGTCGAATTCATCAGTTTCTCCAAATTTATTCGCTTCATAATACATAGTACCTTTTTCTGTTCTAAGTGTAGACACTTTAAATTTATATGTTCCTTTCAGTCCGTTTATAATAAGTGTAATTTCTCTTCCCGGATATTCTTTTAGATATTCTTTTTTGTTGAATATATATTGTAGATTTTCACCCATGTTTTGAAATAGTATTATTTTATAATCTGCTCCGTTAGTCGTAACAATAATACCATCATCAACTTTTATAAAATTAGCATAAAGTTCGAATATAAATTTATATACATAGAAATCTAAATTTTTTATCGAATATTTGTTAAATAATGAAAGTTTTCTACAAAAAATTTCTAAATTTTCTTCAAACTCTTTCTTATTATTATATCTTTTACTAAAATACTCAACAGATGCAACCGGAATCCCGGTTTTTATAACCCATGTTAATCCCCAAGCATTTCCAAGTGCAGAAAGTATCTCATGATATTTATTAGGAACCATACAAGTATAATCAAAAATTCTAAGCGTCGATATATAAACTTCTATTTTATTTTTACCATCTGTATCATATCGTTCTGTATAATTCTTAATTTCATTTTGAATTCCTGAAATATATTCTGAAAATTCTTCAGGTGGAACATTTTTAGAATATATATCTCTATCAGTTAAATTAACGGATATAAAATCTGGTCTATGAACTGAAAAAACCGTTTTTTCCATAAAAAGAATGAATTCTTCATCTTTTAGATTTCCTATTTCGTCAATATGAACTCCTATCAACTTACTTCCGATTTTTGTATTTATTTTAGTATTCCACATTGCATATAACTGCCTACACCTATCTTCAACATTATATGTTATTCCATTTTTCCAAAGATAAGACATATCTAATTCAAAATTCCATGATTTTATTTTTGAAATCCGCAAAGCCTTAAATAAAATGTCAAAAAATTTATCCATCATATCATTAATACAATTAATATTTTGTTTAACGTCAATATTCATCTTTAATACCATATGTATTCGAACATTTATCTTATCAATAAGCTGAATATCATTAATAGCATTAGTCTCGTCAAGTGGCGTCCAAACATTCACTCCTTCTCTTATAAAAATATTATCTTTACAAATTTTAATTTCTACTCGAATTGTATTGAATCCTATATTTTTTTGAATCTCAGGAATATAATAAAGCCAATTACGTCCAAGATTACTTGCACTGAATATTGATTTTTCTCTAAAATTTTCTTCAATATCTAATGATCTTTCATCTACTGATATTTCATAAGTTTGTCTTAAATTTTCATAATAATTTTTTCCTTCACAATTTATTATATTTTTTAAAATATCTGAATTCATTACTTTATCAAAAGATGAATATACAAACTTTGACTCTGACAGAAGAATATTTTTTCTAAAAGTATTTGGAGTTTCTCTAAAATATTTTTTAAAATTCTCATGAAAAGTTTTTGATGAAGAAAATCCACAATCAAAAGCTATTTCAAGAATATTCTCATCTGTATTTATTAAAAGTTCAACAACTTTTCCTATTTGTGCCATGTGGTATGCATCTACAAAACTATAGCCTAATATATGCTTAAACACTTTAGACATAAAAGAAGATTTTACATTAAACTGCTTGGATATATCTTCAAGTTTTAACTTATTATCAGGAAAATCAAATATTTCTTTCATTTTAGAAATAGCTTCTTCCCTTATCCATGTATTCAGAAATTTATTTTCTTCAAATTTATTATCCAATATTAGGTTATTAATAAGCCTATCTATTTCCCTCAAAAAGCCTTGAAATCCTACTTCCGTCTTATAATAATACATCTGAACAATTCTATATATATCTAATAAAAATTTCTCTTTACTTTCCAGTAACTCTAAATTGAAATATGGTATAAAAGGTCTATTAGAAAATTTTTTCAAAATATATGCCTCATCTATATTTAAAATCAACATTAAATTATTTTTTGAAGTAGGACACAATCCATAAACTCTTCCCGGATTTATCAAAAAAACATCTTCTTTTTTTAGCTCTTTAACTTTATCTCTATACATTAATTCAATAAAACCATCAATAACAACACCTATTTTATACATATTAGTATTAATTTCAAATTTTTTAGATCTAAGACTTATAGCCTCAATATTAAGCTCAAAATCCTGACTTTGAAATTCAGGAGCTATCTTTTCTTTTATCAAATACATAACTTCCTCCATAATTATTTTAATAATAAATTAAGAAATCTATCATTAAAATTATATTTTAACTATAAATATAATATATATTTTATATAACAATATACATTATAAAAAATACATCTCATAACCGCAATGATTATACCACATTTTTTAATTTTTGTGAAAAAATTTTATAAAAATACAAAAAGAGCTAAGATTTTTTTATTCTCAGCTCTTTTTGTCTATAAAATATAAGTTTATGAAATACAAATTTTTCCATTTATATTTTTAAAATTTATTGTGGAGTTTGGAGTAATTTTTCCTTCAATTATCTTTGTAGCTATTTCAGTTTCAATATTTTTTTGAATGTATCTTTTTATTATTCTAGCTCCGTAGTTAAATGAATAAGTTGAATCTAAAATTAACTTTTTACAATCTTCATCTAAATTAATCTTTACTCCAATATCTTTTAATCTGTTTTCAATTTCTGAAACAGTCATATCAATTATCTTATAAAGTTCTTCTTTTTGTAATGGTTTGAATAGTACTATATCATCAACTCTATTTAAAAATTCAGGTCTAAAAGAGTTTTTCAACTCTTTCATAACTTCATTCTCAGCTTCTTTTGTAATTTTGCCATTTTCATCAATTCCATCAAGCAAGTAAGTTGAACCTATATTGGAAGTCATAATTATAATAGTATTTTTAAAGTCAACCACCCTTCCTTGATTATCAGTAAGTCTTCCATCATCAAGAACTTGTAATAAGATGTTAAATACATCCGGATGAGCTTTTTCTATTTCATCAAATAGAATTACACAATATGGATTTCTTCTAACTCTTTCTGTAAGTTGTCCTCCTTCATCATATCCTACATATCCTGGAGGCGCTCCTATAAGTCTTGAAACTGAATGTTTTTCCATATATTCACTCATATCTATTCTAACAAGATTTTTTTCGCTGTCGAACATACTTTCACATAATGTTTTTGCTAATTCAGTTTTACCAACTCCTGTAGGTCCTAAGAAAATAAATGAACCAATAGGTTTATTTTCGTCTTTTAACCCACTTCTTGATCTTAAAATACAATCTCTAACTAAATCAATTGCTTCATCTTGTCCAACAACTCTCTTATGCAAAATATCTCCGAGATGTAATAATTTTTCTTTTTCTCCTTCGACCAATTTCTTTATAGGAATATTTGTCCACTTAGAAATTACTTCAGCTATTGTTTCTTCTGTAACTTCTTCTTTTAAATAACTTTCTTTTTCTTTTTTCTTTTCATTAAGTTCAGCTAATTTTAATTCTAAATTTGCAAGTTTTCCATATCTTAATTCTGAAAGTTTTTCAAAGTCATATTCTCTTTCAGCTTTTTCAATATCTATTCTGACAGAATCAATTTCAGCTTTCACAGATTTTATTTCGTTAATATCTTTTTTATCACTTTCCCATCTAGCAAGTTCAACATTGTACTTATTTTTCACATCGGAAAGTTCTTCTTCTAAGTTTTGCAACCTTTTTTTACTAATTTCATCAGTTTCCTTAACAAGACCTGCTTTTTCGATTTCTAATTGTAAAACTTTTCTTCTAAGATCATCAATTTCTTGTGGCATTGAGTCAATTTCAGTTCTTACCATAGAAGATGCTTCATCCATCAAGTCAATCGCCTTGTCCGGTAAAAACCTATCAGTAATATATCTATCACTTAGAGTTACACATGCAATAACTGCAGAATCAGTTATCTTTATTCCATGATGAATTTCGTATTTTTCTTTTATTCCTCTAAGAATTGAAATTGTATCTTCAACAGTAGGTTCCTTTACCAATACTTTTTGAAATCTTCTTTCCAAAGCTCCATCTTTTTCAATATATTTCCTATATTCATCAAGTGTTGTTGCTCCTATTGTATGCAATTCTCCTCTAGCAAGCATTGGTTTTAACATATTTGATGCATCCAAAGCTCCGTCGGTTTTTCCTGCACCAACTAAAGTGTGAATTTCATCAATGAATAAAATTATTTCGCCTTCTGAATTTTTGATTTCTTCAAGAACAGCCTTTAATCTTTCCTCAAATTCTCCTCTAAATTTGGCACCTGCTATTAAACTTCCCATATCTAATGAAAAAATTATTTTATTCTTTAATCCATCTGGAACGTCATTATTTACAATTCTTTGAGCTAATCCTTCAACAATAGCTGTCTTACCAACTCCGGGTTCGCCTATTAAAACAGGATTATTTTTTGTTCTTCTTGATAAAATTCTAATTGAATGCCTTATTTCTTCATCTCTACCAATCACAGGATCAAGTTTACCATTTCTTGCTTCTTCTGTTAAATTTCTTCCATATTTTAACAATTCTTCGCTTGTACTTCCATCTTTATGTTCATTTTTCATATTCTTAATTCCCATCAAAGCATATTTAAAAGAGTTGTATGTTATGTTATACTTTCTAAAAATATCTGATGATTTTATATTCTTTTCTTTCAAAAGAGAAAGGTAAATATGTTCAGGTAAAATTGTACTATCTCCTGTTCCTTTTATTTCATCTTCGGAATTAAGCAAAATTCTTTGATAAACGGTATTTGGATAAATGTTAGAATCTCCATATTGTGAAGGTAAATTATCAAATGCAAGTTTTACATCATTTCTATAATTATCTATATTTACATTCATGATATTTAAAATTTTAATAATTATATTATCATTATCAATCAAAGCTTTGTGTAAATGAATATCTGATATTTCTACATTTGCATTTTTTATTGCTAAACTTTGAGACTCTTCTACAATTTTCATTGCATCACTACTAAATTTTTCTAAATTCATAATACTCCTCCTTTTTTTTGAATTTAACTTTTCATTTAAAAATTAAATTCAACATAATTAAATATTTATTGCATAATAATAAAACTTTATTCAACTTAACATATACATTCTGTAATAGATAAGTTAAATATCATTATTTTAATCTTATTTTTCCATTAATTTTTTATATAATTCTAATTTTTCACCTGATAAGTTTTTAGGGTTATTTATAACTATTTCAAGATATAAATCTCCTGTTTTTCCTTTTAAATCAGTATATCCCTTGTTTGAAATTCTTATTTTTTTCATACTTTCTATCTTTGCAGGAATCTTAACTCTAACATTTCCGTTTAAAGTTTCAATAACCTTTGTAACTCCAAAATATGCTTCCCATGGATATAAACTAACTGTCTTTATTAAGTCTAAACCTTCAAGTCTATATTCATCATTTATAACATTTATTTTTACATATATATCACCATCAAGCTTATACTTATCTCCATTGACTTTTACCTTTTTACCTGTTGTAATTCCTCTAGGTATCTTAACAGTTATTTTTTTAGGAGAATTATTTATATTGACGTAAAGTACTCGCTCTATTCCGGAATATGCTTCTTTAACAGATAAATTCAAGCTAGTTTCATATTTTTGTCTTTGAGGTTGTCTTCCAAATCCTGAGTAAGAATTTCCAGAATATGCATTTGAATTTGTAAAACCATCAAATCCTGAAAATCCGCTAAAATGTGATGAAGTTTTTCCACTTCCACCAAAAAACATATTAAAGAAGTCAGAAAAACCACCCATATCACTTCCACTATAGGAAGCACTAAAACCATAATTTCTTGGGTCAAAATTATCTCCACCACTAAAATTATAATTTGATCCGAACATATCATATTGTTTTCTTTTTTCTTTATCAGACAAAACTTCATAAGCTTCATTTATTTCTTTAAATTTATTACTTGCAGCTTCATTATTTTGATTAACATCAGGATGATATTTTTTTGCCAACTTTCTATATTCTTTTTTTATCTCTGCATCAGTCGCGTTCTTATCGACGCCTAAAATTTTATAATAATCTTTATATTCCATAAATTCCTCCTTGTTTTGACTTTCTTTGACCTTTAATTTTATTATACCCTATATAGAAAATTTAAACAATATTTTTATAAAAATTAAATATGATTTTTAACTTTATTTAAATTTTAATATTGATTTGTACACTAAAAATTCATACATGATATTGCATACAAAAATATAAACTATTTTACTTGTATTAATAATTTTTATATTGTATAATTATATTGTATAAATTAATTTTTTTGGAGGTAAATTATGAAAGAAATAAATGCTAAAGGTTTAGCTTGCCCTCAACCATTGATTTTAACTAAAAGAGCTGTTGAAAGTTCAGAAGAAAAAGATTTTTTAGTTATAGTTGACAATGATACTGCAGTAAAAAACTTAGAGAAATTTGCTAAAAGTAGCAATCTGGATTTTAAATTTGAGAAAATATCTGATAATGAATTTAATGTGTTTGTATCAAAAAATAACGAAACTTCTCTAAAGGAACCAAGTGCCTTTTGTTCTGTTGAAAACTCATCAGATACAGTAATAGCTATTTCTAAGAACTTTATGGGAAACGGCTCTGAAGAACTTGGAAAATTGTTAATCAAAGGCTTTGTTTATACTTCAAGTGAATACGAAAAATTGCCAAAAACACTAGTATTTTTTAATTCAGGTGTTGAATTGACTTGTGAAGGATCACCTTGTATTGATGACTTAAAGAAACTTCAAGAAAAAGGAGTAGAAATTATTTCTTGCGGAACTTGTCTAGACTATTTTAAACTTAAAGAAAAACTTTTAGTTGGTGAAATAAGTAATATGTATTCAATATACGAAACATTATTCAATGCAGGAAAAGTAATTAATATCTAAAAAAATCAAAACCGGCTAACATTAGCCGGTTTTGTTTTTTTAAAATTATAATTTATATGATAATACTCCAATTATATTTTTCTCATAATTTTTTATATTTTGCAATAATTTTTCAAAAGCTGAATATCTTGTAATTCCATACTCTTCAACTAATATAACATTTTTTAAATTCATTATATTACTTAAGTCATTTGTTTTCACTATATTTACTTTATCAATATTCAAATCATTTAATTTATCAATAATTTTTGAATTTGAACTAAGTATACTTAATTCTTCAATATTTTCATTATTAATTTTATATTTCAAAACTTCAAGTAAATCATTATTATTTTTTATTTCCTGAACAAATTTTATATTGTATTTTCTGTAATCTCCTTCTCTATTAATTGTAGGATCAAATATATACATAATAAAATTTATGATAGCAACTAAAATTATTAAAGCTACTTCAATTGCAAAAACTTTTACTAATAATTTTTTCATACTATATCCTGTATTAACATTTTCTTTAGAGCTTAATTCTTTAGAATAATTTGATTCAACTTTTTCAATAGTAACATTTTTATAAACGGATTTATACTTATTTATTAATTCATCAAATTTCTTTTCAATAACATCATTTACAGCTTTACTTGGTGTTAAAATTTTAGCAGAAACCCCTAAATTAGTAGAAATATAATTTACCACTACTTTCTTATCCCAATAATCAACATTAGAATTTTTCAAAGTAACAGCCGATGTATCCAATTCTTTAGCCATTTTTGACAAATCTTTATCGCTTACATCATTAAATAAATAAGCACCATTTAGATTAGATACTAGTAGCTTTTCATAAAAATCCGAATAGCCTCTTCTACTATATAACGCATTTATATTATCACTCTCAGGAGCTGTTATTTTATAAGCAACATAAGTTGAATATTGCACTCCTTCTTTTGTTATAGTTTTTTTATTTATTGTTTGTAAGACCAACGGACAAACCAAAGCAATACTCAACAGCAAAAATGCTATTAAATTTAAAATTCTCTTTTTATATATATTGGATAATAAATCTCCAAATGAGTAATTTTCAAACATATCATATCTCCTTTATTTTAAAAATTGTATAAGAATTTTCTTTTGATATTAATTTTGCCACTACAAAAATTAATATAATTATAAACCAAAATTGGAATGTAAGTAATATTGAAAAACTTTCTGAAAAACTACTTCTAGGCATAAAAAACAAATTGTTTAATATTATTAATGTGCAAACGAAAGGTAAAATTTTATTTCTGTAAGAAACATTTAACATTCTTATAAATAAAAATCCTAAAGCAACACTAAATAAGAATACACCCAAATATCCGTAATCTGTAAAATTTTCCATTATAAAGCTACTTCCTAAACCATGTCCTTGCAAATAATCACCTTTCATCGCTATATAAGAAAGATTATGTGCGTAGCTATTACTTTTTATTGCCAACTCAATGCTGTTTGTTGTAGCTGTAAATGGCTTTGTATCAAATAATAACTTACCAAAATTCCCATGAGTAAAATACTCGACAATAGGTCCAAAGGTAAAGTTTGTAAAACTTCTTACTGCAATATTACTGTTATACAAAAATCCTTTAGCTAAAACACCAAAACTTGTTCCCTGTTTATAGATAAAATCTATAAATATATCAAATATTTTAAAATTAGAAACTTCAACATTGTCTCTGACATAGTTTAAAAGTCCCATTCCTACAATTATTATAGGAAGACTTGTAAAAATTAGTATTTTTTCTTTAACTCCTATCCATTTATTTTTAATATCTTCTTGTCCCCTTATAAAATAATATATAAAAGAAAATATTAAGCTTAAAATAAATGGATTTCTGGTCCCAATAAATAAATATATTGCATTTGCAAATAGGTTACTTACCAGAACTATAGTAGCATTTCTTTTATTTGGTTTAGATGCTAAATATACACACATTGAATATACTGTAAAAACTGATAATATATACGTGAAGTAAGGCAAATTACTTTTGAAAGACGCATAATAAATATAATAAGATGTATTTAATTTAAATATTAATCTTTCAATCAGTCTTAAAGCATAAAATGGATATGTCAATATATATACAGTAAGAGAAACTATTCTTATATTTTTTAACCATATAGAGCTTTTTAACTTATCATTACTATCTACATCTAACCTCTTTTTGTTTTTTATTTTTAATAATGCTTTTGAAATTATTCCTCCAATAAACAATCCTAAAAGTGAAATCATAACTATAACAAACGCAAAAACATATGCATCTTTTTGATAAGTATTAAAACTATAACTTCTCAAGTAATCTATCGTAGGCCTTGAAACTAGAAATATAAAAATAGTTATATAAAAAAATAAATGTATTATATAATATTTTATATCTGTAAAACAAAACAATATTAAGTTGACAAAAAAAGACAACAATGTAAAAAGTAATATATCCAATCTATCTGTGTATAAATAACTTACTCCAAGTAACAGAGTAAAAATAAAAGAGAATGCGGTAATTAAAGAATAAAATTTTCTAAAAGTAATATTCATATAATTATCTCCATTATTCTAATATTTCATTTATATTTTTCATTTGTTCTGAAATAGTAAACTGAGTTATAAAATTTTTCATTTCTGATTTATCTACTGACATACTATTTTCAAAATAATTAACAATACATTCACAAGCATCATCAGTAGAATTTACAATTTTACCGAATTTACCGTCGTTTGAAAGTTCCTTTACTCCTCCAACATCTGTAGAAATGAAAGGAATTCCTAAAGCCAATCCTTCAACAATTGCACCGGAAAATCCCTCTTGTTTAGACATTGAAAACATTAAATTCATTTTTTTTATATATTTATATGGATTCTTTTGATATCCTAAAAAATGAACATACTCTTCCAAATTATCTTTTTGTACAAGCTCTTTTATATGAGCCTCTAATTCTCCTGCACCTAAAAAATATAAATGATACTTTTTATTTAAATTTTTATGTAATTTTTTTATTGTATCATAAACTTCCAATGAACCTTTTAAGTTTTCAATTCTTCCAATTACACAAATCGAATTTTTTTCAATATTAATATCTGTCCTCTCATTTGATTTTTCCAAAATACTTTCAAAATCATAACCATTATAAATTGTCAAGACTTTATCTTTGTATTCCGGATAAATTGAAATTATGGACTCTTTAGTTTTTTTTGATACAGAAATTATTTTATCAACATTTTCTAAATATCTCTTATGATTATTCCTCTTTTGAGAATCTTTCATAAAATCTTCAATACTACCATGAATCCAAGCAATTTTTTTTACATTCTTATCTTTTGAAAATTCAAATGTCGGATTAATTATAGTAAATGAAATTTCAATATCATATTTTTCTTTAACCATTATTTTTCTTACTAAATTTGGAAAAAATTTTCTTATTCTCCATAAAATAGCTCTTTTTATCTTAGACTGTCTATAGTCTTGCCACGATTTTAATATTCTTATATTGTCATTAACAGGTTCATATCCTTTATCAAAATGCTCGATTTCCAATATATCAATATCATATTTTTCGCTATCAAGATTATTTACAATTGTTGATAATATTTTTTCAGCTCCTCCTCCTAATGAAAAGGACCATAAAAAAAATAATATTTTCGTTTTTTTCAAACAATCACCTTATTTCCAAATATTCTCGTAATTCGCATAGCTGTTTCTTAAATCTAAAAAAAGTAAGTCATGATGTGGTATTTGTTTTTCCTTTGGAGGCAATTTCATATAATCTCCAAATGCTGTCTTTAAATATCCATCATATCCAATAGGAATTGGCATTCTTGTATCTTCAAAGTCAAAATACTTCTTATCTACAAACCATTCTTTTTTATATATCTTTTTCATATAATACGGACCAGAACAAAGTTCTGTAATATATTCTGATTTATCAATTCTATATTTAGTCATTTTTTTTTCTGCGAGCTTCCAAATTTTATATCTAATTTTTTTAGATTTAAAAATTGATAATAACAACTTAGAAACTTTTTTCTTTATCCCACCATGTTTTTCAGGTAAAACTTGAGCACAAAAAAGAGAATAAATTAGTCCCCACATTATCTGAAATTTTCGCTTAATTTTCCCACTTGGACAACCATCAAGAGGTAAAATATCAAGCGCTATTCCGTGACTTATATTTAAACCTTTTTGATATGGTTTAATAGCAGTAGTTTCATTATCTCTAATAGTAATAAAAAGATTATGATCAACTAAATCTTTATTGGCCTTAACAAGTGAATATTTTTTAGTATCAGCTTTTTCATTCCATAACAAAGCTAATTTTTCATAATCTTCTCTAGGCATAAAAAAATCTAAATCATCATCCCAAGGAATAAATCCTGAATGTCTTAAACTACCAATTGCTCCTCCACCACAAAGATAACATAACAAATTATTTTCTTCACAAAATGAAACAAAATATTTTCCCATTTCTAAACTCTTAAGTTGTAACTCTCTTAAATTTATTTCATCCATAATTTATATCATAACCACTAATTAAATATTCCATTTAGCAACTGTTTTAAAAGGTGTATTCAAGTCATTTTTAAAAAATCTATGAATATCATCAACACTATTTATTTCGTCATCTTCAAACACAATAGATTTAAATCTATTTTGGATTTTTTTATTTCCAAGCATCTTTACTGCTTCTTGAAAATCAACTCTTCCCGATCTGGAACATCCAATTAATGTTAGTCCTTTCTCCAATATATCTCTAGTATTAATCGCAACTTTATTTTCGCTAACACCCATCAACATAATTGAGCCTTGAGGTTTAATATATTTTATTATATTATTAATGGCATCTTCACTCCCCGGCCCTCCGGCACACTCAAATCCATGATCTGTAGAAAAATCTTCAGGAATATCATCACTTGAATAAACTTCATCTACGAACGAAAAGATTTTTAATTTTTCCAAATTTCTTCCAATAACAACTATTTTACTATTTGGAAACTTATACTTTAAAACATTAGCCGTAACGAATCCTAAACTTCCGTTTCCAAAAATAGTTATTGTTTCTTTATTTTCTATAGAATTCTTTACAAATCTATCATATGCATGAAATCCAACTGAAATAAATTCCAAAATAGAAGCAACTGGTAAATCTATATCATTAAATTTTACAAGTCTATCTGGAGCAATTTTGACAAATTCCCTCATAAAACCATCATGACCACTTGATAAAAAATAAGATCCTTTTACATAATTTTCATATATTCTTTCATCAAAATTACAAGGCGGAGTATTTGGAATCATAGATACTGTATCTCCAACTTTAAAAGTATTTGTAGGATCAAAAACAACCTCTCCACAAGATTCATGAATTGGAGCCATCGGTAATTTTTTTTCCAATACTTTTGGATCTCTCTTTCCTAAATAATATCTTTGATCAGCATGACACAAAGATACGTATAGTGGTTTTACAATGACTTTATCTCCTAAAAAGCTCTCATCAACATATTTAACTGAGATAAAACCCGGTTTCATTAATTGAAAAATTCTATTTATCATCTTAAATCTCCATAAGCATTGCCTTAGCAATCTTTAAGTCTGTTACAGTAGTAATTTTTATATTTGAAAAATCACCATTAACTAAAAATACTTTTTCTCCATTTAACACAAATATTTTACAAGCATCAGTTAAAATGTTCTTTTCTTCTTCTGACAATTTATTATAGTATTCCATGAATTTATTAATTTTAAATGTTTGAGGAGTTTGTCCTTGAAACATTGTTTTTCTATCTGGTATTGATGAAATAAACTTTCCATCTTCAGAAGAAACTATAGTATCAAAAGCTGGAACTACAGTATCAATAATATTGTATTTTTTACAATTATCTATATTTTCTTCAATCATTTTAATTGAAACAAATGGTCTAACAGCATCATGAGTTATAAGAATATCCTCATCAGTTAATCCGTTGTCTTCTTCAATAGAAGAAATAATATTTAAAATTGTAGAATTTCTATCTTTTCCACCATCCACAACAACAATTCTTTCAGACAAATAATTATAATCTTTGTCAATTATATCAACTAGATAAGAATTCCAATCGGGATTTACCCCAACATAAATTTTATCTATTTTGTTACATAATAAAAACTTTTCAATAGTATGAATTATAATAGGCTTATCTCCAATATTTAAAAATTGTTTTGGAATATTAGAAATATTCATCCTACTACCTATTCCTCCAGCAAGAATACCTGCATATATCATAGTCTAGTCCTCCTTATTATATGTTTTTAAAAATGATGGGATTTTTAAAAAACCTATCAATGTACCATATCCATAACTAATATGTAAAAGAAAAAATACAATTGGAAGCAATAAGTTGTAGGGATTAAATTTACCTTTAAAAATTGAACTTAAAGACATCAAAATATTCACTATAAGATATGAACCAAATACTAATAAAAATAAATATTTAGTAAAAAATAATGAAATAATTGATATAAAAAGTGCAACTAAAAATGCAAAAGGAACATAATGATATAAATTTAAACACTCAGGACAAATAGCTGTTGTAAGTCCTATCCACATTCCATTAGCTTTCTTTTGTTTAATCATTTTTAGAAGTGAATTCCTTGTATGTTGATATGAAACAATATTATCATCATAGCAAAGTTTATATCCTGCTTTTCTGATTCTATAATGGAATTCATTATCTTCTGTTCGTAATAATTTTTCATTAAAAAAACCAACTTTTTCCAATACTTCTCTTTTATACATTGCATGAAACATTGATTTAACATATTTTTTACCTGATGCATTTCTAAAAGGTGCAATACTACTCCCAAACATAGAAGATTCCGCTTCTAGAAGCATTCTTTTATAAGCAGTATTTTCGTCAATTATATTTGGCCTTTTACCACCTGAAACATCTTCTCCAGATTTTATGTTCTTAACATTTTTTTCTATAAAATCTCTTGGAATTGAAGAATGTGCATCTATTCTTACTAAAACATCTCCCATAAAATTTTTTATAACGATATTCCATCCAGCAGACTGAATTTTTTTAGGATTATCTAAAATTTTTACTTCTAAAAAATCATTATTGTCTTTGAAAGTCTGCATAATTTCCTTTGTATTGTCTGTAGAAATGCCATCAACTAAAATTATCTCAATTTCATCATGTGAATATGTCTGTGATTTAAAATCTTCAAAAAGAGAAGGTAAAGTTTTTTCCTCATTCAAGGCAACTACTCCTATGCTAACCTTCATTATTTTTTCCTCCCAAAAATACAGATAAAAATGTTTTAAACATAATCTTAATATCATACCAAAAAGAAAATCTTTCAATATATTCTATATTATATTTCATTTTATCAGGTAAAATATACTTTATATATATATCATCTACACTGATATTATCATCTAAGTGCTTTGATATTATTTCGTCCTCATCTTTATAATTTATGCTGGAATATGACGTAAGTCCTGCCGACAATAACAAAGTCGCATACATATAGTCTGAATATCTTTCAACATATTTTGTAACTTCAGGTCTTGTTCCTACAAAACTCATATCACCTAAAAATATATTAAAAATTTGTGGAAATTCATCTAATCTATATTTCCTCAAAAATTTCCCAACTTTAGTTATCCTCGAATCTGATTTTACAGTTACAAGTGTTCCGATTTTATCAGCGTTTGAAACCATTGTTCTAAATTTAAAAATTTTAAATTTCTTACCATACCTTGTAACTCTTTCCTGTCTATAAAAAACACTACCTTTAGAATCCAATTTTATAGCAATAGAAATTATAAATATCGGAATAAGCAAAATTATTAAAGTTAAGACAGAAAAAATAATGTCAAATATCCTTTTAAAAGCCAAACTAAGCCTCTTTTTTGAAACTATTTCATAATACTTCTTTACAGATTCATTTTGAAACTCTTTAGGTAAATCTTTATATTTTATCAAAATATTTTCTCCTTATTTAAACGTCTGTAATATAATAACATATATTTAAAATAAAGTAAAATTAAAGAACCTTAACATCTCCATCATAAACTAAACCACCAACAGTATCTATTGTTACAAGTTGTCCATCTTTAATTATATTTGTTGCATTTTCAGCGCCAATAATTGTTGGAATGTCAAAATGTAATGCAATTATTGCAGCATGTGAAGTCAACCCTCCTGTTTCAACTATAATCCCTGATGCTCTATCAATAAATTCGACAAACTCTCTATCTGTAAATTTAGAAACAATAATATCTCCATCTTTAAATTTATTTTTTAAATCTTCTTCACGATGTATTACACAAACTTTTCCGGTAATTGATTCTTTTCCTATACCAAGTCCTTTTATCAAAATTTTTCCAACTGTGTGCACTTTAATCAAATTCGTTGTGCCTGCAACTCCGACAGGTATCCCTGCTGTTAAAACAACAGTGTCTCCGTCACTAATATAATTTGCATTTAATGTTGCTGATATAGAACGTTCAATCACTTCATCTGTATGTTCTGATTTTTTTGAAATTAAGCTAGTAACTCCCCAAAATATTTGTAATTTTCTTCTAACTTTTTCAGAATACGTAACAGCAATAATATCAACAAATGGTCTGAATTTTGAAATTGATATTGGTGTAATTCCTGAAGCTGTAGCACAAATAATTGCTTTTGCTCTTAAATTTTCGGCAATTTCTTTTGTAGATAAACTTATTGAATTCATAGTATTTAAAATATCATTTCTATTTTTATGTTTTATACTATTTTGAAAATCAAATGAGTTTTCAGTAGTTATAGCAATGCTATTCATTACTTTAACCGCTTCCTTTGGATATTTTCCAGCAGCAGTTTCACCGGACAACATAACACAATCACTTCCATCTATAATCGCATTTGCTACATCTGTAACTTCTGCTCTTGTTGGTCTTGGATTTCTAATCATTGAATCAAGCATTTGTGTTGCAGTTATTACTGGTTTTCCTACTAAATTACATTTTCTAATTATTTCTTTTTGTATTTTTGGAATAAATTCTGCTTTAATTTCAACTCCTAAGTCTCCTCTAGCAACCATTATTCCATCAGAAGCTTCTATAATTTTATCAATATTTTCAACGCCCTCTTGATTTTCTATTTTAGATATAATTTTGATTTCAGAATTATTTTCATCTAAAATTTTTCTAATTTCATATACATCTTCAGGTTTTCTAACAAAAGATGCTGCAATAAAATCTAAATCATTCTTTATTGCAAATAAAATATCTGATTTATCCTTTTCTGTAATTGAAGGTAAATTTATTATTTCATTCGGTATATTTACACCTTTATTACTCTTTATTACACCATTATTTTTTACAAAGCATTTTATTTCTTTATTAGTTTTAGAAACAACTTCCATTTCAACCAAACCATCATCTACTAAAATTGTTCCTCCAATTTTAACATCACTAGGTAATAATTTATACGAAACGGAACAAATTTCTTGATTTCCTAAAATTTCTTCAGTTGTAAAAGTATAATTATCTCCTGCTTTTAAAACAACTTCATCAACACTAAATTTCCCAAGCCTAATTTCTGGACCTTTAGTATCGAGCATTATTGCAATAGGTAAATCTAACTCTTTTCTCGCTTGCTTTATATTATCAATTCTAACTTGATGTTCTTCTTTGCTTCCATGTGAAAAATTCAGTCTACAAACATTCATTCCACAAAGCATTAATTCTTTTAAACTTTCAACTGAATCTGAAGCAGGTCCAATTGTACATATTATTTTTGTTTTTTTCATAATTCTCTCCTAAATAGATAGTTCATCAACTATATCATATAAATCTTTATTAAATATTTTTTTGCTAGATACAGCATCTTCTATAGTAATATACTCAATATTATTATTTTTAAAAGCTAAAGCTAAATTAGTTTGTTCTTTCAACAATAATTTAACAGACATACTTCCCATTTGACTTGCTATTATTCTGTCAAATGAGCTTGGAGTACCTCCTCTTTGAATATGTCCTAGTACAGTAACCCTTGTATCAATTTTCGTTTTTTCTTGAATCTGTCTTTTAAGTTCATAAGGACTTAAAATACCTTCAGTTAAAACTATGATATGGTGTAATTTACCTCTTTTCCTACCAGATATAATTTTACTGCAAACTTTATCTATATCAAAATCGACTTCTGGAACTATTATACTTTCAGCTCCACCAGCTAATCCAGAATTTAGAGCAATATCACCACATTTTCTTCCCATAACTTCTAAAATATTAGCTCTTCCATGAGAAGAAGATGTATCACGAAGTTTTGAAATAGCGTCGATAACTGTATTTACTGAAGTGAAAAATCCAATTGTATAATCAGTATATCCCATATCATTATCAATAGTACAAGGTATAGCAATAGTATTTATACCATATTTACTTAAAACATTAGCACCACGAAAAGTACCATCTCCTCCTAAAACTACAAGTCCTTCAATCCCATTATCTTTTAAGCTTTTAACTGCTTTTTCTTGACCTTCTTTAGTCATAAACTCTTTACTTCTAGCACTACCTAATATAGTACCACCTTTTTGAATTATATCTGCAACACTCGACACATTCATCTCAAAAATATTTCCTTTAATAAGGCCATCATAACCAAATTTTACACCATATATTCTAACATTATGATATATACATGTTCTTACAACAGCTCTTATTACTGGATTCATTCCTGGAGAATCTCCACCACTAGTAAGAATAGCAATTTTTTTCAAATTATACCTCCATTAATTGATACGAAAACAATCTTTTCCAAAAATATTTTCTAATTCAACAATTAAGTTTTCATTTTTTAAATCAAACTTATTTTCTAATCTTAAAGTTTTATTATTGCTAGTTATATACAAAATTACATTATTGATTCCACCATATTTTTCAGAAAATTCACTTAATTTTTTCTTTATATTATTATCAAAATTTTCAATTTTTATATATAGTTTCTTAGAATATATACTATCTACTTCTCTAGCATCAATTACATTAAAATTAGTATTCCCAAATGAATTTATAGAAACTTTAATCGATATTTCATAGATTTTTCCTTTAATAATATCTAAATCTTTAACATCCAAAATCTCTATACTACTTGTAAAATCTTCTACATCAATTGTTTTTAACATCTTATTTTTTTTATTTCTTCTAAACTTAATAGCATTAATATAGACTATTACATTATAGATACCTTTATCTAAAACTTTTAAATCAATTAACTTCATACAATTTTTATAATTAATATAATTTTTATATTCATCTAGTGGATGTGAAGAAATGTAAAAACCTAAAACGTCTTTTTCATATTCTAACAAATCGTCTTTTAAAAATTTTTCGGACTTAACATATTTTTCATGCATAAAATCTGAACTTATTAAGGAAAGTTGTCCTGATAATTCATTCTTACTTTTTGAAACAATTTGTGTAAACAAAGTTTCACAAGAATTTAAAATCTCAATCCGATTTTTTTCTATTTCATCAAAAGCTCCCGACTTTATTAGATTTTCGATTGAAATCAGATTCATATTTTTTGAATCTTTCAATCTTTCCAAAAATTCTTTAAAATTTTTAAATTTTCCTGCTTTTCTTGCCTCTATAATATCTTTAGCTAAAAGTCTATTAAATCCTTTTATCTGAGAAAAACCTACTCTCATACATTTATTTTCTGTACTTATTTTATAAAAACTGAAATTTACACTTGGAAGTAAAATCTTTATTCCCATTCTTTTAATTTCTTGAAAATATAAGAAAAATTGTCTTTCATAATTTATAACAGAATTTAAAAGGCAAACCATATATTCAAGCGGATAATAGTCTTTTAAGTATGCGGTCCTATATGCATTTAAAGAATAACAAGCACTATGTGATTTATTAAAAGCATAATTACCAAACTCCACAATTAAATCAAAAATATTTTGTGCAAGTTTTTCATCAACTCCATTTCTAATACAGCCTTTAATTTTGATACTTCCATCTAAATTATCCAAGCCATAAATAAATATTTTTCGATTATATTCCATAATGTCCATATGCTTTTTACCGATGGCTTTTCTCAAATTATCAGCTTGTCCCCAAGTATATCCTGCAAGTTCCCTTGCAATCTGCATAACTTGTTCTTGATATACAATAATTCCATAAGTAGATTTTAAATATTTTTCTAAACGTTTATCCAAATATCTAATACCACTAGGATTTCTTTTGTTTTTAATATAATTAGGTATTTGATTCATAGGTCCGGGTCTAAATAGAGAATTTGCAGCAACCAACTCATCAAAATTATCTGCTTTCAAATCTTTCAAAAATAATCTCATCCCCGTACTTTCAAATTGAAAAATTCCAATGGTATCTGCCGTTTTAAATAGGTTTAAAATATTTTTATCATTTAAAGATATTTTTTCGATATCTATATCTCTATTATAATTCTTTTTAACAAGTTTTATTGTATCATCAATTACGGTAAGTGTTCTAAGACCCAAAAAATCCATTTTTAAAAGTCCAAGTTCCTCTAATTCTACCATATTAAACTGTGTTACAATATTTTCTCCACTTTTAGCAAGTGGAATATACTCTGTAAGTTCTTCTTTTGTTATTACAATACCCGCAGCATGAATTGAAATATGTCTATGAAATTTTTCGAATTTTTCAGAAATATTTATCAATTTTTTTATATTAATATCTTCATCATATAATTTTTTTAATTCTAAACTATCTCTTAATGCATTTTTAAAAGTAACATCCAAATTATTTGGAATCAGTTTTGCAACTTTATCCACAGTTGATAATTTATATCCCAAAACTCTACCTATATCTCTTACTGCTGCGCGTGGTTTCATTGTTCCAAAAGTTATAATTTGTGAAACGTGATTTTTCCCATATTTTTTAATTACATAGTCAATAACTTCTTCACGTCTTTCATTACAAAAATCTATATCAAAATCAGGCATTGAAACTCTTTCAGGATTTAAAAATCTTTCAAAAATTAAATCATACTCAATCGGATCAATATCTGTAATCTCTAAACAATAAGCAACAATAGAATTTGCTCCCGACCCTCTTCCGGGTCCTACCGGAATTTTATTTTTCTTAGCAAAATTTACAAAATCCCATACAATTAAGAAGTAATCGGTAAATCCCATCTTATTTATTACTGAAAATTCATAATTTACTCTTTTTTTGATTTCATCAGTTAGATTTTCATATCTTTTTTTCATACCTTCTATGATTAGACTATGTAAATAATCTTCTTTTGTACTAACCCCATCAGGTACTTTATATTCAGGTAAATGATATGTAGAAAAATCAAACTCAACATTACACCTTTGAGCAATCATTTTTGTATTATACATTGAATCTTCAAGTGTAGAAAAAATCTTTAACATTTCTTCTTCACTCTTTAAAAAATATTCAGCCTGAGTAAAATTGTCTTCTTTTAATTCGGATAACAAAACTCCTTTAGAAATACATCTTGCAATTTTAAACAAATTAAAATCCGTATTTTCTAAATAATGAACATCATTTGTTACTACGGTCTCTATATTCACCTCATTTGCAAATTCCAAATATCTATTCATCATCAATTCATCATTTTCTTCAAAATGAAAATTTAATTCCAAAAACAAATCTTCTCTATTGAATAAACTTTTAAAATTTAAAATCTCATTTTTTGCACTCAAAATATCTTCTGAATATAAACATTTTCGAATGAAACTTCTCTTTGAACCAACTATTAAAATTAAATTTTTAGAATACTTTTCAAGTTCATCAAAAGTTATAAATTCTCTATTTCTATTTTCAACAACATACAAATTAGAAACTAATTTACATAAATTTTTATAACCGAGATTATTTTTAGCTAATAAAATTATATTATAAAATTCATTATTTGAGTACGACAAAGTAAGCTCACAGCCAATAATAGGTTTTATAGAATTTTTTTTACATCTTTTATAAAAATCGATAACACCATACATATTGTTATAATCAGTAATAGCCATAGCTTTAAAATTTAATTCTTTTGCTTTTTCTACCAATTTTTCTATCGGATTATAGTTATTCAACAAACTATATTCAGTATGAACATTTAAATGTACAAAATCATTAGCCAAAAATTATCACCTCTTTATTGATTTTACCATATTTTTAATATTTTTTAAATATATTTTACCTAATCACTTTATATTTTTATATTTTTATGTTACAATTTTATAGTACGAAGGGAGAAACGATATGAAATTTACATTAATAACTAATAATATTGATTTATATGAAAAGGTAAAAAATAAAAAAGATTTAGACATAATATTCAATGAAAAATATACATATGGAGATGTTTTAGATATAGTTAAGAAAAAACTGCAAAATGGTTTTGAACTTTCGACTCATCCACTTTGTGGAAGTATAAAACCTAATGAAACTCCTTACAGATCTATTTTAATAACAAAAACAAAAGAACTGGATGTTAATGGAATTATAATAATTGATGAAGCAATAGAAACATATAAAAAATTCCAAAACAATATGAAAACACCATTATGGATCGATAGAGTCCTAAGAGATTTTAGGTATATTGACTGTAATATACTTGTTCAAACAATAGAAAAATTGGGAATAGAATAAATAACAAAAACACAAAAACCGCTAGATTTACTTAGCGGTTTTCAAGTATATAAATTATTAAAAAGGATCTTCGTCAAAAAAATTTATTATTTTACTAAAGGATCATTTTTCAGAATTCTTTTCTTCATCTTCATCTTTGTCAGTCTCTACAACCTCTTCTTTAGGAAGAACTATTCTAACTTTCTTAACCCTGTGTTCATAAATCGACAAAATATTATAAATAACACCATTATCCTCAATAGTAAGTTTTTCACCATCATTTGGTATATATCCCAAAAGGTACATAAGCATTCCACCTAATGTATCATAATCCTCAGAATTTTCATCAAGTTTTAAATTACAAGCATTATTAACGTCTTCTATTTCACAGGCACCTGTTGCGATAAAATGTCTATCATCTATTTTTTTTATTGCAGGATTAGTTTTCTTATCATATTCGTCATCTATTTCACCCATAACTTCCTCAATTAGGTCTTCCATAGTAACAATTCCCGTAAAACCACCATATTCATCAATTAATACAGCCATTTGATTTCTTGAATTTTTAAGTTCAAGAAATAAATCATTTATATTCTTTCTCTCAGGAATAAAATAAGCCGGCCTTAAAATAGAACGTATATTAACATTTTTAAATCCAACTTTATAAGCCTCTAAGAAAAAATCCTTAATATACAGAATTCCTATTATATTATCAATATCACCTTCATAAACGGGTACCCTCGAATATCTCATTTGCATTAAAGTTTCAAAATCTTTATCAGGTTCATCAATATCAATCATAAAAACTTCAGTTCTAGCAGTCATTACCTCTTCCGCCAAAACATCATCAAAAGAAATAACTCCATCTATCATTTCACGTTCTGTAGGATTAATTATCCCTTGTTCTTGCCCTACCTCTACAATAGATTTTATTTCTTCTAAAGTGACTTTAGCTTCAACTCCACTTGTAGGAATCGAAAAAATCTTCAAAATAACATTTGTAGATAAAGACAATAAATAAACAAAAGGGCTCATAATCTTATAAACAAAATTTATTGTTCCAACAGAAAATAAAGCAAATTTCTCTGCGTTTTGTAAAGCAATTCTCTTAGGTACAAGTTCTCCAAAAACCAAACTAAAAAACGCTAGAATAACAGTTATCAAGACAAAAGAAACTCTATATGCAAATGGAACTGATAAATTTTCTAAAAAATTTCCAAACTTATGCGAAAGTCCAACAGCAGCAGAAGCTGATGTAAAGAATCCGGCAAAAGTAATTCCAACTTGAATCGTTGATAAAAACTTTGAAGGCTCTTTCAAAAGCTTTTCAACTTTAATAGCTCTCTTATCCCCCTGTTCTGACAAAGTCAATAGTTTTTTCTTATCCATAGAAACAATTGCCATTTCTGATGCAGCAAAAAAAGCATTAACTAAAGTTAATAAAATTAAAATAATAATTTGAAAATAGACCTCGGGTCCACTATCCATAATAACCTCCTAAAACTTATTCATTTAAAAGCATTATATCAAAAATTTTTAAATATTGCAAATAAAATATATTATATTTTTCATTTAAATAATAATACTAAATATTTTTACGTAGATAACTAATACAAAAAAATAAAAAGTGTATAAAAATACACTTTTTACAAAAACATAATATTATAATTATTTTATTAACATTCCACCATAGTTTAAAATAACTTGAGCAAATACTAAAGCTACTACAGTCATTAACTTAATTAAAATATTTAATGATGGACCTGAAGTATCCTTAAATGGATCCCCTACAGTATCACCAACAACTGCTGCTTTATGAGGATCTGAACCTTTACCGCCGTGATGTCCTTCTTCAATATATTTTTTAGCATTATCCCAAGCACCACCAGCATTTGACATAAAGATTGCCATTAAAACGCCTGTTACCAATGAACCTGCTAATAGTCCACCAAGAGCTTCAGCTCCTATCAATAGACCTACTAATACAGGAACTACTACTGCTAATAATCCAGGAATAATCATTTGTTTTAACGCTGCCATTGTAGAAATATCAACACATTTTCTATAATCTGGAGTTCCAGTTCCTTCCATAATTCCAGGAATAGTTTTGAATTGTCTTCTAACTTCTTGAATCATTTCATTTGCAGCATTTCCAACAGCTTCCATAGTTAAAGCTGAGAATAAGAATGGCAACATACCACCAATAAACATTCCGGCTACTACTTGAGGTTTTGTAACATCTATTGAAGTTAATTTTACAGCTTGAGTATATGATGCAAATAATGCTAATGCAGTTAAAGCTGCTGAACCTATTGCAAATCCTTTACCAATAGCTGCTGTAGTATTACCAACTGCATCTAGTTTATCTGTAATATTTCTAACTTCATGAGGTAATTCACACATTTCTGCGATACCGCCTGCATTATCAGCAATTGGACCGTATGCGTCAACAGCAATAGTCATACCACAAGTAGAAAGCATACCTATAGCAGCAACAGAAATACCATATAATCCTTGACCTGCATTTGAAAAACCATTTGATGCTATATATGATACTAAAATACCTATTGCTATTACTACAATAGGACCAGCAGTTGACTTCATTCCAACAGCTAAACCTGAAATAATATTTGTTGATGAACCTGTTTCAGATTCTTCCGCAATATTTTGAACAGGTTTCTTATCTCCTGAAGTATAATATTCAGTAAATTGTGAAATAATTAAACCAACTAAGATACCGGCAACTGAAGAAATAAATGCTGAGTTATTTCCTAAAATTTGTTTACTTAAGAAATATGTAACTATAATAGTTAATACTGAACTAACAATAGTTCCCATATTTAAAGATTTTTGTGGATCTTTATCTCCTCTAACACAGAACAATCCGACTAATGATGCTAAAATACCTGTTGCAGCAAGAGCTAATGCAAATATGATACCTTCTTTTCCAAATGCAACTGAACCAAGTGTAATACCAGAAAGAATTGAACCTACATAAGATTCAAAAAGGTCAGCTCCCATACCTGCAACGTCACCTACATTATCCCCTACATTATCTGCTATAACTGCAGGATTTCTTGGATCATCTTCAGGAATTCCGGCTTCAACTTTACCTACAAGGTCCGCTCCAACGTCAGCAGCTTTAGTGTAGATACCGCCACCAACTCTTCCGAACAAAGCAATAGATGATGCACCAAAACTGAATCCTGTTACAATATTAACATCTCCTACTAAGAAGTAGCAAACTGTCATACCTAAAATACCTAATCCAACTACAGAAAGTCCCATTACAGCTCCACCAGAAAATGCTGTTTGAAGTGCTTTTCCCATTCCATATTCTTTAGCAGCATTTGCAGTTCTAACATTTGCTTTTGTAGCAGCTTTCATTCCAAAAAAACCTGCTAAAATAGAACAAATTGAACCGGCTAAGAAACAAACTGCTGTAAGTAAATTAATGGCTACTCCTAAAATAATTGCAACAACAACAACGAATATAGCTAAATACTTATATTCACGAACTAAGAAAGCCATCGCGCCTTCTTGAATGTAACCTGATATTTCTTTCATTCTTTCATTACCAGGTTCAATTTTTGTAATGCTTAAATATTTAATATAAGCAAACACAAGCGCAATAACCCCAACGGCAATTGCACAATAAAAAATCAAATTAGTATCCATTTTTTCCTCCTAAATTTTTTATTTAATCGCAGCCATAGCAATAGCTACTATAAAAAACACAATTGATGCTATAATAGTAATTTGACTTAAGTAAGCATCTTTAGTTTTTTTACCACCTTTTCCTGAAATATTAGTTTCTCCAGTCAAAGATGCTACTCCATCAGACTTCGATTCTTGCATAAGAACTGCAACTATTATCACAATACTAGCAATAAACAATATTATTTCCATAAAAACTTGCATAACACACCTCCGTTACATCCATAATTAACCTGCTACTTATGATAACACATTTACAAGTAAAAATCAACTTAAAATATTGATTTTTAAGTTGATTCTAAAAATAAATTAAAATTAAATAACTAGATAGTATAAATGGGACTAGTGGTATTTCTTGATGTTTAAAAGTTTGTAATTTCCTTACGAATATATACTTTACGAAATAAAAAATTCCTGCAATTACAAAAGCAAACAAACCGATATTAAAAACTGTATACCAATCAGTTGAAAATCCAATTAAAGACAATACATAGATATCGCCTATTCCAAATGCTTCCATTCCATAAAATAGTTTAGATAAAATATAAATAATCCCATACAAAAGAATCCCGGAAATCAGTCCAAAAACAGAAATTTTAATATAATTACCATATATATTAAAAAATATGATAGGACAAGCAAAACTCAAAATTATATCTAAAAAAATATTTTTACAAATAATATCTGTAACTGAACAAATATATATACATAAAAAACAAAGTAAATTTATTATGTATGATACATTATTATTCAAAAATAAAGATATTAAATATAAGTTAACAAAAAATATTATTATAAAATTTATTAAATTATAATATTTTTTTATATTTCTAATTGAAACCTTAATCCTTTCTTTTTTATTCAAAAAGTTTAAATCGATTGATGAAACAAATAAACAAACAAAAAAACTAAGTATCCCACCTACAAAGTACATATTAATATTTTCTTTCTATCTTTGCATCTTTCATCAAAGCATCCATTTTTTTCACATAAGCTATTTGTTCTTTGGCTTTTACTATATTTTTTCTAATTTCATCTTTAACAGTTTCCAAATCTAGTTGTTCAGGTTCTGTTTTTGATTCCAGCATAATTAAGTGGTATCCAAATTGTGTTTTTACAGGTTTAGTAATTTCTCCTACTCTTGCATCTATACAGGCATTTTCAAACTCCAATACCATTTGTCCTTGAGAAAATTCTCCTAAATCTCCCCCCACTTCTTTAGAAGGGCACATAGAATATTTTTTTGCTAATTCTTCAAATTCTTCTCCATTTTCACAAAGTTTCTTTAACTCATCTGCTTTTTCTTCACTTTCAACTAGGATATGTTTAGCTTTAAAAGTATATCTACTCTTAAATAAATTTTTATTTTCTTCATAGTATTTTTTTATTTCCTCATCAGAAACTTTTATATCATCAAATAATTCGTTTAAAAAATGTTTTGCTAAAATTGAGCGTGTAATTTCATTAATTTCCTTTACGAATGCTTCAGTTTCATTTAACTTTTTATTATAACAATCTTGAATTATAAGCTCTTGTTTTACAAGTTCTTCACATAATTGTTTTTTACCTTCAGGATTTTTATATGGTAATGCTCTATCCCCCATTAATTCTATAAACCTGTCAACGTCACTCTCTAAAATTTCTACTCCATTCACAATTGCCATTACTTTACTTTCCATAAATATTTCCTCCTTAAATTAGTTTAATTCCATTACCTTCAAATTTAACTTTTTCATTTTTTAAAAGTCTTCCTACTGCTTTTTTAAAAGATGATTTACTCATCCCGCAAATATCTTTAATTTTATCAGGATCACTTTTATCATTTAAGTCTAAAAAACCTCCTCTATCTTTGATAATATTAAAAAGAATATCAGCATTATCATTTATTTCAATATGAGAAAGATTTTTTAAAACCAAATTTAAACGACCATCTTTTTTTACTTTTGAAATTCTAAAATTAATTGGTTCTCCAATTTCTAAAACTCCAACTATGTCTTTATTTTCAATCATTGCATCATATTTTTTATCTACAGCAACAAAAGCACCATAATCTTTATGAATTGAATAAATAATTCCTTCAACCCATTCACCTTCCTTATATGGTGAATCAGAAGTTAAATAATCTCTTATCTTCATTGTTGCACAAAGTCTTTCCGACTTATCAATATATAAAGCAACTAAATATTTTCTTCCTTTTTCAAGTTTCATAGATTGTTCTTTAAAAGGTAAAAATAATTCTTTTTCAAGTCCCCAATCTAAAAAAGCTCCAATTTTTGAAATATCCATCACTTCTAAAGTTTCAAGTTTTCCTAAAGAAATTTTCGGAATTTTTCTTGTAGCAACAAATCTGGCTTGATTATCTTTATAGACAAAAACCTCAATTTCATCACCAATCTTATCTGTTTCTAGGACTTCCTTTTTAGGTAGTAAAATATCTAGTTTTTCATTTTTTATTTCTTTAAGTCCAATATAAGCACCATTATTTTTAAAGCGCTTTATAAATAATTTTTGAAATTCTCCTAAATTATACATATTTTCTCCTTTATCTCAAATTTTCACTATAAAATTATTATACAATTAAATTTTTTTAATAACTTAATTAAGGCAATTATGATAAAATTGCCATATCTTTACCATACACCATAAAACTACAGTAATTATACCATAATTTCTCTTTAATTGCTAAAATTAAGGTTATTATAATAAAATTACTATACCTTTATCATATGACGTAAAGCTACAGTAATTATATCATAATAGTTTAATTAATGTAAGCATAATATAGAAAAAATTACTGATACATTTTGAAATATAATCAAAATGTAGTATAATATTTATGTGAATACTTACTAAATAAGGAGTTTAAATATGTTTTGTATAAAAAAAAGATTTATTTTGATTTTATTTTCAATTTTTATGCTAGTATCATGTAGTAAAACAGGCACTAAAAATGTTGATAAGGTAAATAATGAGATAAAAAATTCAACTTCTCAATTTTCCCTAAATACAGAAGAATTAGCTGTATTAGAAAAACCTTATAGAGATTTTTCAGACGAAGACAAAAAAGTATTTAATAAAATATTAGAAAAGTATAATAAATTTAAAGAAAATTCATCTAATGATATAGCATTTGAAACAAAAATATTGGAAAAGCTTGAAGAAATAGAAAATTTTTATGGCAAAAAATATATAAATTTTAAAAATGAATCTTCAATAAATGTAAAAGTAGAAGAAAAGTTATTAAATCAAAACACAAAAACAGAACTTAGTAAAAAAGAATTTTCTTATGATAATTATTTAATAAAACTAACCGGTAAGGGTAATTTCAAATATTCTGTGGATAAAAGAATAATCTGTGAAGAAACTCTAAAAGAAAATGAAAAACCTAGATATGTGCGAATTAAGATTTTAGAAAATTCTAATGTTGAATTTAATGGAAATATTATAGGTATTATTTTTAAAGATAATATTAAATATGATGACTTTAAAAATCTGCCAAGTGGAATTTTTAGTATAGAAACCGATTTAAAACAAGGAACTTATAAAATATCAAATACAACAAAAGATACAATTATAAAAACTATTTCAAAAAATAATGAGGTTAAAATTTTAAATCTACAAGAATCCCACGAAATAAAATTAGAAAATGAAATGAAATTAATAATTTCAGGAGTAGATTATATAACATTAGAAAAAATTGATTAAGTTAAAAAGGAGACTTTGAACAGTCTCCTCTTTTAATTATCAAAATAGCAAGATTTCCAAACTCCAACCTGATGAAGTATCATGAAAGGATGGAATTCTTATTTTAATGATTTAGGCTTTCCGATAATCTCTGAATAGAGTACAGCTTTTGATAGACTTTCTTTACCTTTTATAATAAACTTTTTAGTCTTTCTTTCTATCAATTCATCTAAAGATTGAATATCTTTTCTCAATGTAACTCTTTCTGTTTTTCGAGAATTATACATCTGACCTTGACCTTCAATAGAAGTATTCATAATACTCTTACCTTCAATAGAAGTTGTCATAGCCGTCTTACCTTCATAAGAATAATTTTCTAGAGTATTTCCTTCAAAAGTAGAAGTCATAACACTCGTACCTTCAGGGCTCTCATAATCTTCGAAATTATTATTCTTATGACTCTTATTTTTTTTATTCTTGTTATTTTTCTTAGCTTTAGACTTATTTGATGTTTTTACATGATTACTTTTACGTTCATCAATTCCCACTTCATCAATTTGAGTCTTTATATTATTAATCTCAGATTTTAAATCATCAATAAAAGACAAAAAGCCTTTTTCTTTTTTCATAGAAATTCACCTCTATTCTGAAAGTGATTCTCTCATTTTAGTATCAGATTTTAAATTCTTTAACTTTTCATATTCAAATACAGAAATATTTCCTTCTTCAAATGCTTTTGCAATAGCAAGTGGAATTTTACTTTCTGATTCAACAACTTTCGCCTTCATTTCTTCAATCTTAGCTTTATTTTCTTGTTCAACTGCAACAGCCATTGCACGTCTTTCTTCTGCTTTGGCTTGTGCTATTTTCTTGTCAGCTTCAGCTTGATCTGCTTGCAATTGAGCACCTATATTTCTACCAATATCCACATCTGCAATATCAATAGATAAAATTTCAAATGCTGTTCCTAAATCCAATCCTTTTTTCAAAACAGTTTCTGAAATAGCATCAGGATTTTCAAGCACTAAGCTGTGCCTTTCTGCACTACCTACAGTAGTAACTATACCTTCTCCAACTCTCGCTATGATAGTTTCTTCTCCAGCTCCACCTATAAGTCTTGAAATATCAGCCCTAACAGTAACTTTTGCTATAACTATCACTTCAATACCATTCATTGCAACTGCTGCAATTTTTGGAGTATTGATAACTTTAGGATTTACACTGACTTGAACGGCTTCCAACACATCACGTCCGGCAAGGTCAATTGCTGTTGCCATTTCAAAAGTCAATTCAATATTAGCCTTTTGAGCTGCAATCAAAGCATCAACAACATTATTTACATTACCTCCTGCCAAATAATGTGCTTCTAATTCTGAAATGTTAATTTTAACATTAGCCTTTGTTGCTTTAATCAATGGATAGATAATTTTTGACGCTCTAACTCTTCTAAGTTTCATTCCAATAAGGTTCGAAATTTTAACTTTAACTCCACTGAATAAAGCCGTAATCCAAAGTCCTACGGGAACAAAATAAAAGAATCCAAACACCAAAACCACTATTAAAATAACAATAATGCTATTAGTTGTTGGTAACACTTTCATAATTGTTTGTGGTAACATCTTCATAATTAAGTCCTCCATAATTTATTTACACTTCCGTGTATGATTATATTATATCACTTTTTATAAAAAATTCAATAAAAAAAGAAACCAATTTATAAAATTGATTTCTAAACGTCATCCGTTTCACATTTTATTTTTGCACTGATTTCATTATTATTTATTTCAAGTTCATCAACTAAATGTTTAACAATTCTAAGTCCACGACCTGAAGTGGTCGTATTAATATCTTTATTTTCATTAAATATGTAATTTATTCCATCTCCCTCATCTTTAACATTTATATGTATACAGTCCATATTAACACAGACTTTTAAGTTTATACCCTTTTCTTTGTTACATTTATTTCCATGTTCATAACTATTTATAACTATTTCATTTATAACTATTCGGATATTAAACATTAATTCTTCATCTCTAATAACACTTGACAATTTCCCCAAAATAAAGGAAACTGCTTCATCAATATCATCCAAATCACTTTTAATAACCTTAACGTACTCAAAGTCCATATTTTTCTCCTAACCTTTAATAATTGGTATATACCCAATCAAAAATAATTATTAACATTTTTTAACTTTTTATTTGCATATTTAAAGATTTTCTAATATAATATATACATCATGAGGTGATTAATATGTTTTTTAAAAATAAGAATTTATATAAAATAGATTTATTTATACTGATATCGTTGATTTTAATAATACTAATAGGATTAGTAAATTTATATAGTGCAACAATAAGCTTAAAGAGGAATTTTATGTTGTCGCAAATAGTTGCTACAATTTTAGGTTTCGTCTTAATGTTTATATTAATTGCAGTAAATATAAAATTTTTAAAAAGACTATATTTACCGATTTATATAGTTTCAATAGCACTATTAATATTAGTACTTATAATTGGTACAGGAGATTCCGTAGGAGCAAGAAGTTGGATTAAATTCGGTCCTATTTCTTTTCAACCATCAGAATTTGTAAAACTTGGGATGATTATTTGTTTAGCTACAGTTATTGAAAAAAATAGTGCTAAATTAAACGAGCCGAAAACTCTAATAAAAGTTCTAATATTTGCTTTTATTCCGGTTGGATTAGTTCTAATGCAACCAGACTTTGGAACTGCATTTGTTTTTATATTGGTAATTGGGTCAATGCTATTTGTAGCAGGAATAAGTCTAAGACTCGTAGTTTATACATTACTCGCTGCAGTAGCAAGTTTGCCTGCTTTTTATTTTAGTTTATCACCATACCAAAAAAATAGAATTTTAAACTTTTTACATCCTGAAAGAGATATTACAAATACAGGTTATCAAGCGGTTCAAGGAAAAATAGCTGCAGGTTCAGGAAAATTTATAGGAAGAGGACTGTTTAAAGGTCCTCAAAATCAATTTAATTTTATACCTGAAAAACAAACAGATTATATTTTTCCGGTTTTTGTTGAAGAAATGGGATTCGTTGGTGGAACAATTTTAATCGGATTATATACAATTATGTTGTATAGATTTGTTAAACTTTCTAAAAAGACAGCAAATAAATTCAATCAAATGTTAATTATTGGAATATGTGCAATGTTTTTAGCACATATATTTGAAAATATAGGAATGACAATAGGACTAATGCCAATAACAGGCATTCCACTTCCGTTTTTAAGTTATGGTGGAACTTTTCAATTAGTAAATTTAATAGCAATGGGAATAGTATTATCTATATCTTGTGAAAAAACTCCGCTTGATTTTATGTAAAACATATTTAATTTTTATTTTTTATATTAAACTATTCTGAATTAATGAACATAAAAACTCGATGCATTTTTGCACCGAGTTTTTATAATTCATAATAGTTTTTTTCGGTTGATAGATAATCTACTACTCTTACTACTTTATTCCCCTCGAGATAGACTCTCGGAATTCTCATGTTTATTCTACAAATTAAGTCATAGACATTTGTATTCGCAATTTTTGCAATCTCAAAAATATCAAGCTTCATATCTTTGTATTCTCCATAAAGTAAGGCTGTATCTCCTATTTTTACATCATCAATATCAGAAATATCTATCATAGTTTGATCCATACAAACTTTTCCTAAAATCTTAGCCTTTTTATTATTTATCATAACATACCCTTTATTGCTTAATTCGTAAGGGTATCCATCTGCATATCCTATTGAAATGGTAGCAACTTTGATAGTTCTATCTGCACAAAAAGTCCTACCATATCCAACCGTATCACCCTTATGAATATATTTTATATTACTCACTGTACTAACAAAACTCACAACAGTATCCATTTTCATTTTAGAATTATCTTTTACATATTCTGAAGGGTAGTGACCATATATTCCAATTCCAACTCTAACCATATCATAATAATAATCATGAAGCAATGCTCCGCCATCATTAGCAATATGTAACATTGGTATTTTTAGATTTTCTTCTTCTAAAATATGTTTAACTTTTTCAAATCTTTCAACTTGTAATTTTGTAAATGAAAAATCATCAATATCAGAAACGCATAAATGTGAGAACATTCCCTTTACAATAATATGCTTCATAGAATAAATTTCTTTTAAATAATCTTTTAATTTATCATCAATTAAAAAACCAAGTCTATTCATTCCAGTATCTATTTTGATGTGTATTTTACATTTTTTTCTACATTTCGCTGAAATTTCATTTAACTCTCTTATCATTTCTATATTATATACTGTTAAATCTACATTATTCTTTATTAACTTTTCAAATAATGCATTTGGAACATAACCTAAAATTAAAATAGGTAATTTTATTTTCTTTTTTCTAAGCTCCATAGCCTCTGAAAAGTTTGCAACACAAAAATAATCTGCTCCTTGTTTTTGCAAAAATTCAGCGACAGTACAAGCACCAAGCCCATACGCATTTGCTTTTAAAACTATTCCTACTTTTGCTCCATTACATTTTTCTTTTATTTTTAAAAAATTATTTTTTAATTTATCTAAATTAACAAAAATCAAAGATTGATTTTCATACATAATATCACTCCCTAATATATTTAATTGCCTTTGGTAAAAATTTAATTATATCTGATGCTACTAAAGAATCTTCACCTAATTCTTCTTTGGCAAAATCTCCAGCCAAACCATGAATAAAGACCCCAAGCTTTGCGGAATTAAAAGCACTAAGACCTTGACCAAGCAAAGATAAAATAATTCCTGTTAGGCAGTCTCCACTTCCTGCTGTTGCCATACCTGAATTTCCAGTATTATTTATATATATTTCTTCATCAGACTTAACTATAGTATTTTTACCTTTTAGAACAAGAGTATAGTTTAAATTTTTTTCAAAAAATTTATTTACAACTTCCAATCTATTTTCTTTAATATTTTTTAAATCATAAGATGAAAACCTTGAAAATTCTACTTCATGAGGAGTTATTACAATATTGTTTCTATTTAAAATCTCTGCTTTAATATTTCTTAAGAAAAATATAGCATCAGCATCTATAACTATAGGTTTTTTAAAATTTTTTACAATCATTTCTAAAATTTTTGCATTTTCTTCATTTCTTCCTAATCCGCATCCAATAGCTATAGCATCCAAATTACTTATTTTATCAATTATTTCGTTAATATATCTAAAAGTAAAACAACCTTTATTGTCATCAGAAATTGGTAAAACAATATTTTCAACAGCTTTTATTTGTAAAATATCTGAAATAGAATTAGGACAAATATTATAAACCAATCCACTTCCTGTTCTAAGTGAAGCCTTTGCACACAAATCAACACTTCCACACATTCCAATACTTCCACCAATTATTCCGACTTTTCCAAAATCACCTTTATGTCCATCATCTTTTCTATTTAATATGAGATTTTTACATTCTAAGGCATTTTTGGTATTTATTGATATATTTAAAAATTTAACATCTACTACTGCAATGGCATAATCAGAATCATGGGAAACAGAACAAGATAAATCTTCAATTTTTTTTATAATTTCATTATGAATAATTAAATCAGGTTTTCCGGAAAAATTATGTATAATTTCTACATCAATAGGTGAAATGTTTCCAAATCCAGTACCAATTGCCTTTACAAAGGCTTCTTTTAAGGAAAAAATACCTGCTATGGTTTCATCTCTATTTCCCGTCTTTAAAATATAGTCAATCTCTTCATTTGTAAAATATCTTTTTAAAAACTTGTCCAAATTTTTCATATTTGAAAATCTTGAAATACTACAAATATCTATTCCTATCATTATTCAAATTCATCCATTTCTTTTATAACAAAATTATTTTCCAAAGACTTATATAGTTCTTCATAATTTAAAGCTAATATTTCTTCAGGTTGTTCTACATTTTTTAAGAAATTTCTAATTTTATTCTCAATTTCTTTCATACTCTTAAAAGTAATTAAACTAGGTGCATATGAATTACAAATAAATTCCATAACCACATAAGAAATGTCCCATTTCAATTTAAACTTATCTTCATCTGAAATATTTAATTCATCAACAGCACGTTTCACTCTCTTAACAACTGCGAATACAATAAATTCTGAAAACAAAACAAATTCTTCACAAAAGTCATTTTCTTCAATATCTTGAATAACGGAAAAAATCAAATTCCATTTAAAATCCTTATTTACCAGTTCTAAAAGTCCTAATCCAAATTTTTTACACAAATCATTTTTAAATTCAATTGTATCACAAATTTCAAAAGTTTCTCCAATAACAATGGTTCTATTGTTTGCTCCACTAAGCCTATTTAAAAATCTAACAAAATAATCCTCGTAGCGCATAGAATTATGAAATTTGTTTTTTGAAAAAATATAATCTACAATAATATTTGCACAATCTTTGAAATCAACAACGAATCCTGTGCTTTCTTTAATTTTAACAGAATACAAATCATGAACCATCTTTGAAACAATAGTTTTTAAATGTATCTTTGAAGAATCATAATTATTCTTGTTTTCTACATTTTTTAAATGATTATAAACACTTTGAAGTTGATTATCTATCATCGATAAATTAGCTTTAATAGAAAACATTATAGATCGAATAAAATCTTCTGTTATCATATAATTAAAATTTTTATACAATACTCTGTGATCAATTTCTCCCCAAAATATATTTACCAAAGACTTTATTTGCAATTCAAAATTTACAAAATAATCACCCTCAACTACATATCTACCATCAATTTTATATATTTCAAAACCGTTTTTCTGAACTGTAGGTTGCTTTTCACTAAGTTTTAATTCTATATTTGAATTTAGTTCACTCCTATAAAAACCATCTTTTAATTCAACAGTAAAATTTTTGGAAATTTCATCAAAAATTTTCTTTTCATCATCAATAAATCTACATTCAACTCTAATACCTATTAAATCTGGAAGATTTTCGATTGCAGTCTTATAATTAGGATATTTATAATAATAATTATTTCTTAACAATTTTTCTCTGATACTATCCTCGCTTTTTATTCTTGCGGTTGTGTTTATAAAAAAATCACAATTCAAAAAAATATCGTTAAAGAACTTTTTTAATGATTCAGACGAATTAGAAATAAAATCCATATTCTTATCCATATGTTCTATTGATTTTTCTAAAAATTGAAAAATTTCAAGTTTCAAAAAAACACCTCCAATCACAGAAATATTTTACCATAGATTATAAATATTTACAATCTAAAAAATTCTCAAAAAAAGACTGCTTAAGCAGTCTTAAAACTTATAAACTATCTACAACTTTTTTCAATCTGTTCAACCCGTCTGTTAGCATTTTTCTGTTACAAGCTATATTCATTCTAAAGAATAGTCTTCCATTTTCTCCATAAGTTATTCCTGAATTTAGTAGTAACTTACCTTCATTAATAAGTTTTTGGTGCAACTCATCGTGATCAATATCAAAAGCTCTAAAGTCTAGCCATAATAGAAAACTTGCTTCCGGTCTTTTTACTTTTACTTTTGGAATTTCTTTGTTTATAAAATCTATAGCAAAGTCAATATTATCTTCAATATAACTTATACATTCTTCAAACCATTCTTTACCATAAGTGTAGGCTGCCACAAATCCAACTGCTGCAAAACTTGCCATATGGAAAATTCCATATCCTACTAATCCTTCTATAAATTTATTTCGAAGTTCTTCATTTGGAATAATAGCAACAGATTGTGCAAGACCTGCAATATTAAAAGTTTTACTTGGAGCAGTTAAAGTAACTGTATTATATAAAAAGTCATCATTAAGAGATGCAATTGGTATATGTTTATAATCCTTAAGAATTAAATCTCCATGAATTTCATCTGAAACCATTAATACATTATGCTTTCTACAGATTTCCCCATATTTATTCAACTCTTCTTTTGTCCAAACTCTTCCAACAGGATTATGAGGACTACATAACACACTTAATTTTACATTATTATCAATAATTTTCTTTTCAAAATCATCAAAATCAATAATATACTTATCTGCTAATTCAACTAGTGGATTTTCAACAACGACTCTGTTATTTAATTGTATAGCATTAAAAAAAGGTGGGTATACAGGAGTGTTTATAATAACAGCATCTCCTTCTTTTGTATTACGTAAAATAGTGTTTGCAATTCCCGGTACTACTCCAGGGACAGGAACTATCCATTCTTTCTTTATATCCCAATTATTTTTTTCCTTTTCCCATTTTATAAATGATGAAAAAAACTTTTCACATGGACAGTCGTATCCTATTACTCCGTTTGATATCGGTTCTTTCAAAGCTTCTAAAATTTCATCACAACATTTAAATTCCATATCAGCAATGGACATAGACAAAATTGAGTGGTCATTTTTTTGTGCTCCTGCAGAAATCATATTGTTCCATTTTTCTGCGTGTGAATTTTTTCTGTCTACATATTCATTAAAATCATAACATCTTCCCATAATAACATCTCCTATAAAATTTACGTTAATCTATATTAATTTTTTAATATCTTCAACTTTATCCAATTTTTCCCAAGGTAAATCTAAATCATTTCGTCCGAAATGACCATAAGCGGCAATTTGACGATATATAGGTCTTCTTAAGTCTAAAGTATCGATAATTGCAGCAGGTCTTAAATCAAACACCTTGTTGATTATTTCAATAATCCTATCATCCGAAATTTTTCCTGTACCAAAGGTATCTACATAAATAGAAAGAGGTTTAGCCACCCCAATAGCATAAGAAATTCCTATTTCTAATTTTTCACAAATTCCACTGGCAACAATATTTTTAGCAATATATCTCGCCATATAAGTAGCAGATCTATCTACTTTGGTTGGATCTTTTCCTGAAAAAGCTCCACCACCATGTCTTCCAAATCCACCATAAGTATCAACTATTAGTTTTCTTCCTGTTAATCCTGAATCTCCCATTGGTCCCCCAATTTCAAATCTACCTGTAGGATTTACATAAATCTTAGTATTTTCATCAATTAAGTATTCAGGGATAACTTCATCAATGACAAATTCTTTTATATCTTTTTGAATTTGCTCTAACTTAACTGAAGGGCTGTGTTGAGTAGAAACAACTATTGCTTCTATTCTTGAAGGAACACCATCAATATACTCAACAGTAACCTGACTCTTACCATCAGGTCTTAAATATCCTAATATATCATTTTTCCTAACATAAGATAATCTTTTTGACAATTTATGAGCCAAAGTAATCGGTAAAGGCATAAATTCATCAGTTTCTGTACATGCATAACCAAACATCATTCCTTGATCTCCTGCTCCGACAGAATTATACTTATCTTCATTACCATTTTTATATTCTAATGCGCTGTCAACACCTAATGCTATATCTCTTGATTGTTCGTTTATACTTGTTACAACTGAACAAGTTGATGCATCAAAACCGAACTTAGCTCTAGTATATCCTATTTCTTTTAAAACATTTCTAACTATACTCTGTATATCGACATATTGAGAAGTTGTAATTTCACCAACAACCATTACAATTCCAGTTGTTGTTAAAGTTTCACATGCAACTCTTGCAACCGGATCAACTTTTAAAATTTCATCTAAAATAGCATCAGAAACTTGATCACAAATTTTATCCGGATGCCCTTCAGTCACAGATTCAGACGTAAATAAAACTTTTTTCATTTTTCCCTCCTTATATTTTATCAAGTAGTACCACAGCCTGAGAAGAAATACCCTCTTCTCTACCTTCAAAACCTAGATGTTCTGTTGTAGTAGCTTTTATACTTATATTTTCAATATCAGTTTCCAAAACATTTGCAACATTTTTTCTCATTTTAAAAATAAAATCAGCAAGCTTAGGCTTTTGAGCACAAATAACACTATCTACATTCCCTATTTTATATCCTTTTTCTTTCATAAGTCTTACAACTTCTTTAGTCATTATTAAAGAGTTTATATCTTTATATTTCGAATCATTATCAGGGAATAATTTACCAATATCACCTAAACACAATGCTCCTATTATAGCATCATTTATTGCATGAACTAAGACATCAGCATCACTGTGTCCCAAAAGTCCTTTTTCATGTTCTATTTTTACTCCACCTATTATTAAATCTCGTCCAACGACCAATTCGTGAACATCAAAACCAAATCCTATTCTCATACTAAATGCCTCTTTCTAATAATACTTTTGCATATAAAATGTCTTCTATAGTTGTAATTTTTATATTTGAATATTCACCTTCAACAAGTTTTATTCTAACACCTAATTTTTCAATGATAGAAGAATCATCAGTAATAAAACTACTTTTTTCAAAGAACTTTTTATATCCTTCTAAAATAATTTCCTTTTTAAAAGCTTGAGGTGTCTGAATATTATATAATAAACGTCTATCAGGTGTAGAAATAACCTCTAAATCAGAAGAAATATATTTAATTGTATCTTTGACTCTAACACCTGTAATAACAGCTTTATAATTATCCAATTCGTTTATAACATTTACAATATTTTGTCTACTGACAAGTGGTCTAGCTCCATCATGACAAATTACAAAATCTGAATCATCTGATACTTCCAAAAGTCCATTATAAGTAGATTCTTCTCTTGAGGAGCCTCCCTCAACTAATTTTATATTTAAAAAGTATCTTTTAATTATATTTTTAAAATCATCAAAAAATTCTTTCTTTGTTACTAAAATAATCTCAAATATTTCAGGTATATCAGTAAAAGCAGAAATTGTTCTTTCAATTACAGAACGTCCACATAAGTCCAAAAAAATTTTATTTGTATTCATTCCCATTCTATTTGAAGAACCCGCTGCAACAATTATAACAGAAATTTGTTTTGACATAATTTCACCTCGAACTATATTGTACCACATTTAAAATTTATTTTCTATATTTTATAATAAAATTTACGAAGTAAATAATAATAAAGAATCCCACCCTTCTACGATTTTTTGAATTAGGTGAGAGACTTTTTATTTTACAACAAAAGCGATGAATCCTCACCGCTTTTAAAAAGATAAATTATTTTACAAGATCATATTTATATTGTTTTACACCTTGTGCATTGCTAACATTAGTATAACCTAATTTTTTTAATTTTTCGAATGCTTGTCCGCTTCTGTTTCCAGTATTGCAATATAAAACAATTTTTGTATCTTTTTTAGGTACCTTAGATGCAATATCTTTTTCAATTGTTTCTAAAGGAAGATTTATGGCATCTTTAATATGTCCTTCTTTGTATTGGTCTGCAACTCTAACATCTATAACAGTAGCACCTTTTTTTTGTTCTTCTAAAAGAGTTTCCCCTTTCATTAAATTTGATGATTTTTTATCATCCTTTTTTTCAGTTTGTTTTTCAGCTGTCTTATTGTCACTCTTTGAACCACAACCTACCAAAGTTGTTGCAGTGATTAATGACAAAAGCAATATTCTTGATAATTTTTTCATTAATTTACCTCCTAAATTTTAATCAATAGAATAATATCATATATTTAAAATAAAGTAAAATAATTTTTTCTTATTAATACAACTTATTAATAATTTTTTTCTATATCACTATATTTTTTATGTTATTACATATATTTTCCCAACTAAATTGGGTTATTTTATATGAAAAATCTTTTTCAAAATTATTATTATATAAATTATTAATTTGATCTTCTAAAGCCAAACTTAATCTTTGAATATAATCATTTACTTCTTCTTTCACAACTTTATCAGCGTCAAACAATTTTGGCATTTTTACAAATTCTATATTTTTAGAATTTATTATATCATCTCCAACAAAATCCATAAAATTTTCGAGTTCATTCATAACAACTTTTAAATCACAAGCCATTGCTTCTATTGTTACAAGTGAAAGTCCTTCATAAAATGAAGGCATAACAAAGATATCACAAGATCTAAATAAATCAGCTATTTCTTGCGTATCCATATATCCATACAATTTAATTTTATCTGACATTTTCTGAGAATATGAAATAATTTCATCATATTCTTCTCCCGTTCCACTTCCTGCCAAAATTAATTCTATATTATATTTGTCTTTTACTTTTTCAAAGGCCTTAAGTAAATATATAACTCCCTTAGCTCTGCTAAATTTTCCGGCATATATAAGTTTTAATTTAGAATTTTTATTATATATTTTATCTTCGCCTTTATAATAAAATTCTAAATCATATCCACCTCCGATAACATAAACTTTATCTTTATTATATTCAAATACTTCAATAATTTCCTCTTTTTGTTTTTCGGACAAGCAAAAAATCCCATCAACTTTTGGGATATTTTTACAAATTAACTTTTTATGGATGTTATTTTTATATAATTGTCTTAAATCAGTTCCATGACAAAATGCAAAAACTTTACAACTTAAATTAAGATTTGCAACAATGGATGACATAATATATAAGTGGTTTGTAAAAATAATATCGGGATTAAATTCATTAACAATTTTTGTTATTTTGTTTGTAAAAACTTTAATATACTCCTCTAATTTTTCGTTTACTAAATTAGAAAATAAAAATGACTCATAAGGCATTACATCACTCATTCCAACAACTGGAAAAGATAAATCTTTACTCTTGAATTTGATAATTTCATAATCATCAAAATTGACTTTTATGATATCATCTTCATTCATTGCACATAAAACTTTTTGAGTAAAGTTCATAGACTTAAAATTTTTATATACTTCCGTTAAATATATTCCACTACCTGTTTTTGAAGGGTACTGACTAATTAAATGTAAAATTTTCAATGTAACAACTCTCCTTATAATATCATAAAAAACTGAAATATCGAATCATAATTTCTTCTGATAATTATATCATATCAACATAAAAAAGTAAAAAAAAAAGCTCCACACGGAGCAAATATAATGTGTTGGATCCATTCACACTATATTTATGCTTGTGTTGAAGCATCATGTAATTTTTTACTTAATTTACTTACTTTTCTTGAAGCAGCGTTTTTATGAAAAACACTATGTTCAGTAGCTTGTTTAAGTCTTTTGTCAATTGTTCTCAATAATTCATTAGCTGTTTCTAAATTTTTTTCAGCTAAAGCTAAATCAAACTTTTTAATATAAGTCTTTATTTCAGATTTTCTACTTTTATTTTTAAGAGTTTGTTTTTTAGTAATATCTATTCTCTTAAGTGCTGATTTAATATTTGCCATTTCATTCACCTCCTCAAAAATAACATTAATATTATACTACAAACATATAATTTTTACAAGCCCTATTGCTAAAGATTTAAATATACAACTAAATGCTATCTCTAAGAGCGCAATTTTCGCAATACCACCGAATGAGCACCGGAGAATCTTATTGTTCCACAATAAAAAGAACCGGAATAGCATAATCCCAGTTCTTTTTTCAAATTAAAATAAATCAAACAAACTAACTTGATTCGTTTCTTGCAACTTATTTAACACCCCATGTTCTCTTAAGGATTCTAAAGCATTTTTATTTATTTTTGTTCTCTCTTGAAAATCTTCAATAGAGATAAATGGTAATTTTCTAACTTCTTCATAAATTGAAACTGAATTTACGTCGCTTACAAAATCTAACGCTCTAAATGGAGGTAGGATTTTTCCATTTCCATCAATTAAAAATCTTGAAGAATCTGACCTTTCTAAATCAACTTTGCTTGCAACAATTCCTCTAAGATACATTTCTTCCGCAACTTCAAGAATATCATATACATCCTGTTCTTTTTGTGATGCTAATTTTCCTAATTCTTCTATTTCCTTCATTTTAGTTTGGATTGCAGTAAGCCCTTTAAAAATTAAATTACCTGGATAATTATCTATTTTTGTTGTAAAATATGTTGCATAAAAAGCTTCCGGATAATGAACTTTAAAATATGCAATTCTATAACTCATCATTACATAAGCAACAGCATGAGCTTTTGGAAAAAGGTATTTTATCTTTTTACATGATTCAATATACCATTCAGGTATTCCGTTTTCTCTCATATATGATTCTGTTTCTTCATCAAGACTTTTTCCTTTTCTGACTGTTTCCATTATTTTAAATGAACGTTTATTTTCAAGACCTTTAAAAATCAAAAATGTCATTATATCGTCTCTGGTACAAATCGTCTCATTTAAAGGAATTCCCTTTTTTATAAGTTCTTGTGCATTTCCAAGCCATACATCAGTTCCATGAGATAGACCTGAAATTCTTATAAGTTCAGTTAAAGTTTTTGGTCTTGTATCAAGTAGCATCTGTCTTACAAAATTCGTTCCATATTCAGGTATTCCTAAAGTACCTACTGAATCTTTGTATTTGTTATCCATTAGTTTTAAACTATCTGTTGAATAAAATATATTTAAAGTTTCCTTGTCATCCATAGGAATATTTAGAGGATCAACTCCTGTTAAATCTCCTAAATGTTTTATTATAGTTGGAACATCGTGTCCAAGTAAATCAAGTTTTAAAATTCTTCCACTTATAGACTTATAACTAAAATGTGTTGTTTTAGTTTCAGACGTTGGATCATCTGCCGGATATTGTATCGGAGTAAAATCATAGATTTCTTTATTATGAGGAACAATCATTACACCACCGGGATGTTGACCGCTTGTTCTTTTTACGCCAACTATCTTTCTTACATACCTTCTAATATTACCGGCAGTTAAAGAAATTTCTTTTTCTTCTACAAATTTTTTAACATAACCAAATGCAGTTTTATCAGAAATTGTACCAATTGTTCCGGCTCTATAAACTTTATCCGACCCAAATAGTTCTTCAGTATATTTATGACAAGTTGATTGATATTCTCCGGCAAAATTTAAATCAATATCCGGTTCTTTATCACCATCAAATCCTAAAAATACTTCAAAAGGAATGTCATGCCCTTCCTTACTCATATTTATTTTACAATGTGGACATTCTTTATCAGGCATATCGACTCCGGATTGCCCACTATATTCTTCATGAAATTCTGAATATTTGCATTTTGGACAAATATAATGTGGGATTAATGGATTTACTTCTGTTATGCCAGCCATAGTAGCTGCAAAAGATGAGCCGACAGATCCTCTTGAACCTACCAAATATCCATCATCATTTGATCTCCAAACCAATTTTTGAGCAATTATATATAATACAGCGTATCCATTTTTTATAATTGAACTTAATTCTCTCTCAAGCCTATCTTCAACTATTTTCGGTAAATTTTCTCCATAAATAGATTTAGCCTTATCATAACATATTTTTCTTAATTCTTCATCAGAACCTTCAATAAAAGGTGGATATGTTCCATTAGGAATAGGTAAAATATCTTCCAGCATATCTTTAAATATATTTGTATTTTTTACTACAACTTCATAGGCTTCATCTTTCCCAAGATATGAAAACTCATCAAGCATTTCATCAGTAGTTCTAAAATAAAATGAACCTTCTTTTTCAAGATTTTTTCTTCCTTGACCATATAAAATTACATTTCTAAAAATATAATCATTTTTATCCAAGTATTTTACATTTCCAGTTGCTACCACTAACTTATCTAATTTCTTTCCGAGTCCATAAATCTTTTTATTTATTTCTTTCAAATCATCTATGCTTAAAACTTTACCTCTAAAAAATAAATGTTTTAAATTAGATATAGGTTGAATCTCAAAAAAATCATAAAATTTTGCAATTTCTAAAATTTCTTCTTCACTTTTTTCTTCAATAAAAGCTCTAAAAAGTTCTCCATCCCAATTTCCCGAACCAATTAAAAGGCCTTCTCTATATTCCTTCAATCTTGACTTTGGAAAGCCGGCAACTCTTCTAAAATACTTCATTAATCCTTCAGAAACCATCTTATAAAATCCACTTAAGGCTTCCATTTTCTTAACATATATAATTGAATTATATGAAATGTTTTTTGCAACAGGCCATTTTGTTTCAATATTATTTATATTTTCATCAAATACTTTTCCTTCTTTTTCAACTATTTTTATAAGTTCTAAAAGTATTCCTGCACAAGCCTCAGCATCAAAACTGGCTCTATGATGATTTAATAAATTTACTCCTAATTCCTTACATAATGTATTAAGTTTATGATTTTTTAAATGTGGTAATATAGCTCTTGCAAAACCCATTGTATCTATAAATGTTGGATTAAATTCAAGATTTAATCTCTTACAGTTAGTTTTTATAAATGAAATATCAAATTCTGCATTATGTGCAACAAAAACTGCATTTTTAGAAAATTCTAAAAACTTTGGCATAATTTCACTTATTAATGGTTTATCTGCTACCATTTCATTAGTAATACCGGTTATTTCAGTAATTTCTTGAGATATTTCTTGTTCAGGATTTACCAGCTCATTAAAAACATCAACTATTTTTCCACTTTCAACTCGAACAGCTCCTATTTCTGTAATATTATTTTTTAAATGTGAAAGACCGGTTGTCTCAATATCAAAAACTACAAAAGTATCAAAATTTACACCATCTTTATAATTATATAAAATTCTCGGGTTATCCTCTAACAAATTTAATTCAAGTCCATATAATGCCTTTATATCGCTCTTCCCAAACAAATCCATCATTTTCGGATATGCTTGAACAACTCCAATATCTGTGACACCTACGCCAGTATGACCCATTTCTTCCAATCTTGATTTTAAGACTTCTAAATTTACACAACCATCAAGCCCACTCATTTGTGAATTCAAATGCAGTTCAACTCTCTTTTCAGGTGCATTATCAATATAAACAAAACTTGAAGACTTTTCCATGCCATCAATCATCATAGAAATTCCTTTTGCATATTGATCATATTCAACTCTACCGATAGCCGTTACATAAATTCCTTTTTTAATGGAGTCTTTATTTATATTATTATTGAAAATAGATAATTTCTTTTCATCTAAAAACCATTTACAATTCATAGCAGAAGTTTCATCTTCAATATCAAATAATGCTAATTTTTTCCCACTTTTCAGCTCTCTAATTTCTAAATCATAAACTCTTCCCTGAATTTTACAAAAACCACTATTTTGATCTAAATCTGAAATTTTTAAAATTAGATCTTTATCCGAGATCTTTTTACCTAGTCTAAATAAACTATTTTCTTCTGTACTTTCTTTATTTACTTTAACTTTTTCAGCTTTAATTTTATTTTCTTGCTTTATTTCTTTTCTTTTATTTTCTAATTTGTTATCAAGTTTTTCACAACTTTTTTCTTCTCTTGTCATTAAACAATTTAGCATAATAAGCTCAATGTCTTCAGTAAATTTACCGGATATAAATTCTTTTAAATCATCCAAAAAAGAATTTGAAATAAGTTTAAACCTACAAAGAGAATTTGAAATAAAAATTTCTATATAATCTTCCAAAAAATTTATTCTATCACTATTAGTAAGTGAAAATCCATGATTCTTCAATAATTTTTGAACTTCATTCACAAATTCATCATAATTTATATAATAAAAATATTTATAAGGATATTCAGATTTTGAAAAGTTTTGAACCGAAAAATCTACTTCTCTTCCATTAAATATCTCATGAAGTTCTTTATCCAAAACAATAAGTTCTTCTATTCCAATATCATCGGAGTTTGTAAGCAATCTAAAACTTATCTTTTCATCACCAAAAATAAACTCATCAATGATAAAATCATCTGATAAGCTGTAATTTTTTCGCTGTGAAAAATAAAAACTTTTTAAACTCCTATACATACTATTCCTCCAATTTATTTATTTCGTTAATAAGTTCTGCTAATAAATCTTTTTCTTCAACTTTTTTTATAATTTGCCCTTTTTTGAAAATTAGACCTTTACCATTCCCGCCTGCAATTCCTAAATCCGCTTCTTTTGCCTCGCCGGGACCATTTACGGGGCATCCCATTATCGCAATTTTCAAATTTTTCTTTACATGTTTTAATTCCTTTTCAGCTTGTTCAACAATATTGATTAAATCTATTTTTGTTCTTGAACAAGTAGGACAAGAAATTAAATCTATTCCGTCTTTTAAAAGTCCTAGTGAACGTAAAATTTCTTTTCCAACTTTAACTTCTTCTACCGGATCTCCGGTTAAAGAAACTCTAATCGTATCTCCAATTCCTTTTGCTAAAATAATACCAAGTCCTACAGAAGATTTTATGGTTCCTCTAAAGCTTGGCCCAGCTTCTGTAATCCCTAGATGTAATGGATAATCACATAAACTACTCAAAAGTTCATAAGACTCAACACAAATAGGAACATTGCTTGATTTTATTGATATTTTAATTTGATCAAAATTTAAAGATTCTAAAAATTCAACCTGATCTAAGGCGCTATAAACTATAGACTCTTTATTAACTCCATGAAATTTATCTATAAACTTTTGATTTACAGATCCGGAATTAACCCCAACTCTTATTGGAATATTATGGTACTTACAACATTCCACAACTTCTTTAACTTTCTTTTTTCCACCAATATTTCCGGGATTAATTCTTAAACAATCCGCTCCGTTTTCGGCTGCCATTATTGCAAGTTTATAATCATATTGTATATCTGCAATAAAAGGTATAGTAGTTAAAGACTTTATTTTCTTGATTGCCAAAGCATCATCCAAATCATTCACTGCTGAACGACTAATGTTGCAACCTTCTTTTACAAATTCATTAATTTGTCTAGCAGTTGAAAATACATCTTTTGTAATCGTATTAGTCATTGATTGTATAGAAATAGGAGAACCCCCTCCAACAGGTACGTTCCCCACATAAATTTTCTTAGTTATTTTTCTTTCCATTAATTTGCTCCAAAAATTCCTAGTCTTATTACATCTTTAAACGATACGAATAAAATAAGACCCATTAAAAATATAAAACCTATTGTATGAATTAAGCCTTCTTTAGATCTTGAAACAGGCCTTCCTAAAATTAATTCTATAAATAAGAAAACCAGTCTTCCTCCATCTAAAGCCGGAATAGGCAATAAATTTATAAAGCCCAAGTTCACACTTAAAAAAGCTGTAATGTATAATAATGAATACCACCCATTACTTGCAGCACTACTTATTGCTCCAACTACTCCTATTGGTCCAGATAATTGTCCTACACCAACTTTACCTGTAAATAATTGTCTTAAAATATCAAACATTGAGCTTATAAAATAAAAAAATGTATTAAAAGTTTCTTTTACAGAAACTAATAAATTTCTTTCCAATTTTGAAGTAATACCCAAAATTTTTTCATTAGAATTATCAAATTTTACTTTTACTTCTTTTTCTTGTCCATTTCTCACTACCTTAACAACAGTTTCTTGTTTGTCAAGCTTAAATAAACTTTCTTGAATATCTTTCCAAGAATTTATTTTATTTTCTCCAATACCTACAATTTTATCTCCAACTTGAATTCCATACTTTTGAGCAATTGAATTGTCCTTAAGATTACCCACCGTAGTTGTTTGATGTCCTCTAAATCCAAATAGTGTAAAAAGGATAACAAATGCTAAAATAAAATTAAACAATGGTCCTGCAAAAATAGTTAAAATTCTTCCTCCTATCGTTGCACCGTTAAAATGTCCTCTTTTTGAAAAATCTAATTCCTCTTCGTCTTCTCCTTCATCTTCACCTTCCATAGCACAAAAACCGCCTAATGGTAAAGCTCTGATAGAATATAATGTATCTCCTCTTTGTTTTCCAAAAATTTTAGGTCCCATTCCGACGGAGAATTCATTTACTTTTATCTTAGCTCTTTTAGCGAAAATAAAATGTCCAAATTCATGAACTACAACTACTACCATAAACACTAAAAGTGCTATTATTATTTTTATAATCATCAAATACTACCTCCAAATATGTGAAAAATAATATAGACTAAAGGAGTTACAAAAATTATACTGTCAAACCTATCTAAAAATCCGCCATGTCCTCTAATAATATTACTAAAATCTTTTATTCCAATTTCTCTTTTTATCTTAGATGCAAATAAATCTCCTAATTGAGCAACAATAGAAAGAATTATTCCAAAACTAATTATAAAAACTGTATTATATTTTAAAACAAAAAAATTGAATACATTTAACAATATAACTGATCCGAAAATTCCTCCTAAAGAACCCTCAACAGTTTTTTTAGGACTTATGCTCGGATATAACTTATGTTTTCCAAAAATTATTCCAAATAGATAAGCAAATGTATCAGTTCCCCATGAAATAAGAAATACAACCCACAAAAGATTTGTTTGCCCTAATCTTAAAAAAATTCCCATAGGTATTGAAATATAAATAAAAGAAAACAATAATTTTCCAAAATTTTCAATATTGATTTTATTAAAAAACAAATAATATATGGAAATAGAAAGAAAATATAATGAAAAAAAAGTCAATACTAAATCTTTATTTGAACTCCCTATAGAATACAAAATTGCCACAGAAAATAACATACTAAGAACTATTACTAATATATCATTTAACTTAAATGTCCTAAACAATTCAATTAAACATAGAACAGCAATAGTCATAGCATATCCTATAACTGCATAACCACCACAATAGATACAAATAAAAGATACTATTAACATTAAAACTCCACTTATAGCCCTATTAATAAAACTATTCATTAAATTCCCCCAAATCTTCTATTTCTATTTTGAAAATCATATATTGCATCATACAGATTATCTGCATAAAACTCAGGCCATAAAATATCTGTAAAATAAAATTCAGAATAAGCTAATTGATAAATCAAAAAATTGCTTATCCTCTTTTCATTTCCTGTTCTTATCATTAAATCAACATCTGAATTTTCTTTTGTATATAGATATTTTTTAAAGCTTTCTTCATTTAAATCATCTATCGAAAATTTTTCTTTTAAAATATCATCATATAATTTTTTTATTGATGCAATAATTTCAGCTCTACCACCATAATTTAATGCAATATTTAATACCATTCCATTATTATTTTTTGACTTGTTTATACTGTCTTCAAGCAACTTAACTATAGAATCCGGCAACTTACTATAATCTCCAATAACTCTAAAAACTATATTATTCTCTAAAATTCTCTTTAATTGAGAATTTATGTAAATAACCAAAATATTCATAAGACCATTCACTTCTTCTTCAGGTCTTTTCCAATTTTCAGTTGAAAATGCATATAAAGTTAGAGTCCTAATTCCTATTTTACAGCACTCTTCAACAATATCAACAACTCTATTCATTCCTTCTTTGTGTCCGGCAATTCTGGGCAAAAATCTATTTTTTGCCCATCTTCCATTGCCATCCATAATTATACCAATATGTTTTGGCACATTTTTTAAATCTATATCTTTCATTAAATTTCCATTAATTCTTTTTCTTTTAATTTTGTAATATCTTCAACTTTTTTGATAAATTTATCTGTAACTTTTTGAACTTCTTCTTCAGCTTGTCTTAATTCATCTTCGCTGATTTCTTTATCTTTTTCTAATTTTTTCAATTTATCAAGTCCATCACGTCTCAAATTTCTAATAGCTATCTTAGAGTTTTCTCCATATCCCTTAACAACCTTAACTAATTCTTTTCTTCTATCTTCTGTCAATGCCGGAAATGGCAGTCTAATAACTTTTCCGTCATTAGATGGAGTTATTCCTAAATTTGATGCTAAAAGAACTTTTTCTATAGGAGTTATCAAAGATGCATCCCAAGGTTGAATAACTAATAATCTTGCCTCCGGAACTGAAATAGATGCAACTTGCTTAATTGGAGTTTCTGTTCCATAATAATCAACAGTAAATTGATCTAAAATTGTAGGATTTGCTCTACCAGCTCTTACTGTTGTTAGTTCTGTTTCATAAGATTCTATTGATTTTGACATTTTTCTTTCTAATTCATTAATTATTTCTCTATGCATTTTATTTCCCCCTTACTATTGTTCCTACTCTTTCTCCCTTTACAACTGAAACTAAATTTTCCGGATTGTCAATTCCAAATACAATAAGAGGAATATTGTTATCCATACAGAGAGAAGTAGCTGTAGCATCCATTATACCCAATCCTCTATTCAAAATTTCTATATATGTTAATTCTTCAAATTTCTTCGCATCTTTAAATTTATTTGGATCTTTATCATAAATACCGTCAGTTCCTGTTTTACCAAGTAAAATTACATCTGCTTGCATTTCTGCTGCTCTTAAAGCTGCAGTCGTATCTGTTGAAAAATATGGCATACCTGTTCCTGCTCCAAAAATAACAATCCTACCTTTCTCAAGATGACGTTCAGCCTTCCTCTTTATAAAAGGTTCTGCAACTTCATGTACACTAATTGCGGTCTGAACTCTTGTAGGTACTCCCATATTTTCAAGTGTAGCTTGTAACCTTAAAGAATTTATTATAGTTGCAAGCATACCCATATGGTCAGAAGTTGAACGTTCTATTTTTTCACTCGAACGGCCTCTCCAAAAGTTTCCACCACCGACTACAATACAAATTTGAATACCTAAATCATATACATCTTTTACTGATTTACAAATTTTTTCAATTGTTTCATCATCAAGCCCATGTCCTATTCCACCTGACAAAGCCTCTCCACTAAGTTTAATAACTACTCTTTTAAAATCTAAATCCATAAGATAGTTTTTCTCCTTTAATTTTATACAATAAGTGTATCATTTTTTCGAAAATTTTTCAATATTTAAAATATATTTATAAATATATAAACTTCAAAAAATATATTAAAATTAAATTTTGTATTTAAGAATTAAAAAAAAAGATTGAAATATAATTCCAATCTTATCTTATTTTTTATCAATAAAATATTTTATTTTTTATCTTTTTTCATTTCTCGCTCTATTTCATCTTTAACTTTTGGAGAAAGTTCATCTTTATTATTCTCCATACCTTTAACTGTATTTTTATATTGATTAACTAAATCCTTAGCTTCTTTATAAGCATTTATATATTCATTGTCATCACTCTCTATTCCATATTTACTCAAATTATCAACATATTCTATCCCCAAAAGTGTATCTAAAATCGTAAATTCATCTTTGATTTCAAATCTATAATTTGGATAAAACTTACTATCAGAATTTATATATTTTTTCCCGTTCCTTACTTCTATTTTTAGGTTAAAGGCTTCAAAGAAGGCTTCTTCTCTGTTTGGTTTTTTAAAAACTTCTCCATTCTTATCAACTATAACACCTGAATTTTTGTTCCAACAATAGTCAGGATATTTTATATTAACTTTATCCATATGAAATACAATACGTTCATTGTCATTTGCTAAAAATACTTTATTTCTAAATTTTTCTATACTAGTGTTAGAACTTTTACAAGAAGAAAAAAGAATTAAAAAGCAAAAAGAAAATGTTGCCAATAGGACTTTAAAATTAAAAAGTTTAATTTTTTTACTCATAATAACCACCTCCGTATATTGTTTTTCATTATACCACATTAATGAAACGAATTCAATAATCATTACTATAAATTATATAAAAAAAAGACGAACAGTAATGTTTATCTTAATTCATAATTATATTTTCACTTAGATTTTGGATAAACTCGTCAACATTTCTTTTTTACAACTCTATTATTTTAAAATCTTCATCATAAATATTATACTTTGTTAAATGTGAAATAATCATAAATTTACATTTATATAATTTCTTTATATTATTTATAATTAATTTTATTGTTTCAACATCTAAATTTGCATCAGGTTCGTCTAAAAAAAGTATTTGAGGGTTTGTTATTAATGCCCTAGCTATTGTTAATCTCATTTTTTCTCCTTTAGATAAAACACTTACCTTTTCATCAATATAAAAGTCAAGTCCATCATCCAAAGAATCTATCCAATTATCTAAACAAACCGTTTGTAAAGCCTCATATATTTTATCATCACTAACATCTTTTTTATCTAGTAATATATTTTCTCTTACAGTACCCGAAAAAATCAAAGGTTCTTGAGAAACATAAACAGGATTTCCACTATTCTCTAATTTGCAATATTTAAAGTTAATGCTCCCTTTATCAGGTTTTAAAATACCAAATATCAATTTAAATATTGTACTTTTGCCAATACCATTTTTACCACAAATTATATAGTTATTTGAAAAATCAAATTCTAAGTTTAATCCATCTATTAAATACTCTTTACTATCAAAAAATTTGAAAAATACATCCCTAAATTCTACCTTAGATATAGGCTTTAAAACAAATTTTGATTTTTCAGAATTTCTTTTAGAATATAAAAAAGTATTAACTTTTGAAATACTTATAAATAATTTTTGTATAACAGATATATATTCACCTGTATAACTTAAAAAGAAAATTATTCCTTCAACCATAGAAAAACATAGTAATAGATATCCAAAATTTATACTTCCTATCGAAACAAGATACATTCCATAAATAATTATGACTAATTTGAATCCAATTTTATATACCATATTGTCTATAAAAAAAATTATCGTTTCATAAATTTTAATTCTTAATTTTTGTTTATATACTTCCCCCAATACTTTTAAAATATCACTTTCCATTGACTCATTTAATCCGTAAATATTTACTATTATTAAATTATTTACATACTCAGACACATATTTTATTTTAAGCTCAATATTTTTTCTTATACATAAATATAATTTTTTTATAATTTTTATAAAAAATAAATTTGATATTATTGCAATTAAACCTAGAATGTAAAGTAATAGTAGCATTTTATATGAAGCATTAAAAATCACAATAGTTGATATAATACCTGATAAAATAGCCTGAAAAAGCACTACAAGATCCCAACCTAATATCTTAGAATCATTTATTACATCATGTTGAATTAAAGTAATGTTCTCAGATGAATGTACATCACTATTTCTATTAAGAATTGTTGTAAAAACTAAATCAGTTAAATTTTTCTGATAAACATTAACACCTTTTTCCATATGATAGCCCCAAAAAGGAATTAAAAACACAAAATATAAAAACACTAGAAATGTCAATAACACTAAAAATGGATAATCTATTTTACTATAATACAATTTTTCAAAAATTAAAAAATATAATATTCCAAAAAGAAAATCAGCAAAAACACTTTGAAAAGAATTGAATAGGAATGAAATTCCAGATAGTAAATTAAAACTATTTTTTACTAAATTAATTTTTTTAAACATGAATTTTACTCTCCTTATTTATTTCAAAAACTTTATTATCTGAAATTCTAAGTAATCTATCACTCATATCCATAAGTTTTTTTCTATGTGTAACCAATATAGTTGTAACATTAATGTTTTTTAACAAATCACAAAATAAGCCCTCGCTGTAATCATCAAGTGCAGATGTAGGTTCATCTAAAATCAAAAGACTTGGATTTCTAAATAATGCTCTGGCTATACAAATTTTCAATTTTTCTCCTCCAGATAAATTTGTTCCAAATTGCTTTATACTCAAATCTTTATCTAATAAATAATTTATACCAAGCATTAAAGCTATATTTTCTAAATTTGTTAATTCAGAATTGGTTAAATCATTTTTTAAAGTAATATTATAATTTATACTCCCATCAAATAAATATGTATTATTATCAACATATCCAATATTTTCCCAAATTTCTCTTTTTTCATTATTAACATCAAATCCAAAAATATTTATTTTTGTTTTTTCATTTAAGTCATATAATCCTAAAATAATTTTTATCAAAGTAGACTTTCCTGAGCCGGTTTCACCAATTATAGAAATTTTTTCACCATTCTTTACACTAAAATTTACATCCCTAAAAATAATTTTATCTCCATAATTAAAATCCAAATTTTTAACATTAATTACTGTATCATTAGTAAAGTTTGAACTTTTAAAATTATTCTTAATGATATGACAATCTTTTAAATCTATTATTTTTACAATGTCATCCAACAAAACACTTATTGATTTCAAATTAGTGATTGTTCTTAAAAATTTCGTAAAAGGTAATGATATCCCAACAACCATACTAAGTAATGCAAAAAACTGACCATAGCTCATAAGAGAATATTTTACTCTTAAAATTGCTATAAAAATTAATATAATAGTCGGTAAATATTCGTTTAATAGTGCAGGAATATAGGAAATTTGTTCTCTAAATGTGAGATAATTTTTAGATTTCAATAAATTTTCTTGTTTTTTTCTATGTAAACTATCAACATAATTTTCAAGACCATTAATTTTTATATTTTCTATTTTTTCTAATATCTCTTTTTGAAAATTTATACATTCACTATATTCTCTATAATACTTTTGTGAAGAATATATCAGTTTATCTGTTAGCAAAAAGTCGATAAACACTGTAGTTATAACAACTGGTATAATTATTATAGCAGTCATTCTATCAATCAAAAAAATTCCCCAAAAAGTAAATATAAATGAAAAAGGTGTATAAATAAGACTGTTTAAATTATTATCTAAAAAATCCGTAAATTTTGAAATTCTATCCATAATTACAATAGAATTATTTAATTCTTCTTCTTTTAAATTTTTTATATTTAAAATATATTTACTCAAAATTTTATATTCCAGCTTTATAGCAACAACTGAAAACAAAAATTTTTTTAAGGTATTCATAACCAAAAAAGCAAACAATAAGCACATAAATATTTTAACGCCATAGTAATAAATACCATTTAATTCTATAAATTTATCAACTATTTTTTTAGTATAAACATAAACAAGAAGTTGACAAATGGAAGTTAATAGACAAACAGCAAAAATTACTATATTAGTAAAATAATTAAAACTAATAATTTTATATAATTTTCTAATCAAAAAATCCCCCCTCTATCACCAATACCATAATTTAACACTAATTGCAATTTTGATTACACTATGAAGTAACTTTAAAATCTAATTCATAATAATATTATTACTTAAATTTTGGACAAACTCATCAACATTTCTTTTAACAACTCGATTTTTTTCTTTTTCAAAATTAAAATCATCCCTCAAAAGCTCATCAACATATTTTATAGCAGATTTTAAAAGCTCATAATCTTTTTGAATATTTAAAATTTTAAATCTGGCTTCTCCTGATTGACGATATCCAAGTATATCACCATATCCTCTTAGTAAAAAATCTTGTTCTGAAATATAAAACCCATCATTTGATGAACACATTATATCCATTCTCTTTTTTACATTTGTACTTTTATTATTACTAACTAAAATGCAAAAACTTTCATAATTTCCTCTTCCTATTCTTCCTCTTAGTTGATGTAATTGACTAAGACCAAATCTTTCCGCATTGTAAATTACCATTATATTTGAATTAGGAACATTAATTCCAACTTCTATTACTGTAGTTGCAACTAGAACTTTTATTTTTCCGTTTTCAAAATTTTTCATTATCCTATCTTTGTCAACGGGTTTTAACTTACCATGTATAAACTCAATTTCAACGTCTTGAAAATATCTTTCTTTTAGACGTTCATACAAATTTATAACTGACTGCAATTCTAATGTATCACTTTCGTCGACAAGTGGACAAACAATATAAGCTTGGCGTCCTTCTGATATATGTTTTTTTATAAAATTCATATATCTTTCTTCATAATTTTCATCCACAAAATAAGTCTTTACCTTTCCTCTTCCGCTAGGCAATTCATCAATAGTAGAAATATCCAAATCACAGAACATAACAAGACCAACAGTCCTAGGTATAGGAGTTGCACTCATTACTAATATATCCGGATTTTTTGATTTTTTAGAAAGTAAAAGTCTTTGTTTAACACCAAATCTATGCTGTTCATCCGTAATAACAAAACCTAAATTCTTGTAAACAACTTTTTCTTGAAAAACCGCATGTGTTCCTATTATAATATCAACTTCTCCATTTTCAATCTTTTCTCTAATAACTTTCTTTTCCGATTCTTTTAAACTTCCAACTAACAACTCAACTTTTATATTATATTTTGAAAAAAGTTTTTTGGCACTTTCATAATGCTGTCTAGCTAAAATTTCAGTTGGAGTCATTAGAACTGATTGAAATCCATTTTTTATAACATTAAACATAGCAACAAAAGATATAATTGTTTTTCCACAACCTACATCTCCTTGAACTAATCTATTCATTTGCTTATCGCTAGTCATATCTCTAAAAATATCATCTAATACTTTATTTTGTGAATTTGTCAATTTAAAACTCAAGGATTTTATAAAATCAAATGTTTCATCTTTTATCTCAAATTTAATAGCATCCTCATTATTTCTCTTTATTTTTTTCATAGAGAGTTGAAAATAAAAAATCTCATCAAAAACAAGTCTTCTTTTTGCTCTAATAAAACCTTCGTTATCTTTTGGAAAATGTATGTTTCTAATTGCATTGTCATAGCTTTCTAAGTTTAATTCATTTAGAATATTACTAGGTATTTTTTCTTCAAAATATGAATTCTTTTTTAATAAATTTTGAATAATCTTAACTATGTCTAGATTAGAAATTCCTTTACACAAATGATATTGTGGAATTATGCTTCCAATAATATTAGCTTTATTTTGCATTGTAGGAGACTGAATTTCAACATTTTTTCCAAGCAGTTTTGCTCTTCCGTACATTTCATATACATTGTTAATTTTTAAATTTTTTGAAATAAAGATATTATTAAAATATACAATTGTGCAATAATTCATTTCTTCATCCATTGCTAAAAATTTTGTAACTCTAATATTTCTTTTCTTTCTATTTTCCATTAAAGAAATAATTTTTAATCTATATGAATAACTTCCTTCTTCAGTTATTTCAGAAATTTTTTTAAATTTTGTTGTATCAATATAAGAATATGGAAAATACTCTAATAAATTATTAACTGTAAAAATTCCAAGTTTATTTAAAAGAGCAATTTTCTTTTCTCCAATTCCTTTAATATCTTTTAATTCCATAATTATCCTTACAAAAAAAGTCCTTTCGGACTTTTTCTACTCAACTGAAATCAAATAGTAATATAATGGTTGACCACCATATACTAATTCAACTTCAACATCTTCATATTTTTTCTCAATTAATTTTGCTAATTTTTCAGCATCTTTTTCTTTTACATCTTCTCCATAGTAAATACTTACTATAGATGAATCTCCATCAATAAGTTGATCAATAAGTGCTTCAAATGTATCTTCTATTTTCTTTTTGGATACTGTGATTTTACCTTCATTTAAACCCATAAAATCATCTTTTTTGATTTTTACTCCTTCAATTTCAGTATCTCTTAGGGCATAAGTTATTTGACCAACTTTAATATTGGAAATAGCTTCAGTCATAAGTTCAATATTTTCATCAACTGATAAGGATTCGTCAAAATTAAATAATGAGCTAAATGCTTGTGGTATTTGTTTTGTTTTTATAACATGAAGTCTCTTCTTCGAAATTTTTGCTGCCTGTTCTGAAACAAGTATAATATTACTATTATTAGGGAAAACAAAAATATCATCAGCATTAATCTTTTCAACTGCATTTAGTATATCTTCAGTTGAAGGATTCATTGTTTGTCCCCCAGTAATAATTTCATCTACACCCATACTCTTAAAGATTTCATCAATACCATCTCCTGTTGAAATAGAAATAAAGCCATATTTTTTATGTTCTTTTACTTCTTCAGAATGCTTAGCATCCTCAACTTCTTTGTCAGTATGATGTAAATGATTATGTTGTCTTCTCATATTATCAATTTTTAAATCATGTAAAGGTCCAAATTCTAATGCCCATTCAATTGCTTGTCCTGGATGATTGGTATGAACATGAACTTTTATAATATTATCACCTTTAACTACAATTAAAGAATCTCCAATACTTGCAAGTTTGTCTCTCAACACTCCATATTCTTCTGAATCACTTGTAATCATAAATTCAGTACAATATCCAAATTTTATATCTTCATCTTGTTGTGCAGCCAAATGTTCAATTCTTGCAGGTCTATTAAATTCGTAATTGTTTTTAATTTCAACAACTTCATCTCCTAATGCACCTTCAAGCAGATACATCAATCCTCGACCACCTGCATCGACAACATCTGCTTCTTTTAAAATAGGTAGGATTTCAGGAGTTTTTTCCAAACTTCTAAAACCTTCCTTTAAAATTTCTTTACAAAATTCTATTTCATCATTATAATAAGTGTAATTAGCTTCTGCAAATTCTCCCATTTCTCTTATAACTGTTAAAATTGTTCCTTCAGTAGGTTTTATAACTGATTTATAAGCGACCTTATAAGCATTTACAAAACATTCCTTAATAGTTTCAACATCAAGTGTTACACTTTCTTTACTTCCTAAATAGAAACCCCTTAAAATTTGAGATAAGATTACTCCTGAATTTCCTCTTGCGCCCATCAATGCCCCATCGCTAATAGCTTTAGTAACATCTGCACAAGTATTAATTTTTGAATTTTCTAAATTCTTTATTGCTGATTTAATAGTCAAAGACATATTTGTACCTGTATCTCCATCAGGAACCGGAAATACATTTAAGCTATTAACTATCTCTTTATTAGATTCAAGATAATTACGAGCTCTTACAAATGCCATTTGCAATTGTTCACTATTTATCATAAACTCCTCCTAATTACCTTCTAATTTAATACCATGAACATTAACATTAACTTTTTTTACAGTTAATCCTGTCAAGTTTTCAACATTATATTTTACATTTTCTATTATATTTTCACAGACTGTTGATATCTTTATTCCGTATTGAATAACAATATGTAAATCTATAAAAATATTATTTTCTTTAAGCACGACATGAACACCTTTACCGGAATTATCCCAACCTAAAAGTTGGTAAATTCCATCTTTAGGAGAAACATTAGCCAATCCGCTAACTCCATAACTTTCTCTTAATACATTAGCTACGATTGTTTTAATCACAACGGGGTTAATAGAAACTTTACCTAATTCATTATTAAATTCCATAAAATACCTCCTAATTTATACATAATTATATAGATTACTATATCAAATTTTAGAAAAAAAATCAAGATTTTATAAATCTTTAATCGCTGATTCCCATTTCACTTTCATAACAAAAAAGAAAAATATAAATGCAGCCATACAATTTGAAAATAAATTTCCCCAGAAAATTGAATATACTCCCAAATACTTTTCAGTAAAAATTATAAAAATATATCTAAGTAACCAAACTCTCATTATTCCTGTAAGCAAAGGCATTTTAGTCCTTCCAAGTCCTATAAATACTCCTTGTTCAACTGTAAATATTCCAAATCCTATCACAGAATACATATAAATAGTCAACGCCTTATTAGTTATTGTTGTAATTTCCGGATTCTTTTGGAATAACTCAACAATATAAGGATTTAGAGGTGTAAAAATGATTATAATCGAAAATACTATCATCAAAGAAAACAAAATTCCATAATAAAATACTTTTTTTGCATTTTTGGAATTCCCATTTCCTATATTCATACTAATCATTGTAGTAACCGTTGTTCCAACACTTGTAGGCAAAACAAAATAAATTGAATTTATATTAGAAGCAATGGTAGAAGCATTAAGGGCAATAGAGCCATATTTTACTACTTCTTTATTAATTAAAAAGAATCCAATATAAACTAAGATATATGATAAAATGCTGGGAATTGCCAAAGCCATTGTTTTTTTTATAAATTCAAAATCGAATCTAAAATTTTTTAAAGAAAGTTGCATATCTGATTTTTTTATAAATAAATCATAGTACATCCAAATACCAATCAAAAAGTAAGACATAAAAGATGCAGATACTGCACCAAAAACTCCTAAATTTAAAATTGATAAAAATATTGTATTAAAAACTATTTTAAAAACCAAAAGAATTATCATACGAAAAAATGGTGCTTCAGGATGTCCTGTCCCATTTTTTATAGAATTAAAAATAGCTGCCATAAATAAAAAAGGTAAAACAAAAGAATAAAGTCCAAGATACTCAAAAACATGTACTGAAAGTTCTTCATTTACTCCTCTTGATATTATATAAGATAATATTAAACAGAGAGGCGAAAGTAGTAGTCCTATACCAAAAGATAAAACCAAAATTTGAACCGAACTATGCTTGGTTTTTTCAATATCGCCTTTCCCATATAATTGTCCTATTATTGCCGACGCCGCAACACTGAGCCCTTGAGAAAATGCATTTAAAATACCTATTACGGATTGAGAAAAACCAATAGCTCCTGCAATTACATAACCGGATTTGTTATTTAAAAATAAGCCATCAGTAATTGGAATTAATGCTTGTACTATTCCCATCATAAACATTGGTATTGTCAAAATAATAATTGTCTTTAAAACTTTTTCACTCAGAATCATATTTCGTCGTTCTTCCGAACTTTTATTAAAAAATTTTACATTCATAAAAATCACTCCAGTTAAATTATATACCTTAACGAAAATTATTTCAATGAAAACATAAAAAAGCTGTCGTTTTTTCGACAGCTTTGTAAAATTTTTGAATTTTATAATTCTATATCAAGTAATGCACCAATTGAATTATCCAATTCTTGATTTTCAAATTTTGTTTCTTCTTTTTCTTCTTCAATAACTACTTCTTCTTCGTTTTTTTCTTCTTCAACAGGTTCTTCAACAGGTTTTTCAAGAAGTTCTTTGATTGATAAAGAGATTTTTTGATTTTCTTCATCAATGTTAATAATCTTTACTTGCACTTCTTCTCCAATATTCAAAACATCTGAAGCTTTTTCAATATGGTCATGAGAAATTTGAGAAATATGAACTAAACCTTCAACATTTTCTTTTAATTTAACAAACGCACCAAAATCAACAAGATTAATTACAGTACCCGCAACTACATCTCCAACTGAATTGTTTTCTAAAAACAATTCAAACGGTTTTTTTGTTAATTGTTTTAGACCCAAAGAAATCCTATTTCTTTCTCTGTTAAGTTTTAAGATAATAACTTCTACTTCATCTCCAACTGACAAAATATCAGAAGGCTTTTTTATTCTATTCCATGAAATATCTGAAACATGAATTAAACCATCAACATCTCCTAAATTTACAAACGCACCAAAGTCAGTTAATTTCCTAACTGTACCTCTTAACACATCTCCAACGGCTAATTTACTCCAAGCTAAATCCAACTTTTCTTGCAATTCTTTTTCTTCAACTTCTCTTCTGGAAAGAACAATTTTTTTCTTTCTCTCATCAATGTTAATTATTGCACATTCCAATTTCTTACCAATATATGGCGTAAAATCTTTTACGAAGCTAGTTGTAATATGACTTGCCGGAATAAAAGCATTAATACCATCAACAGTAGCTAATAGGCCTCCTTTAACTTCTTTTACCACTTCAGCTTCTACCAACTCTTTGTTATTGAATTTTTCAACAAGATTTTGCCAATCTTTTAGAGATTCAACTCTTCTAGTTGATAAAACAACATTACCTTCTCCATCATCAAGTTTAATTACATAAACATCAATTTCTTGACCTTCATGAAATAAATCTTTAGGTTTCTTAGTAACGTCAGAAGATAACTCATCAAGTTTAATAATCCCATCACTTCTATAACCAATGTTTACCATAACTTCTGTTTCGGTAACATAAATTATAGTTCCTTTAACTACGTCTCTTGGATAAATTTTCTTAATACTCCCTTCTATTTGTTCCATAAATTCATCCTTGCTTAAAATTTCCATACCTTCAACTACCTCCTCTATTAACCAATCCGGAGTTGAAGCACCGGCGGTTAATCCTATTTTCTTGTATTTTGCCATATCTTTCAATGGCAAATCTAAAAATGTTTCAATCCTATATACGTTTTTACAATGCTTTTTAGCTACATCATAAAGTTTGTTTGTATTTGAGCTACTGTATCCCCCAATAACTATCATACAATCAACTCTTTTAGAAATTTCTTCGCAAGAATTTTGTCTTTTTGAAGTTGCATCACAAATTGTATTTTCAATTATAACATTTTCATTCTTACCCTTTATTATATCAGAAAATTGAAAAAATTTCTCTACTAAATTGGTTGTTTGTGAAATAATATATAAATTTTTTTTATTTTTTATTATTTCAGCTTCTTCTTTCGTATTTATCACACAAAATTTATCACCACAATATCCAATCATAGCTTTAATTTCAGGATGGTTTTTATCTCCGATGATTATAATCTCATATCCATTTTCAACTTTTTTTTCAATTTTTTTATATATATTTAACAAAACTGGACAAGTACAATCAATATATCTATGTCCAAGTTCTACCATTTTTTTCTTTATATTTGGATGTATCCCATGAGAACGTAAAACAATTGTTCCCTGCTCTTCTTTCTCAAAATCATCTATTACCTTAAGTCCGTTTTTATTAAATTTCTCAACGACTTGTGGATTATGAATTAATTCTCCATAGGAATACACTTTTTCATTATTTTGATTTTCATTTAGAGTTTTTTCTGCTAATTTTACAGCTCTTTTTACTCCAAAACAAAAACCGGCATTATTTGCTATATAAATCTCCATACTTTCCTTGATAAATTTTATAGAATAATTCTTCTGTCAATTTATCAATAGCCTCCGCATCTTCCATATTTTCAAAATCACTAATTTCTATCATAGGATATATATCAACAGTTATTTTAGAAAAAATTTTATAGGTTCCTTCAATATGAATAGGCAATATATTTACTTTATTTTTCAAAGCAATTAAAGCTACACCTTTTTTCATATTACTAATGTCTATCGTTTTAACTCTTGTACCTTCTGGAAAAATTCCAAGCATATTTCCTGATCTTATAACTCTAAAGCAAGACTTTATTGCTTTTAAATCAGTATTTTCTCTGTCTATAGGGATGACTCCTAGTTTTGAAAAGAATTTTGCCGAAAATTTTTTATCAAAAAGTTCTTTTTTTGCAAGAAAAAATATTTGTTTTTTTGTCAAAGTTGCAAGAATAACAGGATCAAATATATGAATATGATTAGCACTTATTATTATAGGCTCATCATCTTTAAAATTTTCAATTCCATTAACTCTTACTCTGTAAATTATTTTTATAAGAACAGAAACTATCCTAAGTAAAAATTTATACATTACTTTCTCCTCTAATATAGGATAAAAACTCTAATATAGTTTCCTTAAGAGTCTTATCGGTAGAATCTATTTCAATTGCATCTTTTGCCTTTTTTAAAGGAGATGCTTCTCTATTCATATCATCAAAATCTCTTTTTTCGATACTTTCCCTAACTTGCTCCAAATTAAGTCCCTTTTTTCTTTCACTTTGCAAAAATCTTCTTTTTGCCCTTTCTTTAGAAGAAGCAGTTAAATAAAATTTAAAATCTGCCTTTGGAAAAATCACAGTTCCAACATCTCTCCCATCAAGAACACAACTTCCTTCCAATCCTATTTTTCTTTGTATTGAAACTAAATGATTTCTAACATAGTCATAGCTTGAAATTAGAGATGCTCCTTTTGAAATTTCATCCGTTCTAATTTCCTTTCCTAATTTTACACCATCCATATAAAGACAATTAGCTTTATATGTAAAATCAGTATTTTCAAGAATTTCTTTTATTTTATTATGGTTATCTAAAGGAATATTATTAGAAATTAGTTTAAATGCAATCGCTCTGTACATCGCTCCTGTATCTATATAATTTATCTTTAAAATTTTAGAAAGTTTTTTTGCAATGGTGCTTTTCCCAACTCCTGAAGGTCCATCTATTGCTATAATATAATCCATAATTACTCTCCTTCTATACAGGAAACTCCAGCTAAATGACCGGTTGAAAATGCAATAGTCAAGTTATATCCACCTGTATTTGCATCTACATCTAATAGTTCCCCTACAATATATAAATTTTTTATAAGCTTACTTTCCATTGTAGAAGAATTAATCTCCTTAACTGAAACGCCCCCAATAGTAATAATTGCCTCACTTAATGGTCTTAAGCTCTTAAAGTTAAATTTTAAATTTTTTATAGTTTCTACAAGCTTTTTTCTATCTTCTTTATTAATCTGATTAACTGGAATTTCTCCATTTACTCCAGATTTTTCGAGTACAAGTTCAACCATAGAACCTATTAAAACATTCGAAAGAACATTTTTTAAATTTTTATTCTTATTTTGATCAAATTCTCTTAGTAATCTAAGGTCTAATGTATGCTGATCAAGTTTAGGTTTTAAATCAATTGAAATAACAAAATCTTTTGAATTATCAAAATGCTTGCTTGATTTTAAAACTATTGGCCCACTAAAACCTGTATGAGTAAAAATCATTTCTCCAAACTCAGAATGTAAAAGCTTTCTATTTGCATTATAAATCTTAAAATCGACAAATTTTAAACTTACTCCTGAATATTTCCTAATATTTTCTTTTACATCAATTCCTACAAGTCCAGCTTTTAAATCTGTTATTGTATGACCTAACTTCTTTAGAATTTTATGTCCTTTTCCTCTAGAACCTGTAAAAGGATATGATTTACCTCCGGTAGCAAATATAACTTTGTCAAAAAGTCCATAATCTTTATTGCAAACTAATTGAAATTTATCACCAATAAGTTTAACATCCTCAATTTCAGTATTTAAAATAATCTTAACACCTTTAACGCTTAGTGCTTTTTCTAATACTTTTAGAACATCACTTGATTTATCTGAAAGAGGAAAAACGCGCCCTCCACGTTCAACTTTAGTCTTTAAACCATATTCGTCAAAAAATTTTAGTATATCTTCATTAGTATATGAATATAAACTGCTATATAAAAAGTTTTTATTTCTATTAATTTCATCAAAGAATTCGTAAATTTCTTTTGAATTAGTAATATTACATCTTCCTTTTCCGGAGATATAAATCTTCTTTCCGATTTTCTCATTTCCGTCAAACAAAAATACATTCGTATTTTCATTCTTCGAAAATATTGCACTCATAATACCTGATGCACCTGCACCAATAACTGCTATTTTTATAAAATCACTACCTTGAACTTAATAATTTAACTCATATAAGTATAAAATATTTTTTGCAATTAGTCAAATTTTTTTGTTATTTAATTTTTGAATTTTTACATTTAATATAATTTTAGTAAAATGTAAAAATATGTTATATATTATCGTATAAAATTTCTCTTGTAAAATTTTTTTATATTTATAACTAAACAAAAAAATAGGAAGATAAAATCTTCCTAAAATATAAATTATCATTATTCAGCTGAAGTAAATGAAGGTCTTTCAACAAAACCACTCTTCAAACATGTAGTACAAACATTAATTCTCTTTACAGAACCGTCAACAACAACTCTAACTTTTCTAATATTTGCTCCCCATGATCTACTGCTCTTTCTATGTGAAAAAGTTACTTTATTTCCAAATAATTTTGTTTTATCACAAATTGCACATCTTTTTGACATTCTCATACCTCCTTTTACAAACTCAAATTTAACAGTAGTATTATATCATAGAATACTCACCTTTGCAAGTTTTTAAAAAATTATTTAGTCAAAATATTTATTTTCAATATACAAATTATTTTCTTTATAAACAAATTCTATTGGCTCATTATACATTTTTGCTATTTTTCTAAGTCTATCAGAAAAAACTTCTATTCCACTAAACCTATTTACATTTATAAAATTATCAACCATATATTGTACTTTTTTATCGTCTGATATATTAAAAAAATCTATCGAACTGTTAATTTTTTTACTAAATCCATTGAAAATCTCTGAAACTTTTTTACCTATATAGTTATCTTTATCAATAATATTCTTTACATCATCATAATGCTCTCCATATATATTTTTATATTCTCTAGATTCAAATTCTATATTTTTTATATGTTCATTAAAATATTCTAAATTAACATTTTCAATAAATAAAATTTTTAAAAATAAAGAAAAAGAATAATTATATAGTGCTAATCTATATGCTCCAAAAATTCTATTAATTTCAAAAATTTTTTCGTTCAGACTCATTTTTTTATTATTTGCAAAAAAATCTTTTATTTTCCATTTATAAAATGAAATATCTTTAATCGAATTTCTATAAATTTCATTAATCATTATAACTTCAGAATTTCTAAATATTTCGTTATCATAATTATAATAAAAATCTTTTAAACTTTTTAATAGAATATCTGAATCCGCTTTAAGTTGTGATATTTTATCCTGTTCTAAAAAATTTAATATTTCTTTTTGAGTTCTTTGGATAGTATCCAATTTTTTATCAATACATTTTAAAATAATTGCAGCAAATATCATTGTATAATTTATATTTGATGGAATTAATCTAGCCTGTTCTACAATTTTGTTATTCTTTACAACAGACCCATAAAATCCGCCTTCTTTTGCTTTCATCAATTTCCCAGCAGATTTCATAGTAACTCTAAATATCCCTTTTTCTCTTATTGAAGAAGCAATAATACCGGCTATTGATACATCACTTATAGAAATCTTTGAATATTTCCCAATATCAAAATTTTTATTTTCTTCTTCTGAAATTTTTTTAATATCTAACAAAACTTTTACAATTTCATTTTGTTTATTTTCATTCATAATAATTCCTCCGGCTTTTATCTTATCTTTTCTATAAAAATTTCAAGTTCATCTTCTAAAATTATATTTATACCAAGTTCTTGCGCCTTCTTTAATTTTGAACCCGCCTTTTCTCCAACAGCTAAAAAGTCGGTAGATTTGGCTACTGCAGATTGAACTATAAGTCCATTTTGCGAAAAAATATCTTCCAAATCTTTTCTTTTATAATTTTTAAAAGTTCCGGTTATTACAATTTTTTTATCTGTAAACTCGCTTTTTGAAATTTCTTTATAGGGAATTACTTCTATTCCTTTTTCAAGTAATTTATTCAAGGCATCTTTGCTATATTCATCATTAAAAAACTCAAAAATAGAATTAGCTACAACGTCTCCGACATCATTAATTTGTAAAAGTTCTTCAACAGTTGTTTCCCTTAAGTTATCTAAATTTATATATTTTTTAGCTAAATCTTTTGCAGTTTTTATTCCAACATTTTTAATTCCAAGTGCATAAATAAAGTTCTCTAAATTTACCTTTTTACTCTCTTCTATTGAGTTTAATAAATTATTAACTTTCTTATCCTTAAATTTTTCTAGAGTGATAAGTTCATCATATTTTAAATCATAAATTTTATAGACCTTATCTACTCCTAATTTGTCAAACAATGATTCAATAGTCTTCTCGCTTAATCCTTCAATATTCATTGCATTTTTACTAGAAAAATGAACAAGTGACGAAGTTAGTTGTGGTGTACATGCTAGAGTGTTTGTACAGAAAAAATGTACTCCATCTCTAATCAATTCACTATTACAATAAGGACAATGTGTTGGCATTTTAATTTCTCTCTCATTTCCATTATCTTCATCCATTGTTCCAAGAATTTCCGGAATAACGTCATTTGAACGTCTTATCAAAACTCTTGAATTTATTTTTACTTTTTTTCTTAAAATATCATCATAATTATTTAAAGTTGCCCTTTGAACAGTTACATCACCTATTTCAACTGGTTCTAAAATAGCTGTAGGAGTAACTTTTCCTGTCCTACCTACATTCCATACAACTTCTTTTAAAATTGTACTATATTCTTCTGCCTCAAATTTATAAGCTATTGCAAATCTAGGAAATTTATTAGTATATCCAAAAAATTCTCTAAGTTCAAAGTCATTAACTTTAATTACAACACCATCTGTCAAATAATCAACTTTTTTTCTTAAAACATCTATTTCTCTTATTTTATCTTTTATCTCTTTTAGATTAAGACATTTTTTCTCATATTCATTTACTTTAAATTTATTTTCTTTTAAAAATGAAATCATCTCTTCTTGAGTTTTAAATTGCTCATCAGACTTAAAGCCAACATTGTAAATAAAAGCATCTAAATTTCTACTAGCTGTCTTTTTGGGGTCAAGATTTCTAATCGCTCCTGCTGCAGCATTTCTGGCATTTTTTAAAGGTACTTCTGCCGTCTCGTTATATTTTGCAAGAGCAGAGAGAGGCATAATAGCTTCTCCTTGAATTTCAACTAAACCTTTATAATCAATTTCAAGCGGGATACTTTTTATTGTCTTCACTTGTTCAAAAACTTCTTCTCCATATACTCCATTTCCTCTAGTAGATGCAGAAACTAAAATTCCTTTATCATAAGTTAGATTAATTGTAAGTCCATCAAATTTAAATTCAACATAATATTCCAAAGTTTTTTTAGTATTATTTATAGAATTATACTCATTCAAAAGTTTAGTACATCTATTATGAAATTCTTCAAGTTCTTCAAAACTTTGAGCCTTTTGTAAACTGTAAAGCTCTTTTAAATGTGTATGTTTTTCAAATTTTTCTAAAACTTCTCCACCGACTCTTTGAGTTGGAGAATTTGGTAAAATTACGCCTGTTTCTTTTTCTAATTTAAGAAGTTCATCATAGAGTTTATCATACTCAGCATCACTTACAATAGGTTCGTCTAAAGTGTAATACTTATATGCCCAAAGATTTAATTTTTCTACAATTTCTTTCATTTTATCCATTATTAAGCCCTCTTTATACGCTTGTCTTTCTTTAAATCAAATAATTTAATACCTTCTCCATCAAATGCAACCATAAGCATAACCTTTGTTCCTGCTTTTTCACATTTAATTACAGTACCTTCACCATATTTTTCATGTATAATCTTTTCTCCAACTTTATAAACATCTTTAGATGAAGTCTTATTTGGTTTTTGATAATGATTTAATGGTTTATCTAATTTCGTTCTTCCAAGATCTGCATTAGATACATAAGTTCTGGAATAATCTGTATAAGCATCATTTCTAATTTTCGAAGTATTAACTCTTTCTTCATCAAAATTAAATTCAAGATTAATGCTTTTATCGTCAACATAATTAATTATTTCATCTACAAAACTTGAAACTCTATAAAGATTTAATTTCCCATACATAGTCATACTCTTTGTTGAAGAAATAAAAAGTTTTTCTTTTGCTCTAGTAATAGCTACATAGAAAAGTCGTCTTTCTTCTTCAAGTCCATCATCTCTCTCTTTAATTGACCTTTCACTCGGAAATATACCTTCATTCATTCCTATAATAAATACAACTTTATATTCAAGTCCTTTTGCAGAATGAATAGTAGTTAAAGTAACAGTATCATCCGAATCTTCAGTCTTATCTATATCTGATAAAAGGCTATTTGTTTCAAGATATTCTAGCAATTTAACTCCTTTATAGTTATTAGAAATTTCTTCCAAAAATAAATTTATATTTTCTGCCTTTTTTTCAAACTCTTTCTTTTCATTTTCTCTTAAATAATCTACAAATTTGATTGAATCTAAAAGTTCTTTAATCAAAATTTCAACTTCAGTATCTTCAACACAAGTGATAAAGCCGAAAATCATATCTCTAAAATTTTCAAATTCAGTTCTTAATTTTTTACTTACAGAGTCCAAAAATTCATTTCTAAATAGTCCATCAAAAAGACTGATATTTTCAGCATAGCAATATTCCTCTAGTTTTTGCAAACTTACATTTCCAATTGAACGCTTAGGATAATTTATTATCCTTCTAAAAGCATTATCGTCCTTCGGATTTGCAATTAATTTTAAATATGCCAAAATATCTTTAATTTCTTTTCTATCGTAAAACTTTAGACCACCGACCATTCTATACGCAATAGAATTTTTTCTTAGTGCATTTTCAATTGCAAATGATTGAAAATTTGCACGATATAAAACTGCAATATCTGATAAATTATAACCTTCAAAAATCAAATTTGAAATATTTTGTGCAACTTCTATAGCCTCATAATTTTCATTTTGATAGCTTTTATAAATTATTTCATCTCCGCCCTCTTTTTTTGTCCAGAGATTTTTTTCTTTTCTATTTACATTATTTTTTATAAGTTCATTAGCACAATCCAAAATCTTTTGTGTTGAACGATAATTTTCTTCAAGTAAAATTATTTTTGAATTGGGAAAGTCATTTTCGAAATTCAAAATATTTGAAATATTTGCACCTCTCCACCCATAAATTGATTGGTCGATATCTCCAACGGCACATACATTTTTATATTTAGATGCTAAAAGTTTTATAATCTCATATTGGGAATCGTTAGTATCTTGATATTCATCAACATAAATATATTTAAATTTTTCAGAATAATAGTCCAAAACTTCAGGACATTTTTTAAAAAGTTCAATAGTTTTAAAGATAAGGTCGTCAAAATCTAAAGCATTATTCTTTATTAAGATTTCCTCATATTTTTTATAAATTTTTTCTACTACATCAGTATTATTTCCAAAGGAAAAATATTTTGAAAATTCACTTGATTTAACATTTTTGCCTTTAGCATCACTTATAATTCCAATAATAGCATTTTTGAACTCTCCAAGTACACTTTCCCAAGTAGGATTTTGTTTAAAAATCTCTTTTAAAACTAACTTTTGATCGTCTCTATCATAAATCGTAAAATTATTTGAATATCCTATTTTTTCTATATTGAATCTTAAAATTTTAGAGCAAATTGAGTGAAAAGTTCCTATCCACATACTAGAAATGTCTCTTTTAAAGATATTTTCTATTCTCTCTTTCATTTCCTTTCCCGCTTTATTTGTAAAGGTGATAGCTAAAATTTCATATTCACTTACATTTTTTTCTAAAACTGCATAAGCAATTTTTGTAGTTAATACCTTAGTCTTTCCACTTCCTGCTCCAGCAAGAACCAACAATGGAGAACCAAAATGCTCCACAGCCTCTAATTGTCTATTATTTAATCCTTTTAATAAATCCATATATAACCTCATTAATTATTTATAAAAAAGCAATGGGTTTACCATTGCTTAATTAAAATTTATTTTCCAATAGCTTGAACAATATCATTTGAAATCTTTGCGATTTCAATATTTTCAATATTTTTAGCTTTTATTTGAACATTTTTGCCAACGTCTTCTTTTTTTACTGAAATGTAAAGTCTTATATCCTCTGCATTAAGTTTAGCCAAATCCGATTCATAACCTCTTACAGCAACTTTAACCTTATCTTGTAAACCCTTCAAGAGAATATCTTTTCCAGATTCATTTTCTATTTCAATATTTGAAGTATCTATTTCTAAAGTTTTTTCAATTTTTTTATCAACATCAATATTGATAACAACTTTAAGATCATTATTAACAAGTGTTACATCAGATGGCAATTCTAAATTCAGGTTATACGAACCAGATTCTTTTATTTGTGATAAATCAAAAGGTTTAGTATTTATCTGAGAAATTTGCTCTAAACTTGTCAAATTTCCAACTATAGAAATTATATTAGGAACAATATCTTTCTTTAAAATTCTTACATCACTAGGCGGTGAATTTATCTCTACCAATTTTATTGGAACTTCTTTAAAGTTCTTAAATCCGATAGAAACATTGGTATCTGTTTTGCTAAGACTGACCTTTTTGACTTCTTTATTGAGTTCATCAACAGGAACAATTTTAGACTGAACCACTTCGTCTCCATCCTTATTAGTAACATCCACTACACAACGAACTCTCTTTACTTTATTTACATAGCTTACAGGACCTTTAACTACAACTTCAGAATCTGCAGGTTCCTTTTTAGCAACAACTTGATTTTTATTTTTTATCTGCCCAATAGTTTCTACTTCTACTTTATAAGTCTTACTTATCTCTTCATCCAAAGTTACAAGCAAATCATTATCTGAAGCTGATTTAAACTGAACATTATATGGAACCTTATAGTTAATAGACAATCTATGTGCTCCAGATGTTATTCCATTTTGTAAATTTACTTCTGCAACAATATCACTCTTATTCACAGAATAAACGTCACTTCTTTTTCCTGTTATAGTAACCGTTACCGTTGGATTTTCAGGACTAACTCTTATCAATTTCCTAGATTCTAAAACAGATTGATTCTTAAAACTTACAGGAACATCAGTAAATTGTCTTGTAACCACAGGATTAACTCCTCCAATTACTAGAAACCACATAACAATCCCAACAGATAACGAAATTAATTTTAATTTAAAATCTTTTTTTACTAGCTCAATTATACTCTTTATATTAATCTTTTTTAACAACTTTATCACCTTGATTTTCAACAATTTCACTAACTTCTTCTTTTATATCGTCAATAATTTCTTTTTTTACTTCCTCTTTAAGTTCTTCCTTTGTTACAGATTCTTTTGAAATTTCTTTGTTTTCAAATAAATTTTGGAAAATTTCTTTAAAGGAATTTGTATTTTTTTCTTCAACAACAAAATTTTCAACCAAGTAATTCAATAAATACTCCTTTGAAACATTTCTATTTATTTTTGATTTTTCACAAATAGAAACATATCCTGTTTCTTCACTAACAACAATTACTATGGCATCAGATTTTTCGGAAATACCAATACCTGCCCTATGTCTTGTTCCTAGCTCCATAGAAATTTGTTTGTTATCTGTTAATGGCAAAAAACAAGATGCTGCTATAATATGATCATTACTTATAACAACTGCTCCATCATGCAAAGGAGTATTAGGAATAAATATATTCATAAGTAATTCATAAGAAATATCAGAATTTAAAGAAATACCGGTTTCAATAATATCTCTAAGTCCGGTTTTTCTCTCTAAAACCATCAACGCCCCTATTTTTTTACCTGCTAAAGAATAAGTTGCCTTAACAATTTCTTCAATAACGTTAGCATTACTTCTAGATTCTTCAAAATTAACCGGTTTTAAAAGTTTATTATTTCCAATATGTTCCAAAATTCTCCTAAGTTCCGGTTGAAATACAATTAGAATAGCAATAAATCCAACAGTAACCGCATTATTTAAAATCCAACTTATAGTATAAAGTTTAAAAAATTCACTAAGTTTTGAACCTATAAAAATGAATAAAATTCCCTTTATAAGCTGAGTTGCTCTTGTTCCTCTTATCAAAGCAAATAACTTATAAAACATAAAACTGACTATAAATATATCTATAACATCTGTTATCCTTATTGTTGATAACAAAAAAACTAATTTATCTAAACCCATAAAATCACATCTTTCTAATTTTTATAATTTACATATTAATTATAATATAATATAAACTAAAATTCAACATTTCAATAATATAGAAAAAGGAAAAAACTTCCAATTAATTTGAAAGTTTTTGTACTTTGTACTCAATAAAAACATCATCTCCAATGTTTTTCTCTTTTCCTGTATTTAATTCTATAACTTTTAAAATTTCTTCATCATTTCTCTTTAATTTTAGCTGATATTCTATAAACGCCCCTCTAAATTGTTTTTCAAAAATATTAGCAGAAATATTAGTTTCATAATCAACTATTTTTATTTTTTCGGGTCTAATAAAATTCTCTTTGTCAAATTTATTTGAATTTCCAATAAATGAAAGAGAAAATTCACTATTTGGAAAATTATATAGCTCTGTAACGGTTGAGTTTTGAATTATTTTTCCTTCATTCATCAAAATAACTTTATCTGCCATTATAAAAGCATCTTCTTGGTCATGAGTTACAAGTATTGTTGTCATTTTAAAATATTTTACAAGTTTTTTTATCTCATTTCTCATTATATTTCTTAAGTTTTTATCAAGATTTGAAAAAGGTTCGTCAAGTAAAATAAGTCTTGGATTTATAACCAAACTTCTAGCAAGTGCAACTCTTTGCCTTTGACCTCCAGATAACTCATGAATTTTTTTGTTTTCATATCCTTCAAGCCCAACTATTTTTAAAATTTCCATAGACTGTTTCATTCTGTCTTGTTTTTTTACATTTCTAAATTTTAATCCATAAGCCACATTTTCCAAAACATTTTTGTTACTAAATAATCCATAAGATTGAAAAACAGTAGAAATATTTCTAGTTTCCGGACTTAATAAAGTTACGTCTTCACCATCTAAAATAATTCGTCCGGAATTATTTTTAATAAAACCTCCAATCGAATTTAAAATGGTTGTTTTTCCGCAACCGGAAGGTCCTAATATACATAGAATATTTCCTTCATCAAGAGAAAAATTAATATCTTTTAAAACTTCTTTTTTCCCATAATTTTTACATAAATTTTTTACTTCTAAAAACATAAAAATCTCCTAATTTATTTAAAATATAATTAATCAACATAAATAGCAAACTAAAACTTAAACAAATCAGAATTATCAATAGAGCTAAAACTGATGCTGTATTATATTTACCACTATTTATAACATCAAACATGACAAGAGTTAAAACTTTTTGTGCAGGATAAACAATAAAAATTATAGACCCCACTGTAGTCATAGTACTGTTAAATCCGTTTATCATACTTATGACAAAATGATTTTTCGTATGTGATAGTATTACATCTTTAAAAATATAAAATTCATTGGCACCTAAGTCCTTAGCACTTAAAATTTGATTCTCATCTATTGTTTCTAAACTTGAACTAAATATTTTTGTAGAAAAAGGAAGTTGTTTAAAAGTAACATTTAAAATCACAATCAAAACCGTTCCTGTAATGTAAATTGGATAATTATTAAAAGCTAATATATAACCAATACCAAAGAAAGTTCCCGGTAACATGTATGGCATTGTAGCAATAAAATCAAATATCCTTAGAAATTTTACTTTTCTTATATGAATATAATATTGCAGTAATAGTCCTATTAAGCTTCCAAAAAAAGCTGAAATTAATGAATAATAAATACTTCTAAAAACAGTTTTATCTATATAATTTTTTATTCCTGCAAAATGTTCAAATGTAAAATATAATTTTCCTTTTGAATAATCTGTAAAAGCAGATAAAACTATTGAACTGTACTGTAAAATTAATAAAATCAAAAATACTGTTGATAAAAAAACAGCGAAAGAAAAAATAATACCTTTCTTTTCAATATTTACTTCTGATATATTAGATCCAAAGTTTGTATTTGAGATTATTTTTGAGTTCTTTATATAAAATATAAAAGTAAAAATAACCGGAATACAAAGTATTATATTCATCGCTCCAGCTTGAACAATATTTCCATCAGAAATGAAAACATTATATGATTTTGAAGCTAAAGTTTCAAAGGATCCACCTATTATTAAAGGTGTAGAAAAATCGGCAATACTTCTTATAAAACTCAAAATTGCAACAACTTTTATACTAGGCAATAATTGAGGTAAAATAATATCTAAAATGATATTATTTGTCTTTGCTCCAAGTGATCTTGCACTGTTTATCTGTTCCTTATCAATACCATCAAGAGAAGAAATAATCATAAGAGCACTCAATGATATAAGACCTATACTTTGCATTAGAATAACACCAAAAGATCCATAAGCATTTAATGAAAGGTTAAAAATATCATGAGTTATAAATCCCCTACGTCCAAAAAGTTTTATATATGCTAATGATGAAACAAAAGGCGGAGATATCATTGTAATCATTAATACAAATGAGATTAATTTCTTTACACTTTTTCTTATAGTAAAACAAAAAATTCCAATTGAAACTGAAACAATTGTTGTAATTATAGTAGCAAAAAATGCTACAAAAATTGAATTATATAAAAGTTTACTCTGTGTTTTTAAAAATGCAAATCCTTCTAAAGTAAATTTTCCATCATTGAAAAAAGTAGAATAAAAAACTTTTAAAAAAGGAAATAAAATAAAAGTAAATAAACAAAAAACAAGAGTAAATATAATAATTGTATCTATAAATTTAAAATATCTTTTCATAACTTTATCTAATTAAAAAGGGAGATTGCTCTCCCTATTTTCTATTGTAAAACAACAAGATTTTTAAAAATATTATCGATGAAAAACATCGTAAAATTTTATTTTCCTTGTGTTAATTCTGCCCATTTCTTAAGAATGTCATCTCTTTGTGAGCCAAAACTTTTAATATCTTCTTTAATAAATTTATCTTTAGGTAAACCAAGATCATAACCTTTAGTCCCTTCAATTACCATTTGTGCACCATCTTTTCCATCAAGTTCAGCAATTAATTGTTGATTTTCAGGTCTTAAAATAAAGTCTTCAAATGCTTTAGCAACTTCAAGGTTCGGACTGTTCTTAAAAATTGCTACACCTTCCGGTACCCAGCATAAACCATCTTCAGGATAAATTGCAGTTAAATTATTTTTTTCAGCTACATCAAAAGCTGATTTATCAATTGGAATAATTCCAATTCCAAATTCTCCGGCAACAGTTTTTTCTTGTGGGTCTTTGCCTCTTTTCCCATAGAACTTAACATTATCATTTAACTTTTTGAAATATTCCCAAGCCTTTTCTTCTCCATACATATCTATAAGACCTTTAACATTGGCAAAACTAGTTCCTGAAACAGCAGGATTTGCCATAATAATTTCATCTTTATACTTAGAATCTACAATTTCTGCCCAAGTTTTTGGAACTTTAAGCCCTTTTTCTTCTAAAATTTTATTATTAATTAAAAATCCTACTACTGTAACTCCCTTTGAAATCCAATAACCCTCAGTATCTTTAAATCCTTCTTTAATTTTATCAAATCCTTCAGGTTTATACATTTCTAAAAGTCCATCTGATTTAGCTTTCATAAAGGCATCTATTCCTCCACCAAACCAAACGTCAGCACTTGGTTTTCCACCTTCAGCTTTGAGTTTAGCAATAACTTCTCCACTTGACATTGAAAGGAATTCAACTTTAGCTTTAGTTTCTTCAGAAAATTTATCAAAAAGTTTTTTATACTTTTCTGAAGTTGCTACAACATTTAATGTCTTTCCTTCAAAATTCTTAGTAGTTTCTACTTTTTTCTTTTCATTTTTATCCTCTGCTTTTTTTGGTTGACAACCGACTAACATTAAACCTGCAAGCATTAAAGATAAAATTCTTGATTTCTTCATACTTTCCTCCTAAATTATCTAATCCATATTATTTAATATAATTATGGAAATAAAATAAATGCAACTTTATCACAAAGGATAAAGATATAATTATTATATCATATTTTTATAATTTATCATAATTTATTTTGATATGACAATATGATTTTTTACCATTGATATTATGCTTATATTATAATTTTAAAATAACTAACAAATTTGTATTTAATTATAATAAATTTCTATAATTTATGAGAAATATTTTCGAAAAAGTTAGATCAAACTAAATAAATATTTTACTAATTTTAGAAATATTTTTCAAAAATTTTTATATAAATATGTTTTATTCCACTATATTTGTGGAATAAAATAAAGGCATAAATTTTTATGGGAGGTGTTGTATGAAAAAAGAACGAAGTGAAATGATTCTACATGGTGATATTTACAAAATAATCGCAATAATATCCATTCCAATTATTTTAAACAATTTTATTCAACAGTTATACTCTCTTGCGGATGCCTTTTGGCTTGGAAAATTAGGAACTGCTGAATTTGCATCAACAAGTTTTACTTGGCCTGTTATTTTTCTATTTAATTCTATTGGTATTGGACTATCAATTGCAGCTATATCTTTAATTTCTCAATTATTAGGACGAAAAGATTTTTTACACGCACAAAAATATGCAGATACTTTAATTAATATTTCTTTACTCTTTTCGATAGTATTTATGTTGTTAGGATATTTTAGTGCTGATTTGATAGTAAAAATGATGGGAGCTACAGGTAATCTTGCAAAATACAGTGTAATCTATTTAAAGTATAGTTATCTTGGAATTCCATTTATATTTTTATATTATATATATTCATCAATTTTATCCGCTCAGGGGAAAAACACAATTCCTACAATGATTAGTACAATTTGTGTTATATTAAATATGATTTTAAATCCAATTTTTATCTTTGATGTAATACCATTTACATCAATTTCAGGACTTGGTCTTGGAGTAAAAGGTGCAGCTCTCGCAACTGTATTAACACAAGGAATTATGTGTATAGTAGGATTTATTCATTTAAGAATAAATAAAGATATAATAAAATTAAATCTACATAGCTTAGTATATATTAAATGGAAAAAACATATCTTAAAAAGAATTTACAGAATTACTTTGCCATCAGTAATAGGGCAAGTTGGAACTGCCATAGGTTTCATGATAATGAACTCATTTATTCAAAGCTATGGAACAGAAACTGTTGCCGCTTATGGAATGGTAAATAGAATAAGTGGACTATTGAATATACCTCCTGGTGGAATAGGATCTGCTATAACATCAATAATTGGACAAAACATAGGAAATAATAATATAAAAAGAGTAAAAGAAACATTTAAAAAAGCATCTATTATAATAATTATTATGTCAATTTTAATTGCATTTATAAGTTTTACATTCAGATATGAAATCTTATCTTTCTTTATAAATGCGCCAAAAGAATCAGAACTTATGATTCAAGCAAATAGTTATATGTTTTATACATTAATAACTCTCGTAATGTTAAATATGTTTTTTGTATATCAGGGTCTTTTTCAAGGCTCCGGAAACAGTAAATATTCAATGGCAATAGATATGATAAGACTTTGGGTAATAAGAATTCCATTAATACTTTTCTTTAAGTATTTCACTAAACAAGGTGCAACAGGAATTTGGCTCGCTATGGCAATTTCAAATATTTTAGTAACAATAATTGCTCATTTGATATATCTAAAAGGAAAATGGCAACAGGGTTCATTTTGTAGATAAAATATATAATATGATTGGTACAAAAATTGGTGGAAAATTTTCCACCAATTTTTGCTATATATTATACATTTAGTTGTTGAAATTTTAATATCTTATTTTTCAAGCAAAAAAGACAGCGATATTAATCACTGTCTTAAAACCATTTTTATAGTCCCATTTGTTTTGCAACTTCTTCAGCAAAGTTTTCTTCTTTCTTTTCCAATCCTTCGCCTACTTCAAATCTAGTGTATTCTACGATTTCAATATTTCCACCTAATTCTTTTGCCTTATCATTTACAGCTTCTAAAACTGTCTTATTATCATCCAATACATATTGTTGGCTGAATAACGCATATTGTTGATCAATCAAAGTATTATCTTTAATAAATCTTTCAATTTGTCCAGGTAAAATTTTATCCCAAATTTTTTCAGGTTTTCCTTGTTTCTTCAATTCTTCTTTTAATAATTCTTCTTCAGCTCTTAAAACTTCATCAGTTATTTGAGACATTGAAGCAAACTTCGGAATTCTCTTTAATTGTTTTCCAAGTCTAACTAATTCTTCATTTTCTTTTTCAATTGATCCTTTAAGAGCTAAATATTCTTTTTCAACAAAATCAGCATCTAAATCTTTATAACTTAAGTATTGTGGCTTCATTGCTGAAATATGCATACAAATGTTTTGTAATAAATCTTTTGCACCTTTCTTTGTAGCTTCGCTATCACAATTAGCTTTAAGAATAACACCAACTTTTTTATTAAAGTGAACATATCCACATACTATACTATTTTCACAACATGCTTTTGCAAATGCCAATCTTCTAACTACAATATTTTCTCCAATTGAAGAAATTTGTAATTTCAAGAATTCTTCAAAATTAGTTCCATCTATATTTGATGCATTTAATTCCTCAATATTCTTTATTTCATTATTAAATATATGTTCAGTAACTTTTTTAGTTAATGCTACAAAATTTTCATTTTTAGCAACAAAATCTGTTTGTGAATTTACTTCTGTAAGAGCAGCTTTAGTATTATTTTCATCAATAACTAAAGTTATTAAACCTTCAGCAGCAACCTTATTAGCTTTTTTAGCAGCTTTAGCTAAACCCTTTTCTCTTAAAAATTCAATAGCTTTTTCCATATCTCCACAAACTTCTTGTAATGCTTTCTTACATTCCATCATTCCAGCTCCAGTGGCTTCTCTTAAATCTTTTACCAATTTTGCAGTAATTTCCATAAAATCCTCCTATTATTAATATAATCTATAAAAATAAGGTAAGGATAAATATTATAAATTTAAATCCTTACCCCTTAAAGTTCTACTTGCTTATTATTCAGCTACTTCCTCAGAAACTTCTTCAATCTCTACTACTTCTTCTACTACAGTTTCTGTTTCTTCTGCCTCAACTTGTTCTCCTTGCTTAGCTTCTACAATAGCATTAGCAATAGTACCTGTTAATAATTTTACGGCTCTAATAGCATCATCATTTCCCGGAATAGCGATATCAACTTCATCAGGATCACAGTTAGTATCAACAACACCAATAACTGGAATACCTAATATTTTTGCTTCATTTACAGCAATTTTTTCGTTCTTCGGATCTATAACGAAAAGAACATCCGGAAGTTTATCCATTTCTTTAATTCCACCTAAGAATTTTTCTAATTTTTCAGCTTCTCTTTTTAATTTAATTACTTCCTTCTTAGGCAATCTTTGGAAAGTTCCATCTTCTTCCATAAGTTCTAATTTTTTCAATCTTTCAATTCTTTTTCTTATAGTCTTATAATTAGTTAGCATACCACCTAACCATCTATGACTAACATAGAATTGTCCACTTCTTTTTGCTTCTGTTTCAACAGCTTCTTGAGCTTGTTTTTTAGTTCCAACAAAAAGAACTCTACCACCATCAGCAACAATTTCTCTTACAAAATCATATGCTTGTTCAATTTGTTTTACAGTTTTTTGTAAATCTATGATATAGATTCCATTTCTTTCTGTAAAGATAAACTTTGACATTTTTGGATTCCATCTTCTAGTTTGGTGCCCAAAATGTACTCCTGCTTCTAATAAGTTTTTCATTAAAATTACTTGTGACATTTTCTTACCTCCTGTTTTTAGCCACCCATATTCATCAACTTGACAAGGACCACTTGGGCAACGCTTGTTCAATCAGAATATGTGATTATTTACCAAAATATTATAACATAATATATTTCATTTTTCAACATATCTAACGAAATTTTTACAAAAAAAATCAGACTACGCGTCTGATTTTTTATTAGCAATCAAAAATTACTTATTTACAATTTCTTTTAATGATTTTCCAGCTTTGAATACTGGAGCTTTTGATGCTGGAATTTTGATAACTTCTTTAGGGTTTCTTGGATTTCTTCCGCTTCTTGCTTTTCTTTCTCTAGCTTCGAAAGTTCCAAAACCAACTAATTGAACTTTTTCCCCTTTTACCAATGTTTCTTCAACAGTTTGAATGAAAGCATTCAATGCTCTTTCAGCATCAACTTTTGTGATTTTTCCTTTTTCAGCCATACTAGCCAATAATTCAGATTTGTTCATTAAAATTTCCTCCTAAATACACTATTATATTTAATAATTGCCTATTAAATGGTCACTTAACCATTGTGCAATATTATTATATATTAATTTTTAAAAAATATCAAGCAATTCAGCCAATTTATTTAAAATTTTTAATTGGTAAGTACCCAACTTCTTTTTGAATCTTTTCAAACTCAGTTTTGAATTTTTCAGATAACAGAGATTTTTTTAGATTTTGCTTTATACGTTTTTTACTTTCATCTGAAAACTTATCGTAATCTTCAACAATTTCATTTAATTTTATTATATGATAGCCAAATTTAGTTTTTACTGGATCGCTAATTTCACCAACTTTTAATTTAGCAGCTGCATCATAAAATTCTTTAACCATAACCCCTTTAGTAAAAGTTCCTAAAACTCCCTTATTCTTTTTAGCTGATGGATCTTTTGATACTTCAGTCGCAACGTCTTCAAATTTTTCTCCCGCTTCTAAACGACTCTTTACTTTTTTTGCATCCTCTTCATTTTCAACTAGTATATGGCTTGCATTAATTTGTGGACCGTCAAAGTCACTACCTTTGTATTTTTCCATAATTTCTTCATCAGTTGGATCATAATTTTCACTAAACCAAGTTTGAAATTTTGTAGAATATAAATTGTCCTCAATCTTATATTTTAATTCATCTTCAGTAAGCTTGGCTTTTTCAAGTTCTTCGTTGAATTTATCACCTAATTGTTCTTTAACTTTAGCAAGATTATCGTTAATTTCTTGTTCTGTAACACTTACTTTAGCTATTTCTTCTTCAGATTTACCTTCGTCTTTATATTCTTTTTCTAACTTAGCAAATTTTTGTTTAACAACTTCTATATTAGAAAACATATCTAATATATTTTGCTTCAAAGTCAAAGAAGCCTTTTTTCCTTCTTCAGTTGACTCATCATATTTCGCCTTTTGCTCGTCTGAGTAAGATGCAATTACTCTATCATACTCTTTTTGTACTTGATCCTTAGTGATATACTTTTCACCAATTTTTACCATCGCGCCTCTTGGTGCCGAAGCACAAGCAGTTAAAAGCATAGCTGATAATGCAATAGCACTTGCAAATTTTATAAATCTATTTTTCATATCTCTCTCCTTTTTGATTAATATTCTAATCTTTTGATATTATACATTATTTTTTTATTAATGTCAAAGTTTTTTTAATTTTTTTGCTTTAAAAATAGCAAATTTTCAACAAAATCAATACTTTCTGATAATTTATCCTTATCGTAATTAAATATTAACTCCGCATTTTCATTTAAATTGAATTCAATTTTTCTAAATAAAACATCTGATAATCTGCCTATTAGCTGTAAAATATCTCTATTTGTTTGTTCAAATTTAAATACGACAGACTTCTCTCTATCTATTATCCTTATAAAATTCAGCTCTGTAGAAATAGTCTTTAAATATGAAACATTCATAACATTTAATACCGTTGTTGGAACATTACCAAATCTATCAGTAAGTTCATCATAAATTTCATCAAAGTCATCTCTTGATGATATTGCAGCAATTTTTCTGTACATATCAATTTTCTGATTATTATCTACTATATAATTTGAAGGAATATACGCATCAACTGATAATTCAATCGTAGTTTGATCTTTAATTTGTAAATTTTCTCCCTTAACAGTTTTTATGCTTTCTTCCAACATTCTAACATACATTTCATATCCGATAGTCTCTATATGTCCGGATTGACATTCCCCTAAGATATTTCCAGCACCTCTAAGCTCTAAGTCTCTCATAGCTATTTTAAAACCAGATCCAAATTCCGAAAAATCTCTTATTGCCATAAGTCTCTTCTCTGAAATTTCAGTTAAGACTTTATCTTTTTCATAAGTAAAATATGCATAAGCTCTTCTTGTAGAACGACCGATTCGTCCTTTTAACTGATAAAGTTGAGATAAACCCATTTTATCTGCATCATATATAATCATAGTATTACAATTTTTTATATCCATACCGGTTTCAATTATTGTAGTACATAGTAATATATCATATTCTCCTTCTTGAAAATCATACATTATATTCTCTAACTCTTTGTTAGACAATTTACTATGAGCCATCGCAATTTTAGCATCAGGAACAAGTCTTGATAATTCAACATACATTTTATCCATATCATGAATCCTATTATAGACAAAATAAACTTGTCCACCTCTATCTATTTCTTTATAAATTGCTTCACGAATTATTGAATCATTATATTCTAAAACAAATGTAGCGATAGTAACTCTTTCTTCCGGCGGATCATCTAAAATGCTCATATCTCTAATTCCAACTAAACTCATTTGCATAGTTCTTGGAATTGGTGTTGCAGATAAAGATAATACGTCAATATTTTCTTTTATTTTTTTTAAGGTCTCTTTATGTTTAACACCAAATCTTTGTTCTTCATCTATTATCAGAAGTCCTAAATCCTTAAATTCCAAATTTTTTGACAATAATTTATGTGTGCCTATAAGTAAATTTACTTTTCCGTTTTTCACATTTTTCAAAATCTCTTTTTGCTTTGCAGGACTTCTAAATCTACTGAGCATTTCAATTTCAACAGGAAAATTTCCAACTCTATCGATAGCAGTATTATAATGCTGTTGAGCAAGTATGGTAGTTGGAACTAGAAATGCTACTTGCTTATCATCCATCATTGCTTTAAATGCAGCTCTTAAGGCAACTTCTGTTTTCCCATATCCTACATCTCCACAAAGCAATCTGTCCATTGGTTTAAACTGCTCCATATCTTTCTTTATTTCATTGATTGCTCTAAGTTGTGAATATGTTTCTTCATAAATAAAACTATCTTCAAATTCTTTTTGCCAAGTTGTATCTTCCGAAAAAGCAAAACCTCTTATTTTATCTCTTTTCGCATAGAGCTGAACTAAATCTATTGCAATTTCATCTAAAACTTTTTTAGCGCGAGTCTTAGTTTTTATCCAATCATTAGAACCTAATTTATTTAATTTTGGTTTATATCCGTCTTTACCAATATATTTTTGAATTAAATTCATTTGGTCTGTTGGAATGTATAATTTATCATTTCCTTTATACAAAATTAAAATATGATCTTTTACAATACCGTCAACCTCAATTTGTTCAATTCCCCTATATTCTCCAATTCCATGATTTTCGTGAACTACAAAATCTCCAACATTTAAATCTGTGTAGTCAAGTAAATTCTCTTTGCTTTTTTTTCTAGTTTTTTTAGAAGTTTTTTTTACAGTTCCATAAATTTCTTTATGTGTTAAAAACAGTACTTTTTGAATTGGATATTCAAAACCTGATTCTAAATTTAAAGTAGAAATTCCTAAAATAGAACTTTTTAATTCGAATTCTAATCCTTCAAATATATTGGAATTTATATTTTCTGCATATAAAATTTCCTTTAAATTATTTGCCTTTTCCAATGAACCTGCAAAGATAACAATTTTATACCCTCTTTGTAATTTAGATTTCAAATTCTGAAATAATAAATCAAATTTTCTATTAAATATCTCAGCTTCAATTGTTTTTAAATTTATAATACTTTTTGGATTTATTATTTTTGTTCTTTTTAGTAGTTGTGTGAAATTAATTATACTAAAATCCTTTATTCTCCTTAAAATATGTTCAAAAGGAATCAAAATATCTTTATGTGAGTCTAAAATCTCAGCATTCTCAATAGAAAATACTACATTTTCATGGAATAAATTTTCTATTTCCAAATTTCTATCATAAATTTTTAAAATATCCTCAGCACATATTATTGAATCTTGAGCCAAATAATCTAAAAGAGTTGAATAGCTACCTTTTCTTATATAGGGAGAGATTAAATCCATATTTGAAATATGGTAATTTATCTTTAAATCATTATAAATTTGATAAAATTTTTCTGTTGATTTCTCAATATCTTTTCCAAACAGTTTTAATTTTTGTAACTTTTCAATATCTTTATTCAAACCATTTAAAATATTTTCAACATCAGATTTTGACAATACCATTTCTTTTGCAGGTATTATTTCCGCCTTATTCAACTTTTCAACGGACCTTTGACTGTTAATATCAAAAATACGTATGGAATCAATATCATCTCCAAACAATTCTATTCTTATCGGATTTTTAAAATTTACGGGAAAAATATCAAAAATAGATCCTCTTATTGAAAATTGACCTTTTGCTTCAACGAAGTCAACTCTATCATAATGCATTTTAATTAAATTTTCTGTCAATTCTTTAAGATTTACTTCCAAATTTTCATCAATATAAATATAATGTGATTTAAAAAATTTTGGTGTGCTGATTTTTTTTGATAAAGCACTTGCAGTTGTAATTATTATGAATTTCTCTTTAGAGAGAAGTCTATTCATTATCTCAATTCTAATATTTTCAAGATTTGTTTCTAAACTATTGATATTGTGAAATCTTATCTCAAAATTTGGATAAACTACAACTTTATCTCCTACCAAACTTTTCAATTCATCACAAAGTTCATTAGCTCTATTTTCGTTTTCAACAAGTAAAACTAAATTTTTATCGGGCAAATCATTAAAAATAGAATATATTAAATGGAATAGACTCTCTTTGATAAGTCCATTACAATAAATTGGAACATTATTTGATTTTAAACCTGAAATCATATCCAAATATGATTCATTATTCTTTAAAAAATCAATTAAAAAATTCATAATTAACTCCTCGTTTATAAAAAATATAGAGGAATATTATTCCTCTATACACATTCCATTAAATTTACACATTGTTTTGTCAACATCGTTTTTTATTATTTCTTCAACTGCATCTGCAGAAATTTCCAATTCTTTTTTCAAAATTTTCTCTTCAGATGGTAAAAATTTACTTAAAACAAAATCTTTTAAATTCATATAATCCGGACATTTACCAACGCTTATCTTAACTCTAGGAAAATTTTCTGTTTCTAAATGATAGATTATTGATCTTAACCCATTATGTGTACCGGCACTTCCCTTTTTCTTAATTCTGACAGTTCCAAAAGGAATGTCTATATCATCCACTACAACTATAATATTTTCCGGTTTTATTTTAAAATAATTTACCGCATCTATAACTGCTTCTCCTGACAAATTCATATAAGTAAGAGGTTTTAGAAAGATACACTTCTTCCCAAACATATTTATTTGACCGTAAAAAGATTTAAATTTTTCTTTTTTCATATTGATACTATACTTTTCAGCTAAAATATCAATAACACCATATCCTACATTATGTCTGGTTCCAATATAATTTTTACCGGGATTTCCAAGACCTACAATTAAAAATGTATTATCTTCCATCAAATAGCATACTCACGGGTCTATTGTTATTTATTCTATCAATAGCCTTTGCAAAATATTGGGCAACTGATACAACTTCGATTTTTCCACCTAAATTTTTTTCTTGAGGGATTGTATCCGTTACAACACATTTCTCAACTTTTGAATTAGCAATATTTTCTATCGCTTTTCCTGAAAATACCCCATGAGTTGCAGTAATATAAACTTTTTTTGCTCCCTTTGCTATTAAAGCATTTGCAGCATTTGTAATAGTTCCAGCTGTATCTATAATATCATCTACAATTATACAAGTTTTTCCTTCAATATCTCCTATAACATTCATTACTTCAGAAACATTTGGACGTGGTCTTCTCTTTTCTAAAATAGCAATAGGTAAATCCAAATAATTAGAGAAATTTCTAGCTCTCGTAACTCCACCTAAGTCAGGAGAAACTACAACCATATCTTTTTTGTCTTCATCTTTTAATTCATCCTTGAAGAAATCAGCAAGTGGTTTAATAGCAGAAAGATGATCCACAGGAATATCAAAATATCCTTGAATTTGTCCGGCGTGTAAATCCATAGTTATAACTCTATCAGCACCTGATTTTTCGATCAAATTAGCAACTAATTTCGCTGTTATTGGTTCTCTAGCTTTTGTTTTTCTGTCTTGTCTTGCATATCCATAATATGGAATAACTACATTAATTCTTCCTGCAGAAGCCCTTTTAAAAGCATCAACCATAATTAATACTTCCATAAGATTATCATTTGTTGGATTGCAAGTTGGTTGAATAATGTAAACATCATAACCTCTTACAGTTTCCTCAACTGAAAGATTAATTTCACCGTCACTAAATTTACCGATAGTAATTTCTCCCAACGGCATATCAAGACATTTACAAATATCTTCTGCAAACTTTCTATTTGCAGTTCCTGAAAAAATTTTCATAGGTCCAGTATAAGCTAACATAATTCCTCCTAAAATACTACTTTTTTATTTTTAAATTCTTTTTATAAACCCAATTTTCTTTTTCAAAAGTTTCACTACGTCCGATTATTAATGAGCCTTCATTTTCTATATCTGAAACAACAGTTGTACCGGCAGCAATAAAAGTATCATTTGCAATTTTTACCGGAGAAACTATATTAGAATTACTACCTACAAAACAGCCATCTCCGATTTCAGAAATGTGTTTATTTTTCCCATCGTAATTTACTAAAATAGAACCACAACCCATATTTACATCTTTACCAACAATCGCATCTCCAATATAGGATAAATGACCAGCTTTAGTATTTTCTCCAACTGTTGAATTTTTAACTTCAACAAAATTTCCTATATGAACTTCATTTTTTAAAATACTCTTTGGTCTAAGATGAGCAAAAGGCCCCATAGTTACAGAATCTCCAACAGTACTATCCTCTATGTAAGAACTTCTAATTACAACATCATTTCCTATAACAGAATTTTCTATAAAAGAATCTCCTGTTATATATACATTTTCTCCTATGCTGGTATTTCCAAAAATTCTGGCACCACTTCCAATAAATGTATCTATTCCTATACTTATTCCCTTTTCAATAACAGTGTTTTCCGGATTTTCCATTATAACACCATTTTTCATATATTCAGAATTTATTCTGTAACGCATAATTTTTTCAGCTTCAAATAGTTGAAGTTTAGAATTTATACCATAAATTTCTTCAATGTCATCAAGTTTATATGTTGAAACATGCTCTCCATCTTGAACTAAAACTTTAATTGCATCTGTAAGATATAACTCATTTTGAACATTATTTTGATCAATCTTTGTTATTGAATTTTTTAATGCTTTCCCATTAAAAACATAAATTCCTGAATTTATTTCTTTAACTCTCTTTTCTTCAATAGTAGCATCCTTATCTTCAACTATTTTTAAAAATTTACCATTATTGTCCTTTATAATATGACCATATCCTGTAGTATCATTGATAAATGCCGTAAGAACAGTTGCTTTTGAGTTCATAGCAATATGTTCTTCTAACAACTTTTGCAAAGTTTCCCCTTTTATTAAAGGAGTATCCCCACTTAAAATTAAAACACTATCGTCATCATGGATTTCATCTACAGCAAGTTGAACTGCATAACCTGTTCCATAAGGATATTCTTTACCGATTTTTTGTTCCTTATATAATACCTTATCTCCAAATTTTTCTTCAACTTCAATTTTATTTTTTCCAACAATAATTATAGTTTTATCACTACCTGCATCACAACTAGCATCATAAACATAATCAATCAAAGTTCGATTAACAATTTTATGTAAAACCTTTGATTTCTTACTTTTCATTCTAGTTCCTTCACCTGCGGCTAATATGATTGTAATATTCATACTCTAACTCCTAACTATATAAAATCTATATCACAAATTATAATATGCAATTAAATAAGTATCTTTATTTATAATTAATATATCATATTTCACTTTTTTAGACATTTTCTTATTGTAAAATATGATGAAATTTTATTTTTAATTCTTTTCAGAATTATAAATAAAATTATAGTTTATCACAAGGCATAAAACTTTTAAATTATATCGTAATTCCTTTTTGATTATTTTTTTGGTAATTACGATGAAATTAATATATCATATTTCACTTTTTTAGACATTTTCTTATTGTAAAATATGATGAAATTTTATTTTTAATTCTTTTCAGAATTATAAATAAAATTATAGTTTATCACAAGGCATAAAACTTTTAAATTATATCGTAATTCCTTTTTGATTATTTTTTTTGGTAATTACGATGAAATTAATATAGTTTTATCACAAGGCATAAAACTATATTAATTATAACACATATACTTAAAAAAAACAAAAGAGATATACGCAAAATATATCTCTTAAAATCTTTATTTTTCCAAATTTTTAAATTTTTTTAAAATGTTTTTTCAAAATTTTATTTCCGATTACAACTCCAAGTCCACCCAGTATAAATACAATCAAAAGGTTAATTAATCCATATGTTCCAGTTGAAAATTTTATCATCTCATTTATAGCACTCTCTGTAACTCCATTTTTTCCTACCCAAGTTTTCTTAAACGATTCTAAGAAGAAATTTACCGGTATTATTTGTCCACATTCACTTCCTACTTGAATCAATCCAAAAGCTATAAATTGAGCAATTTTATTTTGATAACCCATATATGAAAGTATAACTTCTCCTATAATAAAGGAAACCGTATATGAAATAATCCACGGAAGGTAAAATCCAACACCAGCCATTGCAATCAAATAAACACCTGAAAACAGCAAAAAACTCCCCTTTTTCCCAACTTTATTACACATAAATACAAAAACTGTACCTGCAAATAATCCTGCAATTCCCGGACTTATACAATGAGCATATGGCCCCAATGGGAATAATGCAAATGTTACAATCATTGAAACAACTAAATTTAACGCTCCTAAAATAGCAACTAAAACTAAATCTTTAATTTTCATTTTCTTTTCCTCCTTTTATTTTTTGAAAAATATTAGTTAGTTGATTTTTTTCTTTTAAAATAAAGTCTTCTGTGATTTTTCCATTTTCAAGAAATATCACTCTATCTACAACTCTCGACAACAATTCATAGTCATGAGAAATTAATATTATTGCTTTATCTTTTGCTAATTTTTTTATAATATCAGAAATAATAGTCATATTGTTAAAATCTAAACCGCTAGTCGGCTCATCTAAAATTAAAATATCAGAATCACTTTTTGCACAAATTCCCATAAGCAATCTTTGTTTTTCTCCCCCAGAAAGCGAAAATGGATGACAATTTCTTTTTTCATATAGATTAATAACTTTTAATATTTCCAAAACTTCATCATCAGTCAAGTCTTTCTTTGATAAGAAAAATTCTGAAAACACGCTTTCTGAAAATAATTGGTAATCTACATCCTGCATCAAGACAAATGGTAAACTTTTACTTGAAATTTTTCCTGAAGTTTTGTTATATATTCCAGAAATCAACTTAGAAATTGTAGATTTTCCAACGCCGTTTTTTCCTACAAGTCCAACTATTTCACCTCTATAAACATCAAAAGAAATATCTTTTATAATATCTTTAAATTTAAGATTTCTTATTTCTAATATTTTCTCTTCTCTGCTACATTTATTAATCATCGTTAATTCTCTATCAAATGGATTTAAACTTCTCAGATCTTCTGCACTATAATTTAAAGCATCTTTTCTATCTAAATTTACAATAAGTTTCCCTTTATTTATATGAATTAACCTATCAAAAATTTCTTTTAAATAAAAAATTCTATGTTCAACAACGACAATGGTATATCCATTTTTCTTTAATTTTAGAAAAATTTCTTTCAACAGCTCAATTCCTAAGTAATCCAAATTTGCAGAAGGCTCATCAAATATTAAAGTTTTTGCATCTAATATTGAAACGCATGCAATAGAGATTTTTTGCTTTTCGCCACCAGAAATTTCTAAAACATTTTTATTTAAAATATTTGAAATACAGAAGAAATTCGAAATATTTTCTATTTTTTTTACAATTTCTTTAACTTCATATCCCAAATTTTCCAAAGTAAATGCCAATTCAGAAGTGGTATTATCAGTAAAAAATTGTCCTCTCGGATTTTGAGAAACCGAACCTATTATTTTGCACAGCTCATAATTCTCACAATCCTTCGTATTTTTATCATCAATAAAAATATTTCCTAAAAGTTCACCGTCATAAATATGTGGAATTAGTCCATTTATACATTTGTATATCGTAGATTTACCGGAACCGGAAGCTCCTGTTATTAACACCAACTCTCCTTTATTTATTTCAAAACTTATATCTTCTAAGGCTTTTTTATCAGAATCTTCATAAGTAAAACTTACATTTTCAAATTTTATCAATAAATCCACCTCCCCAAGAAGCAACTAGTAAAATCAACATAACAATAAGAATAAAATCTACCATATCAAACTTTTTATAGTATATTGAATTCATATTATCAGTACACATCGCACATCTTGTATATGCTGACTCCGTCATTTCATTTGCAATATTCGATGCTCTAAAAAGAGTCGGTACAATATAATATTCAAATCGTTTAATAGGTTTAGTAAATGAAACATCTATTCCTCTAAGTTTTAAAGCATTTTTTATAATTCTTTTTTCTGCAAAATAAATAGGAATAAATTTTAAAGTAATTGTACATGCAAATCTGATTTTTTTACCAAATCCCAATTTTCCTAAAACATAAATCAATTCACTTGTTCTTATATCTAAAACAATAAAACTCGCTATCATATATGTTGGACACATCTTTACATTGGAATAACTGATAAAACCTATGAAGGAGAAAAATGAATCATCAGGCAACTTTATATAAAAAACTATATACAAACAAATAAGATAAAAAATTAGAAATTTTATAAATCTTTTAGTTTTTCCACTATAAATTAAAATTAAAGAACAAATACAAAAATAAATCATATCTAATTTGAAATTATTCCACACTAAAATCAATGTTCCAAAAATCAAATTCATAAAAATTAAGACAAATAAATTTATTCTACGTTGCTCTATCAAATAAATTCCCCCAATCGATTAAAAATTAATAAGAACCCCACCCTTCCTCGATGCTTTGCATCGGGTGGGTACCCGGGAACCTTGTTGTTTCACAATATAAAGCGCTGTAAAAACAGCGCTCATATATTAATAACTATAATTTTCAGCTAAATTAGAATTTTTAACCATAGTATTATAAACTTTAGATTTTTCTAAAAGTTCATTGTGATTTCCTTGAGATTCTATTTTCCCATTTTCCATTACTATTATTTTATTTGCATTTTCTATAGACTTCATTCTATGTGAAATTACTAATACAGTTTTATTTTTAATAAGTTTATTTAAACTTTCTTGTATTTTCATTTCATTTTCGACATCAAGACTTGCACTAATTTCGTCAAGTAAAATTATTGGAGCATTCTTTAAAAATGCACGTGCAATCGAAATTCTCTGTCTTTCGCCTCCTGATAACTTACTTCCATTTTCTCCGATTAAGGTATTATATTTCTCAGGTAATTTTTCAATAAATTCTTCACAATTAGCAAGTCTTGCAGCTTCTTTAACTTGTTCATCAGTTGCATTTTTATTTCCAAATCTGATATTTTCTAAAATTGAAGAATTAAACAATGTAACTTCTTGAAAAACTATTGAAATATTTTCAAAAAGACTCTCTGTTTCAATACCCTTTATATCATTTCCATCTATAATTATCTTTCCACTATCATAGTCATACAATCTTGACATCAATCTCAGAACTGTTGTTTTTCCACAACCTGAAGGTCCAACTAATGCGGTAACTTCACCTTGTTTTGCAACAAATGAAATATCATTAATTACTTTATTTTCTCCATATCCGAACTCAACATTTTTGAATTCTATATCAAAATTATGAAGTTCCTTAGCTTCTCCAGTTTGGATTTTGGTACTTTTTAATTCTCTAATTCTTTGTAAATTTCCATCCAAATACATAAGTTCCGCAAAATTTGAAAGCATCCCATTTACAGCATCAATAATCTTTGAAGCACACATTATATAACCTATTAGATAAAGAATAGACGCCTCACCATTTAAATATAAAACTGTTCCAAATAAAATCGTAGCTCCTAAAGTTAAATTTTGTATATTTGTTGAAATACTCAATGGAAGCACCATTTTTCCTTCAGCCTTTATATGAATTTTTTCTGAATAGTCAATATCATCATATATTTTTTTAGTAATTTTATCTACTCGTCCATAACTTTTTATCTCTTGTTGTAATTCAATTGATTCTTGGAAATCTTCTGAAATACCTCTCATAACATTATAATATTTTTTATTTCCGTTAACTTGTATTTTTTTTGTAATTAATATGAACCCAGTTGCCAAAATAATAGGAATTAAAATACAAAGAGCAAGTTTGAAATTATAAATTAATAACATTATTACTATTAATATTAAATAAAATATAAGTCCTATAGCCTTTGGAATAGCATGACTTATTGCATGTTCAATAACTGAAACATCTTTCATAATTGTTTGAGACAAATCTGAAACATCATGCTTTGAAAAAAATGAAAGCGGTAATTTTCTTAAAATCTCTGCTATTTCTATTCTAATATTTGCACTTTCTTTATATGTTTCGTTATATAAACAGTCATATTCTATTGACATAAGAATATACATCACAACTAGCATAATCAATATTCCTATTACAAAGAAGGTAATACTATTTTCCTTTCCTTCGATAACATTTTGAACAAAAAACATAAGTAAAATCATAGGAATCATTAAACTACAATATGAAAAGAATGATGCTATTGATGCCTTTACGATTCCGGCAGTTCCCTTGTCAGTTAGTTGAAACATTCTTTTAAGCATTTTCATAATTACATCCTCCATTCATTAGCTTGAGAGAATAAATCTTGTAAAAATTTATATCTTCCACCAATTTCCATAAGCTCTTTATCTGTTCCTCTTTCAATAATTTTCCCATTATCAACAACCAATATTTCATCAACATTTCTAATTGAACTCAATCTATGCGCAATCATAATTACAGTTTTATTATTCATTAAATTTGAAAATGCTAATTGTATCTCATGTTCATTTTCCGGATCAGATGCTGCTGAAGCCTCATCTAAAATTATAATCTTCGCATCTTTTAAAATTGCTCTTGCTATTGCTATTCTCTGAATTTCACCACCTGAAAGATGAACTCCCTTTGATCCTATTACAGTATTTTCTCGAGTTTCAAATTTATCTAAAATATCTCCACATCTTGCTAATTTTAAAGCATTCATAACTTCTTCATAACTAGCATTTGCATTTCCAATCTTTACATTTTCAAAAATTGTCATCTTAAAAAGTTTTGAATTTTGAAAAACAAACGAGATATTATTCATAAGAGCTTCCCTTGAATAAGTAGAAATATTCTTTCCTCCAATTAAAATTTCTCCTTCATTAATATTATAAAAACCGGAAATTAATTTTGCGATTGTTGACTTACCACCACCTGATGAACCAACCAAAGCATAAGTTTTGTTTTCTTCAAGTCTAAAACTTAAATTTTCCAAAATATTAGCAGTATCATATTTAAAACTAACATTTCTAAATTCTATATCATAACCAGAAAACTCTTTATTATTTCCAAACTTAATATCATTTGCTTCCATTTCCGTAAAAAGATTTTCTAATTTTTCTACTGCTTGCGTTGCCATATATTGATGCATTCCAACATACATAATTCTCATAAGGCAACTAAACAAAGTTCCAATAAAACATGTGAAAAAAATTAATTTAATCATTATTACTACATTATTTTCTGTACCCTTTGAAAACATGACTGCAAATGGAATTACGAAAGCAGCTGCTCCAAGTAAAACAATTTGAAATATAACATAAGGCTGTTTACAGCTTTTACTATACTCATAAGCAGTTTTGGAGTAGTCAACGATAGAATCATAAAATGATTTAAAAGAAAATATTGAAGCTTTAAATATCTTTAAAACTTGCATACCCCTAACATATTCAACTGCCTCACTATTAACTCTTTCAAGCGCTTTATTATATTGTTCCATAAACTTAATATCACCATACATAAGTTTAGTAAAAATAGCAGATAAAATAGTTAAAATAACGGTAGCAATTCCCAAATAGACATCTACAGAAAACATTATTACAAATAAAAGTATAGGCGTTACTATAGCAACAGTAATATCAGGAATTAAATGTGCAACTATCATATGAGTATCACTGGCGTTATCATCTATTATTTTTCTGATTCTCCCTGATTCATTGACATCAAAAAAAGAAAATGAAGCTTTCATTAAATGACTTATTCCTGCTTTTCTAAGATTTGTTTCCAATCTAAAAGCAAATAAATGAGTAAATCCTACTGAAATAAAATAAATCAAAGACTGTAAAAGCATTATTACAAAAATTGTAATTGCATAATTTTTAGCTTGAGTAAAATCTTTTTTCAATAAAAATTCATTCAAAAATTTATATAAATACCAATATGGTAAAATTGAAAGTGCTGATGAAATAACACTCATAAAAATTGCAATATAAACAAGATGCTTTTTATCAGGCACATATTTAAATAATTTCTTATAGATATTCATTAAATCCTCCTATTTTTATTTGATATTTAAAATATCAATTTGATTAAAAATATTTTTAAACGACGTTCTCGTCGTTTAAAAATATTATAACACTTTTAATATTGCTTTTCAATATCTTTAATACTACTTTTTATTTTAATTTATAAATTAAAGTAAAAAATAATATCATCAATGTAATATTCATAATTTTTTTAACAAATAAAAATATACAAAAAAAGACACCTCTACGGTGTCCAAAAATTTGTTAATTATTCTCCCAATTTAGTAGAAGCCAACTTAATCCCAGGTCCCATTGTAGTAGCAATAGAAACTGATTTTAAATATTTCCCTTTGGCTGCTGATGGTTTAGCTTTTATAATAGCAGAAATTATAGTTCTTAAATTTTCTTCTATTTTTTCAGCTCCAAAAGAAACTTTTCCTACTGGACAGTGAACGATGTTAGCTTTATCAACTCTGTATTCAACCTTACCAGCTTTAATTTCTTTAACGGCATTGGCTATATCAAATGTAACTGTTCCTGATTTAGGATTTGGCATTAAACCTTTAGGTCCCAAAATTTTACCAATTCTACCAACAACACCCATCATATCAGGAGTTGCAACTATTACATCAAAATCAAACCAGTTTTCATTTTGGATTTTTTGAATGTAATCATCTGCTCCAACATAATCTGCTCCGGCATCTTTTGCTTCTTGAACTTTGTTTTCTTTACATAAAACTAAAACTCTTAAAGTTTTACCAGTTCCATGAGGTAATACTACTGTACCTCTAACTTGTTGATCAGCATGTCTTGAGTCAACCCCTAATTTAACATGTAATTCTACTGTTTCATCAAATTTTGCAGTTGAAGTTTTTACGGCTAACTCACACGCTTCTTTTAAATCATATAAGTTTGTTTTATCTATTAATTTTAAACTTTCTAAATATTTTTTACCTTTTTTCATTTATATCCTCCTTGTGGTGTTCGCTAATTTTTGCTCCCACTTAATATTACTCTTCTACAGTTATTCCCATACTTCTGGCAGTACCTTTAACCATACTTATAGCCGCTTCAATAGTAGCAGCATTTAAGTCAGGCATTTTAACTTCTGCAATTTCTCTAACTTGTTCTTTAGTTAAATTACCAACTTTAGTCTTATTTGGTACTTTTGATCCTGATTCGATACCTAATTTTTTCTTAATTAATACTGGTACCGGTGGAGTCTTTGTAATGAATGTAAATGATCTATCTTGGTAAACAGTCAATACAACCGGAATAATTAATCCAGCTTGATCAGCTGTCTTTGCGTTAAATTCTTTTGTAAATTGCATTATATTTACACCATGAGGTCCAAGTGCAGTACCTACTGGTGGAGCAGGAGTCGCCTTTCCTGCTGGAATTTGTAATTTTACTAATGCTTGTACTTTTTTAGCCATTTTATAGTTCCTCCTTAAAAACTAATGTGGTTTTCGGGTGCTAAACCCCTCCCACTCTCGTATATCTCTGTTTTGAATATTTTTCAAATTATTTTCAAATTTAATTTTTTATTACGTCACTAAAATCTAATTCAGCAAGCGTATCTCTTCCAAATAAAGAAACGAAAGCTTTTAATTTACCATTTTCTTGAGATACCTCTATTACTTTAGCAGTCAAATCTTTAAATGCTCCATCTATAATTGTAATAGAATCTCCTTCGTGTATATCCACATTATCATATGGTTTTGCTGAAACACCTAATGCTTCAACTTCTTTTTCTGATAGAGGTACAGGTTTATTACCTGAGCCTACAAATCCAGTTACTCCTCTAGTATTTCTAACTAAATACCAAGAAATATCTGTAATTATCATTTTAACTAAAACATATCCGGGAAATAATTGTCTTTCTTTAATTTTTCCGGTTTCTGTTTCTTCTTTAACCGTTGGAACAACAACCTCAAATATATCAATGTCATTTCCACGATTAACAACTAACTTTTCAATATTAGCCTTAACTTTGTTTTCGTGCCCTGAATATGTATGTACTACATACCATTTGGCTTCTTTTTCTTTAATATCCTTTAATTCTTCTGTTGTCATACAAACGGACTAAAGTCCTTCCCTCCTTAATAATTAATGGATAATTAAACCTAACAATCTTTTTAAAATATTATCCAATCCCCAAATCATAGTTGAACTAATTATAGAAATTGTAACTACTGCAAGACTGTAATAAAAAACACTTTTTTTAGAAGGCCATACTATCTTTTTGAATTCATGACGTACTCCACGCATAAAGCTAGTTTTCTTTTGTTTTTGATCAGTAGTTTTTGTTGCCATACTACTCTCCTCCAATCTCTAACTATTTTGTTTCTCTGTGAAGAGTGTGTTTTTTACAAAACTTACAATACTTATTCAATTCAATTCTGTTAGTTGTAACTTTTTTGTTCTTTTTAGTATTGTAATTTCTATTCTTACATTCTGTACATGCCAACACAACTTTATCCCTCATAGAAACACCTCCTTGAAAGCTAAATTTGAACATAACTATACATTACATTACTCATAAGATGATAACATAAAGCAAATCAATTGTCAAGCAATTTAAGTCATTTATTATAAACTTTATTTTACAAAAAATCCCATTTTTAAAATTAATAAATTTATCTGTTTTCCCTATCTTTTTTTATTAAATTTCTAAGGGCGTATATTGCTGTTTTTATAGCTCTATCCGTATCCTCTATTACATTATTTGAAAGATTTTGTTTAACTCTTTCTTGATTGTTTACAACTAAAAATATTGAACCAGCTCTTGTATTTAAATAACTTGATACTACAAAAAGTGCTGCCGATTCCATTTCACTTGCCTTTGTATGAAGTCTTTTCCACGCCTCCCATTTGTTTAATAATTCATAACTTACAGGTTTATTTTCAGGTTGATGTTGTCCATAGAACGCATCTTTACATTGCACCACTCCAACATGATATTTTTGATTTGTTTCAATACAAGCATTTGAAAGTTCATTTACGATATTAAAATCAGCAACTGCAGGAAATTCTATTGGTGCATATTCTTTTGAAGTTCCTTCCATTCTTATTGCTCCAGTTGCTACTACCAAATCTCCAGCTTCAACATCTAATTCAATTCCACCACAAGTACCAACTCTTATAAATGTATCTGCACCGATTTTATGCAATTCTTCAACAGCTATTGATGTACTTGCTCCACCAATTCCTGTACTTGTTACAGAAACTTTTTCTCCTTCTAAAAATCCTGTGTATGTTACATATTCTCTATTATCTGCAACTAAAACCGCATCATCAAAATATTTTGCGATTAATTTACATCTTTTTGGATCTCCTGGTAAAATTACATATCTTCCAACATCTCCCGCTTTCATATCAATATGATATTGTTTTTCTTTTAATAATTGTTGTGACATTTATTTTCCCTCCTCATTTTCTAAATTCAATACTAATTCGTACGCTTCATTTTTTGAAATATTAAAATTATTTTTTAAGATTTTTACAATGTCCTTATTGCTATATCTATCGTCTTTTAAATTTAATATCTCTTTTTTAATATCAACATCCTCTTTCTCTTCAGATATTTTTTCTATTATGAGGACTATCTCTCCTTTTACCCCTTTTTCAGAATAATATGAAATAATTTCTTCTAAACATCCTCTTTTATACTCTTCAAATAGCTTTGTTAATTCTCTACATACACAGATATTTATATTTCCAAATATGGAATATAAAAATTTTAATGTTTTTAAAAGTCTATGTGGACTTTCATAGAATATTCCTGTAACATTCATATTTTTAAAACTTTGAAAATATTTTTTACGTTCTGAATCCGTTTTAGGAACAAATCCCATATATACAAAACTTGTCGCATCAAATCCGCTACCACAAATTCCATTTATCAATGCACATGCTCCGGGTAAAATTTCATAAGATATATCTCTTTTTATAACTTCTTGTAAAATCACAAAACCGGGATCATTTATTATCGGCATTCCTGCATCTGAAATTACAGAAACTATTTTTCCGTCTTCTATATTATTTATTATTTCTTCAACTCTCTCGCTCTCATTAAATTTATGATATGATACTAATTTAGTATTTATATTATGAAATTTTAATAAGTTTAAGCTGTTTCTAGTATCTTCACAGTAAATTATATCACTTTTCTCTAAAACTTCCAATGCTCTAAGTGTTATATCTTTCATATTACCTATAGGTGTTGGAACAAAATAAATATTAGAAATCCTGTCCATAATATATCTCCTTAATCTTATCAGTATATTCGCCACTTTTATTATAAATATAAATATTATCTTCAACAAATAAATTGCTATTACCATTTTTAACCAGTTCAACCATAAATAGATGTGGCTTTTTATATATATTTGTAGAAATAAATTGTATTCTTTTAGGCTCTAATCTAAATTTTCTAGATTCACTTAAAACATCAACCAAACGTTCCATACTGTAAATCAAAAAAACTTTTCCTGAAGATTTTAGTTTTTTATATGAAAAATCTAAAATATCTTCAAGTTTAAGTGCATATTCATATCTTGAAATCAAAAAATTCTCATCTTCATTTAATATTCCTGTATTCATTTTTTTATATGGAGGATTTGAGACAATATAATCAACTGATGAATTTTCAAACTCGTTATAACATTCTTTTAAATCTTTATTTAAAAGAACGACATTATTCAGTTTGTTTTCAACAATACTATGCTCAATAAGTTCAGCATTTTCATTTTGTATTTCTATAAGATATACAGTTTTTAAATTATTTAGAAAATTAATTCTAAAACCTATTATTCCGGTTCCTGCTCCGATATCAATTAATATCTTATCTTTTTTAACTTTCGAAAAATAGGATAGCAAAATTGAATCAATGCTGAAAGAAAATTTATTCTTATTTGCAAATATAACACCTTTGGTGTTAGGAATATAATGTTTATCCATGTAACAACCTCCGTCCTATATTTTACCATAAATACGCTTTAAAAGGAATTATTTTTATGATAGAATATACTAAGGTGATTATATGAAATTTACAAGTCAACAAGTTGATGCCATTAAACATTTTGAAGGTCCTGCTTTAATTTTAGCAGTTCCGGGTTCAGGCAAGACAACTGTATTATTAAATAGAATTTTAAATTTGATTAACAATCATAATATAGATCCAAGTAAAATTATTTCTATTACTTTCAGCAAATCTCAAGGAATTGATATGGAAAGACGATTTTTAGCTCAAAATCCTGAATTTAGAGGAAAAATTACTTTTAAAACTATTCACGCTTTTTGCTATGAGATAGTTAGAAATTATATGAAATTAAAAAACATCAAAAAAACTTTAATTGAAGGTAATAATGAATTCAATAGAATTTTAATTTTAAAAAGAGTGTATTATCAAAAAAATTACAAAAAACTATCTGATGAAGAAATTAATGACTTCTTTTCAATTTATGACTATACAAAAAATAAGATGTATGATTTTGAAGGATATTTAAGAAAAAATCATTTTATTTCAAATCGTTCTTTAATGTTAAAATTGTATAATTTATATGATGAAATAAAAATTCAAAATAATTTTATGGATTTTAATGATTTGCTAATTTTGGCTAATGAATATATTTCAACGGATAAAAAACTTTTAAAAGCTTTAAAAAATAGATATAAGTTTTTCCAAATTGATGAAGGACAAGATACTTCAACTTTACAATTTGAAATAATAAGAAAGATTGTATTTCCAGAAAATAATGTATTCATAGTAGCAGATGATGACCAATCAATCTATAGTTTTAGAGGTGCAAGTCCTGAAAACTTATTAAATTTTAAAAATATTTATCCAAATTCTAAAATATTTTTTATGGATAAAAATTTTCGTTCCACTAAAAATATAATAAAAATAAGTAATAAAATAATTCAAGGAAATAAAATCAGATATGAAAAATCTTCAAAACATACAACCGAAGAAAACTCGCAAATAATGTTATTTAAAGTTAAAAATTCAACTATTCAAGCAAGAGAATTAGTAAATAAAATTTCTGAAATAAATCCTAACGAAACTATTGGAGTTTTGTATCGTAACAATATATCTTCTCTATATGTAGCAGAAATGTTGAAAAATAATGATATTGATTTTTTTGTAAAAGAAAATAAATTCGATTTTTATTCTAACAGAATATTAAATGATGTAAAAAATATCCTTTTATTTTCTGAAGATACAACAGACCTAGAAGTTTTTAAAAGAATTTATTTTAAACTTAATGCCTATATAAAAAAGGACTTCATAGCTAAATTGGAATATAAACCTTATAATCAATGTGTATTGGATAGCTTATTAGACTTGGATGAATTAAATAATTTTTATCTAAACAAATTTACATCTTTAAGAAATGATTTTAAAAGATTAAAAAGAATGAAAATGGAAGATAAAATTGATTGTATTCTCTATGAGCTAGGATATGGAGATTATTTGGATAATTTTAATGAATTTTCCAATCTAAATTATAATCTAATCTTTGACTTAATAAAATATTTATCCAAAGATTTAAAAACTTTCGATGAATTTATTGAAAAATTGGACAATTTAAAAGAATTACTTAAAAATGCTTCAAGTTCAAAATCCAATATATCAATTTCAACAATACATTCTTCAAAAGGTTTAGAATATGATAATGTATTTATAATTGACCTCATTGATGGAGAATTCCCACAAAAAAGTATATTAAATTCTTTTGATGAAAAATTATTAGAAGAAGAGAGAAGATTATTCTATGTTGCAATGACAAGAGCGAGAAAAAGACTATTTTTGTATACAATAAAAGAAAGAAACAACTTACCTGTTGAACCTTCAATTTTCTACAATGAATTAAAAAACAAATATTAAAAAAGGAGCAAAGCTCCTTTTTTGTGTATAAATTATTTGTTTTTCGCAGCATTTGTTCCGGCTATAATTCCAAAAACTGTTATATCAGTAATTGAAACTGATCCAAGTCTGTTATTTCCATGAATTCCTCCTGTTGTTTCTCCTGCAGCATATAATCCCTTTATTATTTCTCCGTTTTTATTCAATACATTTGCATCTTTATTTATCTTAAGTCCACCCATTGTATGATGAACAGCAGGAACGGCTTTTAAACAGTAGAAAGGTGCTTTCTCTATTTTAAAACCTAATCTTCTAAGATTAAATAATGTATCTTTTCCATTTTCAGAATCTTCATTAAATTTATTGATTGTAGCTTTTAAATTTTCTTTATCTATTCCAAAAAAGTCTGCCAATTCATCAATTGAATTAACCTTACAAAGTTTTTTACCATCTATCAAATTATTATATTCGACTTCATGAGCAGGTAAAATATTTGATTTTTTCATTGAGTCTTCATCCCAAATTTGATAAGCAACACTATCTGTTTGTGACTTAATTCCCATTGAAATTTCTCTTCTAGTACCTAACTCTTCAACAAATCTTTTTCCCTCTTTGTTTACGAGTATTGCACCACCAACAAGTCTTGTATCTCCTGTATATAAAAGCTTCCCTGTTTCAACATCACAAACCGGATATAACTGAATTTTATCTAAATCTACAACATCAGCTCCAATAGCTTGTGCCATTTTTATTCCATCACCTGTTGAACCTGCAGAATTTGTTGAAAGAATTTTATCATCAATTTCTTTATCATTATCATAAAGCATTTTTTTGTTTGCTCCAAAACCACCTGTTGTTAAAACAACTGATTTTGCATTTACAATCAGTTCACCTGTTTTTATTTTAGCTTTAACTCCTGTAACTGCATTGTCCTTTGTGATAAGTTCAAAAGCATTTGTCTCTGTTAAAATTTCTATTCCCAATTCCTCAGCTTTAGCATGTAATTTATTTATCAATTCTTTTCCGGACTGCCCTTTAGGAATTAAAGATCTCTTAACTGAATGACCTCCAAAAAACATAAGTTCATCAGTCCACTCAACATTAACATCATCTCTTAACCATTTTGCACCGTCAAGTGCATTATTAGCTAACACATCTATAAGTTCTTTATCTCCTCCTGCTTTTTCAACATCTTTTTTAAATAAGTCAATACTATCCTTTATATTTTCCTTTTCTTGTAACCAATTCATCGGAGCAGCATATTCAGCACCTGAAATTAAAGTATTTCCCCCTATTATTGGTAACTTTTCTAAAATTACAACATTAGCTCCTGCTTGTTTAGCTTTTATTGCAGCAATTAAACCTGCTCCACCTGACCCTACAACAACTACATCAACATTCATTTCTTTAGTTTCAAACTTTTCATTAATAGTAGGATTGTTTTTAAGAATTTTTTTATAATCGAGTCCGGATTTGTTTATAGCATCTGCAAGAGCGTTTATAAAAGCTTTTGAAGAATATGTTGCTCCCGTTACTTCATCCAAATTAAAATCTCCTGAATTAACTTTTTCAATCAATTTTTCAATAGCAAGTTTTCCTACATCTTCCGTTTCAACACTTTCTTTTAATGATACTTTTTTTATTTTATTATTTTCGAAACTTACATCAATAACAACATCTCCGTTATGCCCTCTAGCTTTTCCCTCGTAAGTTCCATTAACTGCAGATTTACAAGAAGTTAAAAACAATACCAAAATAAGTAAAAATGATAAAACTCTAAATAATTTTTTCATAATATCCTCCAAATCTTACAAAATTAATTATATTGAGATTAAATTTCTCTTTATGTATATTGTAATTTTAATTAAAATTATTTTTATATTCATTTAATACATCAAAAATTTCATCAATATCAGTTAAAGTATTTATAGTATTTTTCACCTTGTTTGAATCTTTAAAACCTTTCAAATACCACAAAATATTTTTTCTCATTTCTCTTATTGCTATTCTTTCCGGTTTGAATTCCAATTCCAGTTTATAATGCCTTTTTATAGTATCAATAACCTCTTCCAAAGTTGGAGAAGAGTATTTTTTTGTTAAATTATAATCTTTAATTTGTTTAAAAATAAATGGATTTCCAAGAGCATGACGTCCGATTGCAACTGCATCAGCTCCGGTTTCTTCTTTCATTCTTACATAATCTTCAACGCTACAAACATCTCCATTTCCAACTACATTTATAGGAACATGATTTTTCAAAGTTTTTATAGCATTCCAATCAGCCTTTCCTGAGTAAAACATTTCTCTTGTTCTGGCATGTAATGTAATCATATATGCTCCTGCTTCAACAATGGCATCTGCAACTTCCAAAAAGTTTTTATTGTTGTCATCAAAACCAAGTCTGATTTTTACACTTACAGGAACCTTAGAATTTTTTACCATAGCTGAAACTATAGTTTTAACTTTTTTAGGATCTTTCATTAAATAACTGCCTTCGTGATTTTTTACAATTTTTGGAGCAGGGCATCCCAAATTCAAATCAAGTTGATATATATCATCTCTTTTATTGAATCTATTTTGTATTATTTCCGCCATAATATTTTCATCGCTTCCGAAAACTTGTAATCCTACAGGACCTTCCCTCTTATCAATATAAGTTATAATTGAAGTATTTTCATTATCATAATATAGTCCCTTTACAGAAACCATCTCTGTAAAAGTTAAACTCGCTCCCATTTCACTAGCTAAAATTCTAAATGCAACATCGCTAACACCTGCAAGTGGAGCTAAAAAAACATCTCCATTAAGCATATTATAACCCCTTTTTCATCTTATAGATTTCAAGCATTCCATCAAGAGTAAGTTTCTTATCTATAATATTAATCTTATCTATATCTTTAGTAATTAAGCTGGAATATCCACCTGTTGCAACAACTTTTAACTTAGAAACATCAAAATTCATCTCTTTTACAACTTCATCAATCAACTTTTCAATAAGTCCTATATATCCAATAACCATACCAACTCTAATATTATCCATTGTATTTTTAGCTACAATTCTTTCAGGCTTATAAAGTTCTACTCTTGGAAGTTTTGCAGTTTTTAAAAATAATGCTTCTGATGAAATTCCAATACCCGGAATGATAGCTCCACCTTGATAAATTGAATTTTCATCAACTACATCAAAAGTAATAGCTGTCCCAATATCTATAATTATCAAAGGAACCCCATATTTTTTAATTCCTGCAACTGAATTTACTATTCTATCTGCTCCAATTGTTTTAGGATTATCGTGATTTATTTTTATTCCCAAATCACAATTATCATCAATAATTATTGGTTTTAAATTAAAATATTTTTTTATAGCATTTTCAATTGAATGCATAACATCAGGAACAACTGATGCTACAACAACATCGTCAATTTCAGATTTTTTAATATCGTTAGCATGTAATATCTCTGTAATGGACATAGCATACTCATCACTTGTTTTATTTTTTATCGTGTTGAGCCTAAAATCACAAATTAATGAATATCCTTGATAAACTCCCAAAACAATATTTGTATTTCCAACATCTATAACTAATAACATATATTTCTCCAAATCACTAATAAATTTTTTCAATTACTTATTTCAATCTAATTTTAACATTTTTTATATTTTATTACAATTATTTTACATATCAATTTTCAATTCCTAATCTATTTCAATCAAAAAACGATTAAGACAAAATCTTAATCGTTAAGTTTTCTATAGTTCTAAAAAACAATATTAAATTACAATCCACGTTTGAAAAATTTACGAAATTCTGATACTTCAGCAACACTTTGTGAAATTGATACTTTATATTTTGCACCGTTTACAAATCCTGGCTCAAATGTTATAGGTTCAAATTGATAATGTACATTTTCTTTATCAGCAACACAATAACCTACAAATGTTTTTATTGTTGCTCCATTTTCTTTATTAAAGAATTCTGGTTCTCCATATTCTGATAATGTAGCATTTACATCAATTATAACAACTTCTCCCTCTTTATATCCTACAATAAAATTACTATGTTTTGTAACTTTTACAACAACAGCATTAGTCTCATTTTGCATATGACAGTAAATTAACTTATATTCGTCGCCGTTTTCTACACAAGAATTGAAAATTTCACGCATCCTTGCCTTATTTTTTCTGTTATCTTCATCATTTGCTCCTGTTATAGCTTTTTTAACAATATCAAATAATCCCACTATTATTTCCTCCTATATTAATATCATTATTAAAAATTTTTTCACTAAAATTATATCATTTTACAAAACACATGTCTATATCAGCATATAAATAAGAACCCCACCCTTCCACGATGCTTTGCATCGGGTGGGTTCCCGGGAACCTTGTTATTTCACAATAAAGTAAGAAACAAATAGTATGTTTCTTACCATTGATTCTATTCATTTTTATTTTTTATAGATGCCTTTATAAAACCATCAAATAGTGGATGGACTTTATTTGGTCTTGATTTGAATTCAGGATGGAATTGACAAGCAACAAAATAATCACTGCCAGTATATTCTATAATTTCTACTAAATCAAGTTCAGGATTTATCCCAGAGAAAATAACCCCAGCCTTTTCTAGTTCTTCTCTGTATTTATTATTAAATTCATATCTATGTCTATGTCTTTCTTGAATAATTTCAGAATTATAAAGTTCTCTAGCTTTAGTATTTTTTAAAAGTTTACAATCATAATTCCCAAGTCTTAAAGTTCCACCAATATTTTCAACATCAAATTGATTTTCCATCAAATCTATAACAGGATATTTTGTAGTATCATCTTTTTCAGTTGAATCTGCTCCTTCAAGATTTGCAACATTTCTAGCTATATCTATAATAGCGATTTGCATTCCAAGACAAATACCAAAATAAGGAATATTATTTTCTCTTGCATATTTACTTGTTGCAATCATTCCTTCAATACCTCTTCCTCCAAATCCACCTGGAACAATAATTCCATCAAGCCCTTTAAATACTTCTTTGGCATTTTCTTCAGTAACTTCTTCAGAATTTATCCAATGAATATTAATCTTATGAGCATTTTTATATCCTGCATCTATTAACGCTTGAGAGACTGAAAGATAAGCATCATGAAGTTGAACATATTTGCCAACAAGTCCAATTTCTAATTCAGTTTTTACATTTTTATAAGAATCAATCATTTCTTTCCAATTATTCTTTATTATTGGATTTCCTTCAAGGCAAAGTTTATGCAAAACATAATCATCTAAACCTTGTTCATGTAATCTAACAGGAACTTCATAAATAAAATCAACATTTTCAGATTGAACAATTGCACTCTTTGGAACATCACAAAAAAGACTGATTTTATTTTTTATTTCATCAGAAATTTTTTCAGGACTTCTAACAACTATTATATTTGTCTTAATTCCTTGACTCATAAGCTCCTTAAAAGAATGTTGAGTTGGCTTAGTTTTTAATTCATCTGATCCTGGTATAGTAGGTACCAAAGTAGTATGAATAAATAAAACATCTTCTTTTTTATTTTCCGCATGAATTTGTCTAATTGCTTCAATGAAAGGTAATGATTCAATATCTCCGACTGTACCACCAATTTCAGTTATTATTATATCAGCTTTACTTTCCTCAGAAGCCTTATAAACATATCCCTTTATTCTATCAGTAATATGTGGAATAACTTGAACAGTTGCCCCGTTATAATCTCCTCTACGTTCCTTTTGAATTACTTCACTATAAATTCTTCCAGTAGTAACATTACTTCTTTGAGTAAGCTCTTCATCAATAAATCTTTCATAATGTCCTAAATCCAAATCTGTTTCAGCTCCATCTTTTGTTACAAAAACCTCTCCATGTTGATAAGGACTCATAGTACCCGGGTCAACATTAATATAAGGATCAAATTTTTGCATAAAAACACTAAAACCTCTGTCCTTTAAAAGTCTTCCCAAACTTGCCCCACAGATTCCTTTACCAATTCCTGAAACTACTCCTCCGGTAATAAAAATAAATTTACTCATTACATCCTCCTAATTTAATACTCTAAACATTTCTTCATAAGTTGGTATATTCCAATTTTCTCTTGAAACATTTGATTCAATTTCATCACTTATTTTCCTAATTTCTTCTATTTTTCTAGGAACGAATTTATGTAAACTAATTACTTCTTCAATTCCTTTTTTACTTCTAATTGTTTTTTCAAACTCTTTAAATTCTTCAAGTTTTACAAATAATCCTTCAAGTAAATTATTGAGTTTATTTACTCTTTCATTAAGCTTTGCATTTTTTATTTTATCATTTAAAATCATTTCAAAATTAAGTTCTTTTATACAAGATGGGATAACATCTTTATTAATCATATTAACCAATGTTTTCATCTCTAACATATAGGTATTTTTGATGTCTTCAATACAAACATCATAAACGGCACTCAATTCTAAATAGTTTAAAATATCATTTTTCAAAAGAACTTCATATTCCTTACTTTCTTTAGCACATAACAAAGCTTCTAAATATGTTCTATTATTTTTAAGTCCTCTTCTTTCTGCCTCTTCAATCCATTCTTTTGAGTAATTATCGCCAGAAAATAAAATTCTTTCACTTTCAATAAAGATTTCTTTTAGAATATTTTTGCAAGCCACAATTCTTTCAGACTTATCATTAATATTTTCAACTCTTTGTAAAATATTTTTAAGCTCTGAGGCAACTATTGTATTTAAAATTATGTTACAATCTGCTGCACTTTGCATTGAACCTAACATTCTAAACTCAAATTTTCCATCAGTATAAGCAAAAGGTGATGTTCTATTTCTATCATCAGTATCTCTTGGTGCAAATTCCAAATTACTAATATTAAAATCATTTAATTTAATAGAATTTTTAACTTCCAAGTCTAAAATATCATCTAAAATATTTTCTATCTCATTTCCTAAATATACAGATACTATTGAAGGTGGAGCTTCATCTCCACCAAGCCTTAAGTCATTTCTAACACTGGAAGATGAAACTCTAAGCAGTGAAGAATATTTATTTACAGCAGAAACGGTAGAAACCATAAAAATCGCAAAAATTAACCTATCGATTTCATTATCCTTTTTTGGTAATTTTAACAAATTTTTCCCATAATTCGTAACCAAAGACCAATTATTATGTTTTCCACTTCCATTTACATTTTTAAATGGCTTTTCATGTAATAAACAGACAAGATCATGCTCATAAGCTGTTTTTCTTAAAACTTCCATAACAATTTGATTATTATCAACAGAAACATTTACTGTATCATATAAAATTGCAACTTCAAACTGTCCGGGAGCTACTTCATTATGTTCGGTTTTAGAATTAATACCTAAATCCTCTAATTTTTTATTTATACTATTATAGTAATTCATAACTCTTTTAGGAATTGAACCAAAATAATGCTGTAATAACTCTTGATCCTTAGGTGGCATTTCACCGATTAATGTTCTTCCCGTATTTATAAGGTCAACTCTCTGTTCATAGAATTTCCTGTCAATCAAGAAAAATTCTTGTTCTAAGCCAACTTTTATTTTAACTCTAAAAATCTTTTCATCTGAAAATAAATTATATAAAGCAGTAGCTTGTTTTGATAAAAAGTCCATACTTTTTAAAAGTGGGGCTTTTTTATCCAAACTTATTCCATCAAAAGAAACAAAAATCGAAGGAATATATAAAATATTATCCATTATAAAAGCATTTGCGGTACAATCCCAATATGTATAACCTCTCGCCTCAAATGTTGATCTCATTCCTCCGTTTGGAAAAGATGAAGCATCAGGTTCACTCTTTAAAAGTTCTTCTCCAGAAAATCTAACTATAGGTAAATTTTCATTTGATTTACTTATAAAACTCTCATGTTTTTTTGCGGTATTACCATTCAAAGGTTGAAACCAATGACAATAATGCGTCGCACCCTTTTCAATTGCCCACTCCTTCATTGCATGTGCAATTATATCGGCACTGTCTTTATCCAACAATTCTTCTTTTCTAATTGCATTTTTCCACTTTAGATATATCGGATATGGCAGTTTTCTTTTCATTGCACTTTTGTCAAAAGTAAATTTTCCAAAGTCTTCAATTCTGCTCATAATTTCCTCCTATAAAAAAATTGGTTTTCTTTTTACCTCTAAATAGAGAAAAAAAAAACCAATTTACTAAATTTTTTATTTATTCACTTATATTTTTGTTCGACTTACATTAATATAATAGAATATTTTTTCAATTATGTCAAGACTTAAAATAAAAATATTTTTTAAAACTAAATTCTTGATCTTAGTTTTAATATTTTATAAAGTCTTAATACTGAATAGATATAAGATGCAATTCTCATAGTTACATCGTATTTATTTTGTATTTTCATTATTTCGTTATAAGCAAGTAACATTTTATATTCTACTTTATTCAAAACATCATCTTCAGTCATATCAATACCTGAAATATTTTGCACCCATTCAAAATATGAAGCTATAACTCCTCCGGAATTTGCCAATATATCCGGAATGACTACAACATTTTTTTGTCTTAAAATTCTATCAGCAAGATAATCAACAGGGCCGTTAGCTCCTTCAACGATTAATTTTGCTCTAATCTTTTGGGCTTCATCTTCAGTAATAGAATTTTCCAAAGCGCATGGAATGATTACATCTACGTCTAAAGAGTAGAATTGATCAATTGAAATATGTTTTGCATTTTTATAATTATATAATGTATTATATTTTTCAAAATGAGAAATTAGTTCTGAAATATTAAACCCGTTTTCATTGTAGATTGTATAAACGCCTTTTTCCTTATCATATTCTGAGATTGATAAAATATTTCCACTCATTCTCTCTAAATGTTTTGCAGTGTTAGAGCCGACATTTCCAAAACCTTGAATAGCAATTCGCGAATTTCTTATATCTATTCCTAACTTATTTAGAGCCTCTCTTGTCATAACTGCAACTCCAACTCCTGTTGCCTCTTTTCTTCCATAAGAACCACCAAAACCTAATGCTTTTCCGGTAAAAGTTGCAAGAGTATTGTTTCCTGTCAATTTTATATATTCATCCAACATCCAAGCCATAACTTTTTCATTTGTATTTACATCCGGAGCCGGAATATCAAATCTATCTCCAATATATTTATACAATTCTTTTACATATCCTCTTGAAAGTTTTTCAAGTTCATTTTCGGATAATTCATTTACATCTACAATTATTCCTCCTTTTCCTCCACCAAAAGGAAGATGAGTCGCAGAACATTTTAAACTCATCCAAATGGATAGAGCCTTAACTTCATCAATATTTACACTTGGATGAAATCTTATTCCACCTTTATAAGGTCCCATAACGTCGCAATGTTGTGAACGAAACCCTTTAAAAATTCTGACCTTCCCGTTATCCATCTTAACGGGGATATTTATTTCTATTGTCCTTTCCGGTTCTTTTAAAAGGTCATATAAACTATCATCTAAATTTAATAATTCACAAGATTTCTTTAAAATCATTTGAACATTTTCTAACGGATTAACATTATTCATACAATTCTCCTATAAGTAATTTTCCCACTCTAAATATAATTTTTCTTTTTCTTTTATCAATTTCGATAAATCTTCACCAATCTGTAAAAATTTATCTTTATCATTAAAAATTTCAGGATTTTGAATATCTTTATTGCAAATTTCAATTTTCTCTTCAATTTCAAAAATTTTATTTTCAATTTCCTTCAATTTTTGTTTTTTTGCTCTTTCTTCTTTTTCTTTTTCCTTTTTTTTCTTTTTTTCTTTCTCAATTTCAGTTTTTGAAATTATTTTTTCTTCTGCTTCGTTTTTTTCGTTTAATTTTTCCAAAAAATAATCATAATTTCCATAAAACTCAGTAATTTTTCCATCTTCTAGATACCAAATCTTATTGACAACCTTATTTAAAAAATATCTATCATGAGAAATGATAAGTACGGTGCCTGAATAATCTACAATTGCATTTTCTAAAACCTCTTTACTTTCAATATCTAAATGATTAGTCGGTTCATCTAAAAGCAAAAAATTAGATTTCGACAACATTAGTTTTAAAAGTTCAAGCCTTGCTCTTTCTCCACCACTTAATTCTCCAACAGATTTAAATAAATCTTCATCAAAGAAGTTGAACTTTGCAAGATGACTTCTAACTTCAAAATTATTCATTTTTGGATAGGCATCCCAAAATTCATCCATAACTGTATTTTGATTTCTTAGAGTTTTTTGTTCCTGATCGTAATAACCAATTGATACTCTAGCACCTAAATCACATTTTCCTTTTATAGCCTCAAGATTATTACAAATTATTTTAAATAAAGTTGTCTTTCCTACTCCATTCTTTCCTACAAGACCGATTTTATCTCCCTTATAAACATTTAGATTTATATCATCAAATAAAATTTTATCATTAAAGCCCATTGATAAATCTGAAATAGTTAAAACATCTTTTCCGGATTCCACTTCCGGAACCAGTTTTAATTTCATGGAATTTTTATATATTTCAGGATTTTCAATCAAATCCATTTTATCAAGTAGTTTGCGTCTTGAACTTGCCTGCTTTATAAATCTATTGTTTCCATAATTTTCAAATCTTTGAATAATTTCTTTCTGTCTTGAAATCTCTTTTTGTTGTTTTTCATAAAGATGTCTATTAACTTCAAAGTCTTTTTCACGTCTTGAAATATATTCATCGTATCCGCAATTAAAACTTTTTAATTTTTTATTTTCTATTGAAAAAATCTTATTACAAACAACATTTAAGAAATATCTATCATGAGAAATTATAAGACAGCTTCCTCTATATTCTCTAAGATAGCTTTCTAAAAACTGAATTGATTCTATATCTAAATGGTTTGTTGGTTCATCAAGTAAAATCAAATTTGACGGTTTAAGTAAAATTTTAGCTAAATGTAATCTACTCTTTTGTCCACCACTCAAATTATTAACTGATTTAGAAAAATCCTGCTCTAAAAAACCAAGTCCAAACAAAACTCCTCTAATTTTCGAATTATAAGAATATCCATTGTTCTCTTCAAAATAATATCTTTTGCTTTCATAAATATCAAAAAGTTTGCGAATTTCTTCTTCACTTAAGTCCTTATTTCCCATTTCAATTTCTAATTCTCTAATCTCTTTTTCAAGTAAAATAATCTTTTCAAAAACTTCTAAGCACTCTTCATAAACTGATTTATCACTAGTATAAGAAATATTTTGTTTTAGAATAGATAGATTTATATTTTTTGCAAAATTAATGTCTCCACTATCTGCAGATAAATCTTTAATTAAAAGGTTAAATAATGTAGTTTTACCACTTCCATTATCTCCTACTATTCCAACTTTATCTCTATCAGAAATTGAAAAAGTCACATTTTCTAATATATTTTCACTTAAAAACGACTTAGTTAAGCCATTAACACTTAAAACAATCATAAAACACCTTTTTAGAAAATAAATTTAGATTCAAAGTTACTAACTTTTCCAACGGCAAGTAAAACACTAAAATAGATATACGCAGTTTGATGCCAAAGTATTGTAACATCCAACATTCCATGCAAAATAACTACAACAGTTAAAGCTATTATAAGTCTGAATAAATTTCTTTTTCTTATACTATATACTTTTTTGAATATTCCTATAAAAAGAGGAAAAATTATTATATTTCCAACGATACCAAAATTTATAAGCAAATCAAGCACAATATTATGTGCATGATTTGCCGGGTGACTTACCCAACTTGCATTTTGATAAGCCATCGGTCCACTCCCAAACAAAAAAGTTTTCTTAAATAATTTAATTGCATTTTCCCAAATTTCTTTTCTCGTCCCTAAAGAATTCCCTATAAATTCATATCTTGGAAAAATTCTATTTGAAAAAATCATAAGAATAACTATAACTATTGTAAAAATACCAAGAAATGTAAATACCTTCTTGTTGTTTTTTGTGAAAGAAAGTACTAAAGTTGCAATTAAAATTGTTGGCAAAGCAGTCCTGTTTTCAGTTAAAAACAAAACAATAAATGCAAGTGTACTTACACACAAAAAGTACAATCTATTATTTCTATTTTTGTTAGATAAAAAATAATACATTGCTATTATAATTATAAATTCACATATAGTCGCATAATAATTTGTATTAAAAAATGATGATATAGGTCTATGTAAAGCCATATATTCTATAAATTCATACATTTTTAAATTCATACTGAATTTACTATACAAAACTGAAAAAATTGTTAAAATAAAACAAAATATTGAAACAATCATATATAAATTTATAATCTTTGAAAACAGCTTTCTATTTATAATAGATCTATAGTACATAAAAAATATAGAAAATTCAAATATAATAATTGATACTCCTATACCGTATAAATTTTGTTTTAAAATAGATACAAAAAATATAAGTCCTGTAAATGCCAAAACATTCTTAACATAAGGTGTCTGTTTTAAAACTGGAATAATTTTCTCACTAACTAATAAATAGAAAAATAAAGCATTGAACGAAAAAACTAAAAAATAAAAAGGTAAAAATACTGTAAATGAAACAATTAAAATTAAAAGTTCATCTAAATTAAGCTCATATTTTTCTAAAATTTTATTAATATAATTCATATATCTTAAGCCTTTCATAAGCCATTTTATCAACATTGTTAAATTGTAATGCCTTTTACTTTATCCTGTCGATAAAAAAGTCACTACTTTTTAATAAAACTTATTCCAATTATAGCATAAAACAAAAAAAAATAAAACTCTTAAAAAAGAGTTTTATCAAATAATTGCAAAGCATCAAAGTTTTTATATATTCCTTTTTGATGCATAATCTCGTGTCCTAGTCAGAATTTTATTATCTTACTCCCGGATAATCCTTTAAACTATTCATATAGTAAGTAAGAGTTAATAAACTTCCATCTAAATGAACATTTTCAAGTACAACATTTCTTGGTAATTTTAAATCAATCGGCGCAAAATTCCAAATCCCCTTTATACCACAAGCAACCAACTTATCTGTAATTTCTTGTGCAGGAATTGCAGGAATTGCTAAAATTGCAATATCTACCTTTTCTCTGGTTACAACTTCTTCTAGCTCAGAAACATCTTTTATAACCACATCATTTGCCTTATTTCCAATTATTTCAGGAGAGTTATCAAAAATGCCTACAACCTTGAAACCCTTCTTTTTAAAACCGCTATAATTTAACAATGCACTACCAATATTACCAAAACCGATAATAACTACATTATATGGCTTATCAACACCCATAATCTTTTCCAGCTCAATTTTTAATTCTTCAACATTGTAACCGTAACCTTGTTGCCCGAATGCACCAAAATGATTCAAATCTTGTCTTATTTGTGACGCAGTTAAACCCGTAATTTTACTCAATTCTTGAGAAGATACTCTGATTATACCCTTATCTCCAATAAGCTCAAGGTATCTGTAATATTTAGGTAAACGTTTTATAACCGCAACAGAAATTTTTGCATCCAACATGATAATATCCTCCTACCAATTCATTTTTTTCAATCAATTTTATTAATATGTAATTTTAAAGACACATATTCTTTTTAAGTATTATAACATCAATTTAAATTTATTGCAATATTTTTTACAATGTTTTTTACAATGTATAACTAATTTCTTTAAAATTTATCATTTTATATTTATTATAATAAATACTTTTTAATCAATTTCAAACAATATATCTTGAAAAATGTAAAAAAAAGTTCTAAAATATAATTAATAAATTTTAGGAGGTCAACTTGAATAACTTTGAAACAGTAAAGGAATGTACGATATTTAAAAATTTTTCAATAGATGAAATAATAGAAATCTTTTCAGTAATATCTTTTTACGAAAAAGACTATAAAAAAAATGATATTATACTTGCAGAAAATACAAAAGTAGAATATTTTGGAATAATTACAAATGGGAAAATAGCTTTATCAAATTTTGACTACTTTGGAAATAGAAATATCTTAAATGTTTTTGAAAAAGGAGACTCTTTTGCTGAAGCTTTGGTTTCATTAGAAATTCAAATCCCCCATGAAGTAATTTCTCTAACAGATTCATCTATCGTATGGATTGAATATAAAAGTCTATCAAAATCTCTATATTACCAAAAAATTTTAAATAATCTTTTAAACATAATTTCTACAAAAAATTTAATTTTAAATAAAAAATTGCAAATATTATCAAAGAGAACTACAAGAGAAAAAATTTTAGAATATCTTTCTAATCAAAAAAAAGCATTATCCTTAGACAGTAACTTTGAAATAAATCTGAATAGAAATGAAATGGCAGACTACCTTGCACTAGACAGAAGTAATCTTTCAAGAGAACTTGGAAAATTAAAAAAAGAAGGAATCATAGATTTTAAAAAAAATAAATTTAAATTACTATAAACACATTGTATATTAATAAATTAAATAATTTTAACCTCATATATATATTGACTTTTTTACAAAAATATTATAATATTCTCTTTGTGATATTCATTATCGTAATGTAAAAATATATGGAGGTTTTATGAAAACAAAAAGAATTTTAAAAATATTTATGGTATTTTTATTTGTCTTTTCTCTATTAATACCAAAATTTTTGTCAATAAACAGTCATACTGTTACTGCAAATGATAACAGTATAAATGATGACTGGACAATTGACGATTTTATAATAGAAAATGACACTATTTACGGTTTTTCTAATAAAGGTGCTGAAAAACTTAAGAAGAATGGAAAAGTAATTTTACCTACAGAGAAAAACGGTATAAAAATAACAAAGGTAGCAAGTTTTGCTTTTCATCCAGATAAAAAGAAAGAAATTGAAGATTATATCGGTCGTGAAGGTAAGAATGGCGAAAAAAATAATAAAGATGTTGATGGAAATGAAATTCGTAATATAGGAGAATCGTTTAACAATACACTTATTAAATCTGTTACTATTCCTGATGGATATAAATACATCGGACAAGATGCCTTTGATTTTAATGAGAGTTTAAATGAACTTAAACTTGCATCTACTATAACAAGAATAAGTGATTATGCCTTTGCACATATAGCATTAGACAAAAGTTTGGAATTACCAAGTGAATTAAGAACTTTAGGCGACTCTGCATTTATGGAAAGTCAAATTACTGGGAATCTTATTCTACCAGAAAAGTTGGAAAGTTTGGGAGAAAGAACTTTTAAAAACAATAAAATTTCAAATATTGAGTTTAAAGGTAAAAAAATTACTGAACTTGGAGAAAAAGTTTTTGAAGATAATAGAATAGAAAGCATTAATATTCCAAACAGTATAAAAAAAATAGCATCAGATGCATTTAACGGCAATTATGGAAATGAAGAATATAACTATATAGTTACGCTTTGGACTGAACATAAAAATAATCCAAATAAATTATTCGGAGCTTCTTTTTATGTAGATCCATCTGATGATTTAAAAGTAAAAAAACCTGAAATAAATTATAAAGTTTGGGAAAATGCTGATTTTAAAATTAATAAAAATGTAATTGAAGGATTTTCTAATAGAGGTCTTTTGAAAGTTAAAAAGAATAAAAATTTAAAAATTCCAAGTGAACATAACGGAATAAAATTAACACAAATTGCAGATGATGCTTTTAGAAACATTAATTTTAAAAATGAAAGTCTAAAAAAATATGACTTGGAAAGTGTAACCTTACCTAATAGCATAGAAAAAATTGGAAATTTTGCCTTTCAGTCAAATTATATAACAGAATTAGATGTTCAAGAGTGTGAAAATTTAACTGAAATCGGAAAAGGTGCATTTATGAATAATAAAATAAGTACACTAAATTTGAATGACAATTTAAAACTTATTGATGATGCAGCTTTTCATATAAACAATTTAGAATTTGTATTTATTCCTAAAAATGTTGAGAAAATTGGAATTTCAGCATTTAGAAACAATAAAATAAATATGCTTTTGATGAATTCAGAAAAACTTTCAGAAATTGGAGAAATGGCATTTCTAGGAAATGCTATAGATAAAGTTGATTTAACTCAAACTCCAAATTTAAAAATCATAGGAGTTCAAGCATTTGCAGGTAATTTAATCACTTCAGTTAATTTACCTTATGGCATTGAAGAAATAAGAGAAGAAGCATTTAGGAAAAATTCAATAAAAGAAGTTATTTTCCCAAATTCACTAAAAAAAATAGCTTTTAATTCATTTGATGAAAATCCAGGAAATTTAGAATATAAAAAAGTTTTAGTTGAAATTACCAGTGGAAATATTAATAAAATTCCTGATGGAAATAATTTTATTGTAAATAAAAATACTTTGGCTAAAGATAGAACTGAACTAAAAAAAACTATTGAAAGAATTGATTCTTTAAAATTAGATGAATTTCAAGAAAAAACAAAAAAATTATTTTTGGATGTAAAAAAAGAAGGAGAACTTCTCTTAGAAAAAACTAATTTAAGAGAAGGAGAAATGCTTAAATATATTTTTGAAACTAATTTTTTAATTGATAGATCAGATATTGATATTTTATTAAAAAAAGCTAAAAAAAGTCTTTCAAATGGTAATGAAAAATCAAAAAAATTGTTAGAAGACAAAATTAATTATGCTGAAAAATCATATAATAACAGTGCATTGGATACTAGAAAATTAAAAAGACTTAAGAAAGAATTAAAATTTATTACAGACTTGGTAAATGGAGAAGGCGAAATATCAAAAACTGTTATGTTACAAGGTCATCATAAATTAAATAGTCCATTACCTATACCATCATATCATATAGGTGTTAATGTTTATTTTGACAAGAACGGTAAAATTTTATATGTTTTGGATATGAGCTACAATATAGGAAAAGGGACCTTAAATCAATATGGTACGGAAGTGGAAAATGTTGATGAGGATAACGAAGGATATCACAAGTTAGCATTGGATACTTTATCAGATTACGAAGGATTAGACTATAGAGAAATTTTGTCTGGAAATGTTGATTCAATTGGTAATATCCTAAAAGTTGAAAAAGCAAAATATCATAGAGAAGGCATGTTTGAAGCAATAAAAGATGCTTGTAAAGATTATAAAGAAAAAGTAATCCGAAACGAAGAATATGACATAACTGTAGTTTCGTTAGGAGAAACAAAATTTATAAATCTAAAATTGAGTGTTGAAAAAATAAATTCAGACAATATAAAAAATCTACAAAGTAATTTTTCAAATGCCTTTGACATACAGTTTAAAAATTTGAATGATAAAACAGTTGATATGACTGGTAAGTTTAAAGTAATTTTAAATAAAAAATTTAATGATGTTAAAGCCGTTTATCACCTTTCCGAATCCGGAGAATTAACTTCATGTAAATTTTCTCAAACTAAAGAAACTGTATCATTTGAAACGACACACTTTTCAAAATATATCATTGAATATAACAAAACAAAAGAAAAAAATTCTGAAGGCAATAACTCAAGTTTAAAAAATAACAGTAATAATAATATTTCTAGAAATGATACTAATACAAAAGCTAATACAAAAAATATGGGTAATAAACTACCACAAACTTCTATTGAAAAAGCATCAATATTGGTAGTAATCTTAAGTATAGTAGTTTCCATTTGTATTTTTGTAAAATCAAGAAAATATAATTAGTCATAAAGAAATTAAAACTGACCTCAAAATTAAAAACAATTTTTTGAAGGTCAGTTTTTAAATATAAAAATAATAGAAAAATTATTCTGTGAAAATATATAGGAAATAATGATTCTTATAAGTAAAAATGAATACTATAAAACTATATGTAAATGTGTTATAATGATAAAAACATTCTTTTAATTGTGTTTGTTTAATTGATTGAGAATTGCTTATATGGTGGTGTATGATGAATAAAAAAGAAAAAATAATTCAACTATGGTTTGATATGTGGATAAAACAAAAAGATTTAGGAATAGATGAAATTTTTACAGAAGATGTTATTTACACAGAAAGTTGGAGCCCCAAATATGAAAATCGTGAAACAGTAAAATTATGGTTTAATGAATGGAATAATCGTGGAATGGTAATAGATTGGACAATTAAACAATTTTTTCATAAAGGTAATCAAACTATTGTAGAATGGTATTTTAAAAATAAAATGAATAATGGAAGTATCGAAGATTTTGACGGAATTTCTCTTATTGTATGGACTGATGACAATAAAATAAAAGAATTAAAAGAATTCGGCTGTAATCGAAACAACTATAATCCTTATCAAAATGGAAAAATACCAAAATTTAGGGATGAAAAAACAAATTGGTTTTAATCATTTCCAACTCAAATAATTAAGAATAATTTAAAAGGAATGTCTCCTATTAATTGTGGATTACATTCCTTTAATAATTTCTGTATTTTTAAATCCAGTTCAATTAAATGACTGCTTTTTTTTTTTATTTTAAGTATCAAAATCCTACATACTATAATTCTTTAACTTTTTCAATCCATTTGTTAAAGTTTGTTTTAAATAATATTGATTTATTGTATGGTAAACATAACTCTGCATTTCCAATAGCCTCTTTAAGAACATTTAACGTAGATTTGATATTAGTAGATCCGGATGTTGAAAAAGGAACTACTTTTTTATGATCTAAATTATATTTTTTTAAATAATCTAATACAATCATAGGAGGTTTGTGAAACCAAATAGGATATCCTACTAAAATAATATCAATATCAGAAATATCTACAATTGGTGCAATATATTTAGCAGTTACGTCTTTCTTTTTTTCGTCCATCACTCTCCCAATAGCTTTAAAATATGACCCGTAAGAAACTTCGGGTTCTATACTTATCATATCACAACCAAGATTTTCTTGGATTTTTGTTGCAACATCTTTAGTCTTACCACTATTTGAATAGTAGAAAATAATAGCTTTCATATTTTACCTCCTTATTTTCATTTTAACTTTAATTAATCATAGATATAATTTAAAAATTTCTATTTACTTTACTTATTTTTTAATACCTATTACTTTTATACCCTTTTTCTTATTTGCTTTAATCTCCATATTTTCAGTCGACACAAACTTAAGAAAAGCAATACCTTTTAATTTGTTTTATAGGAAATTCAAATATTCCTCTTTGTGATAGCACAACACTTATGAATAATCCTACAAATAAAAATTCAATCTTTCCCATAACTCCTGCATAAAATAAGCTTGAAATACAAAATAGTTTTTCAAGTAAAATATAGAATTTCCAATGCCAAAAATAAACATTTATCGAGTTTTTACCCATATTGCTTATCCACTTAATTTTTTTATTTGGTATTAAGATTATAAAAGAGCAAAGTATCAATAACGACAATATGTAACAAGATAGTCTTGCCAAAGCTCCATATCTTACTATTGGTTCATAAAACGCGTTTCTTCCGGTAAATAAATATCGTAAAATATAAAATTTATCTATTTTATAAAAACACAAAAATCCCCATATCAATAAAATCAATATCGAAACTACATAAAGTCCTTTATATTTATTTTTAATACTTATTATATCCTCACTTTTAAGCATTGTCCCTAACAAATAAAAAGGAAAAAACACAATAGCTCTTGATGAATACAAAAAATCTCCAATAGACTTGTCATATCCGGTAAAACAAGCCAAAACTACTGAAAAAACTAAAATATATTTTTTATTTTCATCTTTTATAACATAAGATATTATCGTATAAATTGCAAGAACAAACATAAACCATGATATTCCCCCATCAGATAAAAGGTTGAAGCTAACATTGCTATTTCCGCTTAATCTGTCAAAAATTAAGGTTATTATTTTATACAAAAATCCAATACTACAATAAAAAATACACTTTTTTATAATATTTTTTTCGCTATGAAACAATCCTGAAATAAGAATAAATAGAGGCATATGAAAAGTATATATAAATAAAAATACACTTTTATACACATCTGATTTAGCTGTAAATTCATCAGCTAAATGTCCAATAACAACAAGTGTTATTAAAATAAATTTAAGATTATCCCATAGTACTATACGCTCTTTCATAATTCCTCCCAAAAAACAAACAATTTAATTGTTCCAATCTCCATTAATAATTTTTCTATAATTTTCCGGATCAGTATCTCCTTCTGTATTAATCAAAAGAATAACAGAATTTTCATCTATTTTCATTTTTTTCTTCATCTCTTCCATAGAAGGTTCTGCCAAAACTCCAAGTAATGCACCCATTGTTGAAGCACCTGATTCTCCAGAAATAATTTTTAAATCTTCTCCTTTATTAAAGGCGTAGGCTCTCATTCCATCAACTGCCATTTCATCAGAACCGGAAATGTAAAAATCAGTATAATTCCATATAATTGGCCAAATAAGACTACAAACAGAACCACAATTCAATCCTGCCATAATAGTTGTTGGAGCTCCTCCTACAGAATAAGATTTACCATCTCCTATCTCTGCAGAACGATAAATACAATCTGCAACATTTGACTCCACAATAGTAAATATAGGTTTGTTATTTTTATAATGTTCTACAAAATATGCAATCATTCCACCAGCCATTGAACCAACTCCTGCCTGTAAAAAAATATGTGTAGGAATTACATTTAATTTTTCTAACTCATCAGTGATTTCATAAGCCATTGTAAGATACCCTTGAATAATCCAAGTCGGAATTTTCTCATATCCATCCCAAGAAGTATCTTGAATTAATATCCAACCATACTTTTTACTCATTTCTAAAGCATATTTAACAGTACCATCATAACTTAAGTCAGTAATCTCTACTTTTGCAGGACCAACTTTACGAATTGCTTCTGCACGAACTTCCGCCGTTCCATAAGGCATATATACATGAGCTTTACATCCAAATAATCCTGATGCCCAAGACACACCTCTACCATGATTTCCATCAGTACATGTTACAAACTCAATCTGTTCAAGTCTTTTTTTATATTTATCTGACAATAAATCATTTAAACTAGTAGTATCCGGATTAAGATTTAATTCATCACATAAAATTCTAAACATTGCATAGCTTCCACCAAGTCCTTTAAATGCATTTAGTAAAAAACGCTTTGACTCATCTTTTACATAAATTGAACCCACATTCAACTTTGAAGCCAAATTAGGAAGACAAACAAGTGGAGTTTTCTTATATTCCTCAATTTGTTTGTGAAATTTCAACACTGCTCTCGCATGTTCTTCTCCATATAATCTAATATCCAATTCCTTTTTAGTATTTGAACTTTCAAGAACTTTTATCTTTTCAAATTTACTATTCATTGTAAAATATCTCCTTTTTTGTCAAAACATGCCATATTGTTTTGTTTTCAAAACCGCATTTTAAATATAAATTTTCAGGCTTGCTTTCATTTTTTAGTTTCCCAGAAACAGTAACAAAATCAGCCTTTTCCTTTAATCTAAACAATAATTCATTTACTATAACTGTTCCAAATCCTTTTTTTCTATAATCTTTTGAAACTTGAATCCACTCCAAATATCCCTCTTTTATTTCCTTATCAAATTCAGCAATTCCTGTAGCAACTATTTTTTTATTATATTTATCAAAAATACAAATCCACAATTCTTCATCATATACTATACGTTCTTTATAAGACTCTAATTCTTTTATTGTTATTCCCTCATCATCGTAACAACTATTTATATGAATGACAAATTCTTCAATACTACATTTGTAAAAAATAAAATTCTCAGGTAGGCTATGTAAAATAATATTATTTAAGTTGTGAACTAATTTAAAATAAATATCATCATTAAAATCTTTTAATAAATCTTTTGAGAAATACTTATCATTAACTATTTTCATATTATCAGGAACTTTGAAATTTTTACTTTTCCAGTATGACAAAGCTGAATATTCAGTTGGATTTTCTAAATATTTTTTCTTACTCATTTTACCTCCAATAAAAATATTAAAGTATACATCGTATTATTCTTATTCTTACATCATCTCAATCAAAACAACAACTTCACAATGTGCTGTTTTACTAAACATATCACATAGTTTTACTTTCTTTAATTCAAATCCACTGTCGATAAAATATTTTAAATCTCTTGTTAATGTTGCTCCGTTACAACTTACATATACAACTTTTTTGATATTACTTTTTATAATAGTATCTACAACCTTTTTATCTAGTCCTTTTCGTGGAGGATCTACGGAAATTATATCTATATTATTATTTTTTAGTATTTCTTCAATTTTTTCTTCACTTTTCCCATATAAAAACTCAACATTTTTTACATCATTTAGTTTTAAATTTTCTTTAGCGTCTTTTACTGCATCTTTTACAACTTCTACACCGATTACTTTTTTAAAATTTTCTGAAAAATATATACTTGTTGTTCCTATTCCTGAATATAAATCTAACAAATTCTTATCTTTGTTTTCTTCTAAAAATTCTTTAGCTATTTTATATAAATTTTCAGTTTGAAATCTATTTACTTGAAAAAAGCTCTTTGGGGAAATATTAAATTCATATTTTCCTATTTTATCAGTAAAATTTTTCTTTAAGAATATTAATTTACTTTCTTGTCCCATAATTATACTTGCTTTTTTAGGGTTTATATTTATATATCCTATTACTAATTTTTCATATTCACTTAAACTTTTTACAAAATTTTCAACTTCTATTGTATCTTTTTTAACAACAACTGTAATCATAATTTCAGAATTGAAATTTGACCTTATACTGATATTTTTCAAAATTCCTTCGTCTGTATTTACATCATAGGATTTAATTTTAAATTCTTTTAATTTTGCTTGTAAAAATGGTAATAATTCATTTATACTCTCATCACTTAATGGACAATTTTCAAGTTTTATTTTGCTTTCTCCATTATCCACACAGTAACAAAGTTCAAAGTTTTCATTTGTCTTTAATTCAATTTTATTTCTATAATTTAAGTTATTTTTATTCTCTAAAATTTCTACATCTTCTAATTCTATACCTGTATTTTTTCTAAGGCTATCTAAAAACATCTTTTTCTTTAATTCAAGCTCTTTTTCATATTTCAAATTTATAAAATGATAGATATCTGTTAGTTTTTCATCGTATAGATTTTCTCTGTATTCACTATATTTCAAATATTTTTTTACATATCCGTTAGAAAAATTTTTCTTTTTTTGAGTAATTTCAACATCGACAATATCTCCAACAAGTCCACCTTTTACAAAAACTATTCCCTCTTCACTTTTTGCAACACCAAGTCCTTCATTAGTATTGTCAATTATTTCTAAATTTTTTAATTCCATTATTTTCCTCTTTGTCTTGTAATTTCATATAATCCAAGTTTTGTAAATCCATGAAAATTCCAAATCTTATTGTCAAAGATTTGTATTTCCTTAATTTTTTCTTCTAAAATTTCTCTTTGTTTAGTTTTCATATTTATAAAATCTACAATTATTATTCCTGAAATATCCCTAAAAGATATCTGTCTAATAATTTCTTCAATTGCTATTAAATTTACAGATAATGCATTTTTACTTTTATTTGTTTCATTTGTTTTTTTCTTTGAATTTACATCTATTACTGTAAGTGCTTCCGTTTTTTCTATAACTATATTTATATCTTCAACTTCAACTATTTTTTTATTTAATCCCTCAAGATATACTCCGATATTATAATCATATTTTGGAGAATATTCTTCATCATACATCAATTCATTTTTCAAAAATTTATTATTTTTAAAACTCTTGTATAACTCTTTATCATTTAATATACAGGAATATTTTTCATTTTCAAATAGAAAGTCCTCTAAAAAATTCTCCTTTTTGTAGATTAATTTCGGAACAGGTAAATTATTCAAACAATCAACTATTTCTTGCATCTTTTCTACATTTTTTCTTATATCTTGCAATAAAGTATCTTCATCACAATCGACACTTTTTGTTCTCACCTTTACTGAAAAATTTGATTTTATATTTTTTATCTTCTCCAAATTAAAATTATGTTCTTTTAATTTTTTTGAAATCAAAATATCTTCTCTGTTTTTGTAAGATATAACTGAAAACATTGAAGAAACAGAAAAATTCATTGAAACATTAGGTGCTTTTTCTCCTGCATTTATTTTGTAAATCTCAACAAAAATAACATCTCCAATTTTTATTTCTCCAATAGTATCTTTAAAGTCTAAAAATCCATTTTTTCCGTTTTTAAGTTCTACAAAAAAGCATTGTAATGCATCAACTTTTTTTACAACTCTTACTCTGTAAATATCTCCAATTTCAAAATCACTAAATGCTTTTACAAAATAGGAGTTTAATTTTGAATTTAAAACTTTTCCATATTCAATTTTTTCTTCATTTTTGTATATAAATAAATAATCTTTCAAAACTTTCTCCTATTCAACATATTCAAAATTATTCTTTTTATATAGAATTTTTTTCAACAACCCACAAAAATATACACAAAAAATATAATTAAGCTGTGCAAGATTATAATTATACTCTAAAATTAAATTTCTATCTTCTCTAATATTTCTCTCTTCACTTAAATTTTTCAATTTTTTAAAAATCTTATTAAATTGATAATAATAAAAACTTTGATGTATCACTAAAATAGAAATACTAATTAAAAACATAATATTAAAAAATAATTTAATCATAAAAACTCCATAAAAAAAGAACTTGGTTTATCCAAGTTCTATTTTACCATAAATTTAGCTATAAGTTAACTACTTTCTACATATATCCCATTCCAGGATTCATTCCGCCAGGCATTTGTCCCATTGGTTCATCTTTAGTTACATCAGCAACAGCAGCTTCTGTTGTTAAAACCATAGATGCCACACTTGATGCATTTTGAAGTGCTGATCTAGTAACTTTTGTAGGATCAACAATTCCATTTTCAAGCATATTTACATATTTTTCACTTAAAGCATCAAAACCAATTCCAACTTCAGCATTCTTAACATTTTCAACGATAACTGAACCTTCTAAACCTGCATTGATTGCAATTTGTCTAACCGGTTCTTCAAGCGCTTTAACAATTATATTAACACCTGTTCTTTCGTCTCCATTAGTTTCTTCAAGAAGTGCTTTAACTTTTGGAATTACATTTAACAATACAGTTCCACCGCCAGGAACAATACCTTCTTCTACCGCTGCTCTTGTAGCTGCAAGCGCATCTTCAATTCTTAACTTTCTTTCTTTAAGTTCTGTTTCAGTAGCTGCACCAACTTGAATTACTGCAACTCCTCCAGCAAGTTTAGCAAGTCTTTCTTGTAATTTATCTCTATCATATTCAGAATCGCTTATTTCTATTTGATTTCTAATTAAAGCAACTCTTTCTTCAATAGCTGATTGTTCACCTGCTCCATTTACGATAACAGTAAGTTCTTTTCCAACAGTTACCCTTCTTGCTTTACCTAACATTTCAATAGAAGTTTCTTTTAATTCATATCCTAAATCTTCTGAAATAACTGTACCACCTGTTAAAATTACAATATCTTGTAGCATATCTTTTCTTCTATCACCAAAAGCAGGTGCTTTTACAGCTACACAGTTAAATGTTCCTCTTAATTTATTAACAACAAGTGTTGCCATTGCTTCGCCTTCTACATCGTCAGCAATAATTAAAAGTGGTTTTCCTTGTTGAACAATTTGTTCTAATACAGGTAAAACTTCTTGAATATTAGTAATCTTTTTATCAGTAATTAAAATATATGGATCTTCAAGTTCAGCTTCCATTTTTTCAGTATTAGTTACCATATAAGGAGAAACATATCCTCTATCAAATTGCATACCTTCAACAACTTCTAAAGTTGTTCCCATACTTCTAGATTCTTCAACAGTGATAACTCCGTCTTTTCCAACTTTTTCCATTGCATCTGAAATTAATTTTCCAACTTCTTCATCAGCTGCAGAAATTGATGCTACTTGAGCAATACTTTCTTTTGTTTCAACAGGTTTTGAAAATTCTTTAATTCCTTCAACAGCTTTATCAACTGCTTTTTTAATTCCCTTTTGAATAATCATTGGATTTGCTCCTGCTGCAACATTCTTTAAACCTTCTCTGATAATTGCTTGTGCTAAAAGTGTTGCTGTAGTTGTACCATCACCTGCAACATCGTTTGTCTTAGTTGCAACTTCTTTAACAAGTTGAGCTCCCATATTTTCATAAGGATCTTCCAATTCAATTTCTCTTGCAATAGTAACACCGTCATTTGTAATAAGTGGTGAACCGAATTTTTTATCTAAAACTACATTTCTTCCCTTAGGTCCAAGAGTAACTTTAACTGTATTTGAAAGTTTATTAATACCAGCTTCCATTCCTTTTCTTGCTTCTTCATTAAATTTAATTTCTTTAGCCATTTAAAAACCTCCTAATCTTCAACAACTGCTAAAACATCAGCAATTTTTACAACAATATATTCTTTTTTATCAAGTTTAACTTCAGTTCCTGCATATTTTGAGAATATTATTTTATCCCCAACTTTAATTAAATCTTTTTTATCTTCATCCTTTAAAATTTCATCACCAATTGCTAAAACTTTTGCTACACTTGGTGCTTCTTTAGCAGAAGTAGGAAGAACTATTCCAGAACTTGTCTTTTCTTCTACCTCAACCATTTCTATAACTAATTTATCTCCTATTGGTTTTAATTTCATAACATACCTCCTATTAAAGTTATTAGCAGTCTATTAACTTGAGTGCTAATTAATTACAAATATATTATACCACATAAAACATAATTTATAAACATTTTTATAAAAAATTTTATTTAAAATATAATTATTCATTTGCAAAAAATCACTCAATACAGATTTTAATCTGTGATTGAGTGATTTTAAATTTAGAAAATTTATTAAATTATAAAACTAATTATTTTTATTTTCCTTTTCCTTATTCTTTTCTTCAGATTTTATTGGTTTATCTGTTTTTATTTTTTCTACATCCTTATTATCATCAACTTTTTTATCTTCAGTCTTTGGAACAGAATTATTTTTTTCTGCAGATTTTTCTTCAACTATTTTTTCTTTAGATTCTTCACTATTTTTTTTAGTTATTTTATTTTTCTCTTCTTCATAACCTGAATAATCTTTTGTATCTTCTTCATCCACATAATCTTCATTATCTTTTTTAGCTTTTTTTGGTGCTTCTGGTAGTTTCTTTTTATATCTAATTTCTCCATTTACCTTTTCAAAATCTGCTAAACTGAATGTTAAAGTTTCATCATTTATATAAACATAAGCAATATCTCCAATAATATTTACATCCGTTCTGTCTTTTAGATTATAAACTTTCATAAGATATTTTACTACTTCTTCTCTATCAACAGTTACTTTTGATTCAATTTCTTTATCAGGATTTTGAATTATATATTTTAAAGCAGCTACAATTTCTCTTGCCGTACAATCACCATATTGACCTGCTTTTGCATTTTGAATAATTTGTTTTATAGTTATTGCATGGTAGTGACCTCCATGTAACCAGTAAAATATTCCTTTTTTCACTCCATTTGAACCATAAACAGGTAATGTTGTATCCAAATCTCCATAATGTCTCATCGCTCTGAGGTTACTATCAAGATATGGGATTACTTTGTCTTTTATTTCTGCCTTTACACTTTCATAAGTGAACAATTCTTTTTCATCTACACCTATATCTGAATGGTCGCTTCCTTCTTTAATATATTCTGCATCAGGATAATGGCTTCTAGGGTTTTCGTGAACTACTCCAACCTCTTTATCTCCAATATATAAATGCCAATGATCTCCATGATCTACAATTTTTGTCACACCTTTTGGCCATTCAAATGGTTTTTTGTTTTCATCTCCATGATTTCCTTTATATTCTCCAAACTCAGCATTAGGATAAAGTGATCTTGGATCTGTATATGTTATTCCTTCATTTCCTTTTGAGTCATAAATATGATAATGATCTCCATGTTTTAAAATCTTTACTATATCATATCTGTCAACAGGATTTTTTCCTAAAACATTTACTATATTTAAATTTTTTCTAGCTTCATATAATTTCTCACTAGCACTTGGAACATTAGGTTTTTCACTTGGATTTTCATTTTCTGTATTATTCTGTGAATCTCCATGATTTCCTTGATATTCTCCGACTTCCGCATCAGGATATTTTGAAGTTGGATCTGTGTAGCTAATATATTCTTTACCACTTGCAGTATAAATGTGCCAATGATCTCCATGTCTTAAAATTTTTACAACCCTATCTTTTTTCTCTTCAATAATATTTGCATGTGAATAGTTATTTGAATTTCTTCTATTTCTGTGTGAATTATGTGAACCTACATAAGTTCCTACAGTAATATTAGGAAACATACTTGATGGATCTTCATAAGTTAAATATTCTCTTCCGTCAGCTGTATAAACATGCCAATGGTCTCCATGTTTTAATATTGATCTTACATTTAAACCTCTTAATTTATTTCTTGAAACAACACTGACAAGAGATAATGAATTTCCATCTCCCAATTTTGAAGGGTCTGTATAGGTAATATGTTCTTTCCCATCTTTAGTAAATACATGCCAGTGATCCCCATGTTTATAAGACCTTACAATATCACTCTTTTTTATTTCAGCGTCAATTAAGACTTCTGTTGTCTCATCTTTTTTATAATTTGTTTCTTTTTCCACAAATTCAAATTTTTTAGTAGAAGTTTTTTCCTTTTCTTCCTGCTTCTTTGAACAACTTGCAAGTAAAACTGCACTACAAACTAAAATCAAGTTCATTTTATAAATTTTTTTCTTTAAATTTCTACTCATAATCTCCTCCTATTCATTAAAAGATTTAAGCAAGGCTTTTAAATTTAATTCCATTAATTTTAAATATCCCATTTCAATTTCTTCGTCTGTCAAGTTTTCCATTGTATATAAAGTGTCTGTTTTTGTATTTGTATTTTTAGCAAGAGTTTCAGCAACTTTTGGAGTTGCCTTTCCTTCAAAGAAAATTGTATTTATCTTATATTTCTTAACAAAGTCTGCAATTTTTTGAAGTTGTTTTGCTGATGGTTCATCTTCCGGTGATATACCTGTTACTGCAACTTGTTTTAAGCCATAATCATTTGCTAAATAGTTAAAAGCAGCGTGACTTACAACAAAATATTTTTGTTTACTCTTAACTTTAGAAAGTTCTGTTTCGAATTTTTTATCTAAAGCTCTAAACTCATCTTGTGCCTTTTTTAGATTTTCTTTGTAATAGGCTTCATTTCCAGGATCTATAGAAGAAACTTTTTTATAAATAGTGTCAAGTTGTATAATAGCATTTTTTACACTAAGCCATGTATGTGGATTTGTTTTATCATGTCCGTGTTTATGATTATGTCCATGTCCATGTTCATCTTCATGTTTGTCTCCATCTTCATGTTCTGCTTCCTCTTCCAATCCATCTCCGCTCTCTAATAAAGTCAATCCTTGTGAAAGGTTTAAAAATTTATTTTTGTCTTTAACAGCTTCTTCAATTGAAGAAATAAATGACTCCATATTTGCACCGTTGTAAATGACTAAGTCCGCTTTTACAATTTCCTGCATATCTCCTGCTTTAAGTTCAAAAGAGTGAGGTTCTTGACTTCCTTTTATTATTGTTTTAACTTCCATTTTATCTCCAACAATTCTCTTCGTAAGATCTGTTACAGGAAAAAATGTTGTATAAATAACTTTCTTATTTCCTTTTTGTTCTGTAGTCTTTTGCTCTTTATTTTTTTCATCTTTATTTGATGAACAAGCAACTAAAAACATACAGCTAATCATAATAATTGAAATAATTTTTTTCAATTTTATATTCATAAATAATCCTCCTTAAAATTTCTTTAATGCAAATAATTCTTATTTGTGTTAATATTATACTACTATTAATTTATTTTTGCAATAGCTAAAATCAAATTTTTGAAAAAAAAACTACTTAATTGAAAAATCAAAAAAGTAGTTTTTTTGTATTTTATAAATCGTCTAAATCATCATCTATTACACTTGCTTTTGAATAAGCTGATGGTTTTGCTTCAAAGAAATCTGTCTTTATTGCATTTGGGTCTGAATACTCACTAACCCACTTCATGCTTTCTGGTTCTTCATCATAACCATCATAAAGTTTACCAAAGTTTAAAGCAGTACTTCTTAAGTTTCCAAGATATTTTATATAATCTTCAACCATTTGCATTGTAAGACCTGGAATATTTTCCCCCAACACGTATTTTCCCCAAGCTATTTCTTGTTCTACACCTGTTTTAATCATATCTTTATATACAGCAACTTTTTCTTCTGTAAATAATTCTGATTCTTCATTTTGTAATTCTAAAAGCATTTTTTTGAATAGCCAAAGATGCGTATTTTCATCTCTATTTATATATCTGATTTCTTGTACTGAGCCAGGCATTTTTCCATTTCTTCCTAAATTATAGAAAAACATAAATCCTGAATAGAAGTAAACCCCTTCAAGAATATAATTTGCAACCATTGTCTTTACTAAACTGTAAGGGTCTTTATTTTCTTGAAACTCATTATATAAGTCTCCAATGAATTTATTTCTCGCAAGAAGATGTTCATCATCTCTCCATTGATATAGAATATTTGTTCTTTCTTCAGGAGAACATATACTATCTAACATATATCCATAACTTTGTGAATGGATAGCTTCTTGATAAGCTTGAATAGTAAGACAAAGGTTGATTTCATTTGCTGTTATATACTCTCCAATATACGGAAGATTTGCAGTTTGAATACTGTCTAAAAATATTAGAAAACTTAAAACTTTATCAAAAGCAGTTTTTTCATATTCATCTAATATTTTATAATCTTTTAAATCTTGAAATAAATTTATTTCTTCCGGTATCCAGAAATTATTCATGGCATTACGGTACCATTCAGTAGTCCAAGTATATTTTACATTGTTAAAATCATTTAAATTTGTCGTATTTCCATTTATCATTTTTCTTTTTGATAATTCAATATCTCCATTTTCATTAAATAGAGCTTTTTTATTTAATTCCATAATATCTCCTTCCTATGCCGAACAGCTATCGCATTCTTCAATATCTAAACTCTTACTTCTAATATAATAAATACTCTTTAACCCAACTTCACAAGATAAAATCAAAAGATTTAAAATTTGACTCATCTTATAATCCGTTGTGATATAAAGATTTAAACTTTGTCCTTGATCAATATGTCTTTGTCTAACTCCACCAGCTTTTATAGACCAAGTTTGATCCACTTCATGAGCATTTTCATAAAGCCAAAAAGTTTCAGGAGTTAAATCAGGAGCAACTCTCGGAATAATTGAGCCTTTTTTCTCTTCAAGGAAATATCTCATCATAACAGGATCTACACCAGCTGTAGTACCTGCAATAATTGAAGTTGAACCTGTTGGAGCTACTGCTAAAAGATAAGCATTTCTAAGTCCGTTTTTAGCAACTTTTTCTTTAAGTTCAATCCATTCTTTAGAATTATAATCTCTTTTTTCAAAATATTTTCCATTTTGCCACTCTGAGCCTTCAAAATATTTATAGCTTCCTTTTTCTTCAGCAATTTTTGAACTTTCCTTAATAGCAAAATAATTTATTTTTTCATAAACCTTATCCATAAATTCTAAATGTTCTTCAGTTTGCCACATAATTTTATTTTTTACAAGAGCATGATGATAACCACTTGTTCCAAGTCCAATAGCTCTATATTTTGCATTTGTTATTTTAGCAAAAAGAGTTGGATAGTAGTTTAAGTCAATTACATTGTCCAATGCTCTTATCATTGTAGAAACTACAAATTCCATTTCTTCATCATTTTTTAGGTCAATATTTCCAAGAACTAAACTCGCAAGATTACAAACTACAAAATCTCCAGCTTTAACATCAGTTACAACATGATCTTCTCCATCTATTTGTAAAATTTTATCTTCAACATCTAAAATTTCTTTCATATTTTGCATTATTTCAGTACAAAGATTTGAAGAGTAAATCATTCCCTTATGTGAATTTGGATTTGCATTATTTGCATTATCTCTATTAAAAATAAATGGAGTTCCTGTTTCAACTTGACTCTTTAGAATTAATTTAACTAAATCTTTAACTGTTAAAATTCTTTTATCAAGTCTTGGCTCTTTAATACAAAGTCTGTATTTTTCCTCCCATTCTTCTCCATAAAAATCTTCCAAGCAAAAGCCCATTACTTCCTTTACTTCGTGCGGACAGAATAAATACCAATTAGAATTTATATTTTCCTTTGCTAAACGCCAGAATAAATTAGGGAAACAAATTGCAGGGAAAACATCATGAGCCTTCATTCTGTCATCTCCGTTATTAGTTCTAAGATTTAAAAACTCAGGAATATCTCTATGCCATACATCTAAATAGACAGCACAAGAACCTTGTCTAACTCCTAGTTGATCAACTGCAACTGCTGTATCATTAGCAAGTTTAATCCATCTAATAACACCACCTGCAACACCCTTAAATCCACGAATATCTGAACCACTTGCACGAACTTTCCCAAAATATAGTCCCATTCCACCACCATGTTTAGAAACTTGAGCAAAATTGTCTATACTTCTGTAAATTCCTTTTAATGTATCAGGAACGGTATCTGTGAAACAAGAAGAAAGTTGATGGAACGGCTTTCTTGCATTTGACATTGTAGGAGTTGCTACAGTTGCCTTTAAATTACTAAGCACGTCATAAACTTTTTTTGCAAAAGAAACTCTATCTTTTTCAGGAATTGCAAGATGCATAGCAATACCCATAAACATTTCTTGCATTGTTTCAATTACTTTTTTATGTGAATCACAAATTAAATATCTCTTATATACTAAATCTAAAGATGAATAAGTAAATAACTCATCTCTACTGTTATCTATATACTTTTCAAGCTCGTCAATATCATCACTTGAATAATTTTCTAAAATATATTCTCCATATAAACTAGCTTTTGTTAAAACTTGTATCTTTGATTTAAAATCAACAATATGCCATTCTTTCTCATAATTTACAATTTCATTATGAATTTTATAAGCATAAATTCTAGCAGAAATATACTCCCAATTTGGATTTTCCTTTGAAGTTAATTCGGAAGATGCCTTTATCAAAAGCTCAACTTTTTCATTCAAAGTTGAATTTGGTTTAACAAAAGACAAAAACTTTCTACATAATCTGTCAAGCTCGTAACCTTCTGTTGAAAAATCTTTTTGAATTTTAGCAAGTACTTCAATTAAACTTTCATCTTCAATATATTCTCTAAAAGAATTTAATTCTTTTCTTAGTGAATTTCTCTTTTCTCTATATAAGATATAGCTTTTCAAAGTTTCATAATGATTATTCTTAGTTAAAGTCTTTTCAACATAATCTTGAACTTCTTCAACACTTATACTTGAATTTTCATCCTTATCTTGTAAAATACTTTCAAAAACCTCTTCTGCCAATTGTTTTGAAAGTAACTTTTTATCTTCATCACCAACACTAACAAATGCTTTATAAATTGCATTTTCTATCTTTGAAATATCAAATGATACTTCTGATAAATCTCTCTTTATAATCCTCAACAAAATCACCTCCGCAAATTTATACCCATTACAAAATAAAATATATATAGAAATCAAACTTTATTTTATACTATATATAGTATGTTTTGTGGTATTTCTAAAAATATTTTGGCGGATATAAAAATATTACTATTAGTAGTTAAAAATTTTTTTAAATTTTTTATAAAATAAATATAAAATTCAAAAATATGATATAATAATTATGATGAAAAAATTTTTTATGAAAGGAAAATTAATGAGACTTAGAAAAAAATGGTGGGCAGTCCCGGAAATGAAAGAAAATGCTCAGGTAATATTTAATGCAGAAAGTTTAAAAGGAAAATGGAATGAAGAATTTAAAAATACAAATCCTATTAATCTTGAACTTGGTTGTGGAAAAGGAAAATTTATAAGTGAAATTGCTGATGTAAACAAAAATATTAATTACTGTATATTGGACTTGGACACAAATGCTATTGTATATGCAACAAGAAAAATTAGAGATTTAGAATTATTAAATGTTCGTGCAATTCCCACAAATATAGAAAAAATAGATGAAATTTTTAGCGAAAATTCCATATCCAGAATTTACATAAATTTCTGTAACCCTTGGCCAAAGAAAAGACATCATAAAAGGAGACTCACTCATCCTAACTTTTTAGCAAAATACAATAAACTACTTATAGAAGAAGGAGAAATACATTTCAAAACAGATGACGACGATCTTTTCAAAGCAAGTTTAGAATACTTTAACGAAAATGGTTTTGAAGTAATACTAATAACTTATGACTTAGCAAACTTTGACTATCCACAAAATATAGAAACAGAATATGAAAACAAATTCAAATCATTAGGAATAAAAATAAAATTCTTAATTGCTAAGAAGAAATAAGAACGTCATCTTTAGAATGTCTCCCGACGCATCATATATAGTATGGTTGAACAATGTGAAACTAAGTCAATCTAGCCCTAACTTTGTTTACTTGTAAACAATAGTAAATTTGAGAGAATAATTGTGTAATAGTGAAATAATTCACGTCTTTTTACTATTCAAAGAATATCTCCCCCTACATCATCTCGAGTGTAGTCGAGAGATCTCATAAAGCTTTATTTAGAATGAAATTTCCTTGGTCTATGTAAATAAAAAGTATTTTAATAACAGTAGATAACATTTAAATTTTATTAATTTTAAACAAGAACATCAAAAAAGACAGCAATTTAAACTAATTGTTGTCTTTTTAATTTATAAATATTTCAATTATAAAACTTTTAGCTTTTCAATTAAATCTTTAAAGCTTCCTTTTTCGCAATTTACTTTACATTCAGGATAAGTATAAAGATAATCAGTTACTAAATAACAATTCATCCCGGCACTACTCGCCGCAAAAATATCTTGTCTTTCATCATTTCCAATCATTAAACACTCCTTTGGTTCAACATCCAGTTTTTTACACAAATCTAAATAATATTTAGGATTTGGCTTTGAAAAAGAACTATTACTATAATGAGTAACATAATCGAAGTCATCAATATCAAGTCCTGTCCATTTTAATCTAACTAATGCATCTATAGGAAAAACCGGATTAGTAGCGAGAACAACTTTTCTTCCATTTTTCTTTGCAAGATTAACTGCAACTTTTGCTAAATTATTTTCAGTCGAGCACTTCTTTAGCTTAGTAAAAAACTCATTTGCATAAAACTTTTCCAATACTTCTTTAACATTTGATAAATCAATATTTATAATACTCTTAAACTTCTCCCAAAAAGCCTCTTCATTAGTTCTTTTCCCATCATTTTTAATTATTTCATGAGTTGCGGTCCAAATAGCTTCAACAAGCTTGTTACTTTCAATATTATACTCTGAAAAAACTTTTGACAATTCCGTAAAATAAATATCAACAAATAATTTTTCATCCAAAGGAAGCAAAGTTCCATCCAAATCAAATAATATAGCTTTCATTTTCCCTCCTTAAATATTACTAATTTTATCAAAAAATATATAAAAAATAATATTAATTTAAAAATCTTTTAAGTAATATATTATAACCGATTTGTATAATAATTTTCAATTAAAATGCATTTATATTTTGACTAAGTATAATAGTTATTGTAAATATCTCTTTTACATACAGTATATTTATATTTAAACGTTCCAAGTTATAATGTTATAAATGAAAAAGTAGAATTTACATTATAGTATGTTACTATTTAAAACAATGATATCTATGGTTTCATTTATTTCTATATCACCAAATAATTTAATATATAAGTACTATGATTTTAGCTAAAATTAAAGCCACTATCAATAAAGCAGGAATAAAGATAATTCTCTTTTTTATTACATCTAAAACACTAGGTATATATTCACTATCCTCTATACCTTTAATTTTTAATTTCTTGCTATTACTTGTCCATAAAATATCCATAACCAGTCCATCAAAAATATTCCAAGATTGAAGAAAAATATTTAATTGAATAAAAGCTTGTTTAAAATCCTTGATTTCATTCCATAATCCAACAATTAATATCAAACTTCCAAACATAAGAACAATAAATAGAGAATAAAATATAATCTTTTTTCTTTTAATTGTTTTATAATCTGTATAACCAAATTCAACAACCTTATCTATAACGGATTTAGGATAAAAATATATAATATTAATCATATTTCCTCTAAATGATAAAGCAACTAATAATGTGAATAATAAACAATATAAAACTACTTGTAAAAATAAAATATCCATTTTAATATATCTCCTATATATGTTAAACGACTTAGTGCAATAGGAAAATATAACTGCTACTACAGCATCACCAGCTCTGACTCCAAACTTAATTTATCTAAACATTAATAAATGACTGTTTTATTTCAGACAACTTTTTTAGCTTTTTTTCAAATACAGCTTCATTCATACCATTTTTTATTGCAATCTCATAATAATCATTGAATTCAGGATGATTATTTTCTTTTACAACTGCTAAAAGTTCTGCAAAATATCCCCAAGCATTATTGAAACTTTTTGTTGAACTATAATCTTCTCTTTTGGGCATCCACTTCAGCTTTACAAAAAATTTATTCAATATCTTACTCCAAGTTTCTACATCATTATCATAACAAAAAAACTTTGTCTCAAACAGACTCCCAAAACGCCTGTCCCAAAATTTTACATTGTCAGGCAAATACCATGTATTACAACATATCAATTCCATTATTATTCTTTCAAGTATTTCTGCAGGAAAACCACCTACACAATCATAACTTCCAGCAACTGAAGTCTGTGTAGCTTCCTCTTTAAGTTCTTCATATGCTGTACTGCTATCAAGTAATAATAAAGCAATTTTAGCCCTATGTCCAAACGCCTTTCCCGCACTTAGTATTTTATACTTATTAAATTCGTTCATAAGACAGACCCCCTAAAACTTTACCATTCCAATGTGTCAAATAATAAATACAAAATAGTTTATATAATTAGTTTTGTATATTTTTTTATATTATAGCATAATTGCTAATCAAAATACAGAAATAACTCTATTAGGATTAGCAATATAGTAATGACATTTTCACTACTCACAAACAAGACTTGAATCGCCATCTCAATGTCAAAAATATGACTATCCTACGAAATTACAGTATGTTTCTATTTGAACTCATATCACGCAAACGGGCTAGACTATGTACCACATGAATTTACATTACAGTATGTTTCTATTTAAACGGATTAGGTTCTAAATTAGCATCAACACTTGGGAATTTACATTACAGTATGTTTCTATTTAAACAAGATAGCACAGATTGTGTTTAGTGAAAAAACAGATTCACATTACAGTATGTTTCTATTTAAACGGACTATCCAAAAACAAATAGAATTTTTAAATGCGAGAATATTTACATTACAGTATGTTTCTATTTAAACTTAGCTGCAAAACCAATCGTGCTTTTTATAGCTAAACTCATATTTACATTACAGTATGTTTCTATTTAAACCTTGCATTTAATACGTAATCACGCCTATAATATAAATTTACATTACAGTATATTTCTATTTAAACTTTTGTTCGGCTCTTTTTCTTTCTTTCTCTAGCTTCATTTACATTACAGTATGTTTCTATTTAAACCACGAAACAGAGCTTGTACTCGGAAGAACAATAAAATTTACATTACAGTATGTTTATATTTAAACAAAATTCGATTCTAAAACATTTAATGCAGAAGCTTTATTTACATTACAGTATGTTGCTATTTAAACCCTTTTTAGTAACTTTATTAAAGACAATGACCAATATTTACATTACAGTATGTTTCTATTTAAACTTTAAGTGAGTATGCATTTTATGTATTTAAAATAATATTTCAATTCCAATAGATTTATATTTAAACTCTTAAATTATTTGCTAACTGTATATATTATATCATATTTGCATTACAGTATGTTTCTATTTAAACGGCGAATGGATTTATAAAGAAACAATAGCACCAGATTTACATTACAGTATGTTGCTATTTAAACAAATTGAACAAATTTGTAATTCTATCAGAGAATTATTTACATTACAGTATGTTTCTATTTAAACAGATTAGCACAACTTTCTGCAGCAAAATTCACAGATTTACATTACAGTATGTTTCTATTTAAACCAATTGAAGACGTGCTAGAAGATGCACCATTTTAGATTTACATTACAGTATGTTTCTATTTAAACAAAATTTATTGTAGAAAATCAGGATGAAGATAGAAATTTACATTACAGTATGTTTCTATTTAAACCCTACCTTTTGAGTCAGAAGAACTAAAGAAAGAAAATTTACATTACAGTATGTTTCTATTTAAACTTGTTCTACGAAGATGATACAACAAAACTTACACCATACATATTTACATTACAGTATGTTTCTATTTAAACAAAGGGGCTTATTTATATATTCACAGTAAAGCAAAGATTTACATTACAGTATGTTTCTATTTAAACCAAAACGCGATTAATTTAGATTTAAATAATGATTTTAATTTACATTACAGTATGTTTCTATTTAAACGGAAAGAACTGTAAATGGACATGTTAATAGAATAATTTACATTACAGTATGTTTCTATTTAAACAGGTAGCTCTATACATATTGAAAATACTACCATTAATTCGACAATTCTGTCTACCTATAAAATTTTTTTGAAATTTTCCACTAAATTTTTTAACTAAAACAGAATTGTTTGAAATTTTAACATTTTTCAATCTGTCGAACCTCCAGTAAATTTTATATACTGAAGGTTGACAAATCATCTTTTTTAATAATTTTACTATTTTTTATAAATATTTTCAATGTTCAAGTTTCATTTTAGATTATTTTTTTAAAAATCCATAGCCGGTATTAGTTTTTGCTCCTACTCCTAATTCTTTTAATATATTTACATATAAATTCTTTCTATCATAATCTTTTATACCAAGTATATCATTTTTTCTTATTAAAAATCTAAATGTAATTTCAACTCCCTCTTTTATTTTAAGAATTCTTATAGGATTTACTCCTGAATATTCATTTTTATGAGGTGTTATAAAATCATCTTCAAAAATTTTTCCGCTACTGGTTATTACTGCATCAAAAAACACATCTCTTTTATTTACATTGGTATTTTTTGAAGAACCAAATAATTCATTTATTAATTCATCAATATTACCACTAAAATTTTCTAATTTGACTTCCTCTTTTAACCATTCTAATATGCTTTTTTCATATTTTTTTATTCTTGAACGAATAATTCCTTTTACTGTGGATCCCGGTATATGAGGAAGTCCTGTAACATAATCAAATGAAAATCCTGTTTTTATTTCTCCCTCATTACTTTCATCTATAAGAACGCCCATAGGTGCATTTCCCAGTCCAACTAAAAGTCCGGGGTAAGTAGTTTTTAATTTTTGTTCTTCATAATTAGGTTTCGAATTGTTATTTTTATTATAGTCCTTAAAAATTTTATTAAAATTAGTATTGTATAAAAAGCTATTTTCATTTTTTTCTAAATTATAATTTAAAATCTTTTTAACATTTTCTGTAATATTTTTTGAATCATCTTCAATATTTATATTGTAAAAAACATATCCTATATTATCACTCATTTGTTTTTTCCTCATCTAAATTTGTATTTTCTATAACAAAATAATTCATAGCAAGTTTTATTGCTGTTGCTATCTCGATTATTGTTCTTTTTAGCTTAATAATTTCTTTTTTATTTTTATCTTGTGTAATTTTTTTTACATAATAGTATAATTCAAGTTCCGAAACTTCATTTTTTATCTCTTTTTGCAAATTAGTATTTAATCTATTTGTATTTTTTAATATCTCATAAATAATCCACATTAATCGACTTCTATTAACTGAACTATCTCCACTTTTGCTGAAATAAGCAATCCCGGATAATAAACTCCCTGTTGATATTGCACTTCCAAATGTTGAAATCTGTGAAGAGTATCCTTTTTTTATTTTACCATTTTTTACTATTTCTTTTTCGTTTTCCAATATATCAATTGCACAAGTTATAAATTCGTCAATATTTCTATTACTTATCATTACTTTTACCATCCTTATTTGTTAATAGTATATTCTTCTATTTTACAGTATCCATATCCTATTGATGCTCCACCACCAAATCTTATAATATTACTTCTCAATTCCTCATCAAATTTTTTAAAACTATCATTATTATCCGGATACATTACAGCAAAATAAAAAATACTTTCATGAGGAACAATTTCTTCATACCATAAATTATTACTAAGTCCATCTTCTAATTGGTTTCTTGCAACTATTGGCAAATCAATCTCTTTAAAAATTTCAGGCTTTAAAATTACTATAGGCACTCCATTTTTAAGGTTAAATTTTTCAAATATATTTAATAATAAGTCAATAGCTTTATTAACATCTTTATTAACATCTTTATTAACATCTTCTTTACAATATTCTAAATCATATCCTTCTACTGAAATATCTTTATTTGAAATTCCATACTTATCTTTTAGGTTGTTCATTTTTTCTTTAACCTTTTTAATAGCTTTTAGCATATCACAAGGTAAATCACCATTCAAATCACTTACCATTTGTATCATTTTCTCCAACAAATCAACTGTTGTAACTAAGCAATAAGTAAAATTGCCATCAGAAACTCTCATCGGTCTAAATAGTAATTGTGCAGTGAAAAAACTATAACTTCCACTATTAGTATTTTTTGTTTCTTTTGCATCACTTCCGAAAATTTCTGTAATTTTAATATTATTATCAGAATTATTTTCAAAAAAATCTCTTAAAGAACCCTTTAATGATGAAGATGGTATAATTGGAGTTTCAAGTATAGGGTCTTTTTCAACTTGATTATCAATTATTCCATAACTATTATCTCCATTACCTACAAATAAATTTGTTATACATTTTAATCCATAAAATTTACTTTCCATTTTTTTTCTCCTCCTACATAAATGTGATTATATCCTATTTGTTTCATAGCAATATTATTTAATTTTTTCAATATTTCATCTTTATTATCTGTTATGATAATACTTCCTGAATCTATCATTCTATATAATGTTTTTGTTTTTTCTATTTGATTTTTTATTTCAGAATTGTTAATCTGTGGTCTGTTTCTTGTTGAATTAATTGAAGCAAAAAGTGATTTTTTTATAATTTTACTGTCTTCTATCCAACTTGGTGAAATAAAGTAGATTATATTATTTTTATGATTATGTTTTTCAAAAATTTTATCAACATTAATAGTCAAATTTTCTTTTAATCTTATTCTTTCCGCTTCAACTTTTTCACAAGCTACCTTAAATTTTTTATTACCTAAACCCATTCCAACTATATTATTATAATGTTTTTCCATATAATCATCGTCAAAATCAGTTTCTAAAAATACACCAAAACTTAATTCTTTATTTATCTTTGGATTAAAAATTTTGTATTCCCTTTTAAACAATGATGACATTTCATCATCTTGTTCATTATTTTTCTTTCTTTTTTCTCTTTCTTCATTACTATAAATCCTAATCCTGCTTTTAACAATTCCGGTAAATAAATCAGTTAAAATTTCTAAATCACCTGTATTTCCTTTAAGTTCATTTTTTACCGTATTATATCCATAATCTATAGAAATATATCCATCTAATATTCCTTTTTTATAATCAAAATCTTTAGGAACATATTTCTTACTGTTATCAGCTTCTATTTCTACATATTCTTCTAATATGCTGGAATATTTACTTTTATCAAATTTTGCATCTTTTGGAATAGGAACAAATATTTTACTTAAATTTTCAGAAAATTCATGAATAAATATTGAACTTATATTTTTAATTTTTCCAAAATTCTTTTGACTATTATTTTCTGTTATTGCTTTTTCTATATTGAATCCTTTACATCCAATAGCAGTTTTATTAGCTTCATATTCTTCAAAAGTATAATTATAATCAGATTTAATATGAGCTAATCCAAGATATCTTATTATGCCGAATATAGTAGTTTGAGATGGTATATCTTTAGAAACTAAATAGTATCCTTGTTTTTCATCAATTTCACTAAAAAAGGAACCTTCGTCTCCAAAAAAATATTCTTCCAATGGAGTAAATAAAATTTTATATATTGAACTCATAAGATTATTTTCCCTCCTCAGTTTTTATTTTTTTCTCTTTAACATAAAATTTCAAAATGCTGATTAAAGTATTTAATTCATCTAAAACTTGTTTTGAAATATTTTTTATTTTATTTTCTTCTTTATGTTTATAAGACTTTACTAAAAAACTTATAGCATTTTTTAAATCAATATTTGTAACACTAATGTAATTATCTTCCTTTTGATTATTCTCAACTTCTTCAAAAAGATTTTTAAATAAAATATTTAATTTTTCTTCTTTTTTTTCACTTTCCAATGCTTTTAAAAATAAAGTTTCATATATTGAAATTTTGCGTTGAATTGATCGTAATAAATCAACTTTATTTTCATTTTTGCTATTTACATCATCTAACCATTTGATAAGAAGTTTAAAAACATCAGCATCTTCAAAAGAAGTTTTCAACTGTAATGTTCCCATACTCTTAGAATGTTGTTCTAATTGAATAGTAGTTCTACATTTACCATCTTCTTTTGATTTGTTTAATAGGTTAAAAACGGATTTAAGTCCTTCACAAAGAGGATATTTATAATAGCAAATGAATATACCTGCAGAAAGTGTTACATTACTATAATCGAATATTTCATTAAATATTTTAGAAATTTCCTCAATTAGGCTAAATAAATGCTGATTACTATTATTTGAAATCAAAGGTGCTAAAAATAATATGTCATCTCCTCCGGCATAAACTACTTTTCCTCCATATTCATTTATAATTGCGGATGCTTTATCTGCATAATCAAAACAATTTTTGGAAAAATCTTTCAATTTGTTTTCATCTAATGTTCCTAAAATTTTTCCTAAACTATCTCCATCCATTTGAACTAAAGCAAAGTATCCATCCGTGTTATTTTTATTATCTCCTTTGTTGTTAATTCCTGAAATATCATCAATAGATACTATGCCATTTTCATTTTCAAAATACCAACCATCTTTAAAGTTAGTCAAATCTGAATTTTTCAAAATATCATTTGAGCCTTCTGATTTCCCTGATTCCATACTACTTCTATTTTCCAAAAATTTTAAAATGTAGTTCATTTCTTCTTTTTCAATAAAAGTATTTTCCAATTCCAATGAACTTAAATATTTACCAATCTTTAGAATAACATTATAATCATTTTCAATTTCTCCTTCGATACAAACTGTATGTGTTCGAATATATTTTTTTATATATTCTTCTACATCAGTTTTCTCTTTACTACAATTGCAATTGTCAAATGCTTTTATGATTATTTTTGCTACATCTTCTTTTGTTCTATTTATAGTTTTTTCAATAGCAGATAAATCAGTATTTTCATTAGTTCTAAAAATTATCCTGTCATGTAATAAACCAACTTGACTTTTCTTAACTTTTTTTGAAATTTCATCTGTCCATAACGGGATTATAAAGTCTTCTTTTTTTACATTTTTACTTTCAATTAAATTTTCTATCAAAGTTTTTGAAAAGTATGAAAAAATATAACTTGCTCCCCAAAGTCCAGCCGGTTTTGTTGTCAACAATAATGTTTCAACAATTGGTCCGACAGTTATACCAATATATTTATTTGACATTTTTATCCTCCTTTTCTCCTATACCATAAGGATATTCTTCTATATCTTTTATTACAGAATATTTAAAATAATCTTCATATTCATCTTTTTTACTATCAATCACACCATTTTCTTTAAAAATGTTATGTATGCTGTATTTATCTTCAGTTGGTACTTTAAAAATATATTTCTTGTTTTTATTGTTTTGATTATTTGTAAAATTAAATTCTCTGTTAGTTCTAAATTCTTCTATTTTCTTATAGTTTACTAATAATAAAACTGATTTTTCATTTGGTATTGGAATATATTGTATTGGAGATTCAAATCTTTCAATATTATCTCCAACCTCACTTTTCAAACTGAATTTTCCATTTTTTATTTTTCTAAATTCATAAAAAGGTGAAAATCCTAACATGCCTCTTACATAATAGACATTTTGGGGAAGTTTTTTTGGAAAATCTTTTTTTGGTTGTACAATTTTATTAAGTAAGACATCTATATTTATTCCTTGACTATTCAAAATTATTTTCATACCTTTCTTTTCGTTACACGAATTTTCAGGATATTTATATTGTTTTAACATAATAGATTTTTTATATACCTTATTAAAATTCATACCTGATTTTAAAATTTGATGAAAATCTTTAATAAGATTCAAATGATTAAATCCTTTATTGTTATAATTTTTCTTTTTTTCTGAAAATTCTATTTTATAAACACCTAAATAAGATTTACTTTTGTAACAATATTTGTAACTTATTTCTTCTATAATAGATTCTAAAGTTGAATATTCTAATTTATTATTTGTAAATAATTTACATTTATTGCCGTCTTTATTAGTTATTAGAATCTCTTTATTATTACATTTTTCCGGCAAAAAATAACCATAACCCTTATTTTTTCTAGTTCCAAAAGTATTGAAAAACATAAATTTTGGAAACCATTTTTTTATCTCAGTTTTTAATCTATCGTTATTTACTATAAATTCTACATAAATGTTTTTATAAAACGATAATTCATAGGCAGGTTTATCTGAATCTTTAGATGATTTGCCTAAATCTCCAAAATATGCTCCTATTATTTTCCCTTTTTTAAAATATTGTTCTGTGTTATCAGATTCTCCTTTTATTATCCTAATTTTGTAATCAAAGGCATCTGTTTGCTCATTATTATCTTTTGACTTTTTTAATAACAAGTCTTTCTTTTCTTTTTCATCAATAACCAAGTTTAAAAATTTATCAAATCTCGGTTTTAAATCTGTTCCTCTTAAAGTATCTTTCTCTCCTTTAAAATGAATAATGGGCGTTATTTGTTTTAAAGTAAATGTAATTTTATTTGACTCAAACATATTTTTTTCTTTTAAATTAGACATATTTTCTCCTTTCATTTTAAATATTCTATTTTAAATTAATAATGTTACATACTAAACAAATTATAAAATTTTTGACAGGTTCAAAACTAATAATTAAACTTATAATAGCTACAATAACCCCTATTATCGTCAAACACCTTATCTTTTTATTTAATTTAATACTATGTTCAATATTTGCAACTTCATATAAACTATTCATAATATCATCTAATTTTTCTTTTTCTTCATCAATATATAACTGTTTTTGCATTAGTCGATATATTTCATATCCCTGTTCTTGAGGAGTAACCTCAAACAACAATACTTGTGTTTTAAATTTTACATAATCTTTTTGTAAATTTTCCAATTTTTTAGAATTAAAATCAGGCGATAATTCTTTTGCTTTTAAATGAAATTCTAATAACAAATTTCTTTGTAATAACACTAAAGCCATCATTTCCATATATTCTGTCAAAAAAGGCATAATTACCGACTCGTATGATGCTCCATCAGACGCTATACATCCAAATCCATTATGTGTTACAGTATGAATTGTTCCCCAATCAATCCACCTATCATAAATAGTTTCTTGTAATAATTTCTTTCTCATAACCTTAGATTGACATGTAGCATCTCCCCCATCAATATAGGCTAATGCATAAAGTTGATCTGACAAACTATCATCATATAGATATGCATATTCTTCTTTTTCAGTTGAATATTCTTGTTTTTCGGTTGAATATTTTTTTATTCTTTCAATTAAAGAATTATTTTTTAAATAAAATCCTACATACATTCTATCAGGATTTATTAATTCTATTTTTATTTTTTCATCTTTTGACTCTTTTTCATAATTTAATATATTCTGTATTAGATTAGATTTATGTGGATTTTTTATAATGCTTTTATCATTTTTATCATTAACTTCTTTTTGTCTTATAGAATTTAATCTTTCACTATATGATTTGTATTTGTTTTTATCATCAAAATTATATTTAAAAATTTCTTCATTTTTATAATTTAAATCAGCTTTACCATCATTTTTATCATTAGAATAAATAAATTTATCTCCGATATGAATTTTTAAATCATCCGGACATTCTGTATTTATTCCATTACCTATATCTAATGAAATCCAAGGAGAATAAAGACGTCTTCCATATTGATTTATATTTTTTATATCTGATAAGCTGTCATAGTCATTATTTGTAACATATATCATCATTAGATAAATTTTTTTATTTGCGATTTCATACTCTTTAAGTATTATTTTATCTAAATTTAATTTATATGTTTTTTCTTCATTAACATTAATTATATACTTAGAGTTCTCACTCGAATTTATAGATGAAAATTTGTAATTTACTACTTTTGAATCTCCTTTATCTGTGTTATTTTTTTCATAATTAAATATTAAATTCTGAGCCTGCTTATTAAAATAATTATAATTAGCATAATTATCTACAAGTTCCCCAACAGTATTAACATCATCAATAAAATCTTCTTTCCATACATTATCAGAAATTATATCTCTAGAATTATTTTCTAATTTAAAGCTTGCAATAAAAATATGTTTGCTATAAAAATCGTCCATAACTACCTCCATTATTAAATTATAAAAATATTATCCATTAAAATTACCTTTATCTTCTATCATTAAATCATCTCCCAAGAATCTATAAGCTGTAATAGTCCGAAACCTGATGCATTTTTACTTCCGACAGACGAAATCAGCATTTCGTTTAATAAGCTATTATCGGCATTAATTATAATTATTCCTAAACTAACATCAATATACAATCCATAAAAAAGTACAACAGCTTTTTTCATTTCAGAAATATCCATCTTCATATCATCAATAGCGTTGGAATAATTTGGAAAATGAATTTTTAAATTTTCTTTAAATTTATTAAAGAAATCCTCATCTTCAACAGTTATATGTCTGTCTGTATTATCTTCTCTATTATGTTCACGAATGACAAGAGGAGAACAAAATTTAAATCTTGCACAATTTCCAACAATCTTTTTTTCATTTACAATTTTAGCATCTGTTAAAACTATAAAATTATTTTCAGAAATTTTAAATTCCTTGTCTTTATATTCTAAAAACGAATTGAAAAAGATAGTTCCAACATCAGTTTTTGGAGCTTTAAAAGTAATCTCAAAATTATTTTCTCCAACTTCAATTCTGTTGGGAAAAAATTTGGGTTTAAAAAATTTAACTGCCCATGAATATTTTTTTTCATCACTTTTGATATAATCATCTCCAAAAAATTTTTCAAAAAATTCACCATTAGAATAATTTGATACTGCTGTTTTAAAAAATTTAATACAGAAACGATGATAATCTTTAGGGATGAAATTATTATCTGTTTTAAATTTTAAAACGATTTTCATAACAAACACCTCTCTTTATATTAATTTATTATTTATTATCTTATTTTAATTTCAAATTTTAATTTCAAATTTTAATACTTTAATCAAATTTCTTAGGTTCATAAATTTTATAATATTTTCCTTTGTACTTTATTATATTTTTCTGCTTTTCATATTCATTTGTGGCTGAATTTTTGACCTCTGCTTCGTATAAGTCGGATTTTATTAATAGCTTTCCTTTTTGGTCATATAATTCAATTTTTTTGTCTCTCATTTTAGAGATATTTTTTATTTCACTCTTTAATATTTCTTCGAGATGAGATTTTTCTTTTAGTTCTTTAAAATCACTTACTCCGTTTTCAATCACGATTGTATATGAAATGTTATAAATATTTTTTGTAGTTTCATAATAATCAAGACTTTTTATTTCAAAAAGTAATATTATTACTATAGAAACAAAACTTATTATATGTTTTATTTTTTCAGATTTCTTTGATATTATGATGAAAAAAATGTCTTCTAACAAAGCCAAAACCCAAACAAATAATGCTATAACTACTAAATCTATAACAAAAAAGAGTATAATTCCTAAAGTAGCAATAATAAAATGAAATAATCCATAAAATTTTAAAATCTTTTCAGGATTTTTCATTTTAGGATTTCTCATTAAAATATTATATGCTTCAGAAACATACTCCTTATTTCTAATCTTATAGAACATAATTCCTATATATACATATCTTGTCAAAATTAAAACCATTAAACCATAAAAAAACAAGTATCTCATTGTTATCCTCCTAGTAATCTTATTAATTTATAACTTAAGATGATTATAACAAATTATACCAATATATTCAATATTTTAATGAAAATATTTTCATAAAAAAATAGCGAAGTTTTTCTTCGCTATTCTTTATAATTTTTTATTAATTAAAATAATTCTTTTTTTATTTTGTCATAAACTGCATCAACTGTAAATCCAAATTTTTCAAATAATAGATTTGCAGGTGCTGATGCTCCAAATGTATCAAGACCTATTGAAATTCCATCTAATCCAACATATTTACCCCAACCAAATGTTGATAAGGCTTCAATGCTGACTCTCTTTCTGATGTTATTAGGTAATACACTTTCTTTATATTCTTTACTTTGCTTTTCAAATTCTTCCATACATGGCATTGATACAAGTCTTGTGCAAATATTTTCTTCTAAAAGTTTTTCACAAACTTTGTAAGCTAAGCTAACTTCTGAACCTGATGCAATTATAATCATTTCAAAATCTTTTCCAAAGTCTTTTAGGACATATCCACCTTTTAGAGCTTCTGATGAAGTTTCTTCTAAATTAGTCAATTTTTGTCTTGTAAGTGCTAAACAGCTTGGAGTTTTTCTATTCTTTAATGCAGATATCCAAGCATAAGCAGTTTCTTTTGCATCACAAGGTCTATACATAGAAACATTTGGTGTAGATCTAAACATTGCCAAATGTTCAATTGGTTCATGTGTAGGTCCGTCTTCTCCAACTCCAATACTATCATGAGTTAAAACATAAATAACACCTTGATTCATAAGTGCAGAAAGTCTTACAGCAGGTTTTAAATAGTCACTGAAAACAAAGAATGTTGCACAATATGGTAAAAGTCCTCCATGTAATGAAATCCCATTACAGATTGCAGCCATTGCATGTTCTCTTACTCCAAAGTGAATGTTTTTTCCAGTTCTATTTTCAGGTGAATAGTAGTCAAATTCTTTCATTGTTGATTTGTTTGATGGTCCTAAATCTGCTGATCCTCCAAAAAGATTTGGTAATAATTTAGAAAATCTATTAAGCACAATTCCGCTTGATTCTCTTGAAGCCATATCTTTATCAAATTCAGTAATTGATGAATCATTTAAGATTTCTTCATCAATTTCTTCTTTCATAAATTTTCTGAATAAATCATACTTTTCAGGATATTTAACTTTATATTCTCCAAGTAGTTTTTCCCAATCATCAACAAAAGTATTCTTTTTTTCAACTACTTCTTTCATATATTTTTTAACTTCTTCAGGAACGTAAAAACTTTCTTCATATTCCCAACCAATATTTTTCTTAAATGTTGGAATATTATCTTCTCCCAATGGTTCTCCATGTGCTGAAGCACTTCCCTGTTTAGTTGAGCCGTATCCGATTTTTGTCTTTATTTCTATTAATGAAGGTTTATCAGTTAATTTTGCTCTTTCTATTGCTTCTTTAATTTCATTGATATTATTACCATCTGCAACAAAATAAGTATCCCAACCTAGAGCTTCATATCTAGCTCTTACATTTTCGCCAAAAGCAGTTGAAGTATCTCCTTCAATCGTTATATTATTGCTATCGTATAAAACTATAAGTTTTCCTAATTTTAATGTACCTGCAAGTGAAGATGCTTCATTGCTGATACCTTCCATAAGACAGCCGTCTCCAACGATTGAATAAGTATAGTGATCTACTATTTTACAATCGTCAGTATTGAAAATTGAAGCTAAATGACTTTCAGCTAATGCCATACCAACAGCCATTGAAACACCTTGTCCAAGTGGTCCTGTTGTTGCATCTATTCCAGCAGTATGACCATATTCAGGATGTCCCGGAGTCAAGCTGTCAATTTGTCTAAAATTCTTTATATCTTCAATACTAACACCATAATCAAATAAATGAAGTAATGAATATAAAAGCATAGAACCATGTCCTGCTGATAAAATAAATCTATCTCTGTCAAAGCAATTTGGATTTTTAGGAGAAATCTTCATACAATCATTAAATAAAGTAAATGCCATTGGTGATGCTCCAAGCGGAAGTCCGGGATGCCCTGACTTTGCCTTTTGAATAGCATCAGCACTTAATGTTCTCATAGTATTAATACATAAATTTTTAATTTCCATATCATTCCCTCACTTAAATATATTATTTTTTAATAAACTTAACGAGTTAATTATATCAATAAATACAATTTTTTTCAATAACATAACTATTGATTCAGCAACTAAGACTCTAGAGTTGTCAAACATATGTGACAAATCTAGATTTAATATACAACCAAACAATTTATTGTTATGATTCAATTCATAAAAATTAGCGTTTTATGATTCTGGATATCACATCAATTGACAAACAAATTAAAATAATATATAATCATTGTATAAAATTATAGAAATGATTACTAGAGGAAATTAATAATGTTTTACTTCTTAGTGTTTATGGGAATTATCAGTTTAATAAAAAGATATTTAATTATAAAAAAAATAATTAAAGTAAAAGAAATTCCTTATTATAATGAAAATCAAATTTCTGAAAAAACAAAATATGATATAATAGAAAAATATGGAAATTTTTACTTAATTATTTCAATAATATATTTTTTTATAGCATTATTGTTCAGAAATTCAAGATATATTTATATTATTACATCTCTCTCAATAATTCCTATTTTATACTACAAATGGTGGTTACTAAAATTTGTACGATACAAGACAAATGATAGATTTAACAATTAAAAAAGTTGGAGAAAACTCCAACTTTTTTAATTCTATAAATTACTTTGTTCCGAACAATCTATCTCCTGCATCTCCAAGTCCAGGAATAATATAACTATGTTCATTTAATTTTTCATCTAATGCAGCTACAAAAATATCTACATCAGGATGATTTTTTTGAACAGCCTTAACCCCTTCAGGAGCCGCAATTATACAAACCAATTTAATATTTTTACAACCCTTTTGTTTTAAAAGTTTAATTGCATCAGATGCTGAACCACCAGTAGCAAGCATTGGGTCAAGAACTAAAAAGTCTCTTTCTTCTGCATCTACAGGTAGTTTACAATAATATTCAACAGGTTGTAAAGTTTCCGGATCACGATATAATCCAATATGTCCAACTTTTGCAGCAGGAAGAATATTTAACATTCCTTCAACCATTCCAAGTCCCGCTCTTAGGATAGGAACTACTCCCAACTTTTTACCTGATAATCTCTTAACCTTTGTCTTTTGTAAAGGTGTTTCAATTTCTACTTCATCAGTTTTTAAATCTCTTGTAACTTCATAAGCCATAAGCATTGAAATTTCATTTACTAAGGCTCTAAAATCTTTTCCACCGGTTTTTTTATCCCTTAAATATCCCAACTTATGTGAAATAACCGGGTGATCGAATACTGTTAATTTTGACATGCAATTACCTCCTATAATTATGCAAAAATTTTTCATTTTATTAAATTAATTTTTACTATTATACAAAAATTTTTTTAATTAGTAAAGTCTATTTGTTATATTGATAAAATATTTTTAATATTTTTACACAAAAATTTTTATTAAAAATATTGAAATGTTTTTATTTTTATGTTATACTATTTTAGTAATTAAATTTGCCGGCGTGTCGGAACTGGCAGACGAGACAGACTCAAAATCTGTTATCCGCAAGGGTGTGTGGGTTCGAGTCCCACTGCCGGCACCATTTTGAAACTAACTTTTGTTAGTTTTTTTTATTGTGAAACAACAAGGTTCCCGGGAACTCACCCGATGCGAAGCATCGTGGAAGGGTGGGGTTCTTATTGCAAAAAAAGGTATGAATTAACATACCTTTTTCTTTATTTTACATTATTCATTTTTTCTCTACATACTTTTTCAATTAAATCTAATTTATCAACACTCTCTTGTTCAGTTTTTCCTATTGTATAAATATATAATTTAATCTTAGGTTCTGTTCCTGACGGTCTTAAAGCATACCAAGAGCCATCATTCAAGTAATATTTTAGACAATTTTGTTTTGGAAAATCCAAATATCCATCTTTAAAATCAATGATTTCTTTTAAAGAAATATCTCCCATTTCTTCAATAGGATTTTCTCTAAAGTCTTCCATCATTCTTCCAATTCTTTGTTGTCCTTCAATTCCTTCAAGTTCAAGAGAAATTTGTCTTTCATTATAATATCCAAATTCTTCATAGATATCATTTAAAACTTCTAATAGGCTCTTTCCTTGTTTTTTATAGTATGCAGCCATTTCTACAACCATCATTGAAGCTCCGACAGCATCTTTATCTCTTATAAATGTACCATAGCAAAAACCAATACTTTCTTCATATCCGAAAACATAATTTTTTTCTTTAGTTACATCATATTCATTTGTCTTACCACAAATATTTTTAAAACCTGTTAATGTTTCAACTGTTTCTATTCCATATTTTTTAGCTATTGCTCTGGATAAATCTCCTGTTACAATAGATTTTACTAAAACAGGATTTTCAGGTAAATTATTAAGTGCATGTCTTTGTGAGAAAATGTAATATGACAATAGGGCACCTATTCTGTTACCATTTAAAAATACATATTCTCCATTTTTATCTTTTACTTCAAGAGCAACTCTATCACAATCAGGATCTGTTGCAATTAAAATATCAGCTCCAACTTCTTTACCTAATTTTTCAGAATAAAGAAAGGCTTTAGGAACTTCAGGATTAGGATATCCAACAGTAGTAAATTCAGGATCAGGCAATTCTTGTTCTTTTACAACAAAAATATTTTCAAATCCTCTTCTTTTTAAAACTTCTCTAACAGGTAAATTTCCAACACCATTCAGAGGCGTATAAACCACCTTAATATCTTTATCTATATTTTCATCATTTATAGTTAAATTTAAAACTTCTTTTTTGTAATCTTCATCTACTGAATCATCAATATATTTAGCAATTCCACTCTTTATAGCATCTTCAAAAGGAATTAATTTAACATCTTCAAACTTTTCAATTTTATCCATATGAGCTGAAATTTGATTTGCTATATCATCAAGAATTTGTGATCCCTCTTTCCAATACGCTTTATATCCATTATATGCTTGTGGATTATGACTAGCAGTAACCATTACTCCCGCTATACAATTTAATTTTCTAATCGCATAAGAACACATTGGAGTAGGTCTAATTCCCTTATATATATATGATTTAATTCCATTTCCAGCCATTATTGAACAAGTAAGTTCTGCAAATTCTTTTGACCCATATCTGACATCATAACTTAAAGCAACGCCTCTTTCAACAGCTTCTTGACCATAATCAATAATAGTATTTGCAAGAGCCTGAGCAGCCTTTGAAACCATATATTTATTCATTCTATTTGTTCCTGCACCAAGTTTTCCACGAAGACCGGCAGTACCGAATTCTAAAACTTTATAAAATCTATCTTTAATTTCTTCTTCATTATCTTTTATTGAAAGTAAATCTTTTCTTGTATTTTCATCAAAAAACTCATTATTTAACCATTCTTCATAAACTTTTTTATAATCTATCATAAAGTCCCCCTAAATATATATTCTACTATATTTTACATCAAAAGGTATTTTATTTCAACAGTTTCAAACTAAAGCAAAATTTAAAATAGATGTTTGTAACTTAAAAATTATGGTATAATTAATTAGTATGATTAAAAAATAATATGAGGTGATTAAATGAGATTTATTTCTTGGAATGTAAACGGACTTAGAGCTTGTATCAAAAAAGGATTTTTAGATTATTTTAATGAAATTAATGCAGATTTTTTCTGTTTACAAGAAATTAAGATGAGTGAAGGTCAACTTGATTTAGAACTTGAAGGCTATGAAACTTTTTATAATTATGCACAAAGAAAGGGATATAGCGGAACTGCTATTTTTACAAAATTTAAACCTTTGAGTGTAAAATATGGAATGGGAATGGAAGAACATGACAACGAAGGAAGACTTATAACTTTAGAATATGACGATTTCTTCTTAGTAACTTGTTATACACCAAACTCAAAACAAGAACTTTTAAGACTTGACTATAGAATGGTTTGGGAAGATGCTTTTAGAAATTACTTACTTGATTTAAATAAAACAAAATCAGTAATAGTTTGTGGCGACTTAAATGTTGCTCATAAAGAAATTGACTTAAAAAATCCGAAGACAAATAGAAAAAATGCAGGATTTACGGATGAAGAAAGAGAAAAGATGTCCATTCTTTTAGATAGCGGTTTTACAGACACTTTTAGATATTTCTACCCTGATAAAGAAAATGAATATAGTTGGTGGAGTTATTTTGGAAAATCAAGAGAAAGAAATACAGGTTGGAGAATTGACTATTTCTTAACTTCAAAAGATATGGACGATAGACTTGTTGATGCACAAATTCATCAAAGTATTTTAGGAAGCGACCACTGCCCTGTTTATTTGGAAATAAAATAGCTTACTTTTAAAAGATATATTTTTATTTAAATGTATCTTTTTTTATGCCTATTTTTAACATAAAAAGACTATCACATCACTGCGATAGTCTTTAATTCTAATCAACGATTTTTAATTTTATATTATTCTTATCTTCAATTTCAACATAATTATTTTCTTTTACATAATCAATCAAAACTTCTGCGATATCCCTTGTATCTTCTTTAAGCGTTTTAAGTTCCGGGAAAAATGAAAAATTTCCTCCTCCTGTCGCTCTATAATTATTTAATACAAGTTTATATTTTTTATCTAAAATCAGCTCGTCTCCATCAACTTTTACGTCTGTTATGAAATTTTTTCCATTTTTTGAAATGTTCATTGTATATTCTATTCCATCAAGCATATCATAATTATACATCTCTCTTTTTGGATATAAAAACTTTGGATTAATATCAATTCTATTGTCTTTCACTATCCAGTAAGTTGAAAGCTGCGTTAAATAATCTAAAATATTTTGCCCGCTCATTTCTTTTAAAACTAATGTATTTGGGAATGGATAATTTAAAATTATATCTCTATATCTTAAATTTTTACCAAAACCAGGCATAACTTCAAAAAGACAACAAGAAGAAATATCCGCTCCCATAGTTTCCTTTTGAATTTTGTTTATAAAACTTGTAATTGAATGTTTTTCCAATTGAGCAGACTTTGTATCAGAAATATACATTTCTTTATTACAACTACCAATTTCAATATCCAACCATTTTTCAGTTTCATTTAAAATTTCTTTAAATTTTTCTTCCATTTCAGCATCAATTTCATATTCTGAAATATCTTTAAGATTAACTGAAATATTTTCATCAAATAAAATTTCCATACAAGTTGCACATCCATCTGCACATTGTATTACAAAAGTATCTTTTATCTTTCCTGTTAAAGTCCTATGTTGATGTCCTGTAACTAAAACATCTATTCCGGAAATTTTATCACAAATCTCATAACCGACATTTTCTCCTGTCAAGTTTTCGGTAGGTTTCCCACTTTCTAAGTCTCTTTCAAAACCGCCATGATAAAAAACTACAACATAATCAACCTTATCTCTAACAACCTCAACTGAGTTTTTAACAGTTTCAAAAACATTTAAAATTTCCAAATTTTCTAAATTTTTAGGATTTTCCCAATGGTCAATATAGTCAGTTACAACTCCGATTAGTGCAACTTTTTTATTATCTATATCAATAATATCTGTACTTCCAAGTTTTTTATTTTTATACTTTACATTACCGGTAATACATTTTGCATTGGTTTCTTTAACATAATTATATAAAAACTCACTACCATAGTTAAAATCATGATTTCCTATATTTATATAATCACAATGTAAATGATTAAGAGCCTTAGCAACTATATTTTCTTTTAAATTCGCATTTGCATAGGTTACCAAAGGAGTGCCTTGATTTATATCTCCATTATCAACATAAATTACTTTCCCCTTTTTTCTTTCCTCTTCTAAAAAAGTGGAAAACCTTGAAAGTCCTTTATTTGCTATAGCAGAGTTTACAAAATTATATGCCAGTAAATTACCATGAACATCAGTGGTAGATAAAATTTTAAAAGCCATTAATATCCCCTCGCTAATTTTCTTCTTACATTATTTGAAAAAACTTCTATAATTAAAACTAAAATAATTATTCCAACTAAAATTGACCCAACTTCATTCCAACGATAATTATTCATCGCAAAAATAAGTGGTGCCCCGATTCCACCTGCTCCAACAAGTCCAAGAACAGATGCATCTCTTAAATTCATATCAAATCTATAAATAACGATAGAAATTAACTTTGAATAAATTTGTGGTAAAATTCCATATCTTATTTGTTCAATTTTAGTACAACCAATCGCTGAAAGTGATTCAATTATTCCAAAATCTAAATCTTCTATAACATCTATATATAATTTAGTAACCATTCCTATTGAAACAACTGACATTGTAAATACCCCAGCCAGCGCTCCAGGTCCTGTAACACCTATAAACATAAGTCCATAAATAAAAGCTGGAACAGTTCTAACACACATCGTGAAAAATCTTCCGATTACAGCTACATATTTTGAGACAATTTTCTTAGCAGAAATAAATGCAAAAGGAATAGAAATAATTGCTCCAATTATGGTTCCTAAAAACGCAATACACATTGTTTCAATAAGTAAATAAATTACACCTTTATTATCAAGTCTAAAAAGAAATTCTAAATCGGGATGTAATATTCCACTTATAATATTTTTAGCAATTGTCATCGAGTCTTTAACATCATCACCTTTTTTAATTGACATTGCTGACCAAACTAAAAGTCCTAAAACTATTACAATAACTGCAATGATATAAGTATAAGATTTTGGCTCTTTTTTTAATTTTTCTTCTACTTTTGAATTCATCATTTCCATTACTCCAACCTTCCTCTAAAATGTTCACTTATAATTTCTATTACAAAAACAGTTAAAAGTAATAAAAATACTATGGTACCAACTTTTGAATATTCTCTCCAACCGAGTTTTTCATTCAAAATCATACCAATACCACCTGCACCAACATAACCTAAAATTGCAGCATATCTCACATTACCTTCAAAGTTGAATAGTGCTGTTGAAATATATGAAGGTAAAACAACTGGTAATATAGCATATCTAAAAGCATAGAATTTAGTAAATCCCATAGATTCCATACATTCAAAAGCTCCCATATCAACAGTTTCAATTGATTCATACAATAATTTTCCAACATAAGATAATGAAAAAATAAAGATTGCAACAGTTCCTGCAAAAGTACCAAGACCCCATATATAAGTTGCTATTAAAGCACAAACAAGAGAAGGTAGAGTTCTTAAAATACTTAAAAATAATTTAAAAAATCCATTTACAAATTTATTTTTAGTTATATTGCTGGAAGCTAAAATTGCAATAGGTAATGAAACTAATGCCCCTAAAAACGACCCCATCAAAGACATTTTTATAGTGTCAAAAAGTGGAGTTATAACCTCTTTACTATAACTAAAATCAGGTGGAATCATTCCTTTTAAAATATTAAAAAAGTTTCCAAAATTTTTAAATACTTCAAAATTAAATCCGGTAACCTTTACTGAAATATACATTAAAAAAATTACAATAATTGTGATTAAAGGAGTTTTTGAACGTGGTCTAAAAACTACTTTTCCATTATCTAAAGTTATCTTTTCCTTAGGAAATATAGTATCAAATATATTTTTCATATTATTCTCCAGTTTCAAATAAATCTTTTTTGTAAATTTTATCTAAAATTTCCTTTGTAATATCACTTGATTTCCCGTCATAAACAATTCTACCTTTATTTATTCCAATAACTCTATCACAATATTTTAAAGCTAAATCAACATCATGAATATTTAGTAAAATAGTAATCTTATTTTCTTTATTAATTTTTCTAAAATCTTCCATAACTTGATTTGAAGTTACAGGATCAAGAGCAGCAACAGGTTCATCGGCTAAAATAATTTGTGGGTTCTGACCCAAAGCTCTTGCTAAAGCTACTCTTTGTTGTTGACCCCCTGAAAGTTGATCAACCCTTACATAAGCCTTTTCCAACATATCTACTTTATCAAGGGCTTCTAAAGATTTAATCTTACATTCCTTTGGAAATATACCAAAAAATTTTCTAAAACCGGTTAAATCCGGAACAAATGCAGTTAAAACATTTTTTATAACAGTAGTTCTTGTAACCAAATTGAAAGATTGAAAAATCATCCCAATTTTCCGTCTAAACTTTCTAATATCAGATCCACTTAATTTTTTTACATCAACATCATTCACAATCAATTCTCCCGAAGTAATCTCATGCATTTTATTGACACATCTTATCAGTGTTGATTTTCCGGAACCTGAAAGCCCTATAATAGCCACAAACTCTCCTTGTTCAATTTTTAAATCTACATCAATTAATCCCTTTGTTCCGTTAGGATAAACTTTGCTAACTTTTTTAAATTCTATCATTTTTTTCTCCACACAATTTGTTAAAAAAGGAGAGATTTCTCTCTCCCTAATTCTCACACAATTTAATTAATTCAATATTATTTTAATTTTTTTACAATTTCTTGAGCTTTTGCTTCATTATCATAATCAGCGTCTTTTGCCGGTTGATAACCTTCATGACTATAAACAGCTATAACTTTCTTGCCTTCTTCAGTTTTAGCGATTTCAATCAATGCTTTTTCTAAAGCTTTTTTGAATTCAGGTGTTATATTTTTAGACTTTTTAGAAACACTTACAGTATCATTATATATAGGAGCTGTTACCCCAATAAGATTTGTTTCTTCCCAAATTGATGCTTTTCTACCATAATTTTCAGTCCACTTCTTCTCTTGATCAAGTCTGGCATCTGCATATGTACAAAGCACATCAACTTGTCCTGAAGCAAGTCTTGCAAATGCAGAACCGTAAGAATCACTCAAAATTGCATTATTTCCTAAATCTTTAATAGTTTTTCCAAAAGTTTCATTTAGCCAAAGAGTTGGATAAATATATCCTGCTGGTGAAGTTGGATTCATAACACTCCATTTTAAGTCTTTAACATCATCCCATGTTAATTTTTCTCCGGCATTTACTTTTTTAGCGATAGCTTTCCCTTTTTCAGACGGTCCGGCAATCATCAATGCTCTATAAGAAGTAGCTTGGTCATTAGTTTTCTTTGTAGGTTTTTGTTCATTCCAAACCTTAGCAGAATCATCATTTATAGAAAGACCTTTTCTGGTAGCAGTCAAAAGAACTTCTGCTCCGTCTCTATATAGAACATAAGTTCCTGCAGGAATAAATCCGATATCTAAAGTTCCTGCATTAAGTCCTTCACCTACTGCTTCAAAACTCGTTCCAACTGTTATATCAACATTTTTAACATCATAGCCTTCTTTTGCTAATTGTTCCTTTAGTAAATTTTTCAAAGGTTCTGTTGCGGTAACTATTTCTGACGGTTCTCTTGAAGGCACAAAACCGATTGAAAGTTTTTCAATAGTAATTTTCCCATCAGCAGATTTTTTAGCTTCTTTCTTAGATCCACAACCCACAAGAAGTCCTGCACTTAAAACAAGTGCCAAAGATGAGATTAAAATTCTTTTAAATATTTTCATAATTCCCCCTGTATATTAGTTAAAAATAAATTGTATGATTTACTCTTATATTATATCATTTTAAATAAGCGTTTACAATTAAAATTATGACTTTTTTTCAACTTTTTTAATAATAAAAATTTAAAAATTTTCAATCTAAAAATCGTAGTATTACCTTTACTAAAATTTATAATCAAAAAGCGAGTAATTTCAACTCGCTTAAATTACAATATTAAAAAACTCCACATAAGCACACAGCCCAAACAAAGTTACAATTTGCCTTTTTAAGTTCTTTATAACATTCATCAATGGTAGCTCCACTTGTGTGTATATCATCTAATAGTAAAATATTCTTTCCACTTAAATCACAATCAACTAAAAAGGAATTTTGTAAATTTACACTTCTTTCTTCAAGGGATAAAAAATGTTGTGATTTTGTATTTTTTATCTTACGAAGATTATCAAATAATGGTATATTAGAATACTTTGAAATTTCCTCTGCAAGAAGTTTTGAATGATTATATCCTCTAAGTTTCATCTTCTTTTTACTTGAAGGAACATAAGCTATGTAATCCATCTTTTCAATCAAAGATTTATCCAAATTTTCATATATCAACTTTCCAAAAGGTTTTTTCAAATATACTCCATTTTCAAACTTAAATTCCTTTATTTTTGTCTTTAACATTCCGGAATAATAAAACAAAATATCTTTTTTAAAATATTTTTCTCCATAATCATTAAAAATTTCCTTATCATATTTTCTGATTTTAGATAAACAATCCTCACACAAATATGAATTTTTTATAATATTTTCTTTACAGAAAAAACAGTAATCTTCATTAAAAAAGAAACTTTTTAAAAATTCTTTAATCATTACAATAAATCCTCTACAAGTCCATAAAAATGTTTTATCCTATTTTCCAAATTAGAATATCTGCTATTTATTGTATTATTTCTAATCATATTATTCATAACATTCTTATCTCCAACTAGTACAATATTTTCCTTAGCTCTTGTAATAGCAGTATATAATAAATTTCTGGTTTGAAGTAGTCTATATCCATCAAACATAGGAATAATTACAGATTTAAATTCAGAACCTTGAGACTTATGTATAGTTATTGCATAAGCTAATTCTAAATTATCTAAATCTTCTAAGGTATAATCTATAACCCTATTATCATCCATTTCAACTGTCAACTTCTTACTTGATTTATCAATGAAAATAATATGTCCCATATCTCCATTATATACTCCAAAATTTTCTTCTCCATCAGAATCAAAAAAAGAAAGATTATAATTATTTTTAGTTTGCATAACTTTATCATTTACACGAAAAAGTTTATTACCAACTAAAATCTCATCAGTTGTTTCAGTTTTCGGATTTAAAATATCCTGTAACAATCTATTTAATTCAAAAACTCCACAGATTCCTTTTCTACTTTGAGTAAGAATTTGAATATCTTTAGAAAAATCATAGCCATAAGCATTCGGAAGCCTTTTACTAATCAAATCAACTACAACATTTCTAGTAATTGCTGGTGTTTCAGTTTTTAAAAAGAAAAAATCACTATTTTTTTCATTTAAAATTGGCTCTTGTCCATTATTTATTTTGTGAGCATTAACAATTATATTACTACTTTCAGATTGTCTAAAAATATCAACAAGTTTTGTATATTTTATCTTTTTAGAATTAATTAGATCCCTCAAGACATTTCCTGCACCGACACTTGGAAGCTGATCAACATCGCCTACAATTACTAATCTTGTATTATCTTTCATTCCTCTTAAAAGTTTTTCAAAAAGAACTACATCAACCATACTCATCTCATCAATAATAATAACATCAGTATCTAAAGGATTATCTTCATTATACTCAAAATGTCCAATATCATCATAACTGCTTGGAATATAACCTAACATTCTATGAATGGTCTTAGCTTCTATTCCGGTAGTTTCTTCAATTCTTTTTGCAGCTCGACCGGTTGGAGCACAAAGAGAAATATTATAACCATTGTCTAAATATATCTTAGATATTGTATTTATTATTGTGGTTTTTCCGGTGCCCGGACCACCAGTTATAATAGAAATATTTTCTTCAAAACAAGATTTAATTGCATCTATTTGAATTTTTGATAATTTTATAGATAAACTTTTAATCGCTTCATTTATTTCCTTTTCAATATCAAATAAAATTTTGAAATCATCATTTAATGCCATTTTTGCAAGTTTACTTGCAATATAACTTTCAGAAACATATAAATAATCTAAATAAATATTTGATTCCTCAAATGAATTATCTATAACTACTTCAGAAGATAAAAGTAAATTCATATATACAGGTTCTATAAGTTCTGTTTCAACTCCTATCAGTTTAGAAACTTCATTAGTAAGTTTTTCTTTTGGATAGTAAACATGTCCAAAATTTATAGCTTTTTGAGTTAATACATAAAGAATGGCTGATTCTATTCTATAGGGACTATTTTTATCTAAATTATTCTTCAAAGCTATTTCGTCTGCCTTCAAAAAGCCAATTCCTTTTACATTTTTAATCAACTTATACGGATTTTCATTGATGACTTCCAAAGTATTTTCTCTAAAGATATTGTAAATTTTTTTAGATAAACTTAAACTTATACCAAGACCAGTAAGATGAAATAAAATGTTTTTACTGAACTTTAATTCTTCAACAGATTTTTTTATTTTTTCTATACTTTTCTTTCCAATTCCTCTGACTTCTAACAATTTATCAGTTTCATCGAAAACTATGTCTAAACTTTTTTTACCAAATTGTTTAACTATATAACTTGCATTTTTAGGACCTATTGTAGAAATAATTCCACTTGCCAAATATTTTTCAATTTCAACAGTAGAACTAGGTAACTTTTTTTGATAGGAAGATACATTCAGCTGTTCGCCATACTTGTTATCGTATGTAAATTCCCCTTCAACTTCTAAACTTTCTCCTATATTAACAGAATCAAAAATTCCTACAATTTTTATTTCTCCATCACTTGTATTTAAATCAAAAACCGAATATCCGTTCTCTTCATTTACATATCTGACCTTTATAACTTCTCCTGTTAATTTCATAACTTCTCCTGCATATAAATTTAGGAAACTAAAACTAGTTTCCTAAAAAGTTAATCTTCTATTCTTTCAATATTTGCTCCTAATGACTTCATTTTACCTACAAAGTCATTATATCCTCTATCTATATGATAAATATTTCCAATTGTCGTTGTACCTTCCGCAACAAGACCTGCCAAAACAAGAGCAGCTCCCGCTCTTAAATCCGTTGCATTAACTTCTGCTCCGGAAAGTTTTCTTACCCCTGCAATTCTAGCTTCTTTACCACTTGTTGCAATAATAGCTCCCATTTTGTTAAGCTCTTTCACATGCATAAATCTATTTTCAAAAACAGTTTCAGTAACTTTTGCTTGATCTTCACATACACATAAATAAGCCATAAATTGTGCTTGAACATCTGTTGGAAAACCCGGATAAGGTAAAGTTTTAATATCTGTTCCCTTAATCTTATCGCTTCCTTTTACAAAAATTGAATCCTCATCTTCATTTACAACAACATAAGCACCTGTTTCTTTCAATTTTGCAATAACAGGTTTGATATGGTTTGAAATACAATTTTGAACTACAACCTTTCCTCCGGTAATTGCAGCAGCTATCATAAATGTAGCGGCTTCTATTCTATCAGGAATAATAGTATGAACTGTACCCCCTAATTTTTCTACTCCTATAATTCTTATAGTGGAAGTTCCCGCTCCTGAAATTTTTGCTCCCATTTTATTCAAAAAATTTCCTAAATCTACAATTTCCGGTTCCATTGCAGCATTTTCAATTATAGTTTCTCCTCTTGCTAAAGTTGCAGCCATCATTATATTTTGTGTTGCTCCTACTGATGGAAAATCTAAATAAATTGTATCTCCATAAAGTTTTTCACATCTCGCTGAAACTTTATCCGGTTCTTCTTCAATTAATGCACCTAAAATTTTAAATCCTTTTAAATGTAAATCAATAGGACGAGAGCCTATTGCACAACCACCCGGCAAAAATGCATCCGCTCTACCAAATCTTGCAAGCAACGGACCCATAACTAAAAATGACGCTCTCATCTTTTCCATTAAACTTCTATCAGTTACAAAAGAATTTATATTACTGGAATCAATAGAGACTCTATTTTCAGATAAAAATTCAACTTTGGCACCCAAACTCTCTAAAACTTTTAAAATTATTTTTACATCCACTAAATTAGGAACGTCTTCTAAAACTATCGGTTCAGTTCCCAAAAGCGAAGCAGCTATAATAGGAAGTGCTGCATTCTTTGCTCCATCTATTTTTACAGTGCCTTCTAAAGGGGCACTTTTTCTTACTAATATCTTAGGCAAACAAATCCCTCCAAAATATTTTTTTATTGTGAAATAACAAGATTCCAATATACCTATCCGATGTGAAACATCATGGAAAGGTGGAGTCCTCATCTATTTAAAACTACTTTATTTCAGTCATTAAAATAAATTTATGATAATAAAAATAGATTCTGTCTTGTCATAAATTATAAATCTGCTTTTATTATACCACATTTATACTATATTTTTAAACTATTTACTATTTTTCTTAGATTTATATCTCAATTGTGAATCCAATATTTTTTTTCTCATTCTTAAACTCTTAGGCGTTACTTCGATATATTCATCACTTTCAATAAATTCCAACATTTCTTCCAAACTCATAATCTTTGGTGGACTAAGTTTTAAAGCATCATCAGATGCTGAAGATCTGATATTTGTTTGTTGTTTCTTTTTACAAACATTAACTTCAATATCAAGCCCCTTAGCATTAGAACCTACAACCATTCCTTCATAAACTTCAGCTTGAGGAGAAATAAATAATATTCCCCTCTCTTGTGCTGAATTTAATCCATAAGCTGTTGCAACACCAGTTTCAAAACAAATTAATGAACCAACATTTCTCTTTGGAATTTCCCCTTTAAAAGGTTCATAACCTTTAAATTCAGTATTTAAAGTTCCACTTCCTCTAGTATCAGTTAAAAACTCTGAACGATATCCAATAAGTCCTCTTGCAGGAATATTAAATATAAGTCTTGTATATCCTGCTTGAGATGGATTCATATTAACTAAGTCAGCTTTTCTTTGCCCTAACTTTTCTATTACAGAACCAACAAATTCTTGATCTACATCTATTGTTACAATTTCTATCGGTTCTAATAATTTACCATTTTTATCTTTTTTGTAAAGAACTTCAGGTTTTGAAACTTGGAATTCATAACCTTCTCTTCTCATATTTTCAATTAAAACTGAAAGATGAAGTTCTCCTCTTCCTGAAACTCTAAAGCTGTCTGTTGAAGCAGTATCCTCAACTCTTAAACTTACATCCGTTTCTAATTCTTTATAAAGTCTTGCACGAATTTGTCTACTTGTAACAAATTTTCCTTCTTTACCTGCAAAAGGAGAGTTATTAACTATAAAATTCATGGCAAGAGTTGGTTCGGAAATCTTTACAAATGGAAGAGGTGTTACATCTTCTAAAGCACAAAGAGTATCACCTATGCTAATACCTTCAACTCCTGTTACTGCAATAATATTTCCTACAGACGAACTTTCAACTTCTTTTCTGGATAAATTTTCAAATTCATATATTTTAGTAATCTTTATTTTTTTATTTATACTGCTGTCATTATAATTTACAATTACAGCATCATCTCCAAGCTTAACACTACCGCTTTCTATTTTACCAATACCTATTCTTCCTACATACTCATTATAATCAGTAGTAGAAATAAGTAATTTAAAAGGCGCTTTTTCATCTCCTTTTGGTGCAGGAATATAGTCAACAATAACATCTAAAAGAGTTTTCATATCTTCAGTCTTTTTGTTAAAGTCCATAGTTGCATATCCAGATCTTGCAGATGCAAAAACAAAAGGACTTTCCAAATAATCCTCTGATGCGTCAAGTTGGATAAATAAATCTAAAACTTCATCAACAACTTCTTCACATCTAGCTTCAGGTCTATCAATTTTATTTATACAAATAATAGTTGGCAATTTAAGTTCAAATGCCTTTCTTAAAACGAATTTAGTTTGAGGCATAGGTCCTTCAAAAGCGTCAACTACAAGAATAACTCCATTTGCCATTTTTAAAACACGTTCAACTTCTCCACCAAAATCAGCATGTCCCGGTGTATCAATTACATTAATTTTTATTCCATTATAATCAATGGCAGTATTTTTTGAAAGAATTGTAATTCCTCTTTCTCTTTCTATATCATTTGAGTCCATTACTCTTTCTTTTACATCTTGATCTTCTCTAAAAACACCGCTACTTTTTAATAAACAATCTACCAAAGTAGTTTTACCATGGTCAACATGTGCTATAATCGCAACATTTCTTATATTTTCAATATTTCTCATATACTTTCCTTTCTATATTATATATCCAATGCATAACAATTAATTATAGCATATATACATCAAAAAGTAAAATTTTTGATTGATTTTATGCCTATTTATCAAAAAAGACAATCCCATTTTGAATTGCCAATTATAAATATAAATCTTAAATTTTTATTCTAGTAAAATATTGGTCTTCATTTTCCGCAAATATGTAAGCTCCACAGTTTAGCTGAGTTTTTAAAGAGTAAGTATTATCTTTATTTACACTCATATAAATTTCGTCTTCTTCAATTTCATCTTTTATAAGCTCGATTACTAATTTAAGACCCCTAGTTGCATAGCCTCTTTTTCTATATTTTTTTATAATTCCATAACCAATATGTCCTGCACCCTCTCTTAAAGAGTCATTAAGCTTTTTTCGAACTTTAAAAAGTCCTACAATTTCATCATCATCCCACAAAAAATAATAGTTTTGAGGAACTCTATTAGGTTTTAAGTCAATTCCTTTAGATTCCTTTTCGCATTTTGGAATTATAACATTTACAAATTCTTTAAATGAAACATTATAAAATTTATTTACAAAACCATTTTCATCCTCAGGAATCGAAGTTATTGCAATATATTCTTTCTTTGCTTCTTCAATATTCATCTCTTTTAAAAATATCATATAATCACCTTAAATTTCTATAAATTTCTGAGCATAATCATCTTTTATATTCAACTCATCTATTTTATTTTTTATTTCTTCATATTCAAAATACAATCCAATTAAACTGTCAAATTTATTATCGTTTCCAATATTGATTTTTTCAATTCTTCCACCATCAATTTCAACAGTATAGTCTCTTTCTTTATCTAAGATAAAAGTACATTTAGGAGATTGTCCATATATCCAGTCTTTTGTAGCATATTTTTCAGATTTTATTTTTTCTATTTTTAAAATATCCTCTTTTGTTAATTCATAAATTTCAAAATTCTCTTGAGTTTTTAAAATTTCATTTTTTAATTTTTCTAAAAAATCTGAAATTTCATAATCTAACTTTGAAATCTCTTTTAAATTTGCAACACTGCTCTTTACAGATTTTGCAGATTTTGAAATAATTTTTTTGTTTTCAACATTCAATGCATTTCTTAAATTATCTAAATTACTGTCAAACAAAATGCAACCATGATGTAAAACTCTTTTCTTTCTCATAAATTGAGAATGTCCACAAATTTTCTTTTCTTCAACTCTAAAATCATTTCTAGGAGAAATATTAGCATCAATATTCAAATTTAAAAGAGCTTTATACATCGGTTTTAAAAATTCCTTAAAATCTAGTGCAGTATCTCCTGTTGTATTTGTTATGTAAGTATAATTTAGATTTCCAAAATCATGAACAACCGTTCCACCGCCAGAAAGTCTTCTAGCAATCTTGATATTTTTTTCAAAACAGTATTTCATATTCAATTCTTCTATTAAATTTTGGTGTTTTCCAATAACTACAGAAGGTTCATTAATCCAAAGCATAAAAACTTCATCTTTCTTAAATTTTTCAAAAAAGTATTCTTCCATAGCTAAATTAAAATACACATCTGTATTTTTATTTTTAATAAAAATCATAATTTCTCCTCAATTCCAAAAGTATCAAAACTATTTTATCATATTCAATAAAAAAAGGATAGAATTTCTATCCTTTTTCAATATTTATATTTATTTTATTTTTTAGGCAAATGTACACTAACTCCTTCTACATCAGCAATTGCTTCATAAATTGCTTCTGAGAAAGTTGGATGTCCAAATACCATTTTAATTGCTTCTTCAACAATAACTTCTGATTGCATTAAAACTGAAACTTCATTAATCAATTCCGATGCTCTTGGTCCAACAATATGAGCTCCTAAAATTTCGCCATATCTTGCATCAGAAATAATCTTAACCATTCCTGATGAATCCCCGTGAGCTAAAGCTCTTCCATTTGCTCCATAATTGAATTTTCCAACTTTAACATCATATGATTTCTTTGCTTCTTCTTCTGTTAAACCTACACTTCCTATTTCAGGATATGTGTAAATTGCTCTTGGAATAATATTGTTATTGTATTTGTCTGATTTACCTTCAACTATTTCTGAAGCAACAATATCTCCCATTTTAAATGCAGCATGTGCAAGAAGTTTTTTACCATTAACATCTCCAGGAACATAAACATTCTTTAAACTTGATTGCATTTTTTCATTTGCAACTACATTTCCATCTGAAACTTCAAGTTTTACATCTTTTAATGCAGTTAAATCAACTTCTCTAGTTGTAACTAAAATTACTTTTGCACTAGCAACTTCTTCTGAACCAGCTAATACTTTTTCTCCAGAAATTTCTGTAATTTCTTTACCAAAGATAAATTTAATTCCTGATTTTTCTAAAGACTTGATTAAAATTGAAGAAACTTCTGAATCTACAACTTCAATTGCAGAATCTTTTCTTTCAACAACGATTACTTTACTTCCGAAAGAACTGAATATTTGAGCCATTTCAACTCCAATATAATCTGCTCCGATTATTACTAATGATTCAGGTGCTTCTTTTAAATCTAAAGCTTCATCAGTATCTATAACATTTGAGCTATCTGATCCTTTGATCTTTTTAACACATTTAGAACCACCGGCAAAAATCACAGAACCACATACAAGTTCTTTTCCACTTTCTAAAGTAACATTTCCATTTGAATTAATATAAGCTGTTTCTTTAAACATTTCTACTGAATTGCTCTTTAATAAGAATTCTACTCCAGCAGTAAGTTTCTTTACTATAGAATTTTTGAATTTTAAAGCCTTTGCAACATCAACAGTAGCATTATCATTTTCTAAAATGATTCCTCTCTTGCTAGACGCTTTAATTCTTTCTATATCTTCAACATTTTGTAAATATGTTTTTGTTGGAATACAACCTCTATTTAAGCAAGTACCACCAAATTTATTATTTTCAGCTATTGCAACCTTTGCTCCCTTTTGAGCAGCTTTAATCGCTGAATAATAACCAGCAGGACCTCCACCGATTACGACAACATCATATTCACCATCTTTTAATTCTTTTTTAGTTTCAGCTTTAACTTCAACTACTTTTTCTTCTACTTTAGGTTTAACTTCTTCCTTAACTTCTTCTTTAACCGGTGCTGAAGCAGTTTCAGGTATAACATCTCCTTCATCTCCAATATATGCAATAGTTGTTATTACTGGAACAATTTCTCCATCATGTTTTAATATTTTAAGCAAAGTTCCTGAAGTCTCAGCTTCAATTTCCATATTAACCTTATCAGTCATAATTTCTAAAATTATTTCTCCGGCTTCAACTTTGTCTCCCTCTTTTTTAAGCCATTTTACAATTTGGCCTTCTTCCATTTCACTACCAGCTTTTGGCATTATTACTTCTGTTAACATAATTTTCTCCTCACACTAAACTAAAATTGAAATAGGATTTTCTAAATAATTTTTCAAAGTATTTAAAAACTTCGCTGCTTCCATTCCATCAACAACCCTATGATCAACAGTAATTGATAATTTCATAATAGGTCTTACAGTTATTTCTCCATTAAGAACAACCGGCTTATCAACAGTTGCACTTACACCTAAAATAGCGCTATTAGGTTGATTTATAATAGGAGCAAAAGAATCAATTCCAAACATTCCTAAGTTACTAATAGTAAATGTACTATCTTCTAATTCTTCTGACTCTAATTTCATTTCAACAGCTTTTTTAGTTAAGTCCTTTAATGAAATCATAAGTTCTCTTAAATTCATTTTCTCAGCATTTTTAACAACCGGAGTTAAAAGTCCACTTTCAAGACCCACAGCCATAGCAAGATTTACATATTTATGAAGTAAAATTTTAGTTCCATCTGCTGATAAACTACAATTTACATATGGATGTTTCATTAAACTCTTAACAGTTGCTAAAGAAATTATATCCGTAATAGTAAGTTTATATCCTGTTTCATCAATTAATTGTTGCATAATATTAGCTCTTAAGTTTTTAACTTCAGTCATATCAACTTCTATATTTGCTACAAAAACTGGAGCTGTGAAATAACTTTCACTCATTCTCTTAGCAACAGTTCTTCTCATCATTGACATTGGAACTTCTTCAACTTCACCATATGATTTTTTAACTTCTTGAGTTTCAACTTGTTGTTCTTCAACTGCTTTTTCTGTAGAAATTACATCTTTATTTGTTAGAAATTCTAAAACATCTTCCTTTAAAATCTTACCATTAACTCCAGTTCCAGTTACCTTAGTTAAATCAACACCTTCAACTTCTGAAATTTTTTTCGCAAGAGAAGAAACTTTAATAATTCCAAAATTTTTAAAATTTAAAACATCTTCTTTTTGAATTCTTCCCTTAGGGCCTGTTCCTTTTAGCAATGATAAGTCGATATTATTTTGCTTAGATAAAAATCTTGCAGCAGGTGTTGCTCTTAATTTTATATCAGACATAATTTCCTCCTATCTATTAACTGCTTTTCTAATTGTATTTTTAATATCTTCAACACTTGGTACAATTACTGCCTCTAAGTTTTTAGCAGAAGGTATATTTGTGTCGGCTCCAGCAAGTCTATAAATTGGCGCATCTAAATAATCAAAAGCATCACTTTCAGCAATTCTAGCTGAAATTTCTCCACCAAATCCACCTGTTTTAAATGAATCATGGCAAAGAACAAGTCTTCCTGTTTTCTTAACAGATTCAACTATCAAGTCTTCATCTAAAGGTACTAATGTTATTGGGTCAACAACTTCAACACTAATTCCTTCAGCTTTTAATTCTTCAGCTGCTTGTAAAGCTCTTTCCAACATTCTTCCCCAAGAAACTAAAGTTACATCTTTGCCTTCAACTTTAACTTCTCCTTTTCCAATTTCAACAATTTCTCCAATCTTTACTTCGCCTTTTCTTCCAAAAAGGGCTTTAGATTCAATGAAAATTACTGGATTATTATCTCTTATTGATGCTTTTAAAATTCCATAAGCATCGTTCACTGTTCCAGGAGCAACAACTTTTAAACCCGGAATATGACAGAACCATGATTCAAGAGCCTTGCAGTGTTGAGCAGCGGCTCCAGTACCAGAGCCAGACGCACAACGATAAACAACTGGAACACTTACTTCTCCACCTAACATATATCTCATTGGAGCAGCTTCATTTACTATAGCATCCATTGCTATTGTAACAAAATCCATAAAAGTTAAATCAACGATAGGGCGCATTCCAACAGACGCTGCACCTGCGGCAGCTCCTGCTATAGCAGCTTCACTTATAGGACAATCTCTAACTCTTTCTTCTCCAAATTCTTCAAGCATTCCAACAGTAGTTCCGAAATCTCCTCCGAAAATACCAACATCTTCTCCCATTAAAAATACATTTTCATCTCTACGCATTTCTTCGGACATTGCTTCTTTTATTGCTTCACGCAAAGTCATAATCTTTATTTCACTAGCCATAATCTTCTCCTATTAAATAATATTAAGCATAATTGTCAGTACAAGCATCTTTTTCATCTGCTAAAGGTGATTCCTTAGCAAAAGTTATTGCATCAGCGATTACTTTCTTTACACTTTCTTCCATTTCATCAAGTTCACTTTCAGTCGCAATTTTATTTTCAACCAAGTATTTTTTAAATGCAACATTAGGATCTTTTTCTTTCCATTCGTCAACTTCTTTTTTATCTCTATATTTTCCTGCATCTGAAGCAGAGTGACCAAACCATCTATAGCTTTTCGCTTCAACCAAAACAGGTCCATTACCTTCCCTAGCGTAATCAAGTGCTTCACTCATAGCATCATAAACATCTAAAACATTATTACCATCTTCAACATAAATTGATTTTACTTTATAAGCCTCTGCTCTATCAACAACTCTTTCAACAGTCATTGATCTTTGTTGAGACATTGAAATACCATATTTATTATTTATTACATAAAATATTAAAGGTAATTTCCATATTGATGCCATATTTAAACATTCATGAAAACTTCCTTCATTTGTAGCACTTTCACCCATACAACAAACAACGACATTGTCTGTATTTTTCATTTTTTGAGCAAGAGCAGCGCCTGTACTTAAGCCATGTCCACCACCAACAATACCGTTACAACCCATATTGTTTACTTCCAAATTGTAAAGGTGCATACTACCTCCACGACCTTTACATTGTCCTGTAGCTTTGCCTAAAATTTCTGCCATCATTTTATTTATATCAATACCCTTTGTAATTGTCTGACCATGTCCTCTATGATTTGAATACATCAAATCTTCTTTTCTCATAGGATAAATGGCTCCTACATTTGCAGCTTCTTCCCCAACAGAATAATGTGTCATTCCATGAATAAAGCCTCTTGAATATAATTTACTAAGTTCCATATCAAAATGTCTTATAAGCAACATTTTTTCATACATTTCCAAAAGTTCTTTTTTTGTTAATTTTTTTGAATCACTCACAACAAACCTCCAAAATTGAATATCAAAATTATTATTTTGTACTATGTATTTACCTCAAATTAATAGAAAATATCAAAACTTATTTAATTTTTTAACAATAAAATTTTATAAATATAATAATTGTGATTCAAATCACTATAACTTTTAATTATTTTATTTCTTTTTTGTAATTATTTCATTTTTTATAAAATTATGATAGAATATATTTGTTATATAAATTTTAAGGAGAATATTATGAAAAAATTTTCAAAAATATTTTTAATACTAATAGTATTTCTATTAGTTTCATGTTCAACTAATAAAAAAGAAAAACAAAAAAATGATTCAAACACATCAAATACAGAAATAATAACGGCTATAAAAAAGCAAGAATATACTTTGGATCCAAAACTATCAAATAGTTTAAATAACGACTCAATTATATCTCAACTTTTTGAAGGTCTTACCGAATATTCATCACATGGAAAAATCGCCTTAAATCAAGCAGAAAGTATAGAAAAAAGTGAAGATTTAAAAAAATGGATAATTAAACTTAGAGATAATTTAAAGTGGTCTGATGGTTCAAACATTAATGCTGAAGATTATGTACAATCTTGGATTAGTATCTTAAATAAGGAAAATAAAAATCCAAATGCTTTTAAACTATTTTTTATAAAAGATGCAAAAAAACTATATGATGGAAAAATAAAGCCAAATGAATTTAAGGGAATTAAAATCACGAACAAAAATACCATAGAAGTTAATATGGAGTATCCTGTCAAAAACTTTGATGAAATTCTTTCTAATGTATTTATGTTTCCGACTAAAAAAGATAGCAAGATTGACAAAGAAAGTCTTATTACTAACAGTGCTTTTAAATTAAAAAGCTATACCGATGAAGAAATAATTTTAGAACAAAACAGAAATTATTGGGATAATGTAAATACAAAAATTAAAAAAGTAACTTTGAAATTAGTTGAAAATGATATATTAGCTTATCAGCTTTTCGATTTAAAACAAATTGACTTTTTTGGTCTTCCATTTTATGAAATTCCTTATGAAAGACGCCTTGATTCCAGCAAAAAGCCGGAACTGCTAAACTTTAAAACTAATGTTTTTGAATTTTTAAAATTAGATAAAAATAGTAAAATCTTAAAAAATGATACTTTAAGAAAAAACTTGGAAAAATTAATAGATCCTAAATTTTTAGCGGAATTCGTTTTGTATAATAATTCAGTACCTATTGTGCAAAAGGAAAAGTTAGTTTCAGAACAAATTACAAAATTAAAAAATGAAGTCGATGAAATCTTAAAATCTTCAAATTTACAAAATGAAATTCTAACTTTAAAACATAATGGAACAAAGTTATCTGAAAGAATTTTAGCTTCATTATCCAAGGAATGGATCGATAAGTACAGAATGAAAGTAAGTATTACAAGTGATGGTAATAGTTCTATAACACATTCAACATTTAATATGGGTACAACTGATAAAATGGATATTAAATACTATATAAATCACTATTTACAAAGTGATGACTTTTCAAAAATGTATACTTCAATTGAAGATATACAGAAAGAAAATCTTATTTTCCCACTGTATAAACGTTCATTTTCAGTACTCGTTCACAACAATATACAAGGACTATATGTAAGTCCTAATGGATTATTGTTAATAAAAAATTTATTAAAACAATAATAAGAATCTCATCCTTCAATGATGCTTCCCATCAGGTGAGTTCTCAAAAATCTTGTTGTTTTACAATAAAAATTTGTATTTAATTATTAATATTTTGTGATATAATATAGCGGATGTAAAAATTATAAATATAGGAGTTTAGATTATGAAAAAAATTTTATTAATTTCAACAGGAGGAACAATAGCATCAATGCCTACTGATGAAGGTTTGACACCAAAAATCAATTCAAAAAAATTACTTGAATATCTAAATTTTACAAAACTTGATTTTGAAATAGACACAGTAAATCTATTAAATGTAGATTCAACGGATATGCAACCCGAACATTGGCTAAAAATAAAAGATGAAATAAAGAATAATTATGAAAAATATGATGGCTTTGTTATAACTCATGGAACTGATACTATGGCATATACAGCTTCAGCTCTATCATATTTGATACAAAACAGTCAAAAACCTATTGTTTTAACAGGTTCTCAAAAGTCAATAGATATGCATATAACAGATGCAAAAAATAATTTATTAAATAGCCTTTTATATGCCTCAAAAAATAGTTCAAAAGGTATCAGCATTGTATTTGATGGAAAAGTTATAGCCGGAACAAGAGCAAGAAAAGAAAGGACTAAAAGCTTCGATGCATTTTCATCTGTAAACTTTCCGTTCCTGGCAATTATGCAAGATGAAAAAATTTATAGATATATAAACGATGAAAAGTGTGAAAAAGAAGTTAAATTTTATGACTCATTAAATACTAATGTTTTTGTATTAAAATTAATTCCTTCAATGACCGCTAAAATTCTACCTGAAATTTTCAAAAACTACGATGCAATAATAATAGAAAGTTTTGGTGTTGGAGGAATTCCAAAAACAATAGAAACAGAACTAAAGAAACTAATTTTAGAATACAATAATCAAAAGACAATAATAATGACAACTCAAGTACCACAAGAAGGTTCTGATGTTGGAGTTTACGAAGTTGGAAAGAGAATAAGCTCAATATCTTATTTAGAATCTCACAATATGACAACTGAAGCAACTGTTACAAAAATAATGTGGATTCTAGGAAATTTTGATAAAAATTTTGAAACAGTAAAAAAATTATTCTATACAAAAATAAATAATGATATGATATTTAGTGAGAATTAAAAAAAGTTATAAATTCATAAAATCACACAAAAAACTCAGGCAATTCAACAGCCTGAGTTTTTTAATAAATTTTATAGGTGAGTTGTGTATTAAAATCAATATATCTCAAGTTCTTAGTTAAAATATTCCAAGTCCTGTAACAAATATAATTATTAATGCTATAGGCAACAAATAAGCTATAGGTTTGAAAAATGCAGGAACTTTAAGACCCTTTGCACCAGCATTAACTTCTTCTCTAAAGTTATCAAATTTCCAAACGATTAATACATATAATATTAATGCTATTGCACCAAGTGGCATCATGATATTTCCTGACAAATAATCTGCAAAGTCAAATAAATTTTTTCCTATAATTTTAACTCCACTCATTATATTTAATCCAAATATTGTGAAGAGTCCAACTACAAAAATAGATGTCAAAGCACAAATCGTACCTTTTGCTCTTGATAATTTTAACATATCCGAGAATGAAGAACTAATTGGTTCCAAATATCCTAAAGCGCTTGACAATGCTGCAAAAAACATTAACAAGAAGAACATAAATCCAAATATTTGTCCAAATGGCATATGCATAAATACATTTGACATTGTAACAAATAATAAGTTAGATCCTGAATCCGGTTTCAATCCTAATGCAAATACTGCTGGAAATGTTGCAAAGCCGGCTATTAATGCTGCTAATGTATCAAAACCAACAACCATTAATCCATCTTCTGGAATATTAGAATCTTTCTTTAAATATGAACCATATACAAAAGCTCCACCACTTGCTATACCAACTGAGAAGAAGCATTGTCCTAGCGCAGTAAGGAATGTTTGAGAAGTTACTTTTGAAAAATCAACATTTAAATACCACTTGATACCTTCTCCTGCTCCCGGTAAAGTTACGGATCTTATAACCACTATGATTAACATAATAAATAATGCAGGCATCATAAATTTACAAGCTTTTTCAAGACCTGAATTTAAATTTTTAGCTGCTATTACTCCAATTATAACAGTACAAATTAAAGTCCACATTACAAGTTGAGTAGGATTTGCCATCAAATCATTAAAATTAGCAGTAAATTGTTCAGCTGTAAAACCCTTCATAGCTCCTGTAAGCATTTTAACAATATATGCCATTATCCAACCCATGATATTTATATAATAAGTTAGAATAAAAAATGCACTTAATACACCGAGCCAACCGAAACTTACCCAAGGACTTCCTTTTTTAGTTAATTTTCTCATCCCTACTATCGGACTTGCCATAGCTTTTCTACCTAATGTAACTTCCATATAGAATAAAGGAATACCTATCACTATACAAATAGCCAAGTAAATTAATACAAATGCTCCTCCGCCATTTGTTCCAACTAAATAAGGAAATCTCCAAACATTTCCAAGACCTATTGAAAATCCGGCTGCAGCCATTATATAACCAAATCTACTATTCCAATTACTTCTATTTTCTTCCATAAATTTATCCTCCTATAAATTTTAGGCCAACATTCCACTTACATTGAGTTGTAAGTGGAATGTATTTTATTACAAATTTTTCTTTAGAAAAATGTTGCTTCTTCTATAGTTGTTGCTAAAGAGTCAACTGCTCTTTCAACTAAATCTCTTCTAACTGCATATTCTTTGTCTTTTTCTAAACTTGCATTCCCTACAGGATAAGGAATTGCAACTGTAGGTACAATTCTGTTAGCTCCAACAGATTTTGAAATTGTAACTATCGTAGCCATGTGAACAATCGGTATTCCATATCTTTCAATTTCTTTTACTATCGTTGCCCCGCAACGTGTACAAGTACCTCAAGTAGAAGTTAATATAACGCCGTCAACTCCGGCTTCTTTTAACTCCTTACCAATTTCAACGCCAAATTTTATAGAATTTCCAACTGCTGTACCGGTTCCGGTAGTAGTATAGAAATACTTATAAACTTTTCCAATTTTTCCTTCTTTTTCCATTTCCTTAAGAATATCTACAGGTGCTACTCTATCAGGCTTTTCATTTGCATAAACAGGGTCATAACCACCATGTATTGTACAATAATCTTTTCCCAATTCATTTAAAGCAGAAATATCATATTTACCCCACTTTTGTGCAGATGCTGATTGAATTTTGTCAGGATTTCCCAATGGAACAATACCACCGCTTGTAACAACAGCAATGGTTGCCTTTGATAAATCTACAATTGCTTTTGCAGGTTCAACCTTGTCAAATACCGGCATTGGAAGTTCTGTTTCAAATTCTTCACCTTTTAATCTCTTCATCAACATATCAGTTGCTCTAGCAGCACCAATTTTTTCTGATAAAACAGTAAGTCTCTTACCTTGAGCGAAATATCCATCAACTGAAGGTTTAACAACTTCACCATTTAATAATTTCAAAGTTAATTTTCCCATAACTGGAAGCGCTTTACCCATTGAACTTGCAACATTTCCTGTTGGTACTACATAAGCTATTGACTTACAAGCGTCAAGTCCTGGATTTTCTTCATACATTCCTGTAACAACTGGAATATTATAGTTTTCAGTTACAAATTTTGCAACTCCAGCACAAGCCATACCATATCTTCCGGCATTAAATGCAGGTCCTGCTACAACAATGTCAGGATTAACTTTATCCATTACTTCTTTTATAAATTTTAAAGATTCGTCTAAATTTTCATTAAAGAAGTTATCACCACAAATAATTGTTCCAACAACTTTTGCGTCTTGTCCTAAACTTCTTTCAAAACCCATTGCAGGTCCAACTGCTTTTTCATCAAAAGTTAGAGCTACATGAGCCATTTCTTCTCCACCAATTTGTCCAAAAAATTGGTTGATATAATATAATACTTTTTTACTCAAAACTCTCACCCCTCTTAGTATAATTCAACAGTTGCATTGTGATAACCTATTTCGGAAGTAGCTCCTATAACGGCATTCAATTCACATTCAAGAGTTCCAGTTTCAGGATTATAAGCTCCATCCCAACCACCTGCTAAATTAGCAATAGCTTCTGAATCTCCTAATACTTTATCAGCTTTTTCTAGATGTACAACATGACTTACATTACCTGTTGAAACTACAGCAACTGATTCTTTAGATGTATCAGTTAGTGGTTGACTCATTCCATCCCAGCCTGAACATTCATCTGTTACAAGAACTGTTTTAATACCTTGTTTTTCAAGTCTAGTACAAATCATTACTAAGTCTGAGTCAGGATTTCCGTAACCTTCTTCACTAACTATTACACCATTAGCTCCTAATAATTTACAAAGTTTTGCAGTATAATCACAACATCTGAATTTTCCTGCTAAAGTTGTAAGTTCCGGAGTTAGAACAACACCTACAAAGTTAATATCTTTTCCATGTCTGCTGTATAAATCTAAAATACAAGCATTGTTTTGATGTTGGTAAGTAGTAATCTTATCGCACGCAGCAACACAGTTTCCACTTATTACAGCTCCATCTAATTCTTCATTTGGATGAATTAATGTAGGAAGTGTTTGTCTTGTACATGTTCCATAGATATATCCATCATGAAGCAATCCTTGTGAAATCAACATTTCAACATAAACAACTTTTGGTAAATTAGGATACTTCTTAGTTTCTTCATCGTTGTCGCCTATGCCGTACTCAACAGTTTCATCAATCTTAGCATTTCTTCCTGCTTCACCGATTAATTCACTTGCCTTAAGTCCAACAAGTCTAACTACTTCTTCATGTTCATGTGGATGTAATCCTTCAACAACTTTGATATCTACTACGATATTATATGTTTTGGAAAACGGAGTCCATTTTGCTCCTTCTCCCCACATATCAATAACACCTTCTTGAAAACCTACAATATCTCCAATTGTAACAACCGCTGCTCCATAAAGCACATTAACAATACCTTCTCCTAATTGTGCAACATCTGTTGTAACTCCTGCAAATCCTTTAGCACCTTTAATCTTTACTCTAGGCTCAATAACATCCTTTACAGGTATAATTCTTGTCTTTTCTCCCGGTTTTGCAAAATCAATATCAATATCTTTAACTCCCGGTTCCTTCTTTAATTCATTAACAATTCTTTCCTTGTTAATAAATAAAGTATGATTTTCAACTTTAGTTTCTTCACCAAATGCCAAATCTTTAATGAAGATTCTGTTCACTTGAAGTTTCAAAATACCACCTCCACTTATTTTTTCAAATTGTTGAGTGCTTTGTATTCTTCCAATGCACTTTCAACCAGCATTAAATCAACTAACTCATAATCTCTAACATTTTTAAAATCAATATTTCTATTTTTCATTGTTAGATTATATTTATCAATCGATTCTTCAATAATCAACACACTATTTTCATCAAAACAGTTTTCATCTTCAATTACAATACTCCTAACAGATGAAAAAACCATTCTGATACTAGCAGGCAAAGGATGACTTACCAGAGAGCATCCTTTATGTATTAAATCTCTTGCAGTGGTTAAAACATCAATATAATTACCATCAACAAATTCAACACAATCAAATTTTTCTTTTACTAAAGAATTATTAGATACAATTTTTAAACTCAAACAAATCACTTCCTTTGTTAATTGTATTATAATATATTATTTTTAGTATTTCAAAAGTATTTTATAAGTTTTTTATTTGTTGAAAATGTTTATTTTAGATAGTTATTTAAAAAAATTTTAAAATTTGAGGCACTTATAAAACATTAAAAAATTTTATGAAAATCCATTTTTTCATAAATAAAGATTGCAGAAATGTAATAATTAATAAAATTTATCTATTAATAAATTTATTATTTATTTTTTTAACAATAAAATTTGTTCATCGCTATAAAAATAATTTCACCTAACCATATCTTGTGTCGAAATAATTAATAAAATTTAAAACTTATTGTTCTTAAATATAATTCCACCCTTCAGCTATGCTTTGCATCGGGTGGGTTCCCGAGAATCTTGTTGTTTCACAATAAAAAAAGTGATTAGTCAATCTAATCACTCATTCTCTATCTTATAATAATGCCGATTTTATTTTTTCTACAAAATCCTCAATATGTTCTCTTGCATATTTTTCAGCCATTTCTTCATCTTTGTTTTCAAATGCTTCCACAATCTTTTTAAATGTTCTTGTAAAAATTTCCATATCACTAAAATATATATCACAATAATGCCACAGTCTTTCTGTTTGACAATGTAAATCTGTTAATATATCTATCAACCAAGGATTGGCACAAGATTTTGTAACTATTTTATGAAATTTTTCATCAAGTAAAATTGCCTCTTGGTAATTTTTTGTTGTATCATAAGTTTCTAAAGTTGAAACTATTTCTTTAAGCTGTTTTATGTCTTCATCTGTTAATTTTGAAACTGCAAGTTTTGTAGCAAGCGGATCCAAAACTTTTGTAACTTCAAATAGTGATTTTATATTTAAAAAATTCAATGTTGCAACTTGAACTCCGTATCTTGGAACAATATCAACCAACTTTATAGATTCTAGTTGTTGAAATACAGTTCTAATTGGGGTCCTACTAACTCCAAACTCTTCCGATAATTCAATTTCGTTCAAAATTTTTCCGGGTTCATATTGTAAAGTTACAATTCTATCTTTTAAAACATTAAAAATATCTTCCTTTGTTCTACCTCTTTTATTCATAAAACATCTATCTCCTACATTAACTCAATCATATGTTTTATTATTTCCGTTGATTCCGTTCCTAAAACACAAATTTCATACATTTTATTTCTTTTTAAATCAACAATCTGACAATTTGTTTCTTCACAATTCATATTATTTTGTTCTTGTATTGAAACATAGCCATATTCATCATCCAAGTTTTCAAAACCTAAAAAGAATTTGTTTTTGTTAATTGTATCAAAAATCAAAATTTTAAAATTATCTGAACTTTTTTCCGATAAATATTTTTCATCAAAATTAAAGCCATCTGAACTTGCATATTCATTTAAAAATATAGCATTATCAGTTGTTAAATAGCCTTTAATTTTACCATTGTACTCAAACCAGCTTGGTATTTTCAAAGAAAAATCTAAATCTTTTAAAAACTTATCGTAAAAATGATACCCAACTTCGTATCTAACTTTCCTATATGCAAAATTTGATGCTGAAAATTTATTTACCCCTAAATATTTATATATTTCTCTGGAATATTTTTGTGGTAAATGTATTTGTACATTATTTTCGATTAAATTTTCAAACATAAACATAACCATAGACAATCTTTCATCAAAATCGTCAACTAATGTCAAATCTTTCAAGTTATTCCAAACATGGTAAAGCAAATAATTTTCATCAGAATAAGGATCTAATACTTTTTCATTAAACAAGAAAATTCTCTTTTTAATAGCTTCAATATCATTTGTATACAAGTTTTCAAACTCTGTTAAAGAAATTACGCCCATATAAGTACAAATATAATCTTCTATAGTTACAGGAAAAATTTTTTTGTTATCCATAAATATGGACTTAATTCTAATATTATCTCTATTGTTTAAAATAAGCTCTACTCTATTTTTAAACCAAAGATCATACATTTCTTTAAGTCTTTCAAAATTACCATCTTTATAAAATCCTGTATCATCTTTAATTTCAAACTTACAACCTAAAAATGAAAAGAGTTCGTTGATAAAATCTACAACTAAAATATGATAACCTACTCCATAATAGCAAGTTTCAGTTTTCATTTCTATTTCTTCATCAATTTTAAAATTCAATGAAAGATAAGGAAGAATTTCAAAGTTTAGAATCATCAAACCATCCATTTCTTCAAGTGAAAATCCATAATTACCATTTTCTGCAAATTCATCAATTTTTTCTAAAAAATCATCTATATCGTATTTAAATTTAACACTTATTCCAAAATTTTCCATAAGACACCTCTACATATTCAATCACATCATAACATTTATTTTATCACAAATTACAAACAATATCAAACTGTTGATAGGAGTATTTTTTGTGGTATAATTAAACTAGTTCGTATAATTTTATTAAGGAGAGAATGTTATGAAACAAAAATTTTTAAATTTTATGAAAGATAGATATGGCGGAGACATTTTAAATAATATTATCTTCTACTTTGCAATTGGATTTTCAATTATAAATCTATTTAGAAGAAGCAATATTTTAACAATAACTTCTGTAATTTTAATTTTTATTGCACTTTTTAGAGCATTTTCAAAAAACAGAAGAAAAAGAGCAATGGAACAATTAAAATTTTTTAATCTAATTTCTCCAATATATTCTAGACTTTTAAAATTCGCATCTAAAGACAGAAAAAATTATATATATTTTAAGTGTAAAAACTGCAAACAAGAGCTTAGAATTCCAAGAGGAAAAGGAAAGATAAAAGTAATTTGTCCACATTGCAAACATGAAGAAATTAAAAAAAGCTAGAATAAATTTTATAAAAAACCTAATCCAAACAAAACGGATTAGGTTTTTCTTTTTAACTATTTATATTTTTTCTTTTTAATGATTATACTTACTATTCCTAATAATGTCGGAACTAATATTGAATTACTCGAGATATTAGTCTTTGGTAATTTTTTATTTATTGTTTTATCAATTTTTATATCTTCTTTTTTATACTCAACAGCATACATTGAGAAATGGCTTGTTTTAAATACTACAAATTTTTCATTTTGAGTAAAATTCTTTTCTTCTAAATTCCCTTTTTCGTCAATATAGTAAACCTTATTAGCTGTTTTTCCTTTTTCCTTAGGAATTGAAACTGTATAATCTCCATCTTGGATTTTTACTTTTTCATTTGTTTTCTTATTTACAAAATAAATATCAAAAATTGAAACATCTTTACCTTTAAGTGATAAGAAATTTTCTCCATTGATTTTTTCAACAACAAGTGTCAAATCTGACAATTTTTTCCCTGAAACTGAAATATTGGTTTTAAAATCTGTTATTTGTGTAATCAAATCATCTTCCGGTTTTTCATCAGGATTAGATGGTTTAACTCCATTTAATTTTGATAAACTGTCTTCTAAAGCTTTTGTTAAATTATCAATAATTTTTTGACTAATAGGATTTTTCAAAGCCTCTTCACAATCTTTAAGAATCTTATCAAAATCTAATTTAATGTTTTCCTCAGAATAGATATATTTATCAGTATTCTTAGCAGTTTTTGCTTTTTCTATTTCTGCTTTTAAATTTTCAAGATTTACCTCTTTTAATATAATTTCATGAAATTTACTTGTTTCAAATTTAAGATGTTCTTTATTATAAGTATAAACTTTGACTTTAATAACATTCTTGTCACTGTCCATATTGTCATTAAAAGCATTTTTATCTAAACTTGTTAGACTTGAAGGAATAACCACTTCTTCAATAAGTCCACTTTTAAAAGAATCTTTTCCTATTGTTTTTAGTCCCTCATTTAGTATCAAATTTTTTAAATATCTAAATTTTTTATTTGAAGCAAAAGCTTGATCTTCAATTGTTTCAACTGAGGAAGGAATTTCAAGAGTAGTAATTCTATGAGATAAAAATGCATATCTTCCTATTGTTTTTACGGTATTAGGAATTTTTATACTTTCCAATGGACATCCTGAAAAAGCTGATTGTCCTATTATTTCTACCCCATCAGGAATTTCAATATTTTTCAAATTAAGATTTCTTGAAAAAATACCATTTGGAACAGTTTTCATATTTTTAGAAAGTTTCGCATAAGAAATATTATTTAGTGAAAATGTGCCTTCTCCCATTTTAATAACGGAATCAGGTATTTCAATACTAATTAAGTTATTACCATTAAAAGCAAGTGTTCCTATTTCTTCCAGTACTTCAGGTAGAGCAACTTCTCTTAATTTATTTTTTTGAAAAGCACTTTTTCCAATTTTCTTTACTGTTTTTGGAATTTCAACACTTACAAGTCCATTTAAAGATTCACCTGTATCTGTTGTATATTCGTACTCACCTGTATATTCAAAAGCATTGTCACCAATTTCAGTAATATCTTCTCCACTTTCATTTTTATCCGGAATAATTAAATTTTTATTATATTCTGATTTTTCCTTTCCAAGCTCTGAAAAACCTACTATCTTTGTTCCATCAAAAACAAAATCATTTTTGTTGTATTTTGCTTCTTCACTTAAAACAAGTTTTCCTTCCGCTTTTAACAACTCCAAAAGTGCCTTATCTACATCATCTTGTTTAACTGAAGCATCTTTTACAACAGCCTTTGCTTTCTCAAGTTCTTCTAAAAATTTATTATAGGATTCTTCTGTATATAGTATTTCATTAATATTACTTAATCTTGAAATATTTTTTATTAACGCTTTTTTATTTGCACCATTAGGAACTAAATTTTCGATAGCTTTACTTAAACTATTTGCAATTTCATCTATTTCCTTTTGAGTGGAATTATGATTTGACATAATATTTTTTGCTTCTGAATAAATATTTTCTAAATTTTCAAAGCTTGTAGATTCATAGTCTGATTTATCCAACTCTTTAACGACTTCAAGTATTTTATGAAGCTTATTACGATTAACATCTTTCCCTACTAAAACAAATCTATGATAGTCACTATGTGGATTAATATAAGTAGAAGTTTCCAAATGTTTTTTATTTCTTGTGTATAAAATAACTTTTCCATCTTCGTTTCCAGAATTTTCAACAAATACATTTTGAAGAAGTTTAAATATACTAAATGGTAAATCTACCTCTTTAATTTTATTGTGAGCAAAACTGAAAGAGTCAAATTGAAATAGAGATACACTGTCCGAAACTTTAAGTTCTTCAATCTCATTATTAGAAAAACTTTCATTTCCAACTTTTACAACAGTTTGTGGAATATAAAGTTTCTTAATTTTATTATTCCTTAATGCATAAGATTCAATAAATTTAACACCATTAGGAATTTCAAACTCTTTTAAATTATTATTTTGAAAAGCTCCGGTATCAATTATGTATTCATTGTATCCTTCTGGAATATTTATCTTAACTGAATTAAGTTCCTTATTTTCAAATGCTTTAGGACAAATACCTTCTATTCTTTTCTCAACATCAACACCGTTTTCTTTTATAGTAACAGTTTTAGGTATTACCAAATCTTTATTTTTCTTTAATTTTTCAATACCCTTTTCTGAAAAACCTGAAATTCCAAAGTAACTTCTTTTAGAAATTATTTTATTTTTTACCTTTTCATATTTAAAGTCTTCAACATTAAATTCTTTATCATTTGTAACTAACTTAACTTTTACCTTAATTTCATATCTATCTAAAACGGATTCTATTAATTCTTTGTTTTGATTTGCTTTTAGATAATCTTCATCCTTAAACTTATTGAATTTTCCTGAAATAATTGAGCCATCAGTCAAATTAGTATCTACATTAAAATCTATTCCCGTTTCAAAGTACTCATCCAAAGAGCCGTCACTTGCACCACCAATTTTTACAAATCCGGATGTAAGTTTAATTTTCTCATTTAATTTTTTAATTATTTCTTCTTTTGAGTCATTTTCATTGATTTTAATTTCTCCACAATCCAAACTTATTTTTCTAGAACTACTACAAGAACCATCACAGAAAGCTCTTACAAAAAGCATAATTTCTCTTCCTTGCGGAATTTTTAATTCATTTTGATTTTTTAAGAATAATTCATCGTGTAAAAATAACTTATTTCCAGATTTTGAAATACTGATATTTATAGTGCCTTTGTTACCGGAAAAGACTTTATGCCCAACATGTCCCAAATTTTCTCCAAATAAAATATCATTAGATATTTTACATTTTTCAAAAGCATTATCTGAGATTTTAGTCAAAGAATTAGGAAGATTAATTTTTTGTAAAGAAGAACAATTTGAAAATGCTCTCTTACCTATTACTTGTAAACCTTCATTTAATTGTAATTCTTTTAACGATGTTTTTACAAATGCCATATCATCAATTTTATTTAAAGTTGATGGAAAATTTATTTTTTCTAAAGTTGTAATACCTGCAAAAGCACCGTTACCTATAACTTCAAGTCCTTCATTTAATACGACAGACTTTATTTTTTTCCCCTTAAAAGCCATTTTACCAATAGCTTTAACATCTACACCATTAATTTTTGCAGGGATGATTACTTCAGTTTCATCACCTGTGAATTTAGTAATTGTATTTGTATTTTCATCAAACACAAATTTACTTTCGTCAGTATAATTTCTAACAACCGAAACAGGTTCATTAGCAAAACTGCTAATAGGCATTACAGTCAACAAAATTGAAAGTAATGCTACATAAGATAAAAGTTTTTTAATTTTCATTTTAATATCCTCCTTAAAAGGAATTTTATCATAGTAAATATTCTTTGTCAATATATAATCTTAACAGTTTTATATTATAAGTTTTTATAATACAATTAATATTATGTTTTCTTTTTTTAAAACAAAATACAAGTCATAAAAATAGAACTTTTACCTATAATTATTAAAATATATTAATTTAAAAAGTATGTAGCTATTAATACATTTTTTTCAATTATATTTAAAATTATAAAAGTATTTAATAAAAATATTACAATTTATTATTTAATTCTATTTTAAATTCGAATAATTTGAAAAATATTTAGAGTATTATTACACACAAAAACCCCTAATCCATTTTAATGTAGGGGTTTTTTAACTATTTTTTATTTTATTTTTTCTATAATTCTAGATTTTGTGTCAAAGTTCTCATCTGTTCCACTAAATGAAGCATCTTGTTTTGACATAGAAAGCATTATATCTAAAATATCTTTAAATTCATTTACTTTTTTTGTTTTATTTTCTAATTCATCAATTCCCTTTTGCTTGAATTCTCCTAATTTTGAACTAAATTCTTTTTGTGATGAAGTCAACTTGTCGCTACCTTCTTTTAATTGGTCAGTGCTTGAATCCATTTTTTTAAGTCCTTCATTAATTGAATTAATAGCATTTGAAAATGGGATAACAGCTTTTTCTTTGACTTGAGATAATGAATTTAAAATTCCAGATTGGCTTTTAAATTCTCTCAATCCTTTAGATAATTGTCCTGAACCGTTTTTTAAAGAATTAGAATTTTCATCTAATTTACTCATCGCTGATTGTAACATTCCCATTGCAACTTTATTTTGATTAGTAGCTGATTTTAAACTTTCAGTTCCAGTTTTAATTTTTCCGGTTGCTCCATCTAATTGTTCTATTGATGATTTTAAAATATTCAAGTCATCGCCTTTCAAACTTTCTGTTATTTTTGAAAGTCCTTTGTTTAATTCTAAAGAAGATTTTTCCAATTGTGATTTTGTCTCATTCATATTTTTATAAACATTTGATAAAGCATTTGATAAATCGGTATTGCCTTTTAGTAGCATATCTGAATTAGTTACCAGTTTGGACATAGTTTGTCCTAAAGTATTTACTTTAGCTAAAGCTGATTGTTTTGATCTTAAAGTTTTTGATTCATTTAACAAATCATTTTTTGTTTTATTTAAAATGGATATTTCAGATGTCAAACTTCCATCTTTATTTTTGTTTGATAAATCATCAATGACTTTTTGAATATTATTAGCTTTTGCTTCTAAATTTTTAATATCATTTTCTAAAGAAATATTAGAATTTAAGTTTTTTATTGAATTTTCAACTTGATGAAGTTTACTATTAAATTCTTGAGTTGAATTTTTTAATTCAGTAGATTTTTTTGAAATTTGTTCGATGCCTGAGAGTAATGTTCCATAGCTATTTCCCAAATTAGTCAACCCTTGAGATAATTGTGATGATTTGTTTAATAATTCATCTTTTTGAGCAATTATATTATCAAGTTTTTTAGTTCCAACTTTCATCTTTTCAGTAGCATATTTTAACTTTCCAACTCCATTATCTAAATCACTTGAACCTTTATCAAGTTGAGTTGCTCCATATTGAATTTTTTCAACATTTTTATTTATTTCACCTACAGCTCCTGTATAAATATTTACTCCGTTAAATAGTTTCACACTGCCTTCATACATTTCAGAAATATACTTTTGAATTACTCCAACTTTTGGTTCTAGAGAATCAAATTTACTCTTAATTGTTTTCATTGAATCAGATAATTTTTCTGTTCCTGAATAGAGTTTTTTTACTCCTGTTTGCATTTGACCTATTCCATTATTCAATTTGTCTTGCCCTTCGGCTAACTTAACAGAAGCATCAAATAATTTTTGTGAATTATCTTCTAATTGTTTTATCCCATCCTTTAATTTATCAAGTGAATCAATATTTTTCTTTTCTTGGAATAATTCATTTGTAATAACTGAATAGATTTCTATCGGTTTGTAATTTTTTATTTCCATTTCCAATGAAATTGTGTCTTTAAATATCTTTAAATCTTTTTCTTTTAAAATATCTTCAAAATTTTGCTTCAATCCGGGAGTTAAAATTGATGTTACTATTTGATTTTTACCATCTTTAACTATTTTTACATCATCTGATTTTATATCGCTTACTTTATCATCACTAAAAATCATAGCTGTTGCCACGATATATGGTGAATATACTTCTTTATTTTTTCCATTTATATTTTTTGTTTCATATCTATTGTTTTTAGAACTTAAGACTATCTTTAAATGTCCAGTTTTTCCTTCTAATTCAGAATTTTTAATTTCTTTATTATCCAAATAATATTTTACAGTCAACTCTACAGGTAAATTTTTATCTGTCTTTCCTTGATAATATATATCTTTTTTATCTTCATTCCAGTTTAAATATCCATTTTTTCCTGAAACTTTTTCATCTGTTTTTAAATTTTTTACTTCTTTTAAATCGGATTTATCTTTTACTTTTATATTTTTATTGGAATTTAACCAAACTGATACAGTTTTATCTTTAATTTCATCACCATCTACTGTTACATAAACCGTTTCGCTTTTCTTAATTACATTATTTTCTTGTGCAAATGAAATATTCACAATAATCATTGAAAAAAGCAAACTTAATGCTACAATTTTTTGAAATTTTTTATTCATTATCATCCTCTCCTCTATAATAAATTTTTTGTCGTTTTTTTAATAAATGGAAAAGTTACACTCAATATAGCCGGTAATAAAATTATTATTACCAACATACTTATAATAGCTCCTCTTGCTAAAAACATACATATTGTAGATACTATTTCCATTTTTGAATAAAGTCCTACCCCAATAGTTGCAGCCATAAAAGATAATGCACTTGTTACTATTGACTTGGAAGTTTCTTTTACAGAAACTCTCAAAGAATTATTTAAGTCTTTTGTCTTTCTATATTCATGTAAAAATCTATCAGTCATCAAAATTGAATAATCTATAGTTGATCCCAATTGAATTACTCCTATTATTATTGATGTGATAAAGGGAATAGTCTGACCTAAGTAATAAGGAATAGCCATATTAATCTGAATAGCCAATTCTATTGCGGATATTAAGATAATCGGTATTCCAATAGACTTAAATGCAACTGCTATAATTATAAATACGGTAATTATGGAAGCAATATTTACCATTTTGAAGTCTTTTTCTGAAACTTCTGTCAAATCATCGGTCAATACTGCTTCTCCTGTTAGATATCCTTCATCATCATATTTTGAAATAATATTTCTGATTTTTTCTATTTGTCTATTAACTTCAGGCGATGCAGTTTGATATTCCGAATTTATCATTATCATTTGATAGCCATCTTTTACAAAGTTATCTCTTAATTTGCTAGGCAAAAATTCAGCCGGTAGAGTAACACCTGTAATTGAGTGCGTACTTAGTACAGTATTTATTCCATCAACTTTTTCCAACTCATCAATCATAGAAGTTAAATTTGAGTTTGATAAATCTTCTTTAACAATAATAAAATGTGTACTTGCCATATTATAATCTTTTTTCATTTTATTTAACGAAACAATTGAATCTAAATCTTGTGGTAAAGATCTATCAAGATTGTAATAAAGTTTTGTATTATTAGAACCTATAATAGCAGGTATAAAAACCAATATAAATACTAATGCTAAAATTTTTCTTTTATTAATATCAAAATCAGCTAATCGATTAAATGAAGGTAACAAAACCTTATGATTATATCTATTTACAGCTTTTTCCGCAATTAAAAGCATCGGTGGAAGTACAATTACTGTACATAACAAACCGATTAGGACGCCTTTAGCCATTACAAGTCCAATATCTTTTCCTAATGTTAATCTCATTAAAATCAAAACCAAAAATCCGGCAATTGTTGTAAGTGAAGATGAAAATAAGGAAGTGAATGTATTTTGAATTGCCCTGTCCATAGCTTCATTACGACTATTTCTTTTTTTCTTTTCTTCAACATACCTGTGATATAAAAAAATTGAATAATCCATTGTCACCGCTAATTGAAGAACAGCTGCAATAGCTTTGGTTAAATACGATATCTCTCCCAAAAATATATTAGTTCCAAAATTATAAATAACCGCATATCCTATTGTTAACATAAACACAAAAGGAATAACAGTAGATTCATTAGTAATACTCAATATAATCAAGCCTAAAACAATTGCTAGCCCGACATAAATAACAGTCTCTTTATCTATTAAATCTTTTGTATCTTTGACTAGTGAACTTACTCCACTCAAATATTTTTTATTTGATTGAATATTTCTTATGCTTTCGATAGCATTCATTGTTTTGAATGATGAAGCCGGTTCATTAAACTTTACCATCATCAATGTACTTCCTTTGGAATAAAAAATATTCTTAATTTTATCCGGTAAAAAATCACTGGGAATAGAATCTCCAATTATTGATGTTCTTGAAATAACATCTTCTACACCATCTATTTTCATTATTTCTTTTTTTAACTCTTCAGCATCTCTATCACTTCCATCTAAAATTACCATTACTGTAGCTGCATTTTTAAAATCTTTATCTAAAATATTTTGTCCTTGAGTAGATTTTAAATCAGCAGGTAAATATGAAAGAATATTATAATTTACTCCCGTATTTTTATAACTTATTATTGACGGAATCAATAACATTGTCATTATTAATAACACGAGTCTTGGATGGTGTGAAATAAATTTTGTAAATTTTCTCATATTAATCTCCATTACTTATCAATATTTTTTTTATTACTTCAAATAAAACAGCTTTCATTTCATCAATTGATAAAATAGAATCTTTCATAATTGCACTCTTACAAGTAGAAATTACTATTTCTATGGTTAATGAAAGGATATATAACTTTTGTGAATAAGAATATTTATGTGAAAACAACTTCTCATACTTACTAAGTATAAACTTTAAAGTTGTATCAGCCTCTATAAATCTTTTATCATTTTCAATCTTTGTATATAAAGTCCAATTAATATTTTGAGATATTAGCTCTAAATCGAATGGATTTTCAATCAAATAATCAATAATATAATTTAAAAAACAAATATATCTTTCAATAGAATCAGTATGAATACATTTATTTTCAGCATGAACAACTAAATCCATTGCTTTGTCTAAAATTATTTGTTCTTTCAAATCCTGTTTGTTTTTAAAATATAAATAGAAAGTTCCTAATCCAAATTCAGTTCTGCTCATAATATCTCTAATAGTTGATTTTTCATAACCTTTTTCTTTAAAAACTTCAAGCGCAGCTTTAATGATTTTAACCTCTTTGCTCATCTTTTTATCTATTGTAGCAGTCATAATTGCCCCCTTTCATTTTATTGAACGTTGTTCATTATTTTTTACAAAAGTTATTATAACACTTTTATGAACAATGTTCAATACTTTTTTTGAAAATTTTTTATTATTTTTATGCTCTTATTATAAAAAAATTATTATTAATTCAAACATAAAAAAAGCTAGGAAAGAATCCTAACTTTTGGCATATAATTAACTTTATTTATTTGTAGCTCCTTTACTTTGCAACATTTTTTCCATTTTTTCCGTATAATGTACACTTCCATCTGAAAGTATCCAAAAGGCTTCCGCTCCTTCTACTTTTTCTAAAAGTTTTTTGCCTTCTTCAACATCCATTAAAAACAAACTTGTTGATAGAAAATCCGCAAGACCGGAGTCATTACACAAAACTGTTACACCCTTAATTTTATCTTTAGGATAGCCAGTTTTTGGGTCAATAATATGATTATATGCTTTATCTCCTACAAAATAAAATCTTTGATAATCTCCACTTGTAACCGCACAAGTTTCACTTGAAAAAATAACTTCTTTAATATCAACTTTATCAGAATCGAACTTAGGGTCTTGAATTCCAATTCCCCATTTATTTTTATCTTTTTCTAAAGGACTTCCTATAGCTTTTACATTTCCTCCTGCTGAAATTATTGCAGATTTTAAACCCATTGATTTTAATTTATTCATCACTTTTTCTACTGAATAACCTTTTGCAATAGCTCCAACATCAAGTTTCATATCTTTATCTTTTAGAAAAACCGTACTATTTTTCTTATCAATTACAATATTGTCAATATTAGTATGCTTTAACCCCTCTTTTATTTTATTATCATCTGGAAGTTTTCCCTTAAGATCAACAGCCGCATCCTTTTCTGCTTTCCAAAGAGAAGTTACACTTCCTATTGCAATATTATTTTTATTAGATAATTTTTTATAATTTTCAATTGAAAATTCTAAAAGCTCTATAATTTCTTTGTCAACCTTAACAGGTTCTTTTCCAGCATTGTCATTAATAGTTTTTATATTATTCTCACTAGCATTTTCAAAAGAATTGTAAAGATTATGGTATCTTTTCATATCTTCTTCTAATACTTTATAATATTTATTAAATTCCTCTTCATTTACACAATATGCACTGAAAGCTACATCTGTATCAAAAACGCCAAAAAATGATTTTGAAAACTTCTTAAAGCTTGCACTTTCATTATTTTTAACATTTTTTTTAGATTCTACGTTTTCAGTTTTTTTTGAACAAGCTCCAAAAACTAAGCAACATAACAATAAACTTATAATTCTTCTATTAAATTTCTTCATCTTTCTCCAACTTCTATTAAAATTTTTTATGTCTTAAATACCAAATAGGATATATACTCGAAAATCCATCATAAATATCGTTAATTTTTGTAATCTTTTCATTTATTATCTCATCTTCAAAATCATTACTTTCAACAAAAATATCATATAAATTTTCAATTATAGTATATACTCCTAAAAGTTTAAAAAATGCTCTCGGAACATTATTATTAAAATATCCATCAACAATTCCTGTCAATAAACTTGCATTATCATCATAATATAAATTCAAATTTCTAAACTCAAAATACGAATCAGACCTTAAAATTTTATACTCTTCTATAATTTGAAACTTTCCGTCTTTTGAAATTTTTATATCATTAAGACCGTTAATTCCAATTATAGTAGTACAAGTCCTCTCACTTAAACAATACCTATTTCTTTCCAAAAAATCAAAAAGAACGTAGTCAAGATTCCCTCTGTACTTTCCAAGTCCGTATTTGTGTAAGAATTTATTTATCCTATAATTATAATGCTTATTCCACCTACCACAATCACAACCTTGAAAACTCTTATGATATTCAAAAACAAATTTCCCGATTTCAAATCCTATATTGTAAGCTTCTTCATCAGTCAAATTATTTTTTTCATCAATAACAAAAGGAACAATTCTATAACAAAATTTATCATTTAAAATTCCAATATCTCCATAAGAAATATTAGAAAATTCTTCAGATAATTTATTTAAACAATCAAAAATTTTACTTATTTTAGAAAATTTTCCAAGCGGAAATAAATTTAAAATATACTTTTCATTTTTATTTTCCAAAATAAATTCTTTCTCATCTATTTTATTGACTTCTAATTTTCTATTTTTTATAAATTCTATATTTTCTACCAATTTAAGCATATTTTCCCTCTATGTACTAAACTCCTACAGATTTTAAAAGCGCCTCATCAACTTTTTTCATAAAGAACTCATCCGTAAAACCGACTTTTTCTCTAAGTCTTTTTTTATCTATGGTTCTTATTTGCTCCAGCAATACAACAGAATTTTTAGGAAGCCCAAATTCTGCTGAAACTTCAACATGAGTTGGAAGTTTGACTTTATTCATCTGAGAAGTTATAGCTGCAATAATTACAGTCGGGCTGTATTTATTCCCGATATCATTTTGAACAACTAGGACAGGTCTTACCCCTCCTTGTTCAGAACCTACAACGGGACTTAAATCAGCATAAAAAATATCTCCTCTTTTTACCTTCATATATATCTTCTTTTAGTAAAACTAAAAATACTCCCTCTTAAATAATCTTATTTAATTATTATATATTTTTAGGAGAAATAAATCAATACTTAATAATAATTATTAAAAATTTTCATAAAAAAAGCGAATTATAATACAAATTACAAGTAGTAGAGCATACATATATATCAATTATAATTTTATCCTTCAAAAAATCAAATAGTTTTAAATATTGAAATTCATCTAATAAATATTTTTTACAATATTAAAGTATTGAACTTTATCACTCATAAATAAACCCTTTTTGATAATAATCAATAAATTTAAATAATGTATTAATATGCATAGGATACCAGGCTTCTAAATTTTTATTAATAGAACTATATATGTCATCAATATTCATCCATCTAACATTTCTTGTTTCATTGGAATTTGGTATTATTTTACCTTCAACTTTACATAAAAAAGTTTGAAGAATAATGGAATACCCTCCTGATAAATTCTGAGTACAGCAAAATGGAACATAACTATTAACAGTATATTCACCCATTTCTCTAGTATCTATATTATTTTCACCAATAATTTCTATAACTATTAATCCTGTTTCCTCTTCTACTTCTCTTTTTAACGCTTTAAAAATATCTTCATATTCTCTAATCTTTCCTGCCGGTAATTCTAATAAACCTTTCTCAAAAATTTCATTTTCCTTATGCCTTTCTTGGACTAAAATATTTAATTTATTATCCTTAATTCTGTAAATTAATGCTCCTACGGCTGGAATAGCAAAAACTTCTTTCAACAAATGTCCTCCTTATATAAATTTATTTACATCATTATACAAATTAATAAAAAATATAACATTTTTATAAGTAATGTCAATCAATCTTATTGTTTTCGTTTAAAAAATTTCCTCTTAAATAATCTTATTTGTTCATTATATATTTTTGAGAGAAATAAATCAATACTTAATAAGTACTAAAAATTTCCACAAAAAAAGTGGATAAAAATCCACCTTTAATACTTAAATTTAAATAGAAGTAATTTCTTACTTTAATTCTACAGTAGCTCCCACTTCTTCTAATTTAGCTTTCATTTGTTCAGCTTCTTCTTTAGAAACTCCTTCTTTAACAGCTTTTGGAGCGTTGTCAACTACTTCCTTAGCTTCTTTTAAGCCTAATCCGCTTAAATCTTTAACAGCCTTAACAACTTTCATTTTTTCTGCTCCAACTGATGCTAAAATTACATCAAATTCAGTTTTTTCTTCAGCTGCTCCAGCTGCTTCTCCACCAGCTACAGCTCCACCTACTACTACAGGTGCTGATGCAGAAACTCCAAATTTTTCTTCTGCTGCTTTAACTAATTCATTTAATTCAAGAACTGATAATTTTTCAATTGCTTCTAATATTTGTTCGAAATCCATAATATACCTCCTAAAATTTTATGCAACCATTAAGCTGCTTCTTCTTCTTTTTTCTTTCTTAGTGCATCTAACATATACACAAAATTTGATACCGGAGCCTTTAGGCTGCCAAGTAATTTTGCAATAAGTACTTCTCTTGAAGGAATGTTTGCAACAGCCTTAACGCCGTTAGTGTCTAAAATCTTTCCTTCTAATATACCTGCTTTAATAACCAACTTTTCATTTGACTTTGCAAATTCATTAGTTATTCTTGCTGCTGCTGTTAAATCTTCTCCTGAAAACGCAACGGCGCTTGGTCCTTCTAAATATTGATTGAAATCTTCAAAACCTAATTCTTTAAAGGCTAATTTCATCATAGTATTTTTATAAACCTTATATTGAACACCGGCTTCTCTATATTTTTTTCTTAAGTCAGTTACTTGTTCAACAGTTAAGCCTCTATAGTCAACTAAAACTAAAGATCCGGAATTTTCAATCTTTTCTCTAATTTCTGATATAACAGCTTGTTTTTGTTCTAAAACAGAATCTTTCATCTTTTTCACCTCCATAAAAGGCTACATATTAAAAAATCTCTACCAAGAGTAGAGATAAAATACAAAATAAGTATTTCCACCTATGTAGGATTTTTAAACGAATGTCCCTACGGTCTTGGGTAGCCTATAAAATTAACACATATATTATACCATATTTCAAAATAAATGCAATACTTTTTTAAAAATTTTTTTATATTTCTTTTATTTCGTTTTTATGGTAGAATATATACATTATTTAAGAAAAATTATAGGTGATTTGATGTTAAAATATTTTTTAGTTTTATTAATTTCAATGGTGCCGGTTATTGAACTAAGAGGTGCCATTCCATATTCCCAAGCAATGGGACTTCCGATTCTAAGTTCATATATAATTGCACTAATAGGAAATTTAATTCCAGTTCCATTTGTTTACTTTCTTGCTAAAAAGATTTTAATTTGGGGTGAACATAAAAGGTATATTGGAAAGTTTTGTAAAAAAATTTTACTAAAAGGGCATAAAGCAGGAGAAAAAATTTTAAAAAAATCCGGTAAAAGAGGAATTTTAATTGCACTTGCGATTTTTATAGGTATTCCGTTTCCGGGTACCGGTGCATATACCGGTATACTTGCTGCGAGTATTTTAGATATAGATTTTAAAACAAGTTTTTTAGCAGCTATTATGGGATTAATTCTATCCGGAATAATTATGGCTACAATTAGTTTTAATATTTTTTAAATTGGACAACTCAGTTGTCCTTTTCTATTGCAAAAAATCAAAATTTTGGTTATTATATAGATAAGATAATTTTTATCTAATTTAATTTTGGAGGTAATATATATGAAATTTAAAATTGGCAATTCCGGAATAGTTAAAGTTATTACTTTATTTGATGGAAACGATGTTTGCGGAATAAGTGAAGAGTTAAAAAAATATGTAAAAGAGAACAAACTTTTTAACGGAAAAAGAGGCGAAATTTTTTCAAATCTAGGTCCAAATTCTGAAAATGTAATTTTATTAGGTTTGGGAAAAGAAGATGAAATTTCTCTTGAAAACATCAGAAGAGCCTTCCTTTCTCTTGGAAAAATCTTAAAATCTAATAATGTAAAATCTTGTAATATCGAAATCAAAAAGTTTGATGGTATTTGTTATAAATTAACTGCTCAAGCAATGATTGAAGGCATTATAAATGTTACCTACGCTTTTGACAACTTCTTGAAAGAAAAGAAAGATAAATTTGACTGTGAAGTATTCTTTGCTGTCTTAGAAAACAAAATAGAACATGTAGAAAGTGGAATTAAGGAAATTGAAGCAATAATGGAAGCAGTGTTTATGTGTAGAGATCTTGTAAATAGACCTGCTAATGATATTTATCCTGAAACTTTAGCGAAATTTGCAAAAGAAGAACTTGAAAAAGTTGGTGTAGAAGTTGAAGTTTTGGAAAAGAAACAAATTGAATCTTTAAAAATGGATGCTTTTCTATCAGTAGCACAAGGTAGTGACCTACCCCCTAAATTTATAATTATGAAACATTTACCAAACAAAGATGAAAAACCTATTGTTTTAGTTGGTAAAGGTTTAACTTATGATTCAGGTGGATATGCAATCAAACCTGCTACAGGAATGGTTACTATGAAAACTGATATGGGTGGAAGTGCCTCTGTTATTTCAACAATGTATGCAGTAGGAAAAATGAAAGTGCAAAGAAATGTAATTGCACTTGTTGCATCTTGTGAAAATATGATTAATGGACATGCTTACAGAAATGGAGATATAATTTCTTCAATGAAAGGTTCAACTATTGAAGTAATTAATACTGATGCTGAAGGAAGATTGACTTTAGCAGATGCTATTTACTATGGAGCATCAAAATTAAACCCTGAATGTATAATTGATGTAGCAACTTTAACAGGTGCTTGTATTCAAGCCTTGGGTTCAAGAGTTATTGGAGCTGTAAGTAATAATGATGAAGTCTTTGCAAAAATTAAAGAATCAGCAGACTTTATGGGTGAATACTTATGGAGATTTCCTGTTTATGAAGAACATAAAGAAAGTGTAAAAGGAAAAGTTGGAGATTTATTAAATGTAACTGCTCCCGGAACCGGCGGAGCAATTACTGCAGGAGTTTTCTTAGAACACTTCGTTGAAAACACTCCTTGGGTTCATTTAGACATTGCAGGTCCTTCATACTCAAATTCAGCTTGGGGAACAAATCCTGAAGGAGCAAGTGGTACTCCGGTAAAAACACTTTACAATTTTGTAAAAAAATACAATAAAAAATAATTAAGAATTTAAAAATGGTATGCTTTTTTTAGGCATACCATTTTTTCTAAAATTTATATCTTTTTAATCTTAAACTGTTTAAAACAACACTTACTGAGCTAAAACTCATTGTAAATCCTGCAAGCATTGGATTTAAGTACCCAAAAGCGGCAAATGGAATTGCAATAATATTATAGAAAAACGCCCAGAATAGATTTTGTTTGATTATTTTAAGAGTTTGTTCACTTATATTGATTGAGTTTAAAAGTGTGTTTAAATTACCGTTCATCAAAGTAATATCTGAAGTTTCCATTGCAATATCTGTTCCAGTTCCCATTGCAAAACTTATATCTGCACTTGCAAGAGCAGGAGCATCATTTATTCCATCCCCTACCATTGCAACAATTTTTCCTTGTTTTTGTAATTCTAATACTTTTTGAGATTTTTCATCTGGCATAACTTCATAAAGCACATTTTCTATTCCAAGTTTATTTGCAACTTTTCTAGCAACAACTTCACTATCTCCAGTTATCATATAAACATCAATATTTTTTTCTTTTAATTTCTTAATTATTTCAAATGCATTTTTTGAAATTTCATCTTCTAAAACTACAAAACCCGCGAATTCATTTCCTATAGAAATAAAGATTGTCAGTAATTCATTTTCTATATTTAATTCTAATTTTCCAAGTTTTTCTTCAATATATTTTCTCTTTCCAATCAAAATTTCTTTACCATCGTAATTAGCTTGAATTCCCATTCCGGCAATTACTTTCAAGTCAGAAATATCCAATTCTTTTACATTTTTTTCTTTACAAAAATTTACAATAGATTTTGCGATAGGATGATCTGTATTTTTTTCTAAAGAATAAATTATACTTAAGAAATCTCCTGCTGATAAATCGGTATTATTCTTTATTTCAACAACTTTTAACTTTCCAGTTGTTAGTGTCCCTGTCTTATCAAAAATAATACTATCCATTTTATGAATTTTTTCTAAAACTTCTCCACTCTTTATTAAAATTCCATTTTGTGCAGCGACTCCGGTTCCTGACATAATCGCAGTCGGTGTTGCCAAACCAAGTGAACAAGGACAGGCTATAACCATTACTGCACAGCTATTTAATAGACTTGTTGTAAAATCTTTTGTAACAATATAAGTTATTACAAGAGTGGCAAATGATGATAAAATTACACCCGGTACAAAATAACTTGAAATTTTATCTGCAAGTCTTTGAACAGGAGCTTTTTTAGTCTGAGCATTTTGAACCAAATCAAGTATTTTAGATAATACAGAATTTTCTACTGTACTCTTTACTTCAATTTTTAAAATTCCCTCGATATTATTGGTTGCTCCAATAACAGTATCTCCTATATTCTTTTCGACAGGAACGGATTCTCCAGTAATCATAGCTTGATTTACAGAACTGCTACCTGAAATAATAACTCCATCAACTGGAATTTTTTCATAAGGTTTAACTAAAACAATATCTCCAATTTTTACATCTTCAATATTCTTTTTAACTTCTTTATCACCGTCAATTACAATTGCATAGTCCGCTTTCAAATCCATCAATTTCATAATTGCCCCGAAAGTATTTGACTTTGCATTTGCTTCAAAAAATTTACCAAGTAAAATTAGTGTTATAATCATCGCAGAACTGTCAAAATAAACATCAACACTTCCTATTAAAACTTTATAGACTGAATAAAAATACGCCATGGAAGTACCAAAAGCTATTAAAACATCCATATTTGTACTTTTATTTTTTAAATTTTTATAGGCATTTATATAATATCTTTTACCTACATAAAATTGAACAACACTTGCCAAAGCCCATTGAATATAACCATTTAACATAAATCTATGCAAATTGAACATATGGAAAAACATTGAAACCATAAGTGGAACACTAAATACTATCGAAATAATTAAGTCCTTTTTTAAGTCCTTAATTTCATCTTCATATATATTTTGTCTTTCCTTTTTTTCTTTTTTAACCGAAATTTTATATTTTTCTAAAATTGAATTTATTTCATCTAAAGAAACAACATCTTTTAAGTATTTTACTTTTAAAATGTCATTTTCATCTTTTACTAAAACAGTATCTTTTTCTTTTAACTCAGAAATTATTTTTTCAATATCTTCAACTTTGATACTACTCTTTTCAATTTTTAATTCATCTCTTTTCGGTTTATATCCAAGTCTCTTTATAACTCCAATAAGGCCTTCAACTTTCGCTCCATCTTCAACGGATACTGTGACAGTTTTGCTCATAAGATTTACAGAGACGTCTTCAACTATTTTAAGCTTTAATAGTCCCTTTTCAACTTTCATAGAACAAGCTTGACAAGTCATTCCGTCAACAAAAATATTAACCTTTTTACTCAAAAGAAGCACCTCCTAATGACATTTTTGAAATCAAAAGCTCCAACAATAAATCTATATCTCTATTTTTTGTCTTAATATCTGATTCTGCAGAATATGTTAAATCAATATAATCACATAGAGTTTTTATAGAAAAACTATCACAAACTGAATACAATTTTTTACATTCGTAGTTTGAAATTTTTAACTCTTTTGAAATATAGTCTATGTGTTTTTGTTTTAGTTTCAAAACTTTTACTCCTAAAAGATTTCTAATATATCTTACAATCATATAAAATGTAGAAAAAGAGTCCTCTCCCGATTTTTTAAGCTCAACTAAAATCTTAATAGAATTTTTATAATCTTTTTTAGAAATCATATCAAGTAATTTAAAAATACTATTTTCAAATTTATCTACTAAAATTTCATCAACATCTTTAAAATCTAAAACATCTTTAGAAAATGAGTTAAGAAGTTTATTTACTTCATTTTCCACATCATAAAGATTTTTTTCTCTGCTACTATCTAAATACCCAATTCTATCGATAATATATTTTAAAACAATATCTTTAACTTCGATATTTTTTGAAACAAATCTTTTCTTAATAAATTTAAAAAGTTCAATTTCATTAAACCTTACAAGTTCAATATTATGTCCTAAAATCGAAATTTGTTTATAAAATTTACCACGAAAAGCAAGACTTCCTTTCATAACAAAAAGAAGAACTGTTGTATTTGGAATCTTATCTATATAATCATGCATTTCCTCAAAAAAATTTTTATATATAGAAATTCCATTTTTTGAAAGATTTACATCATTTACAATAATAAGTCTTTTATTACTAAAAAATGGAGCTGTTTCACAATCAATCTTTAACTTTTGTAAGTCAATTTTTGAAAAATCATATTCGATATAATTCATATCAAAAAAATCTTTTGAAACAATATTCTCTTTAAATAGCTCAACAAATCTATCTATCAAAAAAATTTCTTCTCCACTTAAAACATATATACCATTAAGTTCCCCATTGTCTAGCAACTTCATAGCTTGTATATAATTCATAGTTCCTCCTCAATAAAGTCTAAATCTATAACTGAATCTTTTCTAATTTTAACTAAAACAAAGAATCCTAATAAATACATTATAATATTTAAAATATCCATAAAATAAAAATTTAATAAACCTAATAAATTACCATCAATTTCTCTAAAACCTATAATTTTTTCTTCAAATTTATTAATTCTAAGCATTATATTTCCCTGTAAATCAGTCCTAAAAACATCACTTCCTGTAGATTTTATTCTATCTAGTACATCTTTATGTGGATGGTTATATCTATTTTTATAACCACAGGAAATTATAGAAGTTTTTGGACTTGAAGCTGATAAAAATTCAGGTGAACTAGAATTCTTACTCCCATGATGAGCAACTTTCAGATAATCACAGTCTATATCGTTTTTTATAAGCTGATTTTCTGTAAAAGATCCAATATCTCCGGTAAAAAGTATTTTCTTTCCATTTACTGTAACTCTAACTATTATGGATCTTTCATTTTCTTCTGTAGAATCTTTTTCTTTTAAAACTTCTAAATCTACATCTTCTAAATTTATTTTTAAATTATTTTCAATATTATAAATATTTTCAGCCTTAACTTCTCCATATTTTTTTACAAAATCTCTATACCCGTCTTTTCTAAAAAATAAATTTTTAATCTCCACTTCCTTAGATAAAGATCCCAAATTTTTACAATGGTCTGCATCCAAATGTGAAATAAATACAAAATCTAGTTTTTTAACCCCATTTTTTTGTAAATATGGAATTAAAACAGATTTTCCGTTATCTCCTTTACCAAAAGCAATCCCACCTGTATCTATTAGAATATTATTCTGTTTTCCTCTTATTAAACAGGCATCTCCTTGACCTATATCTATAAAATTTATATTTACCTCATTTTTATAAATGTTAAAAATATTTGTAAAAGCAAATAGAATCATAGCAGAAAGTATAAAAAATTTAAAGCTATCAAATGTAAAATACTTCAAATCTCTCCTTTTAAAATAAACTAGAAGTAAAAAATATGTAAAAATTAAAAATACAATATTGTATTCATAAAAAGTAATATTTATATTTATATCCTTTAAAAAATCAACATTTAATCTTATAAGATTTAATAAATTATTTACAAAAAAACCTAAAACCATACAAATTTTCATACTCAATAAGCCAAATAGCAAAGTAAAAAATGAAATAACTATGCAAATCACAAAAATTGGTGTTAATACTAAATTGCTAAAGAATATAATTATTGAAAACTTTCCAAAAGTGTATAAAATAATAGGCAAAATCATAAGCATAACGGAAAATGTAAGTTTTAAAGATTTTAAAACAAAGCCGTCCCTCTGCTTTGAAAATTCTGGTAAAATCTTTATAATTCCAAATACAGAAAATGCGCTTAAATACAATCCTACATCAAAAATCATATATGGATTTATCAATAAAATGACAAAAATAGTCAATAAAAGGTCATTTAATCTATCTTTAACTTTTCCATAAAGCGACGAAAATATAGAAATAAGCAAAAATATTTCCGCCCTTAAAACACTTGCAGGATTGCCAATTAAATATGAATATAAAAATATAAAAAATAGAATTATAACTTCTCTAAAAATTCTTTTTATCGGTAAAATGACTAAAATTTTACTTAAAATTAAATATATTATTCCAATATGTAGACCACTAACGGCTAAAATATGTGAAAGTCCAATTTCTCTAATATCATTTTCAAAAGCCGTATCATAATTATTTGCAAGAAATATCCTCTTCATAATATCCGAATTTTCAGATGAAAGAGAAGTATCAAAGACATTCTCAACAAAATTATGAAAAGCTCTCTTTAAATTTTTATTCTCTTCAATTTTTTTCACATCATCAGAATAAATATTTGAATATATATTCTTTTTTAAATTAAATCTCTTATAATTAAAAAGTCTTGGATTACCATTTGACCTTATTTCTCGAAGTTTTCCAGTTACACTTACAATATCTCCAATTTCAAACTTTTTATGATTTGTAAAAAGTAAAATTTTCTCTGATTTTTCTATATTTTCAATATTTTTTAATCTGACTTCATGTTTGAATCCCTCTCCATCAGAACGAGTAGTTGAATTTAAAACTTCTCCTGTAAAAGAAACTTCTTGATCAAAGAATTGTTTTAAATTACTTTCTTTCTCTGAAAAGAAGCTAACTAAAAAGCCTAATGAGAAAATCAAAAGAAATAATTTTATTTTATTGAATCTAAAAAAATATGAAACTATACAAGTAACTGATAAACCCAAAAATATATAAAATTTTGTAAAATGTTCCATTTTTAGAAAATAACAAAATAAAATTCCACATATTAAGGAAATCAGATAAAAAATAATATTTCTTTTCATACTTCCTCCAAATACAAAATCATAAATCATTTTTCAATACATAATTATTATATCATAATTCCTTTTTGATAATTAAATTTAGGTTATTATGATGAAATAATTATAGCTTTATCATAAGGCATAAATCTATAATTATTATATCATAATCTCTTTTTTATAATTAAATTTTGGTAATTATGATGAAATAATTATAGCTTTATCATAAGGCATAAATCTATAATTATTATATCATAATCTCTTTTTTATAATTAAATTTTGGTAATTATGATGAAATAATTATAGCTTTATCACAAGGCATAAATCTATAATTATTATATCATAATTTGAGCAATAAAAAAGCAGTATAATTTTGATATACTACTTCTCATCTTAGATTTAATTATTTAATTTAGATATCAAACAATTCTAATCTCCAATATATTTAATATATATTTGGCAAGGATTCCATTCATCCCATAAAGTTGGAAAAACTTCCAATTCCTTATATCCTACAGATTTATAGAAATTATTTGTTATATCATATTCTTTATAATGACCACTTTGAACAGTTTTAACTTGAGAATAAGTGTAACCAAGTTTTTTTGCCAATTTTTCATAAGCATCATTTAACTTCGTTCCAATACCCATTCTATGATAGTTTTTCTTAATTCCCATAACAAAAATATCTGCACAATCCACACTTGTTGAATTCAATACTACAAAACCTACTGCCTCATTATCCATAAAACAAGCAATAAATGGTTTGTCTTGTGAATCTGTTATATATTCTTCCGTACTTTCTGGCATACCAAACCATTCAGGAAGATCATTTAATATTTCTCTCAATATTTTTTCCTTTTCTTTAATATCAACAATTTCTTTAATAATCAATTCTTTCAAACTACTAACTCCTTTAAATTTACTATTTTATATTTTTTGTAACAAATAATAAATGATTTGTTGCTCCTAAAAGTTCTTTATTTTTACAATGATTAAAATGCCATTGCAAATAATTTTCATAAGCTACATAACTCATTTTTTCAATTTTTTCAGATAATAATTCAGAAAAACCATCAGATGCAATTATACTTTCTATCTTTAGTCCCGATTCCTCTACTAAACTCTTACTTTCATCAATCGTAAAAAATATAAAAGGTCTATTCCGTACCCTCTGTGTTTCTTTATTATATGCACCTTTTTCAAAATAATTAAAATTATAATATGTTTCCGTAATAGGTACCATATCATGATTTATAAACGCTATAAAAATATGTCCTCCATTTTTACAAACTCTAATTGCATCATTTAATGTTTTCAGTTGATGCTCTTTATTGGATAAATGATATAGTGGCCCAAATAAAAGAACAATATCAAAATAGTCATCAGGCAATATTTCAAGCTCTAAGGAATTTAATTGTTTTGTTATAACATTATTAAAATTGTAATTTTTCAAATTTTCATTTAATTTTAAAAAATTATTTTCAGCAGGTTCAAAAGCATATATTTCAGAAACTTTATCAGCATAATTTATAGTATAAACTCCAGTACCGGCTCCTATATCAAGCATCTTAGTATTTAGATTTATCACTTTGTCGATCTCTCTTATTGTAGTTAATTTTTCCACCATTCCAAATTTACTTTTCAATCTTGAATCTTCATCAAAAAATTTATACAACATCTCATTTCTCTGTAAATCATCATCTATATTCATTACCTCACAAAAACTTAAATCCTTATCCATAAAAACCTCCTGATAAATTTTAAATAGTATAACATATTAAAATTCTAAAAACAACTATTTAACAAAAAAAAGAGCCTTAGCTCTTTAATTAATGTATTTTATATTTCCGCTTGCTGATTTTTTTAGTCTGTTCATTATTGAAAATCCGAGTCCCTTTTCATCACAACCCTCAACAACAATCAAATCAACATTTTTTTCATCGAATTCTCTAAGACCTTTAAATAATATTTTTGACATTTCTTTTAAATCAAAAACTGAACCCAATGATAAAATATTTTCACTTTCCACATTTAAAAATGTTTCGTCAAACTTAAAAATTCCAATTTTTAAGCCTTTATTTTCTTTTATTATTTTTTCAATTTCCATTGATGATTTTTTCCTATCTTTAGTTGAAATTACCACAACTTTTGCCTTTGGTGCATAATGTTTATACTTTTGTCCCGGAGATTTTGGAATAGTATTTTCTGTTACAATGGCATCATCAATTAAAATTTCATCTTCATATTTCAAAAAATCTTCCTTTGTATAAAAACCAGGTCTTAAAATCGTATATGGTTTTTTAGTCAAATCCAAAACTGTTGATTCTATTCCTATATTGCAAAGTCCACCATCTAATATTACAGATATTTTACCATTCATATCAGTAAAAACATCTTCTGCAGTCGTTGGTGACGGCTTTCCTGAAATATTTGCAGAAGGTGCAGCTATTGGAACACCACATTGCTTTATAAAACTTCTTGCAATTTCATTATTCGGCATTCTAATTGCAACAGTATCAAGTCCACAACTAATGGCATCAGGAATTATCTCCTTCTTTTTCATAACAACAGTCAGTGGTCCTGGCCAAAAATGATTTAAAAATTCTTTTATCTCATCATTTAATTCATAAACCAAATTTTCCATCATATCATAATCTGAAATATGCAATATCAATGGATTATCCTGTGGTCTATTTTTGGCCTTAAAGATTTTTGAAACTGCAACATCTGATAACCCATTTGCTCCTAAACCATACACAGTCTCGGTTGGAATTGCAACAATTTCATCATTTAATATTAATTTTGTAGATTTTTCTATATTTTCTTTCGTTGGTTTTAATATTTCAGTCATAAACTATTTTTCAATTCCTAAAGATTTTTTTGCTAAATGGTCTGCAAGGTCATTATATTTATCGTTTGAATGTGCCTTAACCTTCACAAATAAAATCTCTATTTCCTTTCTAAACTCTTTAATCTTATCTCTATATCCTATAGTAAGAGGTAAATTACATTTCCATTCTCCATTAGCCCAAGATGAAATACCTTGATAATCGTAAAAGACAGTTATTTTTTTCTTTTTAAGCCTTATTGCCTCACCAATAGCCCTAATTGACCCGAAAAGCTCTCCCGTTACATTTCTACTCTTTGTAACTTCAGGATTTTCTCCCTTTCCAAAAAGTTCAATAACTTCATCTTTTAAAATTAGGACAACTCCATAACCATATTCTAAAGTATCTTTTTTATAAGAACCGTCAACATAGGCCACAATTTCATCTTCAGCAATGTCTTCTAAATTAAAGCCACCGCTTTTAACTTCTATATTTTCATTATTCAAATACTCTTTAGCTTCTTCTAAAGTTGGAAAAGATTTATAAATCGCACCTGAAAAACCTGTAACTTGTTTTTTACAATCTTCCCAATTATTATAAATTCCGACTGATTTTCCAAATTTTACCACATAATACTTCTTAGCCAAAAATAACTCCTCCTATTTCTTTTTCCAAGTTGTTGATGAAAATAAAATTAGTATTGGGAATATTTCAAGTCTTCCTGCTAGCATTGCAAAAGATAAAACTATCTTATTAAAGTCAGTAAGACTTGCATAACTTCCTGTAGGTCCTACAATTCCCATTCCGGGTCCAATATTGTTAAATGTAGCCATCACGGCTGAAAATGCAGTTAAAAAATCCGGAACTGAAAAAGATATTAAAATTGTAAAAATAATAACTAAAAATATATAAATTATAAAGTAAGTCTTCACCTCTTCTAAAACTTCTTTAGGAACAGGTTTATTATCCACTTTCACGCTTAAAACTCTTTTCGGATTTATCGCCTTTCTAAATTGTAAAATAGATGACTTTACTAAAATTATAAGTCTTGAAATTTTTAACCCTCCGGCAGTTGAACCTGCACATGCCCCTGTAAACATCAAAAACAAAAGGATTGAATGGGAAAAAGCCGTCCATTTTCCAAAATCAACAGTAGCATACCCTGTAGTAGATATTATTGAAGAGACTGTGAAAAATATATCTCTCATCGCCTTTAGATATGAAGTATAATTATTTCTTATATTGAAAAATATTAAAATCACACTTCCAAAAACTATAAATAAATACCATTTTAACTCTTCACTTTTAAATCCATCTCTAACTTTTCCTATTAAAATTATATAAAATAAATTAAAGTTAATTCCAAAAGTTATCATAGCAATTGCCAAAATAATTTCAACCGCCGGGCTATTATAATAAGCTATTGAACTTGCTTTTATTCCAAAACCACCCGTTCCTGCTGCTCCAAAAGCATGAATAAATGAATCAAAAACAGGATGCCCTGCTAAAATAAGTACAATTATCAAAATTCCGGTCATTGCAAAATAGATTTTATATAAAATTCTTGCAGTATAACTCATCTTCGCAACAAGTTTCCCAAAAACAGGACCCGGAACTTCTGCTTTCATAATATGAGAATGTCTATTTGAACGAGGTAAAATTGCAAGAGCAAAAACTAAAATACCCATACCTCCAATCAAATGTGTAAAACTTCTCCAAAAAAGTATTGAATGACTAAGTGCTTCGACATCTGTTAAGATACTTGCTCCTGTAGTAGTAAAACCACTGGAAGTTTCAAAAAAAGCATCTATAAAACTTGGTATCGAACCCGAAAAAATAAATGGTAAAGAACCGAAAGCAGATAAAAGTATCCAAGATAAAGCAACTATTACAAATCCCTCTTTCTCATAAAATGCTCCACTACCATCTGCTTTATGTCCGATTACATATCCACTTAACAATAATAAAATTATTGTCGCTAAAAAACTTAAAATATTACTAATATCTTCTTTATATATGAGAGAAACAATAATAGGTAAAAGTAGAAAACCTGCCTCAATATATAAAATTTTGCTCAAAATATATCTTATAATTTTCTTATTCATAATACACCTATGCCAAAATACAATCTATATTTTGTATTAAATTTGCCTTTGAAATCACTATTACAGTATCATTTACCATTATAGAATCTTCTCCCGTTGGGAAAATTAGTTTATTATCTCTAATTATGTATGCTATAAGTACATTATCTTTTATTTTCAACTCTTTTAGTGGGATATCCAGTACTTTAGATTTTCTATTTACTTTTATCTCAACAGCCTCAGCATTATTTGATAATCTATGCAAAGTCTCTATATTTGATCCCTCGCTATTAATAATTGACCTTACTACACTAATTATTATGTCAGAAACTAATCTTTTTGGTGTAACAAATGAAAATCTTTCAGTAGATGGAATTATATTTAAAAGAGAAATTCTACTAACTTTTGCAACAGCTTTTTTTACATTAAGTTTTTCAGCAAACATTCCTAACATAATATTTTCTTCATCAATCCCTGTTAATGCTACACAAGCATCATAATTTGTTAGTCCCTCTTCATCTAAAACATCAGAGTCTGAACCATCTGCACAAATAACTTTAACATTTGATGGAAATTTTTCGCTAAATGAAGTTGCCAGATCTCTATTAACTTCAACCAGCTTAATTTTAATATTTTCACGAATTAAGTTTGAAATTAAGTAGTAAGAAATTCTACTACCACCTATTATAAAAACGGATTCTATCTTTTTATTTCCACCTTCTAATATATTGTAAAATTTATATGCAAATTCATCAGTTCCTGTGAAATAAACTTTATCATTTTCTCTAATAATGAAATCTCCTGATGGAATAAAAATTTCATCTTTTCTTTCAACTATTCCAATTAAAATTTTTATATTAAACTTTTGTTGCAAGTCTGAAATTTTGATATCTTTCAATGGACTGTCCTTCCCAACAGAAATTCCTATAAGCTTCACTCGCCCATCTGCAAAAGTTTCAACTGAATGTGCAAATGGATACTTTAACCCTCTGGAAATTTCTCTTGCAGCGACAAATTCGGGATTAATTACTAAATCAATTCCCAATACTTCCTTTACAAAACCAGACTTAGAAGAATATTCCGGATTTCTAACACGTGCAATAGTATACTTTGCTCCCATATTCTTTGCAAAGATACAAGATATAATATTTGTTTCGTCACTTTCAGTTACAGAAATAAATACATCGCTATCTGCAACTCCCGCCTCTTCTAAAACATCATAGTTCGTTCCACTTCCGGAAATTCCCATAATATCATATTTAGATAACATTTCATTTAGTATTTCTTGTCTTTTTTCTATTAAAATAATATCATTGTCTTCTGTATTCAAATCAGTAAATAAATACTCTCCAACCTTCCCGGCTCCAACTATTATAATTTTCATAAATACCTCCAATTCATAGTATATCATATTTTTAAAAAACTTCAATAGAAAAAAATATTTTATATAAACCGTCATTTTATTGATATTCATTATTAAAGTTTTAAGGATATTCCTATGGGTAAAATAAACTTGAAAAACAAATAAGTTTTTAAATATTTTAAAATTTTAGGAGGAATAAAATGTCATTTGAATTAATAAAATTGAATTATGCTTATGATGCACTAGAACCTGTAATAGATAAAGAAACTATGGAAATTCATCATAGCAAACATCATCAAGCTTATGTAAATAACTTAAATAACTTAATTAAAGATACAGTGTTTGAAGAAGCTTCATTAGAAGAAATTTTAACACATTTAGAACATGCTCCGGAAGAAAAAAAGAATGGAATTAGAAATAATGTAGGTGGAGTTTTCAATCATAATCTATTCTGGGAAAGCATGATTCCAGGTGGATCAAAAGAACCTATTGGAGAAATTGCTAAAAAAATTAATGAAAAATTTGGAAACTTTGAAACTTTCAAAGCAGAATTTAACAAAAAAGGCGCAGGACAATTCGGTTCAGGTTGGGTATGGCTTGTTTGTGATAAAGAAGGAAATATTGAAGTAGTTTCAACACCTAACCAAGATAGTCCTATTTCTTATGGAAAAATTATTCTTTTAGGAAATGATGTTTGGGAACATGCTTATTACTTAAGATATCAAAATAAAAGAGCTGAATACTTAAAAGAATGGTGGAAGGTTGTAAACTGGGATATTGTAGAAAAAAGATATCAAAATAGAAATCATAATGAATGTTCATGTGGTTGTGGATGCGGATGTTAATTAAAATATTAAGAGATTTCAAACGAAATCTCTTTTTTTATTGTACAATAACAGGTTTCCACATTTCCTCTCAATGTGAAATATCGTAGAAGGATGAGGTTCTTCTATACAAAAATAGCCGACTTGAAATTAAGTCGGCTAACATTTTATAAACTTTCAATCCAATTTTTAATTATTTCATCACTATCTTTAATGTCAAATCTTCTTCCTTCTTTTAGAACTGAACCCTTACAGGAATTTTTCAATTCTTCGTTAGTATTTCCCATTAAACTTTCTCCTGAAGTCGCAAAAGGAATAATAGTTTTTCCTGTTAAATTATAACTTTCTAAAAAAGTATTTATGATTGTAGGTGCAACATACCACCAAATAGGAAATCCTACATAGATAGTATCATAGTCATCAATATTATTAATCTTGTTTGCTATTTCAGGTCTAAATGATTTATTTTTCATTTCGATACTGCTACGACTATTTTCATTCATCCAGTTTAAATCTTCATCTGTGTAAATTTCCTTAGGCACAATTTCGTGTAAATCCGCTCCTGCAATTTTTGAAATTCTTTCTGCAAGTTTTTTTGTTACTCCACTTGCACTGAAATATGCAACTAATTTTCTACTCATAACCAGTACCTCCTATCTCCTATTTATTCAATATTTCCTTGATATCATTGATGATTAAATCTTTTGAAATTCCATTTTCAAGGAGTAATTTTTCTGCAACAACTCTATCCGGAAAATTCTTTTTAATCCCATAATTCTTAACCTTTAAATCGGATGTTCCAAAAAATCTTGAAATTTTTTCTCCAAAACCTCCATCTATAGCTCCATCTTCTAAAGTTATTACCAATTTATGATTTTCTTTTAATTCTTCAAGCAATTCTTCATCCAATCCTGTAATGAATCTTGGATTTATCAAAGTAATGTCTCCCAATTCATCTGCAATTTCTTTTCCAAGTTTATAGAAATTACCAAGAGCAATTATGGCCACATCTTTTCCCTTTTTTGTAACTTTGTATTTATTTAAAATAGAATAATCCGTTTTGTCTTCTTCTCCTGTTGATACTAAATCTAATGCAGGGACTCTTATTGCAACAGGATGTTCATTTTGATTTAATCCCCACTCCATCATCTTTAAATGCTCTTCTTTATTTGTAGGAGCAAGGTAAACCAAGTTTGGAATATTTGAAATCATCGGTATATCAAAAATTCCAAGATGAGTCACATCATTTGCTCTATAAACAGACGCATAATAAACTAATATCAATGCAGGATTATTATTTAGACACAAGTCTTGAGAAAGTTGGTCATAAGTCCTTTGGATAAATGAACTACATACACAAAAAACAGGTTTTGCACCATTTTTTGCAAGTCCTGAAGACATAGCTACTGCATGTTCCTCTGCAATTCCAACATCGATATATTGTTTGCCCATTTTTTCCCTAACTTCTTTTGACAATTCAAAATCTCCAGGTGTTCCCGCAGTCAAAACAGCAACAGTTTTATCATTTTTAACTGAATTTATCAAAAAGTCTAAAGTTATAGAACTATAATCTTCGTCTTTTTGTCCACTTTTATTTCTCTTAAATTCTCCTGTTTCAATATCAAAAGGTGCTCCAAAATGAAAATCTTCTTTATTTATTTCTGCAGGTTTGAATCCGTTACCTTTATTTGTCGAAAGATGAACAACTATAGGTTTGCCAATGTTCTTCACGGACTTAAATGCTGAAATCAGTTCTTCAATATCATTTCCTTCATCAACATAGATATAATTAAGTCCCATGGCTTTAAAAATATTATTTTCAGCTTTTCCTTTTGTTTTTCTGAGTTCAAAAAGATTCTTGTAAATACCTCCATGATTTTCAGCAATGGATTGATTATTATCATTTATAACTACAATCATGTTACTATCAAGTTCAAAAATATTATTAAGTCCTTCATAAGCTTCTCCTCCACTTAAAGAACCATCTCCTATAACTGCAATAATATTTTCGTTATCTCCTTTTAAATTTCTAGCTTTTGCAAGACCGCATGCAAGACTTATTGAAGTTGAAGTATGCCCGATAGTAAAGAAATCATGTTCACTTTCTTTAGGAGAAGTATATCCCGTAACTGAACTATATTTTTCAGGAATCATAAATGCATCTTTTCTTCCTGTCAACATTTTGTGAACATAAGTTTGATGAGATACATCAAAAACAATCTTATCTTTTGGAGAGTCAAAAACATAATGAAGTGCAACTGTAAATTCCAATGATCCAAGATTAGGACCTATATGTCCCCCCTTTTCGCTAAGTCTTTTTAGCAAATGTGCTCTAAGCTCCACAATTAACTCTTTTAATTCATCAATAGATAATTTTTTTATATCTTTTGGTGAATTGATTTTTTCTAAATACATAATATCTCCTCCTTTTATGTAAAATTTTTACTTCAATTTATTAAATTATACCCCTAATAAACAAAATATTCAATAGTTTAAAAATTTTTAAATTGTGTTAAAATATAAATATAGAAAAAATTAGGAGAAAAAATATGAAATTTGCTTATATATTTTTTAATGGAAAACTTTTAGGAAATGTAGAATATTTTAAAAATTTCTTTATGCAAAATATAGGTGATATATTCTGTGCAGACGGAGGAGCCAATCTTTGCTATGAATTAAATTTAATTCCAAATGAAATTTGGGGAGATTTAGATTCAATTAATAAAGATATTTTAAATTTTTATGAGAAAAAAAATGTAATTATAAAAAAATTCCCTGAAGATAAAAATTTTACAGATTCTGAATTAATTTTAAATTACGTTAAAGATAAAACTTACGATAAAATATATTGTATTGGAGCATTTGGAGGAGATATAGCTCATGAACTTACAAATATTAATTTAATGTTTAAATATGATAATTTATATTTCTTAAAAGAAAATGAAATGCTATTTAAGATAGAAAAAAATTTTGAATTTAACAATCTATCAAATACAAAAATTTCATTTATACCATTTTCAGAAGAAATAAAAAATTTAACATTATTCGGTTTTAAATATAATATTGATAATATTACTCTTAAAAAAGGAGATTCTCTTTGTATGAGTAATATTATAGAATCAAATTTTGCAAAAATAACTCTTGAAAAAGGAAAAATTTTATGTATAATTAAAACCTTAATCTGATACCATTTTTTATATTAATTTTGGTGCTTTCTCTAGTATCAAAAATATATTATACTGTTTATGTAAAATTTATTTAAGGAGAAAGTATTATTATGAAAAAGAAAGATTTAACACAAAATTTTGTAGGTGGAGTTATAATGGATGTTACTACACCCGAACAAGCAAAGATAGCTGAAAAAGCGGGAGCTGTTGCAGTAATGGCTTTAGAAAGAATCCCTGCTGATATTCGTGTTGCCGGAGGGGTTTCAAGAATGAGTGACCCTGCAATGATTAAAAGTATAATGAAATCTGTTTCAATTCCTGTTATGGCAAAATGTAGAATTGGACATTTTGTTGAAGCTCAAATTTTACAAGAAATTGGAATAGATTATATTGATGAAAGTGAAGTGTTATCTCCTGCAGATAATATTCATCATGTAGATAAAACAACATTCGATACACCTTTTGTATGTGGTGCAAGAGATTTAGGAGAGGCTTTAAGACGTATTCAAGAAGGTGCAAGAATGATTCGTACAAAAGGAGAAGCAGGTACGGGAGATGTTGTTCAAGCTGTTTCACATATGAGAAAAATTCAAGGTGAAATTCGTCAAGTAACTGCAATGGCAGAAGATGAATTATTTGAAAAAGCAAAAGAATTTAAAGTTCCTTATGAATTATTAAAATATGTTCACAAAAACGGAAAACTTCCTGTTGTAAATTTTTCAGCCGGAGGAGTTGCAACTCCTGCAGATGCAGCTCTTATGCGACAATTAGGAGCAGAAGGAGTTTTTGTAGGTTCAGGAATTTTTAAATCAGGAAATCCTGAACAAAGAGCAAAGGCAATTGTTGAAGCTGTTAAACATTATAATAATCCTAAAATTATTGCAAAAGTTTCTGAAAATCTTGGAGAAGCTATGGTTGGAATAAATGAAAATGAAATTGAAATAATAATGGCTGAAAGAGGAATTTAATATATTCAACTTTTATTGTTGTTTATCTTTTGATATTTATTATTAAATATGTTTACTTTTTATTTTTTTTGGAGTATAATATACTTGTAGCATAGATGAAAATGTTACGCAATTTATGCAAACTATTATATTTTGAAAGGAGATTTTATTATGGCTTGTACTACAATTTTAGTCGGAAAAAACGTTACTTTTGATGGATCAACAATGGTTGCTCGTAATGAGGACTCTCCATCTGGTCAATTTTCTGAAAAAAAATTCATAGTTGTTCAACCTAACGAACAACCAATAAAATATAAATCAGTTTTATCTCATGTTGAAATTGATTTACCTACTAATCCTATGCGTTATACTTGTATGCCTAATGCAGTTGATGAATCAGGAGTTTGGGGTGCTTGTGGTGTTAATGAGTTAAATATTTCTATGACTGCAACAGAAACTCTAACTTCAAATGAAAGAGTTTTGGGTGCTGATCCTCTTGTAAATTTCATTCCTGCTGTTGGAAAAGAAGGAGACAAAGATTATGTTCCTGAAAAAGTTGGCGGAATTGGTGAAGAAGACATGGTTACTTTAGTTTTACCATATATCAAATCTGCTCGTGACGGAGTAATCAGACTTGGAGAAATTTTAGAAAAATACGGCACTTATGAAATGAACGGTATAGCTTTTCAAGATGTAAATGAAATTTGGTGGTTAGAAACTATCGGAGGTCATCATTGGATTGCAAGACGTGTTCCTGATGATTGTTATGTAATTATGCCAAATCAACTTGGAATTGATTATTTTGATTTGGAAGATGCTTTCGGTGAACAAAAAGAATATATGTGTTCTTCAGATTTAAAAGAATTTATAAATAGATACCATTTAGATCTTTCTATTGATGGAAGTCTAAATCCTAGAGATGCTTTTGGTAGTCATTCAGATGCAGATCATACTTATAATACACCTCGTGCTTGGGTATTACAAAGATATTTTAATCCACTTACAAATTATTGGGATGGAATGGATGCAGATTATGTTCCTGAATCAGATTATATTCCATGGTGTAGAACTCCGGACAAAAAAATAACTGTTGAAGATATCAAATATGCACTTTCTAATCATTTCCAAGGAACTCCTTATGATCCTTATGGAAAATTCTCAAATGAAAGAGGAAAATTCAGACCAATCGGTATTAACAGAAATAACTTCTTGGGACTTGTACAAATAAGACCTGATATGCCTGAAGAAATTAGAAGTATTGAATGGCTTGCACTTGGTTCAAATGTATTTAATGCAATGATTCCTTTCTATGTAAATATAGATAAGACACCTGAATATCTTGCAAACACTACTAAAGAACTTACAACAGAAGATTTCTATTGGTCAAATCGTCTGGTCGCAGCTTTGGCAGATGCTCATTTTGCATCTTGTAGTTCACATATTGAACGTTACCAATTGGCTATTCAATCAAAATGCACTGAAATCATAAATAAGTATGATAATGAATTTTTAGGTGGAAAAGTTGCAAAAGAAAAAGTCGTTGAATTCTGCGAAAATGCAAATGAAGAAATTGCAACAGAATTAAGAAAACAAACAATTGATTTATTAGGCAAAGTTCTTTACACAGCAAGCTGTGAAATGAAAAATGGTTTTTCAAGATCTGATGCTTAAAAAATTAAAATTTAAAGGGAGCTTTATTTTGCTCCCTTTTTCTTTTTCCCACTTTTTTTTACTTCCTGTTTTTCTTCTATTCTTTTATTTTTAAAAAAATCAAAAACACTTAATAATTTTAAAATTAAAATCATAATAATTAATACTTTTTCAAAAGTTCTCGCCTTAAAAAAGATTAACATTAAAATACAGATAAAAACAATCAAAATATTTATAATTAAATTAAATTTTTTATTCGTCAAAATGCTCATAGTATCTCCTCTATTCCATTAAAATCAATGAAAGTATATCATTTTATGGTACCATTGTCAATTTTGGGATAATTTACAATATATTTAATATCGTGTATAATATTTGTATTAAATATATTTGGAGGTTTTTATGGATAGAAATTATGTTAAAAATTTACTTGAAGAGTTATTAAACATCTACAGTCCTACTGGAGACACTGAAAACGCAATTTGTTTTATGGAAAAAAAGTTTAAGGAATTGAACATTCCTTGTAGAAGAACTAATAAGAACGCTCTTATAGCTACAATAGAAGGTGAAGAAAAAGAAGCTATAACTTTTTCAGGTCATGTTGATACTTTAGGTTTAATGGTTAAGGAAATAAAAGCGAATGGACGTCTAGCTTTTAGCTTAGTTGGTGGTTTTTCTCCAACAAGTGTTGAAACTGAAAATGTATTTATCAAAACTTATAACGGAAAATTAATTCCGGGAACTGCTCTATATAATGAAGCGTCAGTTCACGTTTATGATACTACGACTACCGGTCAACGCTCAATAAAAAATATGGAAATCAGAATTGATGAAGATGTTAAAACTGCTGAAGATGTTAGAAAGCTTGGAATTTCTGTTGGAGATTTTATCTGTTTAGATCCAAGATGTAGAATTTATGACTCAGGTTTTATCAAATCAAGACATTTAGATGATAAAGCTTGTATAGCTGCAATGATGGGACTTGCAAAATATTTAGTTGAAAACAAAATCAAACCGAAAAATACAATTAATTTCTTCATAAGTAATTATGAAGAAATCGGTCATGGCTCAAGTTTTGTTCCTGAAAATACTGTTGAATTCTTTGCCGTAGATATGGCGGCTCCGGGAGTTGGACAAGAATCCGATGAAAAAGCTGTAACAATATGTGCAATGGATTCTACAACACCTTATGATTTAGGAATGAGAAATAAATTAAGAAAAATTGCTGAAGAAAAGAAAATTGATTATAGAATAGATATTTATCCACATTATGGATCAGATGCAACTGCTGCACTTAGAGCAGGACATGATATTCGTTGTGCATTAATCGGTCCAGGAGTTGATGCTAGCCACAGTTATGAAAGAACTCATATTTTAGGTATCGAAAATACTTATAAATTAATGTTGGAATATTTATTAGATAAGTAAATTTTAAATTGAAAAGGCATAGATTTTGAAAATCTATGCCTTACTTTTTTAATCAGCTTTTACATCTGTCCAGATATTATCATATTCTTTTAAAAAGTCTGACGGATCTTTGAATACTTCCATTTTTTTGAAATACTCATCATCAATTTTTGTTACAGATTTTACTAGTTCATTCTCATTAATAACTTCTTGATTAGGAACTGCATAATATGTGTAGTTCATATTTTTCGAAAGAATATCTTTTCTAATTAAAAAATCTATCAACTTATGAGCATTTTCTTTATTTTTTGAATTTTTTAAAATTACCATTGAATCAAACCAAAGATTTGTCCCCTCTTTAGGTTTTACATATTCAAACTTCTCATCTGCATCTAACAATTCTGTTGCATCTCCGGAGTACATCACAGCAATTGCAGCATTTTCAGCTAACATATTATCTTTTGTCTCATCAACAAGATATGCAAGTATTGATTTTTTTTGTTTAATTAAATCTTTCTTGGCAATTTCTAATTCTTCTTTATTTCTTGAATTCATCGAAAAACCATTTTTTAAAAGTGCTGCTGCAAAACTATCTCTTGAACTATCCAGCATAACAATTTTATCTTTATGCTTTTCATCCCATAAATCAGCCCAAGAAGTAATCTCTCCATCAACTAAATTTTTATTATATAAAATACCCAATGTTCCCCAGTACAAAGGAATGGAATATTTTGACTCAGGATCATAGCTCTTATTTAAAAATTTTACATCTATATTCTTATAATTTGAAAGCTTACTTTTATCAATTGGTTCAAGCATATCTTCCTTAATCATCTTTTCAATCATATAATCTGAAGGAACAACTATATCATAATTACTTCCACCTTGTTTTATCTTCAAGTACATATCTTCGTTAGTAACAAAGGTTTCATAATTTACTTTAATTCCGGTTTCTCTTGTGAATTCATCTAAAACTTCTTTATCTATATACTCTCCCCAATTATACATATTAACAACATTACCTTCTCTTTTACTACAAGAAGATAGTAAAAAAATCATACAAAATGAAAAAAGTACATTCAAAAATATATTTTTTTTAGTCATATAAAATACCATCCTCACTTTTCTTATTTATTATTAGTAAAAGAACTAACATTGCAATAAACATCAATGTTGAAAGAGCATTTATTGATGGATTTATTCCTTTTCTTGCCATAGAGTATATTTGTGTACTTAAGTTTACAACACCATTTCCACTATTAAAATATGCTATAACGAAATCATCTAATGAAAGAGTAAACGCAAGTAATGCTCCAGCAAATACTCCTTGCTTAATTTCTGGTAAAATAACCTTTCTCAAAGCATAAAAAGGTGTTGCCCCTAAATCCATGGCTGCCTCAGGTAAAAATTTATTCATATGTTTCATCTTTGGATAAACAGAAAGTATTACATAAGGCGTCGCAAGTATGATATGTGAAGCAAGCAAAGTCAAAAATCCATAATCGATATTAAAAACTTTATATAAAACCATTAATGAAATAGCTATTACTATATCTGGATTTAAAACTGGAATGTAATTCAAATTTAAAACTACAAACTTTTCACTTTTTTTCATATAATATATCCCGATAGCTGCAACGGTACCTATAAAAGTTGCAATTACCGTAGTTAGAACAGCAATCAGTATTGTATAATATAGAGCTCTCAAGACCTCTTTATCGTTAAATAACTCAACATACCATTTAAAAGTAATTCCTGTAAAAGAGCCTCTGAGTTTTGAATCATTGAATGAATAAAGTATAAGCACAAAAATTGGTGCATATATAAATATGAATACTAATGAAATATATAATTTTTTTAACTTATTTTCCATTTTCCACCTCTTTTGAATACTCTGGATCAAACTTATTCATAACGAAAAGTGAAACCAAAATCATAACTAAAAGCACCATACTCATTGCAGAACCAAAATTCCAATTTCCTGTTACTCTAAATTGTTGTTCAATTATATTCCCTATTAAATTCTCTTTATTTCCACCTAAAAGCGCAGATATTTCGAAAGTTGAAATTGCAGGAATAAATACCATTGTAATTCCCGTAATAACTCCAGGCAAGCTCATAGGAAATACTAATTTAGTAAAAGTCTTAAGTCTATTAGCACCTAAATCATGAGATGCTTCAATATATTCCTTATCTATCTTAATCAAAGTTGTATAAATAGGTAAAATCATAAAAGGTAAAAAGTTATATACCATCCCTATTAAAATTGATACATTAGAATACATAAGATTTACAGTAGGAAGTCCAAAAAAATCTAAAATTGAATTTAAAAGTCCATTTTTACTCAAAATACTAATCCAAGAATAAGTCCTAAGTAAAAAGTTCATCCACATCGGAATTACTACCAACAAAATCATCATATTTCTGGTTTTAACTTTAAACTTTGAAATAAAATATGAAAAAGGATAACCAATTATAAGGCATAATACTGTAGATAAAACCGCCATTCTTAAAGATCTTAATAAAACTTTAATATAAGTCGGGTTAAAAAATCTTTTGTAATGTTCCAATGAAAAAAGAAAATTTTCTCCTCCATAGTCAACTGAATATTTTGCTATGAAAACAAGAGGAACAACAATAAAAATCACTAACCATACAACGTATGGATATGCAAACCTCTTAAATTTCATTTATATTTCTTTAGCTCCTTTTTTCATAATATGAATATTATCAGGTGTAACTCTAAGTCCAACTTTTGAGTCTATAGGTTTTGTAATCGTGGAATGAACCATATACTCAACTTCTCCAACTTTAACAAGTAATTCATAATGAACTCCTTTAAAAATTTCAGACTTTACAATACCTACCAACATTCCATTTTCTTCATCAACAAGCTCCAAATCTTCTGGACGAATTACTACATCAATCTCTTCATTTGGTGCAAAGCCTTTGTCAACACATTTGAATGTTCTATTTGAAAAACTTACGACAAAATCTTCATTCATAACTCCGTCTAAAATATTACTTTCTCCAATAAAAGAAGCTATAAAGGCATTTTTAGGTTCGTTATAAATATCTATCGGAGTTCCAACTTGTTGAATTTTACCATCATTCATAACTACAATAGTATCGCTCATTGTAAGAGCTTCTTCCTGATCATGAGTTACATAAACGAATGTAATCCCAACTCTCTTTTGAATATTTTTAAGCTCAACTTGCATATCTTTCCTAAGTTGTAAATCCAAAGCACCAAGTGGTTCATCTAAAAGTAAAACTTTTGGTTCATTTACCAAAGCTCTTGCAATTGCAATTCTTTGTTGTTGACCCCCACTTAAAGATAGAATAGATCTTTTTTCATACCCTTTCAAGTTTACAAGTCTTAGCATTTCTTTAACTTTTTCATTAATAATACTTTCTTGCATTTTCTTAATTCTAAGACCAAAAGCAATATTTTCATAAACATTCATATTTGGAAAAAGAGCATATTTTTGAAAGACTGTATTTATATTTCTTTCATAAGGAGGAACATTAGAAATGTCTTTTCCTTCAAATAAAATTTTTCCACTTGTAGGAGTTTCAAAACCTCCAATAAGTCTTAAAGTAGTTGTCTTTCCACAACCTGAAGGTCCCAAAAGAGTTAAAAATTCTTTATCTCTTATATATAAATTTATATCGTCTAGAACAATATTATCTCCAAATCTCTTATTTATATTTACTAATTCAACTGCGTGATTTCCCATATATTCCTCCTAAAAACTTGGTGGATTAGTAATCCACAAAACCTTAGATTCTTTTTTAGACAAATTTATTATACTTCTTTCAAACTGACCACTAGTATAAAAACATTCACCCTCTTTTAAAATATATACCTTCGTTCCAAGATGAAGTTCAACCTTCCCTTTTAAAACATAACCGAATTCTTCTCCTTCAAAAGGTTCATAAGTTCTTGAAAAACTTTTTTGTTCATTCAAGGTTATTATTATCGGTTCCATTGAATTTTTTTGTGCATTTGGAACAATCCACTCTAATTTACTATTTCCATTTTCAAAAATAGTTTCATAAGCATCAAATTTTTGAAAAACAAATTTTTCTTCTTTCTCTTCTTTAAAAAAATCTGAAATGTTAGTCCCAAGTGCCTCTAAAACATCTTCTAAAGAACTAATTGATGGTGAAGTAAGTCCTCTTTCAACTTGAGAAATAAATCCTTTAGTAAGTTCCGCCCTCTCTGCAAGTTCTTCTTGTGTAAGTCCCAAAATGGTTCTTAAATTTTTTATCTTTTCTCCAATATCCAATTTTCTTTCTCCTATTTTATAACACTATATTAAACAAATAATATCTCTATATTAAACAATAAATATTATATCACAAATAAATCTTTATTCAATAGATTTTTATTAAAAATTTAAAATTTTTTATAAAAATTTTAAAATATTAAACAATATTTAGTTTAAAAAATTTTTTATATTATTGCTAAAGTTTTATATAAAGTAATTATTAAAAAATCTAATTTAAAAAGTTGTTATTATTAGCATTGTTTATCAATAATTCTTGATACAATCATTGTAAAACAGTTTATCTTAGTATATAATATTATTGTATTCTTATTCTTTTATTTTATAAAAAAATATTAGAATAATTTATAAACTATTTTTTACTGGAGGATTGTGATGAAAAAAATTTTTTCTGGATTTTTGGCATTATGTTTAGTTTTTTCGATATTTAGTTCAAACTTTATAACGAAAGCTGAAGATAAAACCACTAAAATCATTGCAACAATCAACACTTCCAAGTTTTCAGAGGAGAATGTTGATTCACTTTTAAAAAAAGGAGAATATGATAAAGTAAAAGAAATAAATTCAAATTCTCTAAATATTGCAAAAGAAAAAATAAATGAAGTTATAGGAGATTTTAAAGAATTATCAAGAGATGATTTCCTTTTACCATTTATTTCTTTCGAAGCTACAAAGGCTCAGATATCTAAACTAAAAAATTTAGATTTTATCAAGAGTATTGAGTATGATACTGAATATGAAGTTGATTTAAAGCCTAATATTGCGAAACCTACACCCCGTAGTGCAGCACATGCAACAAAATTAATTGGAATCGATGATGAATTTTTTAAAAAATATGATGGTCGCGGAGAAGTTGTAGGAGTTATTGATACAAATTTCGACCCAAGCCATGAAGTTTTCAAATTGGATAATAATATTAATCCTACTATAACAAAGGAAGATATAAGAAAACTTGTAAAGCATAAAAATGGAGAAGATAAAAATTTCACTGAAGATAAAGTGTATTTTAATTCAAAAGTTCCATTAGCATATCATTATGTAAATGAAAATTCAAACTTAAATCCTGAAAAAACAGAAGAAGGACATGGACAACATGTCTCCGCTGTTATTGGTGGAAGCCAAACTAAAATCAATAATAAATATGATTGGCGAGGAGTTGCTCCGAACTCACAACTTTTAATGATGAACTGTTTTGTGAACGAAGGAACATCCTCAACTTATTATATAAAAGCGATAAGTGATGCTGTATATTTGAGAGCATCTGCAATAAATATGAGTCTTGGTAAACCTAAGGGAACTGTAAGAACTCATAACGCAAAAGATAAAAGTGTTGCTGAAATTATTGATAGAGCAGCTTCTGTTGGTACAAATGTTGTTATTGCAGGTGGTAATGAAGGAGACTACCAAGGAGATATTTCTACAGATCATCCTGACTTTGGAACTATTGCCTCTCCCGGTATTCAACAAAGTGCTATAACTGTTGCATCAGTTGAAAATGATGAATATATAGCAAAATATCTTTCGTTTGAAAATAAAAAAATACCTTATTATGAAGTTAAAAATAGAAATTTTGATAATAAAACTTTTGAAGTTGTTGATTGTGGAGAAGCTTTAGAAGGCTCAATTCCATCTAATGTAAACGGAAAAGTAGCTCTTGTTAAACGAGGTGGAGATACTTTTAATAATAAAATAAAAAGGTTAGAAGATGCCGGAGCTACAGGTGTTATTATATATAACAACGTATTAGGTTCTTTTTCAATGTCATTAGATAATACTTCTACAATTCCTGCAATTGGAATATCTATGGAAGATGGAGAAAAATTGAAGGCGAAAGCTCCAACACAAATTACTATTTCAAATAAAGAAGATTTAGTAAAAAATCCTTTAGAAGGAAGAATGAGCAGTTTTTCAAATTGGGGACTTACTTCTGACGGAATCCTAAAGCCTGATTTAACTGCTCCGGGCGGTCATATATACTCTGCAAAAAATGGCTCCGGATTTGTAGAAATGAGTGGTACTTCAATGGCTACTCCTCATGTTTCCGGTGCAGTTGCTCTAGTTTCACAAAGTTTAAAAGAAAGACCCGAATTTAAAAACTTAAGTGTTGCTAATAGAGGAAAATTAATTAAGACAATACTTATGAATTCAGCAAAGCCTCTAAATGATAAAGAAAATAATGTACCTGTTTCCCCTAGACAACAAGGAGCAGGTGTAGTTGATATGAAATCTGCTGTAGATTTAGATTTTACTGTTGTAGATAAAAATACTAATGTTCCTTCAACTTTTATTAAAGGAATAAATGATACGATTACTTTAAAATTAAAGATTAAAAACTATTCAAATCATCCAAAGGATATTACTCCATCTGTAATTGTAACTATTGATGAACATAAAGGAAAGAAAAATTTATTAAAACCTACAGAATTATTTACTAAAACATTAGAAAATCAAAAATTCACAATTGGAGCAAATCAAGAAATAGAAAAAGAAATAACTATTCCGGTTGAAAATTTGGACAAACTTAAAGATTTTGAAAAAGGTGCTTTTATTGAAGGATTTTTAACTTTGTCAGGTAATGATGGCAAAAATGCTAATTTCCCCTTTGTAACTTTTAAAGGAGATTTTAATAATCTTTCAGTAATTGAAAAGCCTGTTTATGAATTTGATTTTAATAAAGAAAATCCAATGTTCTGGAATTTAAAACCGATATCAAATGCTTGGCACAGATTCATGACTCATATTGAAAGTAAAATTGATGGTAAGCCAATCGTATTAGGTATGGATAATTTTGATGAATTAAACGAATTAAAGAAGGCACAAAAAGATACAGATATAAAACCGAAATTTAGCAAAAAATTAGTAATTAGTCCAAATGGAGATGGAAAATTAGATGAAATTAGCTTATACTCTATTTTTACAAGAAATGCAGATGCAAGATATGAAATAAGAAATTCAGAAGACAAAGTTGTTGCTGAACAAAAAGATACAAAATTTTTCCTAAAAAATATTTCCGACTGGGCAGATAAAGAAGATTTAAATGAAAACTTCTTAGGATATACTAATATTGACATTGGAAATCTAAGCAAGCAAAAAGATGGAGATTATACTCTTAATATAATAGCTAAACCAACTATTGAAGGTTCAAAAGAGCAAAAGCATTCTATTAAATTTTCAATAGATAAAGAAGCTCCTAAATTTAAAGATGCTAAATTTGATAGTGAAAGTAAGAAATTTACATTTACAGTTGAAGATGCAAATGAAATAAAAAATGTTAAAGCTACAGGAATAGAAATGGTAGCACCTTACCCTCAATACCCTGATTACAAACAACCAAAAGAAGTTGAACTAGAAGTTAAAAATATTGGAGAAAATAAATATGAAATCCAATTAAAAGATGATTCAAATTTAAAAGATGTTAAAGTTACAGTAACAGATATTGCATACAATGAATATACTGAAGACTGTGAAATTATGACTTCTAATAAAAAACTTGGAAAGCTTGAAGTTGTTGCAACAACAGAAGATGGAGAAAATGTACCTATAAAGTATGATGTTTATGACGAATCTAATAAAATAGTAAAAAACACTCAAAAACTTAGAAATGGAAAATATACTTTTGTATATAAATTCTGTCCTATCGAGTATAAATTGATTGGAAAAAATACAAATCAAGAATTTGAAATAACTGACGAAAACTTAAATAAAAAAATAGAATTAAAATTTGAAAAGCAAAAAATAGGACAAAAAATGGTTCTTGCAAGAGGAACTGGCGATTTAGCTCTTAATGAATTTAAAATAACAGCTACAAATATAGATAATCCTAAGTTAAAATTTGAATTAAAACAAGAAGTTGAAGGTACTCCTCAATTTTTCTTAAATGCTCCTTATGGAAAATATAAGCTAAATGTTGAGATAACTGATGCAAATAAAGCTCTCAAATACAATTATGAACTTAGTACAGATGAGCAAAAAGAAATATCAGAAATAACAATTGATGATAATTCATTCAAAAAAAGAATTGATTTACTTTTCTCAGAAAGTAAATTTAAAGTTGTCCCAATAACAAAGGGATATGAAGGACATATAGAATATATGGGAATGAATCTTTCAGTTGGTCAACCTGTAAATATAAGAAGTATTGGTAGAGGCCGTTCAGAAATAGTCCCTAGTGAAATTCCTAATGGATATTATGTAGTTCCGGGAATGCAAACAGTAAAATTAACAGAAGAAAATCCTATACAAGAAGTTGTTTTTGAATATTTTAAAGAAAAAGATGAAGAGAAATTTTCTTTATTAATTCAAGATAATGGAAATGAAAAAGGAATTCAAACAAAGTATAAAATCTACAATTATAACGAAAGATTCAACTTTAAAAAAGGTAAGTTGAGTCTGGACTATACTCCGGGAATGAAACTAAATCCTGGTTGGTATTGTATTGAAGCTCAAGAGGAAGAATTTGGAGAATATAAAGCTCAAGCTAATGAACCTACCCCTACTTACCATTTAAAAGAAAAAGTTATAGAAGTTAAAAGGGGTGAAAAAAATGTTACAGTAGGTTTCACTTGGGGAAAAAATAATGAAAATAATTTTGTTGAAAAATATCCAAGAAAAATTAATGCAAATATTCCTGAAAACTATCCAAATGATGAACTTCAATTAGAAATTAGAAAGAAAAACTCTGATGAAGTTGTTGTAAAACATACTTATAAAAAATCAGATGAAAGTACTCATTCAGTTCTTATTCCAAGTGGTTCAGGATATGATGTAGTTGTAACAAATTTAGCTAGTGGATATACTTGTACTAATGGAGAAGCATGGGTCTTCGGTGCTGAAGGACATCCTATAACTCTTAATATTACAAAAGAAGTTAAAGATGGAAAAGAAGTTGATATTAAATTTAAAGCCGGAGATGCCGAAATTCCTAATGTAAAATTCAAACTAAATGAATTAGACTTTAAATCCGGAAAAAATAATATTGAAGTAGGAAAATATAAACTTGAAATAGTTAGCCCGGAAAGTTATAAAGGAAAAAATATAGACAAGGAAATTGAAATTACAAAAGATACTAATGAAATTTCAGTAAAGCTTGAAAAGATTACAAAAGGTACAATTGATATTGGACTTGAATTTGTTGACACAGCTAATAAATTAAGTAAAATCGAACTTGATGGAAAAGAAATTTCAATTTCAGGAAATAAAATTCCTGTTTCAATAGGAGAACATAAACTTGAAATTACAGATATTGATGGAAAACTTTCAGACTATGAAATCTCCCCTAATGCAATAAATAATTTCAACTTAACATTAGAAGACCCTGATCAAGTATTTAATTTCAAAATCAAGAGAAAGCCAAGCAGTATAGATATTTCAGAATTAAAATTCTTAGTTGAAGAAAGCAAAGAAATCAAAGAATCAGAAAAATATATAAATGCTGTTGATGAATTAAAAGAATTGTATGATAATTCAATAAAAGCGGGACAAGAATTAATTGACAACGAAAATAGTAGAAATGAGTTTGTTGTTAAGAAAGCAGTTGAAGATATAAAACTTGCAAAAGATTCATTAGATGGAAATAAACCTTATGCTCAGCATGTAAAAAAACTTAAAAATTTAATAGCTGAAAAAGAATTGCTTTCTGATGGTAATCTTTATATTAATTCGGATGAAGAAGATAATGAAGCATATTTAGAAGCAATAGAAAATGCTAAAAACTTATTAAAAGTAAATTTCAAATTAAATGAACTTGAAACTGCTATAAAAGATATTGAAAATGCTAAAGCAACTATGGGCTTTGTAATTAAAATAAAGGTTAATGGCAATGATATTCCACAGGATTTAAAAATTAAAGCTATTAATGTAATTACAGGAGAAGAAGTTGAGCTTGAAAATAAAGGTAAATCTTTTGAAAAATCTGTTTTACTTGGAAAATATAAAATAAAAGTAGAATTAAATGAAAACTACAATACTGATAAAAACAATTTTGAAGTAGAACTTACTAAAGATAAAACAGCAGAAGATACTATCGCAATTTCTAAGAAAGAAAAACCTCAAAATCCTGATGACAATCCAAGTAAATTAAAATTTGACTATGGAGAAAATCAAACTGTTAGCATTGGAGGAAAAATTTTCGACATCAAAATAAGCGAAGATATATCTAATTTCATTAGAATTTTAGTTGATGGTAAAGAACTAAGTAAAGATTATTATTCAGTAGAAAAAGGAAGTACAATTATAAAATTCAATGATAATTTTATAAATACTTTGGGGGTTGGAGAGCATAAACTATTATTCGAATTTACAACAGGTAAAATAGAAACATCTTTAACAATATTTAACAAAGATGCATTACCAAACAACAATAATAATAGCAATAATTCAAATAATAATACTAATGATAGTAATACTAATATTAAGAATAAAAATAACAAATTAGTAAAAACAGGAATTTCAAACAATTCAATAGTATTATTTGTTGTTTCCGCAATTCTATTAGGCTCATTAACTATTCGTAAGAAGATAAAAAAATAACACAAAAAGGAAGTGAAATATATCACTTCCTTTTTCCTATTGTAAAACAACAAGGTTCCCAGGCACCTATCCGATGCGAAGCATCGAGGAAGGCTGGGGTTCTTATTTCCCTATTTTTTCTTCTCTTCCATAATAGAAAAGATATTGTTGTGCATATCCAGCGTATTTACCAAATATTCTATCTGCTTCTTTTGAAATTTTCTTAACAGGAGTTTCTTTTTTTATAAAAAGTTCTTCCATCACTCTTTTTATCCAAACATCAACCGGAAAAACTTCTCCTCTTTTGTATGAAAATAGCATTATGCAATCTGCAACCTTATTTCCAACTCCTGAAAATTTTAATAATTCTTCTCTTAAAATATCAGTTTCTAAATTTTCAAAATTATCTAAGTCGATTTTTTCATTTAAAATCATATTTACTGTATCAAAAATTCTCTTGTCTCTAAATCCAACTTTTGCAAATTCTCTTAAATCTTCAACAGTTGCCTTACTCAATTCTTCTACCGTTGGAAAAGAATAGTATTTTCTATTTTCATCTTCACATATAAACTTTCCATATCTCATAGAAATTACTTCAATAGATTTTTTTATTCTAGGAATCATATTATTAGCTGAAATTATAAAACTTATTAACATTTCAAAATGGTTTTGATTTAAAATCCTGATACCCTCTCCGTATTCCATTGCCTTTGGTAAAATTTCATTATTTGATAGTACTTTTCTTATCTCTTTATAGTCTGTATTCAAATCGAAATAATCCATCCAAATTTCGTCAAATTCTTTCAAATTAGTTCCTTTAAATATAACTCTGTCTTTTTCGTTTAAAACATTTAAAACTCTTCCTAAATGGACTGTTGTAAAACTTCCATCACTTTCTTCATACCATCTAAAAGCCTGCCCGCAAGTAAAAATAGCTTTTGCATCAAAATTTTCAATTTCTTCTAAAATTATTGAATTGTCTTTTTCATAAAGTTTCATTATTTTTTCGCCTTTGTCTTAGATTTATGTTGTTTAATAATTGCAGAAAATTTTTCAGCATTTTCTTTATCAAGAGGAATAGTTAATATTTCATCTTTTAAGTCTCCGGAAACTACAACTTCATAAAATTTATTATTTATAGCTCCCCATTTTTTTATTTTTTTAAATTCTCCAAATTTTCCATCAAAACAAAATCCGTTTTCTCCAATATATAATTTATCCAGAGAAACTACAGAATAAGTTAGACCTATCAATACATATACTATACTGTAGATGTCTTGAATTTTCACAGCATAGACAATTCCAAAGCTTACCAATGCAATAGATAAGCCAAACAATACTTTTCTTCCTCTAAGCTTAATAGTAGAAATTTCTCCGGACAATTTTTTCCTTGTTTGAAATATAGCTACTATTTTTTTAATTACAAATATTAAAACTATTCCAAATACTATTAATAAAAAATCATTACTTCCCATAAATCCTCCATATAAATTAAGTAGAAGCAAGCTTCTACTTAATTCTAATTTTACTCTATTTCAGTTTTCTCTACATCAGTAGCTTCTTCTTCAGTTTCTTCTGTAGTCTCTGCAGTAGAACTGATTTCATCAATAGAATCTTTTTTTTCAGCAACTGTTTCTTCTACAACTTCTTCTTTTTCTTCTTCAATTCCCATATATTTTTTATACATAGTTTCAAATTCTTTTCCACTTATAGTTTCTACTTCTAAAAGCCTTTTTGCAATAATGTGTAAAAATTCTACATTTTCACTTAAAACTCTTTGAGCAGTTGCATAAGCTTCATCAAGAAGATCTTTAACCTCTCCGTCAATTAGTTTTGCAATATCCTCAGAATAAGATCTGCCTTTTCCAAAATCTCTTCCTAAGAAAGTTTCCTCTTCTCCCATATCATAATTTATAGGTCCGATTTTACTACTCATTCCATAAGTTGTAACCATACTTCTCGCAAGTTTAGTTGCCCTTTCAATATCATTTGATGCTCCTGTTGTAAAATCTTCAAAAATTATAAGCTCTGCTGAACGACCTCCAAGCATCATCGCCAATCTTGATTTCATAGCATTTACAGTCATATATTGACTATCTTCATCTTGAGTATAGGCAGTAAATCCACCGGCTCTTCCTCTCGGAACGATAGTAATCATTTGAACAGGGTCTGATAATGGTACAAATCTTGAAACAATAGCATGTCCCGCTTCGTGATATGCAGTTATCTTTCTATCTCTATCTGTTACAACAGCTGATTTCTTTTCAGGTCCTGCAACGACTTTTATAGCAGCCTCTTCAAAAACTTTCATGGTAATAGTCTTTAAATTATATCTTGCAGATAGCAAAGCTGCTTCATTACATAAGTTTTCAAGATCTGCAGGAGTAAATCCTGTTGTATGTTTAGCAATGACTTTAAGGTCAACATCCGGATCTAACCTCTTATTTCTTGTGTGAACCATAAGTATTGCTTCTCTTTCCTTCACATTTGGAATACCAACATAAATTTGTCTGTCAAATCTACCTGGTCTTAAAATTGCAGGGTCAAGTATATCAGGTCTGTTTGTTGCAGCCATAACAATAATTCCTTCATTTACACCAAAACCGTCCATTTCAACAAGTAATTGGTTTAATGTTTGTTCTCTTTCATCGTGTCCGCCACCAAGCCCTGCACCTCTTCTTCTGCCAACAGCATCAATTTCATCAATAAATATGATACAAGGAGCATTCTTTTTAGCTTCTTCAAATAAATCTCTAACTCTTGAAGCTCCGACACCGACAAACATTTCAACAAAATCTGAGCCACTTATACTAAAAAATGGAACCTTAGCTTCTCCTGCAACAGCTCTTGAAAGATAAGTTTTACCCGTTCCCGGAGGACCTACCATTAAAACACCTTTTGGAATTCTAGCACCAATATCACTATATTTTTTCGGCGATTTCAAAAAATCTACTATCTCTTGCAGTTCTTCTTTTTCTTCTTCAAGTCCGGCAACATCGGCAAAGGTAACTTCATTTTTCTTATCTTTATGGAGTCTTGCCTTACTCTTTCCAAAATTCATTACCTTTCCGCCACCTTGAGCTTGTTTCATAAATAAGAACCAAAGAACTCCAAGTCCGACTAAAATTATAAGAGTGGGTAAAATCTCAAGATAAAATGGTTTTGTAGGCTCTGCCTTTCCATTATATTTCAATGTGTTATTTTCTACTTTTGACTTTAGATAATTTTCATAAAATTGGAATCTAAACTCTTGTGGTAAATAAGTTTTAAATTCAGTTTTGTTTTTATCATTTAATTTTCCGGTTATATATGAACCTTGAGTTGTTATTTCAGAAACTTCATCATTTTTAATTTTTGATACAATCTCTGTAACCGTATATTCCTTAACTACAGGAGCTGAAGTTTTTATAACCAAAAAATATACAGTTAAAAATAAGATAGGTATCAAATATATAAGATACGCTTTAGTTTTTTTATTCACGTTTTTCCTCCTATTATTCTATTTATAAACTTCTTCTTTTAGTGAAATTATATATGGAAGATTTCTATATGATTGGTTATAATCCAACCCGTAACCAACTATAAAATCATTTGGAACTTCAAACCCCACAAAATCTCCAGAAATTTCAACAAGTCGTCTTTTTGGCTTATCCAACATACTGGAAACTTTGACAGTTTTTGCTCCTCTTTCTCTAAAATAATTTAAAAGGTATTTTAAAGTTTTTCCTGTGTCTATAATATCTTCAACTATCAAGATGTTTTTTCCTGTAACATCTGCTTCTAAATCTTTTACAATTTTCACAACTCCACTTTCAGATGTATTCCCATAAGATGAAATTGCCATAAAATCTATTAAAATTGGTAGATTTATATTTCTAATCAAATCTGCAAAAAACAAAGTAGAACCCCTTAAAATTCCAACTACAACGAGCTCAGATTCATCATTTTCATAATGTTTCGTTATTTCTTTTCCAAGTTCTTCAACTCTATTTTTTATAGTTTCTTCGTCAAATAATAGTTCTTTCATATCTGACTTAACGACACAATCTAATCTTTCCATAAATTCTCCTTTGATAAAACTCTGATTTTTATAATATCATCCTTTTCGTCTACTAAATATCTATTAGATCTTCTAATATTCGGAACCCATACAATATTATTTTCAATTTCAAATATGGGAATGTTTTTTCTAATATCTTTACTGACTTTTTCATCAATAAATATATCTTTCAACTTCTTTTTTCCAAATTCCAATTCTAAAAAATCTCCATTTTCTTTATTTCTAATTTTCAGAAAATCAAGATATTTTTTATTTATAAAAAGCAAGTCTTTATTTTGTTTTAGGTTTTTAAATTCCTCAAAACTTGACTGCTCTATAATTATATCAAAAAATTTCGTAGAATACAAAGAAAAATCTAAATTTTCAAAATAAAATTTCATTTCTAAGTTTTCAAAAATATTTTTATCATAAATTAGAAGCTTATCATATTCAATTTTAAAAACTACATTTTTTATTTCTATATATTTACCCGTTTTTGAAAAAATCAAATTATCTATTTCTTCAATTATTTTATAATTTATTCCATCCGGATCTTTGCTAATAAATTCAAAAAATTCTCTATACATAATGTTCCTGAAAGACCTAGATTGAAGTTTTAATTTTTCAATATAAACCAGTATTTTTTCTTTATTAAATTCCCATAATAATCCTTCTTTTGAAGCAATATATTCTCTTGAAATTGTACTATAATCAAAAGCAATATTAGATAATCTTGAAATAGCATCCAAAATTCTAGGATTATATTCGTTCTTTAGTATCGGAAATAAATTTAATCTGATTTTATTTCTTAGATACAATTCTTCAAAATTGGTTTTATCCTCTACAAAAGGTATATTATTTTCTTCAATATATTTTTCTATTTCATCTCTTGAAAAGTTTAAAATCGGTCTAATCAAATCTCCTCTTTCTGATTGTATTCCAATTAGTCCGTTTATTCCAGTTCCCCTTAAAATTCTCATAATAACAGTTTCTGCTAAATCATTTTTGTTGTGTGCCGTTGCAATATATTCAAGATTTTCAATTCTTTTTACTTCATCAAAGAATTTATATCTTAAAAATCTTGCTCCCTCTTCAGTAGATAATTTATTTTCATTTGAATAAAGAAGGACATCTTCTTTTTTGGAATAAAATTTCAATCCATATTTTTCACATTGAGTTTTAACAAATTTTTCATCTCTGTCAGCATCATCTCTTAAAGAATGATTAAAATGGCAAACAACTAAATTTAATTTTAGTTCATATTTAAAATAATTAAACAAGTCCAACATAGTCATAGAATCTTTACCGCCTGATACGGCAAGTAAAACACCGAAACCTTCAAGATTATAACTTTTTAAATTTTTCAAAAATTCATTCTTCATAAAAATTAAAAAACCGAGTAAAAACTCGGCTCCTTTCTTTCCTAAATTAAACTAATCATTATCCTTATACTTTACTACTATCTCATCTTTTTCTATCATTTTAAGTTTTTCTCTAGCTACTTTTTTAATAAATTCTTCAGTATCAACTTTTTTAAGACTATCTTTTGCTTCTGTAATTTCAGAATCCAACTTATCTTTTCTTTCTTGCAAAGATTGAATTTTATTATTTAATCTGTTTTTTTCCTTGACTTGATAAACAAAAGTCTTTCCAAAAACAATACAGAATATAAAAAATATTAAACTATAGACACGAATTCGACCTTTATTTTTCTTATTCATCAAGCCATCACCTCCATCTAACATAGATTATATAATAAAAGATACAATTTTTCAATACTCTTACAGATTTTCATACATTTTTTGTGCATCTTCTTTCTTTTGACTGTCAGTTATATCTAAAACTTTAATTTTAACTTCAGAATTTCCAAACTTTAGCTCTATAATATCTCCAACTTTAACTTCATCAGATGGTTTCATAGCTCTTCCATCCCTAAAAACTCTTTCTTTTTCACAAGCCTCTTTTGCAACAGTTCGTCTCTTTATAAGTCTTGAATTTTTTAAAAATTTATCAACTCTCATTAAATGTCATACTCCATAACAGAATCTATCTGATACTCTTTATTTTTTTCTCTACCCTTTAAATCTGTTAGCTCCATTAAAAATTGCATTGAAACAACTTCTGCACCTTGTGATTCAATTAATTTTGCACAAGCATTAATTGTTCCTCCTGTAGCAAGTAAATCATCAACTATTGCAACTCTATCTCCCGGCTTTAATACATCCTCACAGATTTCAAGAACATCCGTTCCGTATTCTAATGCATATTCATAAGAAACTGTTTCTCCCGGTAATTTTCCCGGCTTTCTAACAGGGATAAAGCCTACATTCAAAGCATAAGCAACAGCAGACCCAAAGACAAATCCTCTAGCTTCAGGTCCAACAATATAATCTATATTTCTATCTTCCAAATTTTTTCTCATAATATTCACGGCTTCTTTAAAAGCTTTACCATCACTGATTAATGTAGTTATATCTTTAAAACTGATTCCTTCCTTAGGAAACCCTTCAATAACTCTAATTTTTGATTTTAAATTCATAATTTCCTCCTAAATTTATATCGGCTACTCATTATATAACATTTTAAGTTTTTTTGCAATCATTTAAGACAATTTATTGAATTTAAAATATTTTTCTCTAATACTTAATCATTATTGTATTTTAATAAATCTTCTTGTAATTGTAAAAGTCCAAGCCTTCCTAAATGTGTAGCATCTTTAAAAAAATAACGTGTATATGAATAATTACTGTAATCAATCAAATTTATATTATTTTTTGCTGAAATATCTCTAATTCTTTTATAAAAATATTCTATCTCAGACTTTGGAACTCCGGTATAATCGGCCCAATGTCCTTGAAGTGGAACTAAAATTAAATTAACTTTAAAACCCAATTCTCTTGCAACATCTAAAAATAATTGTAAATCTCCATATTCTTCTTCACTTCTATATTTTGTATCTTTCGCAGAACCTTTTAGTTTTGCAAAATTTTTTCTAAAATTTTTATTAAAATATTCATTAAACATAAAAAATTTATTATCATTTGAATCTTTTTTTGCAGCCTTCACAGCCTCATCTTTAGCTTTTTCCCAATCAAATTTTTCCGGAGCTTTTTTATCATTTACACTATCATCTCTATGATATGAATTTAGAAATTTGCTATTTGCAATGAGTTTATATTTTTCAGCCTTAGCTTTATTTATTGCTTTATCTAAAGTGTTATCTCTTTTTAATCCTTCAACCATCTTAGTTACAATAGCATTATTTTTTGAAAGTTCCAAAATTCTATTATATATTTTATCTTTTGTTTCTTTAGAAATTTTTTCACTCTTATATAAATTATACAAATGATCTATTGAAAATCTTGATTGAAATGCTTCCGGCTTTATTCCATTTTTTTCAAACCATTGCATAGACAATATCAAATTAACAGTTTTTACAGGTGATTTTTCTCCAATAGAACCTAAAGTTATAGCTTGAATTAAAGATTGATAGAATCCTTCTCCAATTTGCATGATATTCCTATCTGAATAATCTAAAAATTGTTTTGGATGTTCTTTCCAATCGTTAGTTACAATAAGTTCAGAAGAACCTAAAAGAATTATAGTTCCTTTACCTATATTTTTTGTTATGGCATCATGAGATTTATATTTATTTGGAGAATCATTATATCTTATAGAATTATTCTGAACGGATAATTCATCAAATTCTTTCTTCTCTTTTTTGGTATAAAAATGCAAAAAAGTAGAAGAAATAACTAAAGATAAAATTATTGCTACAAATAATGCTTTTAATCTTTTCATACATACTCCTAAAAATTACTATATATAAATTCTTTTACAACATTAAAATCATACAATACACAAAAAATTATAAGTGAGGTAATCATCAATGTGTAAAACGCAACTCTAAATATGAATTCTTTTGTTTCTTTTTTTACCATAATCTACCTCCTAATATTCGTAAAATGTGAACAAATTTTTCAGAAAATATAAAGAATCCAAACATAACTAAATTAAACGTAACAAAAATGGATGAATATTCAAACCATTTTTTATTTTTGTTAGCTTTATAAAATTTAGTTTTTTGGAATAGTTCTGTAAGTGCAAGAATAATTCCATGGTATAAACCGTATAAAAAATAACTTAAATTTAGTCCATGCCATATCCCCATAACTGACATATTTATCACATATGCAACCATTGCAGTAGTTAGCGAACTCTTAAAAGTTTTTCTCTTAAACATTGCAAAAACTAACCTACTAAAAATAAAATCTCTAAACCAATGTGATAAACTGATATGCCATCTATTCCAAAAATCTTTCATATCCTTTGCCAAAAACGGTTTATTGAAGTTCATTGGTGTTTCAATTCCAAATACCTTACTAACTCCCACTGCCATTAAACTATATCCTGCAAAGTCAAAAAATAAATAAAATCCATACAAATACATATACATCAATAAATTGGGAATCGTATAGTGTCTTTCAGCAACGATATTCATCTTATCAAAGATTAATTGTGACAAAATCATCTTATATACTAATCCTTGTAAAATGTATTCTATACCCTTTCCTAATTTATCTAAATACTCATTTTTACTAATTGTAGTTTCCAAGTCTTTGAAAAATCTTCTACTTCTATCAATTGGACCTGATGCAAGAGTTGGAAAAAATATCATAAAGGATAAGTAATCAACAAATTTTACTTCTTTTATTAAATTATCTTTAATCTCTATAAGTATTTGCATTACCTTAAAAGTTATATATGAGATTCCTAAAAATCCTAATTTATAATGCATCTTTGTAAAAGGTAATACACGAACTAAAACAAGTGGTAATAAACTCAAAATTATAAATATAGAAACTTTTTCAAAATTTTTTCCTGTTTTAAGTTTAAGATACATTTTTATCAATAAAAATTCATATATCACAAATATTATTAATGATATGAGTGAATTTATATTTTTTGAATAAACAAAAAAACAAAAAACAAGAGAAACTCCCAAGATATAGTATTTACTTTTCTTTTCTCTAATACCTAAAAATATCGCAGGTATAGATATTAAAATAAATACTAACCAGAAATTTAATCCACTAAAAAACTCCATTTCTACTTCCTATTGTTTAAAAATTCTATTATTTTATTTGGTGTATTAACTACTTCCTTATCTAATTCCATTATTCCTAAAGTTATTCCTAATTGTTCTTCAACTTCAACAATAAATCTGACAAGTCCAAGAGAATCCATAAAACCTTCTTCAAATATATTTACGTCCGGTGTTTCTCTTAAATCTTCTTCACAAATATCTTCTAAAATTTCAAAAACTTTTTCTTCCATAATACTCTCTCCCTATCTATTTTCTAATATTTTCTTTAGTTCTTTTCTGTCGACTTTCCCGTTATTATTCATTGGTAATTTCTCTAAAAATTTAAACTTTTTAGGTATCATATAATTTGGAATATATTTTTTTAACTTTTCTTTTAAAAATTTTGTATATTCTTTTTCATCGTTAATGTTATTACTTACAATAAATGCTGTAATACTCTTTACTTTATTATCTGAATCATAATTCGGCAAAGCACAGCAGGAACTTACTCCACTTATATTTAAAAGATTACTTTCGATATCTCCAAGTTCAATTCTATACCCATTTAACTTGACTTGAAAGTCTTTTCTATTGGAAAAAAATAAATTTCCATCTTTATAATATCCTAAATCGCCCGTCTTATATGCTCTCTCGTTATTTTCAGTAATAAAAAATGCTTTTTCAGTTTGAACAGGATTTTTATAATATCCGCTACTTACCGTATCTCCAATAATGACAATCTCACCAATTTCATCATCTCCAAGAATTTTATCTTCTTCTCTTATTTCAATTCTACTTCCCCTTTTTACATCTCCAAGTGGAAGTATATCAAACTTTTCTAAAATCTCATCTGTAATTAAAATATCCGTAACACAAACAGTAGATTCAGTAGGTCCGTAAGTATTAATTACTTTTGCATTTGGAAATCTTTGCTTTAATCTTTGAGCTGTTTTTTTAGTCAAAACTTCTCCACAGAATAGAAAATACTCTATATTCTTTATATTTTCAGAATTAAATTCTTGCAAAGATAAACACATATCTGCAAATGAAGGTGTAGAAACCCAATTTGTAATGCCGGATTTTTCTAAACTTTCATAAAGTTTAGAAAAATCTTGTTGTTTCTCCTTTGTTATTGCAAATAAAGTGGATTCAGAATACAAAGACAAATATAAATCCATTACAGATAAATCAAAAGAAAAAGGTGCCTGATTTAAGTAAATCTTATTCTTTTCATTTCCTACAACATTATGTATCCATCCAATATAATTATTTAAATTATTATATGTTATTTGAACTCCCTTAGGCTTTCCGGTACTACCGGATGTAAAAATTATATAAACAATATCTTCCGGTTCAATTTTATATAAGCCGTCATTTGAGATATCATCATATTTTTCATCATTAATAATATCTAAAATATCTTCTTTATCTAAAATGCTAAATTTTTCATCAACAATCAAATCTTCTGTAAAAATTGAAAATTTTGAATTCGTTATAGTCAACACATCCTCAACTCTATTTCTGGTAAAAGAAATATCCATAGGACAATAAGGATGTCCTGATTTTGTACAGGCCAAAAAACTGACCAACATTAAAAAATCTTTATGTCCATAAACAGCAATTGCATCTTTATTTCCGACCCCAAAATTTTTTAAAATATATTTTGCAAGTCGATCCGAATACAACATAAGTTCCCTGTATGTAATGGATTCATCATCACAAATATAGGCAATTTTTTCTGAATTTTTATAATTATTGAAACTATCTAAATACCCCACAAAACTCCCCCAAATCACTAAAAATTATAAAGTATATCCTTTTTTAATAATAATTAATAAATAATTATTTTATTATATTTCATATTTTAAAGAACTGTCAAAAGTGAAAAATATGATATAGTATTTTTCAACATAAAAACAGATTCCAAATAAAATATTCCACAATACATTTACATTCTATAATATGAACTTTAAATAAACCTAAAATAATATACTAAATCAACTTCTATTTTCATGAATTATATTATATCAAAATTATAAAAAAAACAAAACCCCAAAAAAGTTCAGATAATGAAAAACAAACCAATTTTTATAAAAAAAATACTGATGCTCTCACATCAGTATAAAAAATCTTATTAAACAGCAGCTATTGCTTCTATTTCTATTAAAGCATCTTTTGGTAATTTAGCAACTTGAACTAATGCTCTGGCCGGTTTATGATTACCAAAGAATTCAGCATAAACTCCATTAATTGCTTCAAAATCATTCATATCTTTTACAAAAACATTAACTTTAGCAATACTTTCTAAACTTCCGCCACCTGCTTTTATAATTTCTAAAACATTAGTTAAACTTGCAAGTGTTGCTGCCTTTATTTCAGTTTGTAATTCTCCATTTGTAATTGGTAATTGTCCGGAAACAAATATTAAATTACCAACCTTTCCAGCTTGTGAATAAGGTCCGATTGCCGCTGGAGCCTTATCAGTTTTTAAAAATTCTACGCTCATTTTCTTACCTCCTAAATCTATGCCCACAATCTTTCAAGATTGTAATAGCTTCTATAATCCTTTGTCATAATATGAACTACAATTTCTCCACAGTCCAACAAAATCCAATTTCCATCTTTATATCCTTCTGTACTTAAACAGTCCATATTATTCTTTTTTAATTGGAACTCAATTTCATCACAAATAGCTTGATTATGATTAACTGCACTACCGGTTGCGATAACAAAATATTCGGCAATTGATGACTTACCTTTCAAATCAATGCTTACAACATTTTCTGCAATCTTATCATCCAATGCTTTCAATATAATATCAAGTTTTTCCATAAAATCACCTCATATTTACTAAATAATCTCTTGCTTTAACAGACAAAGGATGAACTTTTTGAGATTTTTTTCTTAAATATTCAAAACTATCGTTTAAAAACTTTATTATAGCCTTATCAATATCATAATCTGCAATTTTTCTAAGTTCCTCTACTGTATCATACTCTCTATTAGGTTCAATTTTATCAGATATAAATAAAATCTTTTCAATTAAAGACATATTTTCTCTTGCCGTTGTATGATAACGAACTGCTGAAATTATTTCATTATCAGAAATACCATACAAATTTTTACAAACAGCTGCACCTATTGGAGCATGTTGAATTTTCGGATTATTTTTTTCTTCAATATCCAATATTATATCAGAATTTAGCTTTTTATTCAACATATAATATTCTTCTAGGTTCTTTGCACAATCATGAACGAGACCACTTAAATAAGCCTTATTTTCATCAGCCTTATAAATTTTCGCAAGTCTTCTACAATAATCTGCTACTCTTAAAGAATGTTCATATCTATTCTTTGTAAGTTTTTCTTTTAAATCTTTTTTAATCTTTAGTATATCAAAATAATTAAGCTCTTCATAAATATAATTACTTACTTTTTCAGGCACAAGATATTTTATAGATTTTTTTTCATTAATTCTGTTCCTAATTTCGGTAGATGAAATGGAAATAACAGAATTTTTAATTATATTAATATCGTATTTTTCAATTATTTCTCTATTTTTTTCTAAAATAGAATTATAATCATATTTTCTTAGAAAAACTATAACTGAAGTGAGTTCTAAAAGTTTTTCATATTCATACCACGATCTTATATTTAAAAACTCATCATCTCCCATTATGAAATAAAATTTATCTTTACCATTGTAAAAATTTTCACTAATGGTATTATAAGAGTAATGAACTTTTGTAGGGTCATTTTCTACTAAAGAAATCTCAAAATTTTCATTATCTTCTAAAGCTAATCTTAACATTTCGACTCTTGTATCAAAACTAAATTTATCAACCGTTTTATGTGGAGGATTTGCATTTGGGAGAAAAACTATCTTATCAAGTCCCATTTCCAGCAAACAGTCTTCAGCAATTTGTAAATGTCCATTATGAGTAGGTGAAAAACTTCCACCAAAAATTCCAATTTTTTTCATTATTCCGGTAACTCTATTCTATTTTCATCTTTTCTTTTTCTTCTGTAAATAACAAATTTATTTCCAATATATTGAACAAATTCTGCTCTAGTTTTTTGTAAAACTAAATCTACTATTTCTTTATTATCGTCTAAATTATTATTTAGAATTTTGATTTTTATAAGCTCTCTTTTCTCTAAAGCCAAATCTAGTTGTCTAATAGTTTCATCATTAACTCCATACTTGCCTATATTCATAATAGGTTCCATAGAGTGGGCTAATGACTTTAGAAATGCTCTTTGCTTTGGATTTATCATATTTTCTCCTTATTATTCAAAAAATTCAAATTCCATTTCTCCAATTACAATGGATTGACCTTCTTTTACACCTTTTTGTTTTAATTCTTCAATTACTCCCTTATCAGTTAAAACTTTTTGGAAATATTTTAAAGAATCATAATCTTCAAAATTTGTTATATAAACTAGATAGTCAATGAGAGGTCCTTCAACATAGAATGTTCCGTCTTCGCTATAAATTTCATAAGCCTCTTTTTCAACTTCCTCTATATATTCATAATCTTCATCAAATGTTTCATAATCAATTTCAATTTTTGATAATTCCTCAAATATTTTATATTTTAATTCCTTTACTCCTTTTTGAGTAACTGCAGAAATTTCCAATACTGTTCTATCTTTAAAATATTCTTTTACTCTTTTTAAATTATCATCAGAAGTAAGTAAATCTATTTTATTTGCAACAATTATCTCTTTTTTATTTTTAATATTTTCATTATAAAGCTTTAATTCATTATAAATGGTATTGTAATCTTCAATGGGATCTCTGCCTTCAATTCCGGAAACATCTAAAACATGTACTAAAAGTCTAGTCCTTTCAACATGTTTTAAAAATTCAAATCCAAGTCCTATTCCCTCACTCGCTCCTTCGATTAAACCTGGAATATCAGCTATTACAAATGATTTATTTTCTTCAACTCTACAAACCCCTAAATTAGGTTCTAAAGTTGTAAAATGATAATTTGCAATTTTAGGTTTTGCATCACTCAAAACAGAAAGCAAAGATGATTTTCCAACATTTGGAAGACCAACAAGTCCAACATCTGCAATTAACTTTAATTCTAATTTTATAGTTCTCTCTTCTCCCTTTGTTCCGGGCTGTGCAAAACGAGGGGCTTGTCTTGTACTTGTGGCAAATCTTGCATTTCCTTTACCACCTCTACCACCTTTAGCAACTATAAACTTATCATCTTTAACTTTAAAATCGTGAATAACTCTATTAGTTTCAAAATCTTTAATCAAGGTACCAACAGGGACTTTTACTATTAAATCTTCACCTTTTTTCCCATATTGTTTTTTTGTTTTTCCATTTTCGCCGTTTTGAGCAAAATAATGTTTTTTATATCTGAAATCCATAAGAGTCCTTACGCCTTCATCGGATATAAAAATTACACTTCCGCCATCTCCGCCGTCGCCACCGTAAGGTCCGCCATCAGGTTCATATTTTTCTCTTCTAAAAGAAACACAGCCATCTCCACCTTTTCCGGCTTTTAATTCTATTTTTGCAATATCTATAAACATATTAACCTCTTTTTCTTATTTAATTTTAAAAAAGATTGAAAGCTCAATCTTTTTTTAATGACAAGCTCATAATTATTTTTCATAATTTTTAAAAATTTCTTTATAAGCTCTAATTCTATTTTCTTTATCCGCAAAAACGTCTGAACCTGAAACTATCAAATCTGCTCCGGCTTCAATAACATCTTTAACATTTGTAGTTTTTACACCACCATCAACTTCAACTATAACATTTAAATTTCTTTCTCTTATTTTTGCTTTCAAATTTTTTATTTTATCAATAGCTGAAGGAATAAAACTTTGTCCGCCAAAACCCGGATTTACACTCATAATTAAAACTAAGTCCAAGTCTTCTAATACATAATCTAAAACATCAATATTAGTTGCAGGATTTAAAGAAACTCCGGCTTTCATTCCTAATGATTTGATATAAGAAACTGTTCTATGAAGATGTTTACAAGCTTCATAGTGAACAGTTAAAATATCTGCTCCTGCATCTTTAAAATTTTGAACATATCTATCAGGATCTTCTATCATTAGATGAACATCAAAAATCATATTTGTTAAAGGTCTTAACTGTTTAATTATCATTGGTCCAAAAGAAATATTCGGAACAAACATTCCATCCATTACATCTAAGTGTAAATACTTAACTCCATTTTTGTCTAAAACTTCCATTTCAGATTTTAAATTTGTAAAATCAGCCGATAACAATGATGGTGATAATTCTAACATTTAATACCTCCTATTTTTTAGATATTCATTTAAGTAAAATATATAACTGTCATATCTACTTTTACTTATACTTCCACTTTCTAATTTTGATTTTACATAACAATCCGGTTCATTGATATGTTTGCAGTCAGAAAACTTACATTTAGAGCCGAATTCAAATTCTACAAATGCATCTCTAATTTGAACTTCACTATCTATAAATTTAGTAAGATCAAGAGAAGTAAAACCAGCCGTATCAATGATGAATGAGTTATCAAAAAATTCATATAAAGTAGCAGCTCTTGTTGTATGTTTACCCCTTTTTGTCTTATTACTTATATCTCCAACCCAAATATTATAATCCGGATTTAAAAAATTTAAAATTGTACTTTTTCCAACTCCCGAAGCACCTGTAATAACTGAAATTTTATCTTTACAAATCTCTTCAAATAATTTTCTATTGTCTAGACTAATGCTATTAAAAATTATCTTATAACCAAGTTTATCATAAATATTTCTAAAATTAATTTCTGTTTCTTTATCAATTAAATCACACTTATTCAAACATAAAATTATTGGAATTTTCATTACTTCATAGTACATTATATATCTATCAATAATTTTATATGAAATTTCTGGGTCTTTTAAAGAGAAAACTATTATAGCTTGGTCTACATTTACAACTGGAGGTCTTAAAATTTTATTTTTTCTATCAAAAACTTCAACTATACATGCTGTATTATCAGCAAAAATCTCAATTTTAACATTATCTCCAACCATTGGAGTGAATTTTTGTTTTCTAAAAACTCCTCTAGCTTTTGACATATATCTACCAGTTTTAGTTTTTACATAATATAAATCTTTTGAAATATCAAATATAACGCCAATTTCAAACATATTAATTCTCACCTGATAAAATAAGTTCTCCATTTACATAAACATTAAATTTTTCACTAGATTTTGCTTTTATATTTATTGTTAGCTTCCCGCCACCTGTAACCATAGTTTTTTCATATAGCTTTGTTTCACCATTTTCAGTATTTTTAGTTACCATTAAAAGATAATTCTTGTCTGGTTCATTTATTGTATACTTTTTAGTAACGGAATCTGCTTCACTATAAGAAGTTAAGTTTAGTACATTATCTTTACTTGTTTTTCCTGAACTTACAACAATATCAACCTTAGTTGACGCATCAACCTTTACTCCTTTGCCATAAGATTGCCAAATTACGGTTCCGGCTTTTTTAGAATCAGCCTTTTTCTCTGTTCTGCCAACTGCAAGTCCACTATCATATAATGCTTTAATAGCATCAGCTTCAGTTTTTCCAATTAAATCGGGAACTTCTACCTTTTTATCTTCTTTTCCTCTACTTACTACAATGTCAATTTTTGTTCCTTTTTCAACCTCATCTCCATAATTTATACTTTGACTTATGACTTTATTTTCATCGACTTTATCGTCATACTTTCTTTCAACTTTCCCCAATGTCAAATTGCTCTTTTTTAATAATTCTTCAACTTTTTCAAATTCAACATTTGAGAGATTTGGAACTATTGTTTTATTTTTGCCTACACTAACTGTCAACTCAACATTTGTTCCTTCTTTTGCTTCTGCATTTGGAGCCGGAGATTGTTGAACAATTTTTCCCGCCTCAACAGAATCATCATTTACAGTCTTTACTATAAGTCCATTAAGTTTTTTTTCTTTTAAAACTTTTATAGCTTCATCTTTATCCAATCCAATAACAGCAGGTACCTTGACAGTATTTGTAGCTTTGTTTGAAATAGCCAGTCTATAAATAAAAAATACCGACGCAATTATAAATAATGCTAAAATAACATATGTTATACTATAATCAAAAATGCCTTTTTTCTTTTTTAGCTGTTCCCTATTTTTATTATTATTTTTTATAATCGGCTTGTTAAAATCTTTTTGTTTATCCGCCTTATAAACAGACTCTCTATATAAAGCTCTATTAGTATTATCATTAAATGTAGCTTTTGGGTTAGTTCCTACACTTTTATCTTCCAACGCTCTAATTAGACTTTCAGCACTTTCAAACCTGTTTTCAGGATTTTTTTCCATACATTTAACAATAGTTGCATTTAACCAAGGTTCTAAGTTTGGCACAAGTTTAATCGGTTCAACCAAAGGTTCATTTATATGTTGCATTGCTATTCCAACAGCATTATCTGTATCAAAAGGAACTCTACCTGTTACCATTTCATACATAACAACACCTAAAGAGTAGATATCTGATTTTTCGTCAATAAATTTTCCCTTTGCTTGTTCAGGTGAAATATAATGCACAGTTCCAAGCACAGATGAAGTATAAGTTATAGTTGAACTTGTGGCTATTCTCGCTATACCAAAATCCGTAACTTTAACATTCAAATTTTCATCTATAATAATATTATGTGGCTTTATATCCCTATGTATTATATGGTGCTTATGTGCACAATCTAAAGCGCTTGCTATTTGTTTTGAAATAGAAACAACAGCATTTGAATTTAATCTACCTTTATCTTTTATAAGTTCATTTAAAGTTTTACCCTTTATATATTCCATAACAATATAATTGTAGATCTTGCCATCTTCTATATGTTGCCCTACATCGTAAATCTTAACTATATTTTGATTATTTAAATTAGCTACAGATTGAGCTTCGATAACAAATTTTTTGATAAATTCTTTATCCTCAAGATATTGCTCTTTCAAAACCTTAACGGCAACAATTCTTTTTAAATAAATATCTTTAGCTTTATATACAATGGCCATTCCGCCAATTCCAACTTTTTCAATTATCTCATATCTGCCATTTAAAATTGATCCTAACATATAATCTCCTCATCATTTTTAAAAATTCCAACAGTAACATTATCTCTTGCTAATCCATTTTTAACAGTAGATATAATATTATCAACCATTTCCTTTGCACTGTATTTAAAATCTAACATTTCTGAAATTTTGTCATCATCAAGTTCATTTGTAAGTCCATCAGAACAAACGAGTATAATATCTTTAGGTTTGATTCTAACAGAACTAACATCAACTTCTACATGTTTTTCCATCCCGATCGCTCTCAAAATAGAGTTTTTATCATTATAATTTTTTACTTCTTCTTCTGTTAATGCCCCACTTGAATACAAATATTGAACTAAAGAATGGTCTTTAGTTAACAATCTAAAATTATCATCTTTAATATATATTCTACTATCACCAACATGTCCAAAGTATAAAACATCTCCATCAAATAAAAGAACTTCTAAAGTTGTTCCCATAAGTCTATTTGATATTTTATTTTCTTCTGAATTTTTTTCTAAATTTATCTCATAAATAACTTTATTAGCCTCGCAAAAAGCATCAACTAATAAATGCAAATAATCTGAATATAGTTTATAGTTACTTTTTATGTATTCCATAACTATATTTACTGCATAACCTGATGCAATTTCTCCATCTTCATGTCCTCCTACACCATCAGCTAAAATTAAAATATTTAGTTTTTCAAATTGTTCAAAAAGAAAACTGTCTTCATTATTCTGTCTAACATTTCCTCTATCTGAATCCATATAAAAAGACATAAAACACTCCTTAAAAAAATACCTTTATGAAAATTTATAATTTTCATAAAGGTATTATATCATTTTTTTTTCAATTTAACAACTGACAAGAATTTCTAACAAATAACAATCAAAACTATTTTAACAATTCTATAGCTTTTTTTAATTGTGAATCACTGTCTAAATGTTCTATTCCTATTTTAGAATAATTTTTTTGTTCAACTTTATAGTCCGGTTCCAATCCAACTTTATGTATTTTAGTACCATTAGGTCCAAAATACTCTGCAACAGTCATTTTTATTCCTTCAGTTTTTCCTCCATTATTTATAGGAAAAATTGATTGAATAATTCCTTTACCAAAAGATTTTTCTCCAACTAATGTAGCTTTTTTGTTATCATGAAGTGCAACACTTAGTACTTCTGATGCAGATGCAGACCCTTTATTAATCAAAACTACTATAGGAATATCAATTCCTTTTCCAGTTGCTTTTTCAATAGTTTCCTTTCCTTTGCTATCTACAATTTTCATAATTGTAGACTCAGGTAAAAGTTTATCTGCAACTTGCTTAACAGATGTTAAAAGTCCTCCCGGATTATTCCTAAGGTCAATTATCAAAGATTTTGCCCCCTTACTAATACCCTCATCAACAGCTTTTTCAAAATCAGCTCCTGTTTTTTCAGCAAAATTAGTAATTTGAACATATAGAGTTCCATTATCCAAGAGTTTTGAAATGACAGATTCTGTGGTTATTTCTTCTCTCTTTACTGTAAAATCTAAAATCTTTTCTTTAGAATCCACAATTCTTTTAACTGTAACCTTAACCTCTGAACCTACTTCTTCATTTCCTCTCATAAGTTTAATAGTTGACTCTAAATCATTTTTTTTGACTTCTTCGTCATTAACTTTTACTATAATATCCTCTGCTTGTATCCCTGCCTTTTGGCTTGGACCGCCCTTTATCGGGGCAACAACAACCACTTCTCCATTTTCGTTGACACTGACCTGAACACCTATACCAATAAATTTTCCTGTGCTTGTTTTTTGAAGTTCTTTCATATCTTTTTCAGTCATATATTGAGTATATGGATCTCCTAAAGAAGAAAATATAGCCTTCTTTATTTCAGTATTCATTTTTTCATAATCAATATCAAAATAATATTTTTCCTTTATAGCATCCACAAAAGATTTAAAACTTCCGTAATCAGCGGTTGCTCCACTATTTGTATTTTGTCCCGTTACGGCTGTAGAATTTTTTCCGGCCTTGTATGATATAAATGAACACAAAAATATCATCAAGACCAAAAAACACGTAAGTTTTTTATTTTTTATCATAAATTATTACTCCTAGTGATTCAAATATTTAAGTGGATCTACCGGATATCCATTGTATCTTACTTCAAAATGTAAATGAGGTCCTGTTGAATTTCCTGTAGAACCTACTAGAGAAATAACTTGTCCCTTACTTACTCTTTGTCCGGCTCTAACTATTAGGCTTGAGTTATGTCCATATACAATAACAATATTATTTGTATATTTAATCATAACAGCATTACCATAACTACCATTCCATCCTGAAGAAATTACAACACCATCTGTTGCAGAATATACAGGAGTTCCTGTAGGAGCGGGAATATCAATTCCTCTATGTCTTTCTCCACCACTACCAATTGGTGCATTTCTCCAACCAAATCCACTAGAAATGCTATAATAGCCTTTCAACGGCCATAACATTTCTCCATTTGAAGGACGTGCATCTATTTTACCGTCAGCAATATCTTTTTGGATTCTCTTTTCATTCATTCCTCTTAAAATATCGGCTTTTACTTTTTCTTCAAAACTTATATTCGCATCCAGACTCTTAACTTTACTTTGCAATTTGTCAACTTCTGATTTAGTATATTCTATGCTTTCTTCCAATTTTGCAATACGTTGTTTGTTCTTTTCAACTTCTTCAGTATAAGCTTGATATTTTATTTCCATTTCTTTTTTCTTAACTACTTTTTCTTCTTTTCTCGCTTCAAGTTGTTCTTTTTCTTTTACTAAAGCAAGTTTATCATTTTTTAAACTCGTAATTAATTTTTTATCATAATCAGCAATTGATTGCATCATAAAATATCTTGAAATAAAATCTCTTATATCTGATGCCGAAAATAAAACTTCAATAGAATTTAAATCTTTATTCCCATACATTACACGAACTCTCTTTTTAAAAAGTTCTTGTTTTTCGGTAATTCTATCTTCTAAAATTGTTATTTTATCTTTTGAAGCCTGAATTTCTTCAGATATTTTATTAATCAAATCTTCCAAATCAGTAAGATCTTTATCCAACTGCTCAATACGCTTTTGTTTTTCAACAATTTCCTTAAAAGCTGCATCTTTTTCAGTAGTCATATCTTGAATTGATTTCTTTTTATTTTCCACATTTTGTTCTTGATTTTGTTTTTCTTTCTTTAAATCATCAACTTTATCCGCATAAGAAACTACTCCTGAACCAAACATTGAAAACAAAAGTATTAATGCTATAAATCTTCTCTTTTTCATACACAACCACCTATACTTTCATATACTTTCTACTTGAGAATATTGACGCCAATATTCCAATACCTATACCTATTCCAAAATACGCAATAGCTACATAAAATCCAAAAATATTAACAGGTATAAGATAATTATATAATATATTACCTACTCCCCAAGCAAGACTTTCATAAACATATTTATAAGCAAAAAATATCATTGCAAAAGATATTCCCGCTCCGAGCACTCCAAGTAACATACCTTCAACAATAAACGGCCCCGTAATACTCATATTCGTTGCTCCTATATACTTCTTTATGCTTATCTCTTTTCTTCTTGCAATAACTGTCAATTTTATAGTTATAGACATTATAAAGAAACTTACCAGTAACAGTACACCAACCAGTGTAATCCCTACATACTTAACCACATCTGACATTTTTGTCAGTTTATCTACAATGTCTTTATAATAAACAACTTTTTCAACATCTTTAATATTATATATATTTGATGCAACAGTACTTGAATTTTCAATATTTTCAACTTTTAATTCATAACTTTCCGGAAGTGCGGACTCCATTCCATCTAACAGAAAGGAGTTTTCTTTCCACTGTTCTTTCATTTTTTCAAGAGCCTTTTCTTTTGAAACATAATTTACTTCTTTTACATTTTCGATTTTTTTCAACTCTTCTTTTATTTTCAAAACTCTTTCATGCGTAACTTCCGGCTCTAAAATAACATCTATTTGATCAACCTTTGTTTTCATATCTTCTACAATATTATTAGCCACAAAAACTCCAAAAGTAATTCCACCAAGAATTAAAAGCATTGAGCAAATAGAAACTATTGATGCAACACCCATGGATTTATTTCTCCAAAGACCAACCAAGCCTTCTCCTATTGCAGAAAAAAATCTTCTAATTGAACTCATTAAAATAACCTCCACGTTCTTCATCATTGATCATTTCTCCATGATCCATACTGATAACTCTTTTCTTTAGTTTATTAACTATATCTCTATCATGAGTAGAAACAATAACCGTTGTTCCTTTAGCATTAACATCTAAAAGCAACTTCATAATTCCTTCTGAAGTATTCGGGTCTAAATTTCCTGTAGGTTCATCAGCAATTAAATATTTCGGCTTATTTACCAAAGCTCTAGCAATACAAACTCTTTGTTGTTCTCCACCGGATAATTGATTTGGAAAAGAATTGGCTCTATCTGACAATCCTACCAACTCTAAAATTTCTGTAACTCTTTTAGTTATCACCCTTTTTGAAACTCCTAAAATTTGTAATGGATATTTTATGTTATCAAAAACAGTTTTTCCTTCCAATAACCTAAAATCTTGAAATACAACACCCATTGTTTTTCTAAGTTGAGGAATTTTTCTATTTCTTAACTTAACTATATTTACATCATCAACAATTATTTCTCCTGATGTCGGCTTTATTTCTCTTAACAGCATTTTAATTATACTTGTCTTACCGGCACCGCTCGCTCCTATTAAGAAAACAAACTCTCCATCTTCGACTTTGAAACTAAGATCCTTCAAAGCACAAACATCATTGTTATATATTTTATTTACTTCTATAAATTCTAACAAAATACCACCTCAAATAAATTTATAAATAATCATCAGAACTATTATATCATAAAATTTACTAAATGTAGTAAAAAAACCAAAAAAGTTACAAAATAATTACAAAAATATTACAAAAAATTAATATTTTTAAGGGATTTTATTTATTATCAAAATAATTTATAACTGAACGACCGGTTTTAAATTTATTTATATTGTCAAAAAAGTCTAAATAATTATTGTGATCAAACAATTTTATCTTTTTCTTTATTTTTTGCAAAACATCGTTAGTAACACTGAATTCATCAATTCCAAGTAAAATTAGAAGTTCAACAGCATCCAATTCACTTGCGAAATTTCCACACATTGAAACAATTTTTCCATTTCTATGAGCAATGTCCACAACACGATGAATTGAACGAATAACTGACGGATCATAGCAATCATAAAGTTGTTGCATCTTAGAATTTTCTCTATCACATGCTAACATATATTGGACCAAATCATTTGTTCCAATGCTCACAAAATCAACTTCTTTAACAAGAATATCAAAAAGAAAAACCGATGCCGGAGTTTCTATCATAATCCCAAATTCGATGTTTTCATCAAAATCAATTTTTTCTTCTCTCAATTCATCTTTAATTTTTAAAATTTCGTTTTTTATCCACAAAACTTCATCTAATGTAGTTATCATAGGAATCATAATTTTTATATTTCCAAAAGCTGAAGCTCTTAAAATTGCTCTTAGATGTTTCCTAAGTTCCTTATAGAATTCTTTATAAATTCTAAAACCACGAAGTCCCAAAAATGGATTTTTTTCTTCATCTAATCTAAAAAACTTTGATTTTTTATCCGCTCCAATATCAAAAGTTCTGATTACGATAGGCTTATCCGTGCTTTGTGCAAGTTTTTTAAAAATCTTAAATTGATATTCCTCAGTTGGAGATTCAGAAGACATATATAAAAACTCCGTTCTAAATAATCCACAACCGTCTGTTCCGTTCTTAAGGGATACCTCAAATTCTTCAAAACTTGAAATATTACTACAAACCCTTACATATCTATTATTTTTTGTCCTTACTATATTTTTATCTAAAAATTCTTTTTGTGATGATTTTAATAACTTTTTATAAATATTAATTGTTTCATCATCCGGATTTAAAAATATTTTTTCTTGATTGCAGTCTAAAATACAATCAAAATTTTTATTTTTTAACTCTTGAAAATCTAAAGAATCACAAATTATATAAGGAATTTGTAAATTTTTAGCATACAAAGATGCATGAGAAGTTCTCCCGCCGTTTTTAGAAACTATTGCGATTAATCGTTCTTTGTACTTTTCAATTATCTTCGGAGATAAATTCTCAGTAAAAAGTATAAATTTATTTTCATAAATTTCAATCTCCTCATCGGAGGTTAAATCTCTAATAAATTCATCTTGAATTGAAATATAATCATAAATTCTATCTCTCATATAATCTGAATCAAGGTTGTTCAATTCAAAACAGATATGACCGAAAGTTTCCTCTATAGATTTTTCTAGAGATTTATTTTCTATCAATATTTTATTTTTTACAGTATCTTTTAAAAATGGATCATCTATTAATTCAATATGAACATTTAATAAATTTTCAAGCTTTTTATCATCAACTTTTACCCTATCCACTTCTAAATAACTTGATAGCAAATTCTCAAATCTTATAATTTCTCTTTCTTTTTCATTATCAGAAATTTTATCTTGAATAAAATTTTTTTCATAAAATAATGTAACAACTTTACCGTATACAATTCCGTTCGAAACAGAAAATCCGTTATATATTCTCATAATACTCCACCAAAAAAGCTTCTCTCTCGAGAAGCTATACTTAAAAATTAATCAGCTAAATTTTCTATGAAGTTTACAACTTCTTCTAAAGTTTTTTCCTCATTTTCCCCATCAACTCTCAATGTTACCTCTGTTCCTTTAGAAATACCTAAACTCATAACATTAAAAATACTTTTTGCATCTGCAACCTTATTATCCATAATAATTTCAATACTTTCATCAAATTTCTTAACAAATTGAACCAAAGATGCTGCAGGTCTTGCGTGTAATCCCGTTTCATTTTTTATTATAACGTTTTTTTCTACCATAATACGCCTCCTAAATTATATTAATATCTAAACCAATTATATTTTACCATTATTATGAAAACAATTCAATACCTTTTTAAAAATATTTTAGTATTTCTGTCAGTCTTGGAAAATATATAAAAATAGACCTAAAATCATTAACTTTTCAATTAATAATTTAGGTCTATAAATAAAAATTTTATAATATTGGAATAAATTTTATATTAATATCCATTAAATCCTTAAGTGTGTTATAAATAAAACAACTATTCAAAGATTTTTTGCAAAATTCAATTAATTCATCATCTTCAAGATCTGAAAACAAATATACTGTGATATCACAACTATCAATTTTTGCTTCTTCAGAATAGCCTTTAACAGCTAATACTGTCAGCGGATTTTTTAGTTTTATTTTAATTTTCCCTTCAATATCCTCTAATTTTATATTAAGTTTTTTTGAAACAAAAATTAAATTATGAATTATCCCTGAAATAATTGAGCTTGCAAAATAATTAAAAGAAGTTTTATTGCTATCTTCTATATCAAAACTTATCTGAGAATTCACTTCAATAAAGTCTTTTTCTGTAAAAACTTTTACAACATCATTAGAACTTAAAACTGCTCTGTAGGAAGCATCATAATTATATGATTCATATAAACTACTCATACATTTCTCTTAAAGTATTTTTAGCTATTTGTAATTGTTCCAACTTCTTTTCAATTATTTCAAATGTACTTACAGGTCTATTTGAAAAAGTAGCAAAGCCACAATCAGGATTTAACCAAAGTCTTTCTTTAGATATAAATTTCAACGCTTCTCTAGCTCTGTCAATTATTGATTGTGCTGTTTCAATAACATCCGTTCTAGGATTTATAACTCCAAGCGCAAGAATTGAATTTTCTTTAATTTTTTCACTTGATAATAGAGAATCAAGCTCTCCTGCACGAGGAGTTGAAAATTCAAGCGTCAAAATATTTGGAGATGTTTCTTCAAAAAGAGGAACAAGAGGTGTATATGGTCCTTTAAGCAAAATACTCTCATCCTTACTCCAGTTTCCTCTACAAACATGAAGTGAACTAAGTACAGGTTTATCCTTCATATAATCCATAACACATTTTATTAAATTAGTAGCAAATATTAATTCCTCTGTAGGATCCTTTCTTTCAGAAAGAGCAGCACACATAAAAGATCTTGTTTTTCCTTCTGAAAAAACAACTTCTGTAAGTACAGGCTCATCGAACTGGATTATATCAACACCAGCTTCTATTAAATTGTCAATCTCTTGTTTTAAAATTTTTACTACATCTTTACCTAATTCTTCTTTGCTATTATAAAATTTTTTACTAAGAGCAGGAAGCCACATAGATCTTGTCATAAGATAGGGACCCGGAAGTGTTGCTTTTACAGAAGAAGTTGTAATTTTTTTCAAGAATTTTATCTCATCGGAAACTAAACTTTTATTATATTTCAAAACACCGTTACAAATAGCATTTTTTATACTAACAGATGGAACATCAAGTGTTTCCAAGATTTGTTCGAACGCCTGTTTATCGTCTATATATTCAAGCATATCACCCATATTCATCATAACAACTCCATCTATCCTATCTGCTACAAAAGAAACATAATTATCTCTTGCCAATTCTCCATTAGTTATTATATCTATTGAATATTTTTCTTGAAGTTTAACCAATTTTTCCGTTTCGATTTTTATTAATTCATCATATTCCTTTTTGAAATCTACATCAGATTTTAATCTTCTCTTCAAAGCCATTATCTTTTTACTTCTTGGCAGACTTCCTATAAGAGAAGTTGTAAATGGTTTAAAAGTTTTTTTCATCTCATACCTACTTATAAAAAGTTTCTAAAAAATTAATATATTCATTTGCATTTTTAATTTGTTCAAATCCTGTTGTTCGACCAATAACCCACTTTTTTAGCCCTTCCATATCCATCATTTCTTTATGTTCAGGGTTATTGTAATCCATTTTGTGTAAAATTTTTGCAAACATTTCAAATTTTTCAACTTTAAGATCAGGTCTTCCTGAAAAAATGCAATGATCAAAAAACGGAGTTTTATAAATTATATCAACTTGATTTTTATCAATAGTTCCGTCTTGTATCCATGCATCATAATTCAAATCCAACATCCAAGTAGCATCAACTTCGCCATTAAGCATAGCTTTTGCTGAATCCAATTCTCCACCGACATGATCTCCATGAAGTCCAATTCCTATATCAAATCTTTTTTCAACATAATCTTTATTAAATTCAAGACCATGTTGATATAAATTATATATAGGTATAAGTCTGGCTTGAGGAGAATCAATAGCACCAAAGCCTATCATTTTTCCCTTTAAATCTTCTATAGATTTTATATTTGAAGATTTTTTTACAACCAAATAAGTTGAACGATCATTATCTGTATCTCTCATAGAACCATTTAGTGCTTTCCCATTAGTTCTTAAATTAGCATCTAACCACGCAAGAGGAGAATTCCAAGCAACATCAATTTCTCCTTTCATAAGTCCGTCAACTTGTGATCTATAGTCTTTGTAGTAAATCGGTTCAATTTCAAAACCTTCTTCTTTGAAGAAATCGGCAATTATCCCCCAAATAACAGTAACTCTAGGTGCATAAACTACTGCTCCAACTTTTAATTTATTCATATATGTTCCTCCTATTTTGTAAATATTTAAGATAAATTTAAGCAAAAAAGCCTATTTATTAAAAAATTGAAATTTAGATTAAAGGTAGTCCCAAAAGAGCTCTTCCCAACCAAAGAATTAAAACATCAACACTTGGTGCCATAATTTGTCCTGCATAAGAATCCCTTAAAAGTCTTTCCATTATTCCCATCTTATTATAAGCTTTTCCTCCGCCTACTCTCATTCCTAATCTTGCAACTTCTATTGCAGCTTCAGATGCGAAAATTCTAGCTGATATAATTTTTAAAACAGCATCACTTTCACCTGCATCAGCAGCTCTAGCAGCTTCTTTTGTTCCTAATATTGCAGCATTTGTTTGAGAATAAATTCTTGAAATATGTGTTTGTACAGTTTCATATTCTGCAAGTTTTGGTCCAAAAGTATGTTGTCTGTTTGTAGCATGATTTAAAGCTTCTGCAAGAACAGCTTCACATACACCAGTATAAACTGAAGCTAAACCAGTAATGAAGAATGGTGCAACAACTTCGAAAATATGAGTCATAGCATCACCGATTTCTCCAATTCTATATGATTTTGGTAAATGAGCATCTTTAAATTCCATAGGACATGAAACATTTCCTCTCATACCTAAACCATTCCATTCGCTTTGTTTAAATTCAACACCAGCAGTTTCAATAGGAACTATCCAGTTATCAATTCCTTCTCCAGATTCTGAAGAAGATAGTAATAAATAATATGATGCTTGTCCAGCAGATGTAACCATACTCTTTGTTCCATTTAAGATTACTTCACTATCTGTAAATTCAGCTTTAATATCAGGTAAATAGAAATTTGTTCCTGAACCAAATTCAGAATAAGCAAATCCTAAAAATTTATTATTTTCTACTACATCTTTAACTATTTTATTTTTTAATTCTTCGCTACCATATTTTAAAACAATGCTTAAACAAACATTATGCATCATATAGCAAAGTCCGGCTGTTGCACTACTTTTTGCAAAAGCTCTACAAGCTTCAGAATGTTCTGTCATTCCTTTTCCTAATCCGCCTAGTTCTGTTGGAACCATTAATTTAAAATATCCAGCTTTTCCTATTTCCTTAAAAGATTCAACGGGAAACTCCATTTTTTCATCAATTTCTTTTGCATAAGGCAAAATATGTTCATTAGCAAATTTTAATGCTTCTTCGTAAAAAATACTCATGTTAACCTCCAATTTTTAAAATATAAATAATCTTTATAATCTATAAAGATTATTCTTTGTTTGCCCATTATAGCATATTAATAATCATTTTTAAAAATTCAGTTTGATAGTATTAATAATTTTTTGGTTGTTTTTATAGTTTATTAGTTTTTCAACGTTTATAAGCATTTTTACATAAATATTATTTATGTAAAAATTTATTATTATAAGTTTTATAAATTATTTATTTTATAGATATTGAAATTTACAATTATAAAAATTTAAAATCATAATAAATTTTTATAAAAAATATCAATTATATTATTACAGTTTAGTCATACTTTGATCTTATAATAAATCCATTTATTTTAGACATTAAAAAACTGACCTTTCAGTCAGTTAATTCTCCTCTTCTAATACACCTTGTCTAAGTTGTCCACAAGCTCCGTTTATATCATCACCCTGTTTCTTTCTTATCGTGGCATTTATTCCGTAATTTTCAAGCATTGACTTAAAAGAGTAAATATACTTTGTACTTGGTGCAACTCCATCAAACTCTTTTATTGAATTTAAAGGAATTATATTAATATGGCAATTTAAACCTTTTAGAATATTTTTAAGCTCCAACGCATGTTCTCTTGAGTCATTTTGTCCTTTGATTAGTGTATATTCAAAACTTACTCTTCTTGAAGTTTTATCAAAATAATATTTACAAGCCTTTAATATTTCACCAATTGAAAAATTATCGGAAATAGGCATTATCTCTCTTCTTTCCTTTTGGAACGGATTATGAAGTGAAATTGTAAGTGTTATGGGTAATTTTTCATCAGCTAATTTATAAATATTATGGACAAGTCCACAAGTTGAAATCGTAATATTCCTAAGACTTAAATTTTTACCTTTTTCAGAATTTATAATTTTTAAAAATCCTATTACATTCTTGTAATTGTCAAGTGGTTCTCCAATACCCATAATAACAACATTATTTATAGTTAAATTCAAATCATTCTCTATCAGATAAATTTGATTTAACATTTCAGCAGAAGTTAAATTTCTTTTGAAATTTTCTTTTGTTGACGCACAAAATGTACAGCCCATTCTACAGCCTACTTGACTTGAAATACAGACAGTGCAATAACTTCCATAGTCCATAAATACCGTTTCAATTATTCTATTGTCGTATAATTTAATTAAATATTTTTTTGTATTATCTAGCTTTGATTCATATTTTGTATAAATTGAAGAAGAATTTATATATCCTATTTCTTTTAGTTTTTCAATTAAAACTTTAGGTAGTTGTTTACAATTTTCTATTTCAAAGTTTTTCTTTTGATGCATAAATCTAAAAAATTGCTCAGCCCTAAACTTTTTTTCTCCCAAACTTAAAAATAAATCTTCAAGCTCTTCAATTTTCAAAGAGTTAAATTCTATTTTTTTATTTCCCATTCTTTTCTTCCTTTAGAATAAAATCTCTCAATAAATAATCAACAGACATAAAACGAACTTGTTTTTCTTGAACCTTACCTTTGATTTTTCTAATCAATGTATAAGCAAGTTCTCCTGCAAGTCCAGCTCCTCTTGCTGTAATTATATTGTCATCGATACAAATTGCATCTTCTTTAACATTTGCATCAAGCAACTCGTCTTCCATTCCCGGATAAATTACAGCATTTCTTCCGGATAAAACTCCTGTCTTTGCAAGAACTGAAGGTCCAGCACAAATTGCAGAAATCAATTTGTGCTCTTCGTCAAATATCTTTATAATATCTAAAACTCTTTTATCATCTCTAATATCAAAAGCAGCAGGAAGTCCACCTGGAATAATAATTCCTGCATATTCTTTTAAATTTATATTTTCAATCAAATCATCTGCTAAAACAGTTATTCCTCTATTACTTGTAACTTGAAGTTTTCCTGTAATTGAAATCATATCGACCTTAATGTCAGCTCTTCTAAGATAATCAACTTGAGTAAGTGCTTCAACTTCTTCAAAGGTATCTGTTAAAATTAAAATATATCTATCCATTTTGCTCTCCTAATATTTTCCTTAAAAATTGTCCTGTATATGATTTCTCACATTTTGCAACTTCCTCAGGTGTGCCTGTTACTACAATGGTTCCTCCACCGTCGCCACCTTCAACACCTAAATCAATTATATGATCTGCAATTTTTATCATATCTAAATTATGTTCTATAACAATAACAGTATTTCCTTGTTCAACTAAGGTATTTAAAACTTCAATCAATTTTTTTATATCATCAATGTGTAATCCTGTAGTTGGTTCATCTAAAATATAAACAGTTTGTCCCGTTCCACGTTTAGCAAGTTCAGATGCAAGTTTAACTCTTTGAGCCTCTCCACCTGAAAGTTCTGTTGAGCTTTGACCAATCTTAATATAATCCAATCCTACATCATATAAAGTTTGTAATTTTCTTTTTATTGAAGGATGATTTTCAAAAAATTTAAGTCCATCTTCAACAGTCATTTCCAAAACATCTGAAATATTTTTCCCATTATAAGTTACTTCCAAAGTTTCTCTATTGTATCTTTTACCACCACAAACTTCACAAGGAACATATACATCAGGTAAAAAGTGCATTTCAACCTTTATTGTTCCATCTCCTTTACAAGCTTCACAACGACCACCATGAACATTAAAACTAAATCTACCTTTACTATATCCTTTCATTTTTGCCTTTGTAGTCATAGCAAAGACATCTCTTATATTATCAAAAAGTTTTGTATAAGTTGCGGGATTTGAACGCGGAGTTCTACCTATCGGACTTTGGTCAATTTCAATAACTTTATCAAGTTTTTCATAGCCCTCTATCCTATCAAATTTTCCTGTTTTTTGTTTGCTCCTATTTAATTTGTTTGACAATTCTTTATTTAAAATTGAATTTACCAAACTGCTCTTTCCACTTCCGGAAACACCAGTTACACAAGTAAAAACACCGATAGGAAATTCAACATCAATATTTTTTAAATTATTTTCTCTTGCTCCAAAAACTTTAATTGTATCTGTGTATTTTCTTCTTTGTTTAGGAACTTCTATTTTACTTTTTCCTGAAAGATATGCACCTGTAATAGATTTTTTACTCTTCATAATATCTTTAAGAGTTCCCTGTGCAACAACCTCTCCACCATGAATACCTGCTCTTGGTCCAATATCTACAATATGGTCGGCACAACGAATAGTATCCTCATCATGTTCTACTACAATCAATGTATTTCCAAGATTTGTTAAATTTCTTAAAGCATTTAAAAGTTTTTCATTATCTCTTTGATGTAAACCGATACTTGGTTCATCCAAAACATAAACAACTCCAACAAGCCCAGAACCAATTTGAGTTGCAAGTCTAATTCTTTGACTTTCTCCTCCTGAAAGAGTTCCTGCACTTCTTGCCAAAGTTAAATATTCAAGACCTACATCTTTTAAAAATTTAAGTCTTTCTCTAATTTCCTTTAAAATTCTTTCACCAATAATACTTTCAGTTTCTGTTAATTCTAAATCATTAAACCATTCATTTAATTTTTGAACAGACATTGCAGTAACATCTGAAATATTTTTATCTCTTATAAAAATTGAAAGAGCTTTTTCATTAAGTCTTTTTCCTTTACAAGTTTCACATTCCATTTCAGACATCACTGTTTCAATTTTTTCTCTCATAGAAGACATTGGAGAAGAAGCGTATCTTCTTTCCAAATTCTTTACTATTCCTTCAAATGGTTTATTAAAAGTTTTATTTTCATTTGTGAACTTACTTTCAAACCTAAATTTTATATTTCTTGATCCTGTCCCATAAAGAAGTTCATCTATAGTTTCTTTACTTAAATCTTTAAAAGGAGTATTTTCATCAAAACCATTATATTTTATTATTTCGTGAAATATTTTGTAATAGTATCCATCTTCCCCAGTAGTCATGTTGTAACATTCAATAGCTCCCTCTAAAAGTGATTTACTCTTATCAGGAATTACCAAATCCGGATCTATAATTTTATGGCTTCCAAGTCCATTACAATCATGACACATTCCAAAAGGACTGTTAAAAGAAAAAGTTCTAGGTTCAATTTCATCAAATGAAATATGCCCGTTAGGACACGACATTTTTTCAGAAAATAAAATTTCTTCTCCATCAACCACTTTAACCTTAACAATACTGTCACTAAATTTAAAAGCTGTTTCCAAACTCTCTGTAAGTCTTGATTTAATTCCTTCTTTTACAACAAGTCTATCAACTACGATATCAATATTATGTTTCTTATTTTTATCTAATTCAATTTCTTCAGTAAGTTCATATTCTTTATCGTCAATAATCGCACGAACAAAACCTTGAATTTTTATATTTTCTAAAAGTTTTTTATGTTCTCCCTTTTTTCCACGAATTACAGGAGCTAACACAAATATCTTACTTCTCTCTTCAAGTTTCATAACCCTATCAACCATTTGGTCGATACTTTGACTTTTTATTTCCGTTCCACATATTGGACATTTTGGAATTCCAATTTTTGCAAAAAGCAATCTCAAATAATCATAAATTTCAGTAACAGTTCCTACAGTAGATCTTGGATTTCTGTTTGTAGTTTTTTGATCAATAGAAATTGACGGACTTAGTCCATCAATATATTCAACATCAGGTTTATCCATTTGACCTAAAAATTGTCTTGCATAACTTGATAAGCTTTCAACATATCTTCTTTGCCCTTCGGCATAAATTGTATCAAAAGCCAAAGAAGATTTTCCGCTTCCGCTTAGACCTGTAAAAACAACCATTTTATCTCTTGGAATTTCCAAATCTATATTCTTTAAATTATTTACTTTTGCTCCTTTAATTCTAATTGTATTTTTAGACATCTAATCCCCACATTTCTTTTAATCGCTTTATTTCATCCCTAATTGAAGCTGCTCTTTCAAAATCTAAAGAGTCAGCAGCAGATAACATTTCATTTTTCAAATCTTCAATGAAACTTTCATAATCTTTAATTTCAACATCTTCTGTTTTATAATCCACATTATCCTCAGCAACCTTTGTAGCTTGAATAATCTCTCTAATATCTTTCTTAACACTCTTCGGAGTAATATTATGCTCTATATTGTATTTATTTTGAATTTCACGTCTTCTATTTGTTTCCTTAATTGCCACATCCATTGACTTTGTAATTCTATCTGCATACATAATAACTCTTCCATTTACATTTCTTGCAGCACGTCCGATTGTTTGTATCATAGAAGTTTCAGAACGTAAAAAACCTTCCTTATCTGCATCCATAATTATAACCATACTTACCTCAGGCAAGTCAAGTCCTTCTCTTAACAAGTTTATTCCAACCAAAACGTCAAACTTTCCAACACGCAAATCTCTAATTATTTCCATACGTTCAATCGTATCAATATCGCTATGCAAATAAGTAGTTTTTATCCCTACATTTTTTAAATAGTCCGTTAAGTTTTCAGCCATTTTTTTAGTTAAAGTTGTAATTAAAACACGTTCACCTTTTTTAATAACTGAATTCACTTCCCCAATTATATCATCAATTTGTCCTTCTGTTTTTCTAACTTCAATTAAAGGATCCAAGAGCCCCGTAGGTCTTATAATTTGTTCAACTTCTTCTAAATTATGGCTTTTTTCGTACTTGCCAGGAGTTGCAGATACATATAAGATTTGATTTACCATACTTTCAAATTCTGTAAATTTTAATGGTCTGTTATCCAAAGCAGAAGGCAATCTAAATCCATAATCAACCAAATTTTGTTTTCTACTTCTATCCCCTTCATACATTGCTCCAATTTGTGGAACAGTAACATGACTTTCATCTACAATAATCAAAAAGTCATCAGGAAAATAATCAATCAAAGTATAAGGTCTTGAACCTCTTTCTCTACCGCTTAAATGAGCAGAATAATTTTCTACACCACTACAAAATCCAATTTCTTGTAACATTTCCAAATCATATTTTGTTCTCTGTTCAAGCCTTTGAGCTTCAACTAATTTATTTTCTTGATTTAAAACTAAAAGTCTTTCTTCCAATTCTTTTGAAATTGTACCAATAGCTCTTTCAATTTTTTCAGAACTAGTAGCGAAGTGAGAAGCAGGATAAATTGCAACATGCTCACGAGTTCCTATTATATTACCTGTTAAGGCATCAATTTCTGAAATTTTATCTATCTCATCTCCAAAAAATTCTACTCTAATACTATTTTCAGATGAGGAAACTGGAAATATTTCTAAACTGTCTCCCCTTACACGAAAAGTACCACGAATAAAATTAATATCATTTCTTACATATTGAATATCTACAAGTTTTCTTATAACTTCATCTCTATCTTTTATCATTCCAGGTCTTAATGAAACTACTAAATTTTCATAGTCTATTGGATCACCTAAACCATAAATACAAGAAACGGAAGCAACAATGATTACATCTCTTCTTTCAAAAAGAGACATTGTAGCGGAGTGTCTAAGTTTATCTATCTCATCATTTATTGAGCTGTCTTTTTCTATATAAGTATCGGATTGTGGAACATAGGCTTCAGGTTGATAATAATCATAATAGGACACAAAAAACTCAACAGCATTGTTAGGAAAAAATTCCTTAAATTCACTAGCAAGCTGATAAGCCAAAGTCTTATTATGTGCAATTACAAGTGTTGGTTTTTGAACTTTTTCAATAATATTTGCCATTGTAAAAGTCTTTCCGCTACCCGTAACGCCCTTTAAAATTATTTCTTTATTTCCTTTTTTAATCGATTCCGAAATTTTTTCAATAGCCTCAGGTTGATCTCCCGTAGGCTTAAATTTTGAATTTAAAACAAACTCCATAATGTACTCCAATTTATATATTAAATAAAATTTTTTATATTAAAAATAATTCATCTATATTATACTATATTTTTCATCTATAACATAACTAATATACCGCAAAAATTTCTTTAATAATCAAATTAAAAAATACTTTCTGTTATAAAATTTTATTGTTGATAATAAATATCGAAAGTGCTATAATTGGTTTATAGTTAAATAAATTTTTATGGAGGTATTTATGTTTTTAGTTGTAAAAAATTTAAACAAATCTTATGGAACAAATGAAAATAAAATTTCTGTTTTAAAAGATATAAATTTTTCTTTAGAAAAAGGAGCACTTTGTACTCTGTTGGGACCTTCAGGTTCTGGAAAGTCAACTTTACTTAATGCAGTTGGCGGACTTGAAAAAATTGACAGCGGATCTATCATAATAAATGAATGTGAAATTTCCGGTTTAAAACAAAATGCTCTTTCAAATTTTAGAAGAAAATATTTAGGCTTTATTTTTCAATTTTACAATTTAATTCCGGACTTAACCGTAACGGAAAATATTCAAGTGGGTTCTTTTATACACAATGACCCTATGGATATTGAAAAATTAATAAAAGATTTAGGTTTATGGGAACACAAAAATAAATATCCAAGACAATTATCAGGTGGACAACAGCAGAGATGTGCAATAGGACGTGCTTTAATAAAAAAACCTGAAATACTGCTTTGTGATGAACCTACAGGTGCTCTTGATTACAAAACTTCAAAAGATATTTTATCCCTACTTCAAAGAATAAACAAAGAGTATGAAACTACAATTATTCTTGCAACTCATAATGAAGAAATAACGAAGATGTCTAATATAATTATAAGACTTAAGGACGGTATTATATCTCAAGAAATAGAAAACGAAAAGGTATTGGATGCACAAGAATTGGAGTGGTAGTATGAGAAACTTAAATAAAAGAATTTTTCGAAGTTTAAAAACTCAATGGTCAAAAAATTTATTGCTTTTTATCCTTATGTGTTCTATGATTTCCATAACTTCAGGTATGTTGGTTGCATCAGGAAGTATAAAGACTATATATTATGAACTTATGTCTAAAGGAATTGTAGAAGACGGAAAATTATTATTTGCCTTTGACCCTACAGATGAAATTATAAAATCTATTGAAGATGAAAATGTAAAAGTCGAAAAAGCTACTTATGTTGATGCAAAAATTAGGGAAAATAAGTATAATAAAGACGAAAAGACAATTAGGCTTTATACAAATAGAAAAAATATAAATCTTCCTATAATTAATGAAGGTGTTCTTGCGACAAAAAAGGGTGAAATCACCATAAACAAATTATTCGCTGAAAAAAATAATTTAAAAATCGGCGATACTATAACATTTCAAAAAGAATTTTTTAAAGACAATAAGGAACATACTTTTAAAATAGTCGGATTTGCCACTCTTCCGGATTATAATTCATCCTTTCAAAAACATAGCGATTTAATATTTAATGCAACAGATTTCGGAACAGGATTGATATTTGAAGAAGAAAAAGATATTTTTAATGAAAGCAAATTAAAATATCAAGTTTCTTATAGATTTAATGATAGGAACTTAAGTGAAAAAGAAATTGACGAAAAGAATAAAGATATAGTAAAATCAGCAAATAAATCAAAAACAGTTTTGGAGCAGATTACAAAAAAAGACAATAATGCCATAAGTTATTTGATAGACGATATGGGTGGAGATAGACCTATGATGATTGTAATGCTATGTCTTATGGTAATTTTACTAAGTTTTATATTCGCACTTTCAATTGTAAGTAAAATACAGGAAGAATCTGAAATAATCGGAATACTACTTGCAAACGGATATAAAAAATCGGAACTCGTTTTAAATTATATTGCAAATTCAGTAATAATAACTTTTTTGGCGGCAGTTTTAGGTAATATTTTAGGTTACACATATTTTACAGATTCATTCAAAGATGTTTACTACAAATCATTTAACTTGCCTAACTTTACCCCTAATTTCAACTTTGAAGCGCTGATAATTACAACTATAATTCCAATTTCTATAATTTTAATTTTTAATTATTTATATATCTATAGGAAATTAAATTTTACACCTTTAGATTTTTTGAGAAAAAATTTAAAACATTATAAAAATAAAAGAAAATTAAAATCTGAAAGTGAATTGAAGATAAAGAAAAATTTTTTGGGGTCTTTTAGAAAATCTATTATAAAATCCAATAGAGGTGATTATGTAGCTATAATACTTGGAATTTTTATTACTTCAATCTTATTTATTTTCGGTTTTTCTGCAAAGCCAACATTTGACAACTATGGAAATAACTTAAAGGAGAATTTGTTTTGCAAGTATCAATATGTCTTAAAAGCACCCATAGAAATAAAAGATAAAACGGCTGAAAAATATACAACAATATCTGCAAGTGTTTATCACCCTATCAGAAAAGCAGATGATGATATATTGTTATTAGGAATTAGTGAAAATTCAAAGTATTTTCAAAATACAAAACTGCCGGAAAATAAAAATGAAATCATTGTAAGTGAATATCTTTCAAAAAAACTTAGAAAATATGTAGGAGATGAAATAACTATAAAAAGCAAATTGTTAGATAAAGAAAAAACTTATAAAATAGTTGGTATTTACAAAAAATCTTCTACTCTTTCAGCTTTTGTAAAAAAAGAATTCCTAAACGAAGAAATAGAACAAAAAAAGGAATTCTTTAATGGATATTTCAGCAAGGAAAAATTGGATATTGATGAAAAATACATCGCAACTACAATTGATGAAAATTCAATGACCGATGTTTCCAAACAATTATCTGAAATTATGGAACCTCTTATAAATACTTTTATATTTTTATCTGCAGTATTTTTGGCAGGTTTTATGTATAGCCTTATGAAAATAATAACTGATAAAAATACTATACAAATAGCCTATTTAAAAATCTTCGGATATACTAATAGAGAAATTTCAAAAATTTATATAAGACCTGTAACGATAACTTTATTGATAAGTTTAATAGCTTTAATACCGCTTGAATTATATATGGTAAAAGAAATAATGTACTACTCTATGCTTAAATTTTCAGGATATTTAGAGCTTTATATCTCTCCAAAAATAGTAATATTATCAATTCTAATTACTATTACAACATATATACTTGTAAGTACATTACAATTTTATAGAATATCAAAAATGAATTTCAATGAAGTTTTAAAAAACAGAGAATAGAAATACAAAACCTTATATGATACTTAGCATAAGTCAAGTATCCTAATTTTAAAAAATTGACGGACTTTTTGTCCGTTATTTTTTTGAATATTTTGTCCCACCGGTTTTCCCTTTATTAAGTCTATATATCTAGTATTCAGCAGAAAATTATGATATAATATGAGTGTATAATTTTTAGGAGGAACTATGAAAAAAGTAGTTGGGATAAGATTTAAAGAAGCCGGAAAAATATATTACTTCGATCCCTGCAGTTTTAGTATAAATAAAAATGACAATGTAATCGTGGAAACTTCTCGTGGAATAGAGTATGGAAATGTAGCCATCGAACCGAGAGAAGTTGAAGAATCAAAACTCGTTTCCTCATTAAAACCTGTTTTGAGAATTGCCGACAGTATGGATGATTATATCCACCAAGAAAACAAAAAAAAAGCTAAAGATGCTATCGAAATTTGCAAAATAAAAGCAAACGAACACGGCTTAGATATGAAATTAGTTGATTGTGAATATACATTTGACAATCAAAAAGTAATTTTTTATTTTGTTTCTGATAATAGAATTGATTTTAGAGAATTGGTTAAGGACCTTGCATATATATTTAAAAATAGAATCGAACTTAGACAAATTGGAGTTAGAGATCATGCGAAAATAGTAGGTGCTCTCGGCTCTTGTGGTCAAGTTTGTTGTTGCAAAAGATTTTTAGGAGAATTTGCTCCTGTAACTATAAAAATGGCAAGAGATCAATCTCTATCTCTAAATCAAAATAAAATCTCAGGAACATGTGGTAGACTAATGTGTTGTTTGAAATACGAACAAAATGTTTACGAAGAAAAATTAAAAAAAATTCCACCTTGTGGTACTTATGTAATAACAAGTGAAGGCAAAGGCATTATAGTTGACAGTTATACTCTATCAGAAATTGTAAAAGTAAAGATAGTAAATGAAGATAATAACACTGAAACTATTAAACCATTTTTTGTAGATGATATTGCAGTTACAAAAGAAAGAGATATGGCTTACGCTAAAAAAGATGAAGATATTCAATTTGAATATATTGAGGAATTATTATAAGCATTAAAAATAGAGTTGAAATCAACTCTATTTTTTTACCCTAATATTTTAATTCTCTAAACTATTGACTTTATTTGAAGAATATAGTATCATATTTTATATTTTATTACATTAACAAGGAGTGATTTTATGAACGATATAATTATTCCTGAAGGATATACTTCAGACTTAAATATTATTGAAACACAAAAAGCAATCAAGGAAATAAAGGATTTTTTCGAAACAAATTTGGCAAATGAATTAAATTTAACTAGAGTTTCTGCCCCATTATTTGTTAAAAAAATACAGGAATAAATGATAATTTAAGTGGAATTGAATATCCAGTAATTTTTTCTTTAAGTGAAGAAGAAAATTCAGAAGAGCTAGAAATAGTACAATCTTTAGCAAAATGGAAAAGAATTGCATTAAAAAATTATGCTATTCCTGATGGCGAAGGAATTTATACAGATATGAATGCTATTAGGCCTTGTGAAACCTTAGATAATATTCACTCTGTTTATGTAGATCAATGGGATTGGGAAAGAGTTATAAGTAATGAAGATAGAAATGAAAAATTTTTAACTGATATTGTTAAAAAAATCTATAATATATTTAAAAGAACTGACGAATTTTTATCCAGAAGATTTTTAAATTATCAAACAATATTACCAAAAAAGGTGTTTTTCATTTCAACCCAAGAACTTGAAGATATGTTCCCAAATGATACACCAAAAGAAAGAGAACATAAAATTGCAAGAGCAAAAAAAGCTGTATTTATTACAAAAATTGGTAATGTTTTAAATAGTGGAAAAAAACACGACGGAAGAAGTCCTGACTATGACGATTGGGAATTAAATGGAGATTTAATTTTCTGGAATCCAATATTAAATTCGTCATTGGAACTTTCATCAATGGGAATTAGAGTTAACAAAGAAATACTATTAAAACAGTTAAAAATCAGCGGAAATGAAGATAGAAAAAATCTGAAATACCACAAAATGCTACTAAATGATGAATTACCTCTTACAATAGGTGGTGGAATAGGTCAGTCTAGAATTTGTATGTTTTTCCTTCAAAAAGCACATATTGGAGAAGTACAATCAAGTTTTTGGCCAGAAGAAATGTTAAATATATGTAAAGAAAATAAAATAAATCTACTATAAAAGGATATGAAAAAATTCATATCCTTTTAACTATTCACCAATCTTTATATATTCTATTTTGTTTCTTTCCAATAATTCTATCGCATATTCATCCATTCTATAACTATTTTCATAATAAATTTTAGAAATTCCTGCTTGGATTAAAGCTTTAGTACAATTTAAACAAGGAAAATGAGTTACATAACAAGTACAACCCTTTACTTTTATCCCTTCTCTTGCACAATACAAAAGTGCATTTTGTTCTGCATGAATCGTTGCAATACAATGCCCATCTCTCATTGTATGACCTATTTCATCACATTGAGGATTTCCTGAAATTGATCCATTATATCCTGTTGAGATAATTCTATTATCCTTATTAACTAAAACACAGCCAACATAAGCCCTATCACAAGTTCCTCTAGTTGCAACCATCTTCGCTAAATCCATAAAATATTCGTTCCAAGGTTTTCTCATATTCCCTCCTACTTTCCAAATAATTTTTTCTCTATTTCATCTAGTTGATTTAAAGCTTTGTCATCTAGCGTGTTGAAATAGCTTTTGTTTGTAATTCTGTTTTTAGTTTCATAACGATTACTTTTGTTTTTTAAATTTTCATAACGGAACAATAATTCTTTTGAAGTTAATACTATTCCACCTCTTTGTGTAACTAGTTTTTGAATAAGAGTGTCATCTGTTCCGACAGAAACTGATATTTTTCTTCCAATTTCATCCAATTTTTTTTCAATAAATTGGTCTGCGGTTTCATTTTGTTTCGTATAGATAACTTCAATTCCCTTAATAATTTCTGAAGTTCCTTTAAAATTTATCTTATATGCATCAAAGACAAGTAGCAAATCTATTCCTATAAGTTTTGAAAATTCACCCATATCGTAAATTAATTCATTTCTTGCATTTTCAAAACTCAAATTTAAAAATGGTTTATATTTTTCCCAAGCATTTAAAATATTGTAACCGTCAATTATAATTAATTTTTTATTTTTCATCTCTCTGTCTTAATGCCTCATAAACTAGAATTGCACAGGCATTTGATGCGTTAAGGCTTGAAACTTTACCTTTCATTGGAAGTTTAGTTAAAAAGTCACATCTCTTTCTGATAAGTTGTCCTATTCCCTTGCCTTCATTTCCAATTACTATTGCAATATTTCCTTTAAAATCCATATCTGTATAAATTTTTTCAGCCTCTCCACAAGCGCCATAAACCCATACATTTTCTTTTTGTAATTTTAAAATTGTATCTGCAATATTTGCAACTTTAGCTATTTTAATATGATTTACTGCTCCAGCAGATGATTTTTGAACAATTGAAGTAACTGGCGCTTGATTTCTCTTAGAAACTATAATTCCATGAACACCAACAGCTTCACAAGTACGAATTATTGCTCCAAAATTATGTGGATCTTCAATCTCATCAAGAATCACTAAAAATAAATCTTCATTTTTATCTCTAGCATTTTCTACAATTTCTTCAACCGTTGAATACTCGAAACTGGAAATTAAGGCACAAACTCCTTGATGAACAACTCCGTCAGCCATATTTTCCAATTTATTTTTATCAATTTCTGAAATTAGAATACCATTTGCCTTTGCTTTACCAATTATTTTGTTTATTGAACCCTTTAAATCACCTTTTAAAATATATATCTTCTCTACTTTTCTATCGCTTTCTAATGCCTCTAATACAGCATTTCTTCCGAATATATAGTCGCTCATATTACACCCTTTTCCAAATAACACCATTTCTTGTGTCTTTTAATTCTATATTCATTTCTTTTAAAGCATCACGAATTTCATCAGCTCTTTTAAAATCTTTATTCTTTCTAGCTTCTTCTCTTTCTTTAATAAGTTTTTCAACTTTTTCATCTAAATTATCATCTTCTTCTTTATAAAGAAGTCCTAAAACAGAAGTTAAATCAGAAAGTAACTTAACAGCACCTTTTACTACCTTTAAATCCGTATTTTCATCAAATGTATTTGCATAACGAATAAGTTCATAAACTTTAGAAATAGCATCAGCTGTATTTAAATCGTCATCCATACAATCTAAAAATTCTTTTTTCAATTCAACTAATTTAGAAATATCTTCATCTTCTTTTTCTTCACAAATTTCTAAAAGTCTTTCTAAATGTTCTTTACCATTATACATCCTTTCAAGTCCATTTTTTGTTTGTTCCATAACTTCTCTACTGAAATTCAAAGGATTTCGATAATGTGTTGATAAAATCCAAAGTCTGATTACTTCCAAGTCATATTCTTTTTGAATATCTTTTATGGTAAAGAAATTTCCTTTTGATTTACTCATCTTTACATTATCTATATTAATCATTCCATTATGCATCCAGTAATTAGCAAAAACTTTTCCATTACAACATTCAGACTGAGCAATTTCATTTTCGTGATGAGGAAATTGCAAATCTTCTCCACCCGCATGAATATCTATTGTATCTCCTAAGAATTTCTTTGCCATTACAGAACATTCAAGATGCCATCCAGGTCTACCCATTCCCCAAGGGCTTTCCCAAGCTGGCTCTGTTTCATCTTTTCTTTTTTTCCAAAGTGCAAAATCAAGAGGATTTTTCTTTTCATCAGAAATATCAATCCTTGCTCCTGCTCTTAAATCATCAATATTTTTTTTAGATAATTTTCCGTAATCCTTAGCTTTTGTAATATCAAAATATACATTGCCATCGACATTATATGCAATGCCTTTTTCTTCTAAAACTTTTACAAATTCTATCATCTCATTGATACATTCTGTAGCTTTTGGATGAATTGTATGACTTTCAAAAAGATTTAAACCATAACTATCTTCAAGATATGCATCAATATATTTTTTTGTAATATCTGTAAAAGGTACATTTTCTTCTTTTGCTCTATTTATAATCTTATCGTCAATATCTGTAAAATTGCTTACAAATTTTACATCATAACCAATATATAAAAGATATCTTCTCAAAGTATCGTAAACAATCATTGGCCTTGAATTACCAATATGAATATAATTATAAACAGTTGGACCACAAACATAAATCAACGCCTTGCCCGGTTGTATAGGTTTAAATTCTTCTTTTTTTCTTGTTAATGTGTTGTAAATCTTCATATTACACCTCTCTATTTTTATTTCATAGTATTTTACTACTTAAAATTATTTTATATAAAACAAAACGTCTCTTGAAAAACAAGAGACGAAAAAATTCCGCGGTTCCACTCTAATTGAAAAAATCCACTTAAATTGCTATAAAGTAGCAACCAATACTCCAAGGACGCACCTTCAACATTGATGTATTTCACCACATAACATCTCTCTAAAAATTGTTGTTTCTTTTCCTCTTCAACATATATCTTCATTTATAATAGGATACTAAATTATTAAGAAAAAGTCAATATTTTAATTAGACTTTTCTTCTTTTATTTTTAAAAGCAAGTCAACTCTATCAGTAATAATTCCGTCAACTTTTTTATTTATAAGTTTTCTCATATCTTTTTCTGTATTTATTGTCCAATAACAAACAGCAATATTATGTTTATGAAATTTATAGATTAGATACTTCGTATCTAATGGAAGTTTTTCAAATCTTGGAAGCATCATTGCATGAGTATTAAATTTTTTAAAACTGTCATATCCAAAATATGAAGCCAATACAACTTCAGTAGTCTTTTGCATAGATCCGGAGATAATAATTTCGCCTTTGCTAATTTTTCTTAAATGTTTAAGATTTTCTTCATTAAAACTTGAAAAAATTACATTTTTTTCCAAATTGTATTCTTTTACAAATTTATATAAAAGTTCTGTAGACTTTAATCCTACTTCTCCATCATCTTTAATATCTATACTATATACAACATCATCTCTAAATTTTTCAAAAAGTGCAGAAACTTCCATTGGATATAATCCATTCACCCTATTTTCAGCATAAGGAAAATCTCCATTGATATTTTTAAATTTATATCCAAAATTAAATTCTTTTAATTCATCATAAGCATAATCTATAACCTTTCCTGTCCCATCAGTTGTTTCATCAATATCTTCATTATGTTGAGTTACTATTCTACCATCTTTTGTAAGCCTTATATCTGTTTCAAAAGCATCAACGCCCAGTTCAAAAGACTTCAGAAAAGCTAATTCCGTATTTTCCGGAAATAAATGACTTGAACCCCTATGAGCAAAAACAAGCGGAAAATCTCCATTTCTAAAAATTTTTCTTGCCTTCTTTTCTTTTTTAAAACATGAAAATTGTAATAACACATAAATTACTACTAAAATTAATAAAAACATATACATAAACACATCTCCTAAAATTATAATCATAATACTCCAATTATTTAAAAGAAAAATCTGATATGGACAATATAATTATATCATATAAATAAAAATTATGATATAATTATATTGCTTATATTTTATTAAATAAATTAGCAGAGGTGTATATTATGTTAGGAGATTTTTTTGGAGATAAAAAATATTTCATTAGAACTATTTTTTATATACTAATGGGCGATTTAATCTGTTCATTTGCAGTAGTTAAATGTTTAGTTCCTGCAGGACTTCTTTCAGGTGGACTTGGTGGTATCGGACTTATGATTGAATACCTAACAGGTCTTCCAACAGGTATTTCAGTTTTTATTTTGAATCTACCTATGATGATTGTCGGTGCCTTTTTTTTGAATAAAAAATTTATGACCTACGCATTTTTATCAACTTTTATCTACTCATTTATATTAGTTGCAATGCGTCATATTCCTATTGATTTCAAACTTGATAATAATATGTTATATGCAATTTTTGGAGGTTTTATAAATGGTCTAGGAATGGGAATTTTATTTAAACATGGAGCGTGCCAAGGTGGTCTTGATATCTTAGCAACTATTTTTAAAACAAAACTTAATGTAAACATCGGTTCATCTCTTATGGCCATAAATGCAATTATAATAGGTATTGCATCTTATATATTCAGCCTTGAAAGAGGGCTTTTAACCATTGTTTCAATGTATGTCGCCTACAAAATGCTCGATAAAATACAAATGGGCTTTGGAGATACAAAGCAAATTATGATTGTAACATCAAAGCAAAGAGAAGTTACAGATAGAATTTTATCCGATCTACATAGAGGTGTTACGCTTCTTCATGGAGAAGGTGCATTTACACATAAACAGCAAAATGTCGTATACTGCATTGTAAGTACAAGACAAGTAGTAACTATAAAAAGAATATTGGATGAAGTCGATCCGACTGCATTTTTAATAATATCTGAGGCTTATGAAGTTAAAGGTCGAGGATTTAAAATACAAGAGATTTAGGAGGGTTTTATTTTGAATAATATTTTAACATTTAATGAACTTAAAGAAATAGCAAAAAAAATTGCAATGGATGATGATAGGGTTGAAAAACTTTATATTGAACAGTTGGAAACACAAAGTATGTCCAGCGACGTAAACTTTTTTAATGTTTTATACTTGGTAAAAGATTTATCTTTTGATGACGCTTCATTTGAATTTATTGAACATTTTGGCGATGTTTTAACTATGTTTGAAAACACAGAAAATGAAAATGTAATAGAATATAGAATAATTTATGAAAACTTTACTCAAGGAATTTTCAGAATTGTATCTAATAAATCAATAGATATTTTAGAAGAGCTCGAAGAAAAATATATTTGTGTACTTAATAAAGATGAAAATAAAAAAAGTGGAGTATATATTGAAAAAAAAGTGCATAAACTTACAGAAGATGAATTTTTAGTAAATACTTGTGAATTTTTCTGGAATATTTTAAAATTCGGAAACAAACTGTACACAAAAGAATTTTTGAATGTATCGGAAGAATATAGAAAAGTTTTGTCTTTACTAGACGAACATTTAAAACACTATGTTCTATCTGAAAATAAATACCTTATAGAATTAGGAAAAGAAAATAAACTAGTTTTTAACTATGTTGATACAGAAATTTTTGAAAAGTATTTAACTTGCTATTCAAAATTAGAATTGGATTCTCTATGGATTGCTCTATTTAATATCTGTGGACTGTTTAGAAAACTGTCATTACAAATAGCAATTAACTTAAGATTTGACTATGCAAAAGAATTGGATAGAGATACAGTAACATATTTAAGAGAATTAAAACAAAAAGCAAATAGTAGGTAAATCGGATAATTATTTTTTCAGGAAAATAAAGTATGGATAATATGAAATTTATAAAAATAACAAATGATAAGTTTGACGAATTAAAAATTTTACAAACAAAATATAAATCTGAAATAGGTGAAGAAGAACCTACTTATGAAAATTTTCTAAATTTAAAAAGAGCAATATCAGACGAAAATATTCACTTTTTTGGTTGTATGTGTAATGGTAATTTAGTTGCTTGTTGCTCAATAAGTATGATATTTTCTACTTTTAACTACGAAAAAGGAGGAATCCTTGAAGATTTTTTCATTATCAAAGAATATAGGCACAAAGGAATAGCTAAACAATTAATAAAATTTGCATACAAAGAAAGTAAAATAAGTTCTTTGATAGTTGGTTCTGCAGATTGTGATTTTGATATGTACAAATCATTAGGATTTAAAATTTTAATTGGAAATATGTTAGCATTTGAAAATTAATTTTAACTTTTATAATTCCATACTTGTCTATAAATTTTTTACAAAGGAGAAAATATGATTGATTGGAAACAGCTTCCCAAAATTGATGCTCATATTCATCTAACTCCACAAGATGTAATAGATGCAAATATCGAATATGACGATGTGTTTATTACAAACGGTTCTATTGATGATTATATTGAAATAATGAAAAAATATAATATAGAATGTGCTTTTATCATGCCATTCAATGACCCATATATGTTATCTATGGATTTTACAGTAGAAACGTCTCATAAAAATCTTTCAAAAATGATAAAAGATAAGAATTCAAAATTTTATTGTTTTGCTGATATTGACATTAGAAAAAATATAAAAGACACAATTAAAGAAATAGAAAAAGTCTTAAAACTTGAAGAATTTATAGGGATAAAAATTCACTCAACGAATACTTATTACCCTGTTGATGGTTTTTATTATGAAAAAATATTTGAATACGCAAGTAAAAATAATATTTTAATAGAAATTCATTCTTATCCCAGAGACCATTTGTCAGATGATGTATGTTCTCCAAGCAGAATAAAAAATATTCTTAGTAAATATCCGAATTTAAGACTATCAATAGCACATTTAGGCGGTTTTCAATATGAAGAATTAATTGGGCTAAATGCGTATTTTAATATATCAGCAATTTTGCCCGATATGGTTAATAAATTAGGAATAGAAAAAACGAATAGGATATTACGATCGTTCGGTGTGGATAAATTAATTTTTGCTTCAGATTATCCTGACAGCAGATGCTTAAAACCAAACGAAATTTATGATAAATATTTTGAAATATTGGAACAAATGGATTTTTCACAAGAAGAAGCTGAAAAAATTTGTAAATATAACGCTCTAAAGATGATAGGTAAAATATAAAAATAAGAACTCCACCCTTCCACGATGCTTCGCATCGGGTGGGTTCCCGTGAACCTTGTTGTTTCGCAATAAAAGTGCATCAAATTATAAAATGATGCACTTTTTATATCTAAATATTTAATTTTAGTTTTAGCGAAATCCAAATTTCTTTACACTTGAACTCCAATTTTAGTTTTTGTAAATCTATCAATATAATAATACTTTAGCATAAACTAGCTAATCACCGATAAACTTTTATATCAATAACCTTCTCTGTCTTTCCATACTATATACATACAATCTTATGATAAATCTACAACCACATTGCGTGTAATATCTTTTGTGTTTTATATTACTTCACATTGTATCTCTAGTATAATTTAATTTTACTAATCTTTAATCTTTAGTATCAGCCTATATGATTTTAAAATTAATACATTTTTTAAATATTCAAATATCTTCATATCTTAATATTTAATTTTATAAATACCTAAAGATTCTAATACTCTCATACTCAACCTTATAAATATTCAAATATCTTGCTACTATCGTATTTAATCTTATAAATATTTAAAAGTTCTATATAATCATATCCAATTTTATAAATATTCAAATTTCTTGATACTCTCGTATTAACTTTTGTAAATACTTAAATGTTTTATATTATCATATTCAATTCTATAAATATAACAATATCCTAACAATTTTAAATTTGATTTTACAAATACTCTAATATCTCAACCCTCTTATATTTAACCTTATAAATATTCAAATATCTTAATACTTTTATATTTAATTTTACAAATACTCTAATATCTCAATTCTCTTATATTTAATTTTATAAATATTCGAATATCTTAATATCATTAGATTTAATTTTACAAATATTTAAATAATCTGATATCCTTATATTTAATTTTATATCATCCTATCATACAACTTAATACAGTGATTTTTTTCAATTAGTTTTTAATAAAAGTAAATAAAGTTAATTATACTATTTTCCAATCTCTACATTCACAAAATATATTATCTGCTGTTCAAGTTGCTGGAATCGTAAGTTTCTACAAAAAACCAATGATTCAGCAACTCTGATGAAATTGTTTTTAAAATTTTCATTGGTCTTACCTCCAGTCTTCAAACTATTTAACGCGTTATCTTGTTTGTTGTATATATTATACCCCATTAATTTAAATTTGTCAACACTTTATTGTGATTTTTTTTAATTTTTTTCACTTTTTTTTACATTTTTTTGAAAATTTTTAAGTTTTTTTGATTTTTTTATTAAAATTTATAATTTTCAATCATCTTTTTCTAAATTTTTTCTTTCCAACTCCAAAAGTTTTTGTTTTATTTCTAATCCTTCAGCATAACCAACAAGTTTTCCGTCACTTCCTATTACTCTATGACAAGGAATTATAATCGGCAATTTATTTCTATTATTCGCTCCGCCTACTGCTCTTTGCGAATTTTCATTTCCAATTTTTCTTGCAATATCTTTATAACTACAAGTTTCTCCATAAGGAATTTCCGTTAAAGCCTTATATACCTTTAATGCAAACTCGCTTCCATCCACTTTAAATGGGAATGTAAAGTTTTTTCTTTTCCCACAAAAATATTCTTCCAATTCTTTTTTTGCCAATTTTAAAATTTCAGTTTCAGGATTAATAACTTTTTCATCTTTTACAAATTTTATCTCAATTATTTTCTCCTGATCTTCAACAACTTTTATTTCTCCAATTGGACTGTTAAAAACTATATAATTCATAATTCACCTATTCTATATTTAAAAGTTTGTATATATCAATATTACATTTTTCATCAAAATATCTTTTTAGTTCTAAAAACTTTTTCCATTTTTCAATAGTATACTCGTTTATTCCATTTCTGATTGCAACATCAAACAGCCTAATTTCCAATCTTACAAATCCTTCAGCAGCTCCTAAAGCATCACAGAGTTGAATCAATCTATCATAATCATCATAAATAATTTCTTTCAATTTGTTTTCAAGAAAATCCAACTTTTCTTTGGGTAAATCTAATTTTCCATTATAGCAATATATAGTTTGAATAGGAAATGAATGTGTTAAACAAATTCTTGCACCTTCATAAAAATTTTTTTCATCCAAAAAAATCATTCCGTCATATACATGTTTTATATGTGAAAATCCGAATCTTCTACCAATATCATGTAACAATCCCAGTACAAATGCTTTTTCAGAATCTAAATATTCAGTATTTTTTGCGATAATCTCCGCACATTTTGCAACATTTAAAGAATGTTCAAACCACCTACCACAATTTAATTTATTGGCTTCATTCAATAAAATCATAGCATATTCTCTATCTATATTCATAATTACCTCATCAAAAAAAGATGAACATCATCTCTTAAAACTAATCAACTACAAAAATTCCTCCATTAAGCTCCTTTATAAATCCCTTTAGCTCCAATGCAGTTAAAATTGTATTTGTTTCTATGATTGAAAAACCTGTTATAGTAGAAATTTTATTTTGAGATTTCGGTTCTTCATTTATTAAATTATAAATTAAAAGTTCTTTTGCATCCAAAATATCCAAATCTTTTTCTTCTTTATTTTTATTCAAAATAAATTCTGAAAAATCAATAACACCGTCTATAATATCCTGATAATCCGTAGCAATCAATGCTCCATCTTTTATCAATTTATTCGTTCCTTTACTATATAGGCTGTTAATATTTCCAGGAAGTGCAAAAATTTCTTTTGACTGTTCATTTGCAAATCTTGAAGTTATAAGTGTACCTGAACGATCTTGTGCCTCGATAACCAATAACGCTTTTGAAAGTCCTGAAATAATTCTGTTTCTAACAGGAAAATTATGAGCTAAAGGTGGCATTCCTATAGGAAATTCACTCATAACTGCCCCATTTTCTATAATTTCGTCATACAATCTGTAATTAGTTTTAGGATAGGCTATATCAACTCCGCAACCTAAAACGGCTATAGTTCTCCCTCCTGATTTTAAAGCAGCTCTATGTGAAATGGAATCAATACCTAATGCCATTCCTGAAACAATCCTTATTCCAAGTTCTGAGATTGACCTTGCAAAATATTCAGTTGCCCAAGCTCCATAATTAGTACATTTCCTAGAGCCTACAATTGAAAGTGCAAATTCATCCTCTGGTAAAATATATCCCTTATAATAAATAACTTGTGGAATATATTCAATATCTTTTAGATTAATTGGATAATTTTCACTCAAAATACTTACATATTTAACTTTATTTTTCTCTAAAAAATCTCTATAAGCATCTGAATTAAATTTTTCTCTCTCTTCAACTAATTTTTCAATATTATTCTTAGTTAAAAGTTTATTTTCTTTAAAATAGTCTCCGGATAAATCAAAAATCTCCTCAATATGTTCCAAAGTAAAATGATTTAATAATTCATCTTTAATTTTATAATCAAAATTCAAATAACTTAAAAATAACAAAGCATCTTCATTTCTCATAACTAACTCCAATATTTATTACTCAAACTTCTATATCTGATAGCTTCTAACAGATGTTCTTCCTTGATTTCTTCACTTCCATCCAAGTCTGCAATTGTTCTTGTCAACTTCAAAATTTTATTAAAAGATCTTGCTGAAAACTTAAACTTTTTAAAAGCAAATTCTATAATTTTTTCAAGTTTTTCATCTAAAATAATATATTTCTTAATCTGTCTAGCTGAAAGATTTGCATTATTATATATTTTTTCATTTTTATATCTTTCAAGTTGAATTTTTCTAGCTTTTTCAACTCTTTTTCTAATTTCAAAAGAAGTTTCTAAAACTTCTTTTGAAGATAAATCGTCATATTTCACAGGTTCAACTTCAACTTGAATATCAATTCTATCAAGTATCGGTCCTGAAATTTTACTTAGATATCTTTGAATTTGTAACTGTGAACAAGTGCATTTTTCAGTTTGTGATCCATAATTCCCACAAGGGCAAGGATTTAATGCACAAATAGTTACAAAGTTTGAATAATAAGTAATTGATGAATTAGCCCTTGAAATAGTAACTTTTCCATCTTCCATAGGCTGTCTTAAAACTTCAATTGCCTGTTTTGAAAACTCTGGAAATTCATCCAAAAACAAAACTCCATTATGAGCAAGAGAAACCTCCCCGGGTTTTGGAATTTTACCTCCACCTACAAGAGAAATAGGACTGCTCGTATGATGTGGCGATCTAAAAGGTCTTTGAGTAACCAATTTATTATTTTTAAGTTTTCCTGCTATTGAATAAATTTTTGTACATTCAATACATTCATCAAAAGTTAATTTAGGTAAAATTGTCGGTAATCTTTTAGCAATCATAGTTTTTCCACTCCCCGGAGGACCAACCATCAGCAAATTATGTCCTCCTGCAGCAGAAATTTCCATTGCTCTTTTTAAATTTTCCTGACCTTTTATGTCTGAAAAATCTATATCATACTTTATTTCTTCATCTAAATTTACTTTTGCGATTTCTTCTTTCTTTATTTCGATAACTCCATTTAGACAATCAACTAATTCTTTTAAATGTGAAATTGGATAAATCTCAATTCCTTGAACTATATTAACTTCATTTTTAATAGCATTAGGAATAAAGAACTTTTTAAAACCAAGCTCTTTTAAAGAGATAATCATAGGTAAAGCTCCATCAAAAGTTATAACTCTTCCGTCCAGAGAAAGCTCACCTAAAAAAACAGTTTTTTCATCGGGCAAATACTCGATAACTCCAATAGCAAGTAACATACTCACAGCTATTGCTAAATCAATTTGAGAGCCATCTTTTTTTAAATTTGCAGGAGCTAAATTTATCGTAACTCTCCCTGGTGGAATTGAAAATCCACTATTTGAAATCGCTGATTTAACCCTTTCCTTAGATTCTTTTATAGATAAATCAGGAAGCCCTACAATATTAAAAGCCTGAAGTCCACTTGATAAATCTGCTTCAACATCAATATCATAACCATTTAATCCATTTAACACACAAGTCTTAGTCTTTGAATACATATCTTACCTACTTTCTAGCACATTCAGATGCCGTTCCCAAAACTATTTGAAGTCCATGCTCTACAGAATCTATAATATACTCTAAAGATTCCCTAACAGCTTTTGGGCTACCGGGTAAATTTATAATTAAGCTGTCGTTTCTAATAACTGAAACAGCTCTTGAAAGCATTGCTCTCTTTGTAATTGTCAAACTGTATTGTCTGATAGAATCACAAATTCCAAATGCATTTTTAGTCGCAACATTCAAAGTTGCTTCAGGCGTAACATCCCTCTTACTAAAGCCTGTTCCACCTGTTGTTAAAATTAAATTAGCCCCTAAAACATCACTAGCATATTTTAATTTTTCTTCTATTATTGCTTGATCATCCGGAATAATAATCTTATCAAGAACTTCATAATTATTTTCTTTTAGTATCTCAACAATTACTTCGCCTGAAGTATCAACTCTCTCCCCGATTGAACCCTTATCAGAAACGGTAATTACATAAGCAGTAAACATAAATCCTCCTAAAAAGCATTTTCTATATGTGTAATTTTATAATTGTCAAAAATTATTTCTATAACATCAAAACGAATTTTTGCTCCAAATAAATTTTTCTCCATTATATAAATCTGTGCAACGTCTTGTATCTTTTTTATTTTACTTCCATTTACAAACTCTCTGGGAAAACCAAAACTTATATTTTTTCTAGCCTTAACCTCAATAAAAACTAAAAAATCTTTATCTTTTGCTATTATATCAATCTCTCCAAAAGGTTTTAAAAAATTTCTCTCAATAATTTCATAACCCTTTTCTAAAAGAAATTTAACAGCCATATCTTCCCCTAATTTTCCAATATCTTTAGCTTTCATATTCTTTTTTCTTTTCAAAATATTTTTTCAAAAAAGTTACTCTATGAATTGGAGTAACTCCATTTTCATCAATCCCTTTGTAATGAGCCTTTGTTCCATATCCTACATTCTTTATAAAATTATAGTTCGGATACTTTTTCTCATACTCAACAAACATACTATCTCTGTATTCCTTTGCGATTATTGAAGCACAAGAAACTACATAAGAAAGCTCATCTCCATGAATTAAATTAATCTGCGGAATATCAACATCAACTTTTTCTGCATCAGTTATCAAAAAATCGCCTAAAACTTTATTTCCGTCTAAATCCTTTATATTTGAAATTGCAATCTTCATAGCAAACCTACTCGCCTGTTTAATATTAATTTCATCAATTTTTACATTATCTACAATTCCAATTCCATATCCCACACATTCTTCTAAAATTTTATCATAAAGTGCCAATCTTTTCTTTTTAGAAAGTTTCTTACTGTCCGTTACTCCCTCAATCTTGCTATCCTTTTTCATAATAATTGCACAGGAAACGACAGGGCCGGCGAGACAACCTCTTCCAACTTCATCAACACCGATAATTAAATTATATTTTTTGTAGATATTCTCCAGTTCTTCTCTAATTTCCATTATCTTCCTCAAATTTTTCAATATCTTCCACAGTCTCTAAAGTTATTCTTCCAAGTTTTACTTTTCTAAAATCATCTAAAACTAAATTTGCAACTTTAAAATAATCAATTTCATTTTTCTTTAAAATTGCCCCTCTATTTCTTCCGATTTCATCCATTAAATACAATGTATCCTCATAAGAATCTTCAGATAGATTATATCTATTTTTAAGAATGTTTACATCTCTTTTATTTAACTCATCAATAAAACGAAAAGCTAAATTTTCAATATCCATAATCTCATCCTTAATTGCGCCTGTAAAAGCCAAGTGCAACCCGATTCTTTCATCTTCAAACTTAGGCCAAAGAACCCCTGGAGTATCTAAAAGCTCCAAATCATTCTTTGTCTTAATCCATTGAACCTGTTTTGTAACACCAGGTCTATCTCCTATTTTAGCACTCTTTCTCTTTGAAATTGAATTAATAAAAGTAGATTTTCCAACATTTGGAATTCCTACAATCATCATTCTAATTGTCTTTGCAGAAAGATTTTTTTCCTCAAGTTTTTTAAATTTATCAGCCAACATTTCCTTTGCAACTGAATAAATCTTATCCAAACCCTTTGAATGAAGTGCATCTACAACAACAGCTCCATAACCTTTTTTTCTATAATAACTAAGCCACTTCTTAGTCTCGTTTTCATCAGCCATATCCGATTTGTTCAAAATCATAATTCTTGGCTTATCCTTTAAAACATCATCAATAACTGGATTTTTACTGCTTATTGGAATTCTTGAATCAATAATCTCTCCAACAATATCAACCAATTTCAATGACGCTCTTATATTATCCATTGTCTTTTTCATATGACCAGGATACCAATTTATATTCATTATTTCCTCCAAACCTTATAAATAAAAGCTAGTTTATTTTTTCTTTTTTACTACAAAAATCTTTCATATTATAATATATAAGTAAAGAGGTGAGAATTCTATCTCCCTCCATCTAAATTAATTTCACAATTAAAATTATATATATTTTTTGTTGTTTATAAGTTTTACTCCTAATACCTATATAGATTACATTATTTATCAATTTATATTACAATTAGATTATAAAGCCACAAATAGTTTTTGTCAATGTTTATAAATTTTGACTTGTATTTTAGCAACATAAAAAGCAAGGTTCGCCAGCCTTGCTTTTTTATTTGCATTCTAATATGTGAGATTTACTTAACCTCTAAAGAATTATAATCTTAACCACATAATACCAAAAATCACAAAAAAGTCAACTCTCCTTAGAAAGATATATTGTAATTTATAATTTAGTAGCTATGTAGATTACATTACTCTCAAACTAATTTTAGTAATATACTCTCACATCAATTCATATATCATCATTCTTTTCAAAATCTTTTTCCATACTATTTTACATTCCTTACAATTTTTAGTCTATACTATAAAAATTCAAAAATACTTTATCCTAATATCTATGTTAATTACACTCTTGTATAAAATATTAAATATATAGTTTTAAAATCTCACAATTTTTTATACTAAAAATCTTTAAATATCTTCGAGATTTATTGTTGCCATCTGCTCATTAGGAAAAATGCCAAAAAGCTGTGGCACATATCGAGCAATAACTTTAATAAGATATCCCGAAATAAACTTAGTCATAATCATACCTATTGGAAAAATCAATATTTTTGGAATAGCAAAAGGGATAAGTCCAAGAAGCGGTAAAATCACCTGTTGCAAAAGAGGCATATGAATTACTAAAATTCCCATAGTAACACGGTTAATTCCCTCTTCGTTTTGCTCACTTATTACCGGTTCATTCTTTTCCCAATTACGGCTAATAAGAGATGAAATACTAAGTACAAGCAAACAACCTGAAAAAGAGTTTACAAAAAACCAAATTATATTTCCATAATCTCCACTTCTTAGCAATACCATTTCAAGACTTTCTGCTCTTAAAACACTTCCTACAATAAATACAGTAGTCGAAAATATAAATATTAAAACTGTACTCAGCGGATTCTTTGCTACTTTTTCAATCAGTGGCCTTATAGAATATCCTACCAACATGAAACCTGCGGCAGTAAAAGCTATATTGATACACCAAGGATAAGAAAGATTCCCAATCTTTGGAAGAAAGATACCTACTATAAATAAAAGTACAGTAAATAACGGCAAAGTAAATCTCTTCATAGAAGCAAAACTCAAAGTAAAAACAATAACCCTCTCTGATATAATTCTGGCCATAAACATACAAGGAAAAAACCATAATATAGGAAGTGTACCAGCTCTAATTAAAGATTCATACGAACCATATAGTAACCAAATTAAGTTTTTATACGAAAAATTTGAATAAATCAATGACCATAAAAAGTAAGGAAAAACAAAGGAAAGAGCCATTCTACGCAGAAAATCGCACCATCCTTTTTTCCCTTCCTCCTTATGTGTAATAAGTTCGAGCCCACACAGCAGAAAGAAAATTGGCATATGAAAGGTAAAAATCACTCTACGAAAAAGTAAAGTTTCTCCCATTCTAGCCGTAGCTGTTGCAAGGATAATAACTAATATGGTTATGGTATTTGCAGTTTTAAGGAAGGTAACTGCATCTCCTTTTTTCTTTCTAAGCACTGTTCTTTTCACCTTATGGTTCTATTATATTAAAAGAAGTCGTTGGTGGTGCCATATATTTTAACAGACGTAATAGTACAGTTTTATCACCTGTTACAACAATCTGATCTATAACTTCTTTTTTACCAAATATAAGAGATAAGAACTGAAGACGGTTCAAACTAATTGAACAGTCTACATTACTTTTTGATTCACCCTTATAAACAAGAAGAATACCATCTCTTCTGATAGTAAAGAATTCTTCATTCGTATCAGTAATCTTAAGGTTAAGAGTAAATTCATCATTCTGTGCCAACATAGAATCTGTCATAATATCTATATATGAGAGCATCATTTCTGTTGTCATCCCCATCATCATTGTTTCGAGACCTTTTGCAGTTCCCTCATTGTCTGACTGATTTCCTTCAAGAAGCTCCCACGCTCCCATAAGGTATGCACAACGCCATGGACCACACTCAGCTTGATAGCCAAGCTGTTCAAGTGCCATTGCACAAAGATTTCTTGCTTCTTGAAAATTTGGTTTAGCAAACACAATTTCCTTTGTAAGCTGAGCTACCCATTGGTACTCTCCTCGTGCAAAATCCTCTTTCGCTTTACTCAAAACTTTTTCTAAATCACCAAGATATGAAATCCATTTTTTTGCAGTATCTTCAGGGGTAAGCAGATTAAGATTGACTGGATTAGCATCATACCAACCCATATAACGTTGATAAACAGCTTTTATATTATGGCTTAGAGTACCATAATATTGACGACAATACCAGACTTTATTTAGCCTATCCGGAAGTTTTAAACTCCTTGAAATTTCAACAGGTGTCATCCCTTGATTAATACAATACAATGTTTGATTATTTATATATTGATAAACCGCAGCAGTATCTTGCATATATTCCTTTATAGTTTCTTTTCCCCAATGTGGCCAGTTATGAGATTGAAAAACTACATCAGTCTCATCGCCAAAAAGATACTCAGCTTCAAGTATATAGTGTGCCCATGCCTCAGCATCACGTACCTGAGCACCTCTAAGAGTATAAATATTATGCATAGTTCCCGTGCAATTTTCAGCCATCCAAAGACCTTTATATTTAGGAAAATATGCATTCATTTCCACTGGAGCTTCTGTTCCCGGTGTCAAATGAAAGTTGATTTCTAAACCGTCTATAATTACAGTATCATTTCCTTTTATCTCTATTGTAGGTGCCAATAAACCGACCGTCCCTACAGATTGACCGAGTCCAATACCTATTGCCATACGATCTTTTTCTCCAGCTTTCATAGGAGAACCATATTGATATTGAGCCCTTCGTCCCATAGCGGGCCCACAGTAAATATTTTCGCTTACAGCGTGTTTTAAGAAACCTTCAGGTGCCAATATTGGAATCTTACCGGAAGCAAGCTGCTCTTTTAAACTGAGCTTTTCATCTGCCACTTGCTCAGGTTTTATTGCACCCATAATTCCACCATAGTGATCTATGTGAGAATGACTATAAAGAATTGCCTTGATATTAATTTTCCCAAAATGCTTTTCCATAAGTTCCATAGCTGCTTTCATATTTTCCTTGCACATCAAAACATCAAAAATTATCCAGCCATTATCTGTTTTAATGAAAGTTGCATTTGCCATGTCATAGCCACGCACTTGATATATGCCATCACATACTTCAAAAAGTCCTGCATAGGCATTAAGTTGCGTATGTCTCCACAAACTTGGATTTACCGTATCAGGCGCTTCTTTATCCTTGACAAAATCAAAATTCCCAAGATCCCATGCAACTTCCCCATCATCACGCTTAATGACAAGTTTTTCAGGGGATTCAATCAATCCTCTTAATGCACATTCTTTTTCGCGTTCATCTTCAAAGTTAAGTATAGAATACCAAGTTTGATTAGCTTTAGCCGTACTCGATGTCGCACAAGAGCAACAAGTCCTACCTGAAGATTTTCTTTTAATTCTCATAATATTTTTCTCCTTTCAATATGTTTTATAATATAGCATCTTATTTAAATTTTCTTGTCGCTTAGTCAATTTTTGTTATTGTAGGAGCTTCCCACGTTCCATCTAACACACTACCATCGGGTCTGTATATTCTAAGATAAAGATGAAATCCACTCTTACCTATAGGCAACCAATTTTCAATATTTTTATCTGGCTCTTCAGTTTGAAGCACCAAATCTAGAGAATTATCTTCATTTAGCTTGAAGTTACTACGATTACTTATAGCATAACGTTCAATTGGATTTGAAATCAAAAAATCGTCATCTCCATATGCAGTTACTGACCAAAAACCATGTTTCCCCACAGGAGGAAGTCCATCAGCTTTGAAATGAAGCAAGTATTTGTTTTTAGCATCAAGCTTTTCACCATCAGCATCTTCCTCTGCTTTAAGGTAAACTGCAGTATCAACAGGGTTAGCACCAAAACCTGCAATTGCAACAAGACAGCGATATTCATATTGTGTACCAAAACGGCTTATTGGTTCTCCATAAAATTTAAAACTACCATTTCTTACCATAAAATTTGTTGTTTTTTTAATCAGCTTTGGAAGAACACAAGCCTTCATTTCTTGCCAGAATCTGTTTAAATCTGCAGGTGAAAGAAGAGAACTGAAATGACGTCCTGCACCTATTCCTAAATCAGCAAACTCATCAAGCAATTTGCAGTCTTCAGAATATGCAGGATTATCAATTAGAAGTTTATTTACTCTTTCAAAATAAGCATCAGGAGTCAGTTTCATTGCAAGAGCAATTGGAACCCCTTCTTTATCTGGATCACAGGTACCATTAGGCATTTCACCATTATCAAGCCAAACAGATAAAGTTTTTGCTTCCATTTCATTTTGTAATCTGTATATGTTCACTGTATCCTCAGTACCATAACAGATTGTCCTTCCAATAAGCCATCCGATAGAAGTAGGAACCTCTATTCTTTTCATGCCATCAGGAATTTCTCCATTAAAATCAGGTCCTGTAAGTATATAAATTCTCTCTTCATCCGTATCTCCACCGGTTCCTAAGATTGCTATGGTATTTGACCACGCATCCATAATCTGAAACATTAAATATCTATCAGTTCGAGGCTTTTTAATTACAAGTGCATCGTCCTTTAATTCAAAAAAAATCTGTGAATACAGCGTATCTACATTTGGCGTAACAACTTGTCTAAACTCCGATGTCGCAAGATCTTTCGCATGAAGAAATTGATTGACGGGAGACTTTGATTTAACAGGCTTTACTGTATTTGTACTTACTTCTTTAGTGATGTCCATCAGAACAAGCGGAAAAGAAAAAATAAATGCCCGCTCTATAAGAGATTTTTCTCTTTTAATTTTCATATCTTTTTCCATTTTAAATTCCTCCTTCATAAACTCCATTATTTTTTTCGACTGAATTCATGCATAAGCATATTCTTAAGTAAAACAAGCTCATTATCCGACTCGATGTCCTTTTCATAAGCAAGTCCCACTGCGTATCTTGTAATAGCAGCAAGCATAAGATGCATGATAGATAAAAACATTGAATTTTCACTCACTTCCGTACATAACGTTTTATCATTCTTGCCTTTAACATAAGTTTTATGAAAGCGCATTGCGAGTTGGTCAACCATTTCATTATATGAATTCAAAGCTCTTTTGGAAATTGCTTCATTTCTTATATAAATGTTAAAAAACTGATTGAAACAAAGCAGTTTTTTATGGTTTTTATATAATTCGAGGAATGAATCAAGAAAAAATTCAAGTTCTTCCGAAGCAGTCGTATTGTCCTCATTTCTAATAGGCATATAATCTCTTATGAAATTGCTCCACACGTGAGTTCCAACAGCAACAACAAGCTCAGACTTTGTTCGATAATATCTGTATAGAGTTGCAATTCCTATACCAGCTTCATCTGCAACATTTTCCATAGAAACTTTGTCTATACTCATTTTGGAAAACATACTGAAACCCGCATCAAGTATTCTTCTATTGGTTTCTTCTTTTTGCAAAGCATCCTGCTTATGATCAAATCCCATATTTTTCCTCCTTTTCATATTAAAAATTACTTTGTTTTACTGGTGATAGATGTTATATCATTATTGATGATAGATATTATATCATAAGTAAAATAGAATTGCAAGAAGAATTATACTATTTTTTTATCAATATTTTTAAATAATTATCTACATTTTGGCAATATAAAAACAGAGTTAAAAAATTTAACTCTGTTTTAAAAATTTTTATATAAATTTAAAATCTAAGTTGGCAAATTGTAAATTACTGATGTAGGAACAAAAAAGAAATATGGTGCTGTAAAGATTGCCATATAAAATGCTAATTTTTTCCTATCTTTTGCTTCTAAATCAATTTTTGAGAAACTGTTTTTTAAGTTCAAATAATATATACAAAGTCCTGCAATGATGACCGCAATAGCTACTAATAGAAAAGCATAAATATTTTCAAAAGGACTTCTCATCATAGACTCGATCATTTTTCCATTAATCCATTTAAAAAGACCTGATTGTTCTTCTAATCTTCCAACTAAGCTAGTAAATACAAATAAAAATACTGCACCAACAAAATCTGCAAAGAAGCCAAATAGAAATACTTTTAGAATTACTTTTTTATACTTTTGAAAAATATCATCTATCTTTAGGAATTTTAGAGATAATAATATTACAATTGAATCTATAACAAAATTTATAGGCATTGCGATAAGCCAAGTTATAGGGAACAAGAGTAAAAACCAAATCGGAAAAAATACATTATAAAGTTTAATGTTTTTCATATTTACCTCCTAATTTTAATATGTAGTTTTTATAACTTATAAAACAATTTTCAAAACACAAAGTTCAGAAACTAAACTATGGTTTAAAATTATTTAACTGCAAAAAAAGAGTTAGACTTCTCCAACTCTCATTAAAGTACAATTAAGCAGTCGGTTGGTCGGTGTATCCAACATCTCAGATACCTTGTTGAAGGTGCGGCAGGAACCATTTCTGCCCTCAACTACCTCTTTACTTGATTATAGTATACCCAATTTTTTACTTTTTGTCAACCTTTCTTAGCCTTCCACTAAATTTTCTGCTATTTAATTTATAATCATTTATACTGTACATACTTATAATAAAAAACTTATCCTTAGTTCTATTAATCTTCAAAACAAGCAAAATATTCTTTTTATAACATTTTACATATTCTAAAGCCATTTTATTTCCATTTGTATTAAGTCCAACATAATCCGGATTTTCTATTATATCTTTAATATGGTTTAAGTATTTTAAAACATCATAATGCTTTCTTTTTTCCAGATGCCGTTTCAATCCATGCTTGGAATATTCTATTTCTGATACCTCGGTTTCAAGACCTAATAATTCCTTAATACTATCCTTTACTATCATAGCCATACCTCTTGACTATATTTTATCATAAAATCAATATAAAACAAATATAATTTTATAAAAAAAGAGCTATCTTTACAGATAACTCTTTGGTATGTAAGCACACCCAAGGTCGCTTAACAAGAAATGCACGATGCCCTTGCAGTTAGCTCAAAGCAAGCAATCTTACGGCACATAGAGTATTTTACTTATGGCTGCTTCCGTCAAGACCTGACCAGATTCGTAAAGCTCTATTGCGTAAGGACCCACTCGTCAACACCACTTACAAAAGTCGGCTACACCCCTTGAAAATCTAACTTGGGAATTCAGCCCTGCTATAGCAGATTACAGGTTACAAGGTACTGCTAACACCCCGCCTAGTGCATGGCGGAGAGCGAGGGATTTGAACCCTCGAAACGCTTTTGACGTTTACACGATTTCCAATCGTGCTCCTTCGACCGCTCGGACAGCTCTCCACGACACCCATATATTATAATGTATTTTTATTGTTTAGTCAATATAAATACAATTTATATTTTTTGAATCATAACCACATAGGGTGGATTGTTTTTTTGATTTTCAAATGTAAATTTAAGAATAGTATATTCTTTTTGGTTTAAATTTTGTAAAAATTTTGATATTTCTAAACTCTCAATCTGTCCGGCAGAATGTCCTATATAAAAAGTTATAAAAATTAATCCTTTGGAATTTAATTTCCCAAGCAATTTCTTCAAACTTTCTTCAACATCTTCTGCATTTGTAGTTATATTTTTATCTCCTTTAGGTAAATAACCCAAATTATACATTGCAAAATCAATATTTTCTTTTACAAATTTATCAAAATTTTTATGATTTTCTAAAACCAACTCAAAATTAGAATATTGTTTAAGTAATTTTTTAGAATTATCCAAAGCTTCTTGTTGAATATCAAAACAATATAGTTTTTCTAGTTTTAAAATTTCTAAAATATTTTTAGAGTCAAACCCATTTCCAACTGTCATATCAACTGCGATTTTAACATCTTTGACATAATTATGCATAAAAAATTCTATTAAATTTTTAGTACTATTTATTACAGCCACTACAACACTTTCCTTGTTCTAAAATTTCTTCAACATCATAAATGTATAAATTATCTTCTATTTTAATTACTCCTGAAATGCCTTCAAAAAACAATTTAGAATAAAATTTCTTTTTTCCTTTCATATACACTTTATAAGCAATACATTTTATGAAAAATCTATTAAATCTTTCCATTCCTTCATCATATTTTATTTCTTCTAAGTAATAATTCTCATCTCTAAAAATTAATTTTACATATCCAATTATATTTTCTTCCATAACTAAGCTGAAATAAAATGTTGGAATGGATAAATCCATACTTCCACCTATTCCATATTTGACATAAAGTTCTTCAAATTCTTCCGGAGTGGCATTTTTTAATCCTATCATTATAAACTCCTTAAATACTCAATCTCTTCTTTACTAAGTTCTCTATAGTTTCCTACTTTTAATTTTCCAAGTTTTATTTTACCAAAAGCAATTCTCTCAAGAGAAATAACATTATAGTCTAAAGTTTTAAACATTTTTCTTATCTGTCTATTTCTTCCTTCTTTTAGAAAAACTTTTACTATATTACTTTTAAAGTCTAAAATTTCAAATCTTGCTTTTCTTGTAATTTTCCCTTCAAGCATTATCCCAGAAGATAACTTTTTTAAATCACTTTCTTTTAAAGTTTTATCAACCTTTACAATATACTCTTTTTCAACATTATGACTTGGATGTGTCAATCTAAAAGCTAAATCCCCGTCGTTTGTTAAAAGCAAAAGTCCGAAACTATCCTTATCTAATCGTCCTACAGGATAAATTCTCTCTTTGGAATCTATCAAATCCAAAACAATTTTTTCTTGAAATTGGGCTTTCGCTGTACTGGAATATCCAATAGGTTTATTTAAAAGATAATATTTTTTTGCTTCTTCTAATTTGATTTTCTTTCCTTCAACTAAAACTTCATCATTTTCTGAAATATCAATACCTTTTGTAGCGAGTTTTCCATTTACAAAAACTTTTCCCTGTTCTAAAAGTAAATCCGCATTTCTTCTTGAACAGTATCCGGAATTTGCAATAAATTTATTTATTCTCATCTGCTTCTATTTCCACATCATTTTCATCTTCAACTATTTGACTTTTTTCTTCATCAGAAATAAATTTTTCAATGTCAGGCAAATCCTTTAAAGATTTCAAATTAAATTGATTTAAAAAATTCAAAGTTGTCTTATAGATTATTGGCTTACCAATTCTATCAAGTCTCCCTGCCTCTTCAATGAAGTCTTTTGACATTAGAGTTTCAATGGAACTATTACATTTAACTCCTCTTATCTCTTCAATTTCTTGCCTTGTAATTGGCTGTTTATATGCAATTATAGCCAAAGTTTCCAAAGTTGAATTCGTTAAATGTTTCATTGCAACTTTTTCGAAAAGTTTAGAAATAATATCATGATATTCTTTTCTTGTCTTTATCTGATAATGATTAGAAATTTTTTGAATTACAAGTCCTCTTTTTTGAAATTCAAACTCCTCTACAAGTTCATCAGCGTAAACAGTAGCCTCTTTTACTGAAATATCCAATACTTTAGCAATATCATCAATTTTTAAAGGATCACCATAAACAAACAATAATTGTTCGATAACTTGTTTATATTCTCTACTATTCAACTTCTTCCCCCACTAAATTAAGTTTAATATTTTTATCTTTATCTTGAAAAATCTTAATAATATTATTTTTTACAAGCTCTAAAATAGATATGAAGATTGTTATAAGTTCGCTTTTTGTCCCATTATAAAAAACTAAATCTTCAAAATAAAGCTCTTTTTTTTCATACATTTTATCTTTTATCATTAAAATATATTTTTCAATCGGAAATAAATCTTTTTCTATTATTTTTTGAAATGAATTTTCTTCATTTTTATTTCGATACTGATTTATAATATTTTCCATTAAAGAAAGCAACACATCAACATCCGTATTTAAAATAATTTCCTTATCTTCAGTCATATATTCAGTTATATCAGATTGCATTTTTGAATATGCTTTGCTTCCCTCTATTTCCAAGTTTTTAAAATATTCTCCTACTTTTTTGAACTTTCTATATTCAATAAGTCTTTCAATCAATTGTTCTTTTGTAACAATTTCATCCTCATCTTCATCTGTGTTTTTCGGAATCAAACTTCTGGACTTTATTTCAACCAATGTACTTGACATAAGCAAAAAAGCGGATATATCAGTATCTTCACTATAAACAGAATTTTCTATTGTCTCAAGATAATGTTTAGTAATTTTACTTATTTCAATATCGTAAATATCAACCTTTTGTTTTGAAATTAAATCGAGCAACAAATCCAAAGGTCCTGAATAAGCATCTAAATTTACAGTTAATTGCATTACATCACCAACATATACGCAAGTTTAATTATAAATTTCCCAACTGTACTAACCACAGGTGATAAAAATGTTCCAAAAGTCCTTGTCAATATCAATGCAAGTAAAATAAAAGTTGTATAATTTGAAAGTTTAAAGTATTCATATTCAACTTCTCTTGACAAAAACGCACTTACAAAAATCGCTCCATCAAAAGGTGGCAATGGAATCAATCCTATAATTCCAAATACTATACTGATTGAAAATATATCTCTAAAAAGTAAAAATAAAAATCCACTATTAGAGCCTATAATTATATATATTATTGCTGAAATCAAAGCTATTAAAAAGCACATAAAAGCATTTGATAAAGAGTAAATTATTTTACCCCAAAATCTATTTTTAAACTTAGATACATTTACTTCTAACGGCTTTGCCCAGCCAAATTTAAAAACTAAAAAACAAATAAACCCTACCAAATCAATGTGATTTACAGGATTTAAGCTAGTTGATCCATTCAATTTCGGAGTATCATCTCCCAATGCTAAAGCAACATTTGCTTGAAAAACTCTACAAGCTATAATTACAAACATTACTGCAATTCCAACAATTAAATGTTCCATTATAAAATCCATATTACCCCCTATTTATTTCATTTAAAATAGCTATTGCCGTTTTAAAATCTTTTATTTCTCCATTAAAATACATTTTTTTTAAATCATCAAAACGAATTTTAACTACACTCAAATTCTCATCTTCATCTTCCGGCAATTTTGAAAAGAATAAATTGTCAGCTCTAAAAATTACAACTTTTTCTGTACAGAATCCAACACTTGTGTAACCCTCAAAAATTCTCTCCAATTTTTTTGAACTAAATCCTATTTCTTCCTGTAACTCTCTAAGTGCCGTATCTTCGTAATTTTCTCCTACTTCTACAAGTCCGGCCGGAATTTCTAAAAAATTTTCTTGAATTGGAAATCTGAATTGTTTAACTAAATATACATATCCTTTTTCGTCAATTGGAAAAATTGCAACTGCATCCTTATGCTCTACAATTTCCCTTTTTAAAATTTTATTATCTTTTTCAAAGTATTCAAGTTTTAAATTCAAAATTTTTCCGCCAAAAATTTCTTCCGATTTCACTTTTCTATACATCTTAATCTTTCCTTTTTTTCATTTGCAATTTCAATCATTTCCTTAGATTGTCTTATAGTTGTTTCATTAATATTTGCACCACCTATAAGTCTTGAAATTTCCATAACTTTTTCATCGTAATTTGCACATAAAACTTTAGATAAAGTTATATCTCCAACAGTTTCTTTACTTATTATGAAATGTGTATCAGATAAAACTGAAATCTGTGGTAAATGAGAAATTACGAGAAGTTGATGATTTTTTGAAATTTCTGCAAGTTTTTCTCCAACAATTTGAGCGGTTATTCCACTTATACCCGTATCAATTTCATCAAAAACAAGAGTTGCTATCTTATCCCTATCTGATAGAACCTTCTTAAATCCTAACATAATTCTGCTAAGTTCTCCACCTGATGCGATTTTATATATTTCTTGAAGTTCTTCACCCTTGTTTGTAGAAATTAAAAAAGTAACTTCATCAAAACCAATATTTGTAATTTTATTATTTGTCTTTATGTCTATTTTAAAGATTGAATTTTTCAAATCCAAATCCAAAAGTTCTTTTTCAATCAATTTTTCTATTCTCTTTGCAACTTCTTTTCTGGAATTTGAAATTTCTGTAGCAATTTTCTTATATTCTTCGCTTAAACTTTTAAGTTTATTATTTTCTTCAAATAGCAAATCTTTTGAATGTTCAAGCAAATATAAATCTTCCTCTAATGAATTTTTATATTTTATAAGTCCTTTTTTATCTGTCTTATGTTTCCTTTTCAAGTCATTTAAAAGATTAAATTTTTCCTGTAAAATCATAAGTCTTTCTTCGTCAATATAAATACTTGAATAATAATCTTGAATTTTTGTATAAATTTCTTTTAACCCAAAAGAAATATTTTCAAAATCTTCACTGAATTTTACATTCTTATCATTTTCTTCAAGTATAACAAGATTTCTACTTATTTCATTCAAGATGGAAAAGGCATTTACTTCTGAATTTTCTCCATCAAAAACCTCAACTAAATTTCCACAACAACCTAAAATGGTTTGACTATTATTAAATTTATCAATTTCATTTTCAATAAATTCTTCATCCAAAGTTTCAAGTTCTAAACTGTTTAACTCTTCAATTTCTGATTTTATTTCTTCAACATTTTCATCAAAATTACTTACTTTATTCTTTAATTTTTTAAAATTAGAACTTGCCTTTTTTATTTTATCATATAACATTTCTAATTCTTTTAATTTTTTTCTAAACTCATCATTGCAAAAACTATCTAAAATTTCAACAAAGTCAGATCTATTAAATAATGTATAACTATCATGTTGTCCACAAACATTTAGAATATTTAACATAATATCAGATAGAATAGAATTATTTACAGTTCTATTATTTATCTTTGAAACTGATCTTCCATTTTTACTTATAGTTCTTGAAATAACCAACATATTATCTTCAATTTCTATATCTAAACCCAGCAAATCAAATTTATTTCTCAAAATTTTCTCGTCATAATCAGATAGAAAAAATACTCCTTCAACATAAGCGGTATCACTACGTTTACCAATAGATGAAGTATTAGCTCTTCCACCGCAAAGCAAAGAAATAGCACCGATAATTATAGATTTACCGGTTCCTGTTTCTCCTGTTAAAATATTAAGTCCTTCAGTAAAGGAAATTTTTATTTCATCGACAATTGCTAAATTTCTTATATATAATTCAGATAACATAAAATCCCTACCTTACAAGTTTTCTTATATCTTCAACTACAGAATCTAGAAAAGTTTTATCGTCAATTGCAATAAAAATGGTATCATTTCCGGTTACAATTCCACTTACCATTTTTAACTTTGCATTCTCTATATACGAACCACAAACACTTGCAGTATATGGAATAGTCTTTATAAGTATCACGTCTCCATTATGCTTTATAGACAAAATAGCAAGTTTACATATCTTACTCAATCTTTCATCTAAAGAGTCATAAATAGAATCTACAACTTTATACTTGTATTCTCCATTTTTAGTTTGTACCTTTAAAATTTTTAATTCCTTTATATCTCTTGAAACTGTAGCTTGTGTAGAACGAATCCCCTTTTTTTCCAAACATTCTGAAAGCTCTTCTTGTGTTTTTATCTCATTATTTTCAACTAAATCTAAAATAATTCTCTGTCTTGTATATTTTTTCATAAAACCTCTTAAAAAATCCCTTTAATAAGTGCTAATTTTTCTTTATTTCCATCTCCTCCAAGTATTGGAGAATCAATTATAGAAATTATTTCAAGTTTATTTCCAAGTGCATATAGTTTAACTTTTTCAATTACATTTTCTATAACTTTTTCAGATTTAACTATGCCCTTTTTATTTAAACTTTTTCCTTCACATTCAAATTGTGGTTTTATTAATGCCACAATCATACTGTCTTCTTTTAAAAATTTATACAAATTTTCAAAAATATATTTTAAAGAAATAAAAGAAACGTCGATAGAAATAAAATCAAGCTTCTCTCCTATAACTTCAAAATCTAAATATCGAAAATTTGTATTTTCTAAACTTACTACTCTATCATCAGCAAGTAAACTCTTTGCTAATTGATCTGTTCCGACATCTATTGCATATACTTTTTTCGCATTTTCATTTAACATAATTTGTGTAAATCCACCGGTTGATGCTCCAATATCCATACAAACCAAATTATTCAAATCAAGCTTAAAGTTTTTAATTGCAGAGTCTAATTTTATAGCTCCTCTTCCAACATAACTATCTTCAAAAGTTGCTTTTACTATTACTAATTCAGGTTTTTCAATCATCATTGAAACTTTTTCTATAATTTTACCATAATAAAAAGCTCTTTTTTCTGTAATAATCCTCTTTGCATGAGTTCTTGATTTTGCAAGACCCAGATTAACTAAACAAATATCTGCTCTTTCCATTAGTAAGTCCTTTTTGCCATATAATCAATGAAATTTACAAAAAATTCTTTTCTTCCTGAAATTTTATTAATTTCTTGCAATGAAATCTTATTTTGTTCTTCAATTTTCTTTTCAACTTCACTCTTTCCCAGAACGGTTGCAAAAGTTTTTTTATTTAACTCAACATCCTCATCATAGTCGAATAAATCATCTTGAAGTTGGAAAACTAAACCTAGGTTTTTGGCGTAAATCTCCAAATGTGCTAAATCATTATCACTTGCTCCACCAAGTTTTGCTCCCGCTAAAATTGCAGCTTTAAAAAGTTCTCCTGTCTTTAGAGAATTAATCTTTTCAATATCACTTAAATTCTCTACATTATTTTCAAGATCTAAAAACTGACCATAAATCATTCCATTTATTCCACTTGAATTTAAAATTATTTCACTTGCAGAAATAGCATTTTTGATTTCATCAATATTTTCAAGATTTTTCATAGCTTTAAACATAATTAAATTTGCATTATTTAAAAGCTCATCTCCTACTAAAACAGCATTTGACTGTCCATATTTGCCATAAACAGATAATACTCCTCTTCTAAATTTATCATCATCCATTTCAGGTAAATCATCATGAACTAAAGAATAGTTATGAATAAGCTCTAAAGCAACTGAAAAGTCTATAGCTATATCTGAAATATCCCTACAAATTTTAAAAGCCTCTAAAAGCAAAATTGCTCTTATTCTCTTTCCACCAACAGAAAAAGAATAAGCACACATTTTTTCAAACTCATTATTATATGCATAAACTTTATTTAATCTTGTCTCAATTATGCTTTTATCATTATGAATTAATTTTATAAAATCTTCCATTATAATTCTAAACTCACTTGTCCATCTTCTAAAGTTTTTTCTACAAATTTTTCCTCTTCATCTTGAGCCTTTTCATCAAATAAGAATAGTCTACCTTCTTCTTTTTCCAAAATATCAACTAATTCTTTATGAAGTTTCATTCCCTTTTTATACAGCTCAATACTTTTTTCAAGACTTAATTGTTCTTTTTCTAAAGTATTTACAATTTTAATAAGTTCTTCAATTCCCTTATCATAATTTTCCAACTTAATTGCCATCTATAATCTCCTTAACATCGGAAATAATCTCTCCATTAGAAACTTTAAGTTTCAAAGAATCTCCTACATTTACAGTCTTAATATCCTTTACAATTTCATTCTTATCATTATAAATAATGCTATATCCTCTATCTAAAATACTGTTCGGATTTATAATCTCCAAAGATTGTCTTTTAAAATCTAATAATTGTTTATTATATTTAAAAATTGAAACTATTTTTTCATCCAAAGATTTTTTCAAATTTTCAAGATTTTCTTTCAATGTAGTAATTCTATTAGCCGGATTGTAATATTCCAATTCTTTTTTAAAATGTTCAAGCTGAACTTTTTCAGCAGAAATTTCTTCTAAAATATTTTTATTAAGTTTTTTCTCTGCTTGATTTAAAAATTCTTTTATCTCATCCATGCTTACAGATGAAAGCTCTGCTCCTGCCGTCGGAGTCGCAGCTCTCTTATCTGCAACATAATCTGTTAGCATTGTATCTATCTCATGACCAACTGCTGATATAACAGGTTTTTTACAATTAAAAATGGTTCTAATGAGATTTTCATCATTAAACGCATTCAAATCTTCAAAAGAACCACCACCTCTACCAACAATTATTGTGTCAATAAAATTAAGTGAATCTAAATATTTAACGCCAAGAGCTATTTCATCACTCGCACCAATCCCTTGAACCTTAGCAGGATAAAAATATATATTTGCAATCCTATATCTTCTTCGCAATGTATTTAAAATATCACGAATTGCCGCTCCGTTTTTAGCAGTAACAACTCCTATATTCTTGGGAAATTTCGGAATTGGCTTTTTAAATTCAGAATTAAAAAGACCCTCTTTTGAAAGTTTTTCTTTTAGAGCTAAAAACTGCTCATATAAATTCCCACGACCGACCTCTTCAACATTTTTACATAAAATCTGATAGTAGCTTCCTTTTTCATAAGTCATAACAGTTCCTGTTACGACAACCTTTTGTCCGTCAGTTAGATTCAAACTTTGTGCAATCGGAATAGTTTTAAAAACTACACATTTAAGCATAGCTTCATCATCTTTGATACTAAAATAACTATGACCACCCGATTTTTTAAAATTAGATACTTCGCCTTCAACACTTATGTTAGATAAAAAAGAATCTCTCCTAAGTACATTCGAAATATACTTACTCACTTCTTTAACCTTAAATGTTGTCATCAAAACTCTCCTATTTTAGTAAATCATTAAAAGAACTCCGGCAATTGTAAATATGCTTACTGCAGGAACTACACTTTCTTTTAATGCTTTTAAAGATGTTTTAGGAATAGCTATAAATGCCATTAATGTACAAACAGCTGAAACATAGAATGTAACAATCAAATATGCATTTCTCCAAGGTAGGAAATTTAAATTCATAGTATTTTTAAAAAACAAAAATATACCAATACAAATCGCACAGAAAACTGGATAAACAATCCATCTCTTGTTGCCTTCAGTTCCAACTAAAAAAGTTGACACAGCTATGCCTGAAAAAACAATACCAACGAACACAACTAACAATAAAGTATTAAGTAACATTATAACTACCTCCTAAAAATATATTTTATTTTTTTGCTCTAACGATAGTTCCCAAAATTCCATTTATAAACTTATATGAAGCGTCAGTAGAATATTTATTCGCAATTTCTATAGCTTCATTTATTGCAACACTTTCAGGAATATCGTATAAGTAATAAATTTCATTTACTGCAACTCTAAGAATTGCCAAATCAATTTTAGCTATTCTATTGTAATTCCAGCAACCTTCTAAGTTTTCCTTTATAATATTATCAATGTTATCAAGATTATCTATTATAGATTTACAATTTTTTCTAATATATTTAACCTCGCTACTAGGCAAATCGAAATACTCTATAAAACTTTCTATCTCGTCACATTTAAAATTATTATGTATACTTAATTGATAAATCAACTTCATACACCATTCTCGTGCTTCACTTCTAGTCATATAAACACTCTACTTTTCAATAGATTCAATACAAATATTTACACCTAAAACTTTAATACTTGTCATCATTTCTACTTTTAATTTTATATTTTCTTGAATTTTTTTAACGATTTCTTCAAATTTTTGTCCATATTCTATAGAAACTTTAACACCAATGTGAATTCCATTTTCTAGAAATTCAATTTCTATTCCCTTCTTAGAATTTTTTGCATTAATTTTTTCAACATCGGTAGGAATTCCAACGATAGATTTTACACCTTCAACTTCGATAGTTGCCATTGCAGCAATCATATAAAAAATATCGTTTGATATCTTAATACTGCCATTTTCGAATTTATTTTTATTCATAATTAATACACCTCCACTTACTATGTATTATAACAAAATTTGTAAATTTATTCAATTAAAATTAAATATTTATACAATATTTTTAAAAATATATAACACTTAAAAAGATAAAATAATATTTATTAAAATATTTTGACAAAAATTTCTATACAATTTAATATATTAAAAAAAATGCTAGTTTTTTAATAAATTTTTATTAAAAATTTCAGGAAAATAATTTACCGTGACGAATTTTATCAATAAAGATATTTTATTTTATTTAAATATATGATATAATATAGGTGCATTGCGTTATAGTAATAAATTATTATAGGAGGAATAACCATGAAAAAAAGAAAGAAAATCTCATTACCCTTACAGATTATAATTGCACTTTTCATTGGTGTAGCTTTAGGTCTGTGTTTACAATCAAATCCAAAGGTTGCTGATACTTATCTAAAACCAATTGGAACTATATTTTTAAATTTAATTAAATTGGTGATAGTTCCTTTAGTATTTTCATCTTTGGTTGTTGGAGTTGCTGAATTAAAAGATATAAAGAAACTTGGAAAAATAGGTTTAAAAACTTTTGTATTTTATTTTTTAACAACTACCTTTGCCATCATTCTGGGTTTAGCATTTACTAATGTTTTAAAACCCGGTTCAGGATTCACTCTACCTACAACTTTAAAAGAAGTAAAAGTAAATGAAGCACCTAATTTTATAGATACTCTAATCAATATAATTCCATCAAATCCTATGAAGTCAATAGTTGATGGAAGTATGTTACAAATTATAGTATTTGCATTGATACTTGGCGGTGGACTTCTATCATTAGGAGAAACAAAATCAAAACCGGTATTTGCATTTTTTGATGGAATATCAAATGCGATGATTTCAATTACAAATGGAATAATGAAACTTGCTCCAATTGGAGTATTAGGTTTAATTACTCCAGTTATTGCAAATAATGGACCAAAAGTTATAATTCCATTAATTAAAGTAATTTTTATAGTTTATTTAGCTAGTATAATTCATGCACTTTTAGTGTATTCATCATCTATAAAAATCTTTACAAAAATGAAAGTCAGAACTTTTTTTAGAAAAGCTTCAACTCCATTTTTTGTAGCCTTTTCAACTGCTTCATCAGCAGGAACACTTCCTGTTTCTATGGAAACAGCAGAAGAAGAAATGGGTGTTTCAAAACCAATCGCAAGTTTCGTTCTGCCTTTAGGTGCAACTATAAATATGGATGGAACTGCAATCTATCAAGGTGTATGTGCACTATTTATTGCACAGGTTTATGGAATAAATTTATCTCTGCAACAACAAGTTGTAATTGTACTTACTACAACTCTTGCCTCGGTTGGAACAGCAGGAGTTCCCGGAGCGGGAGTAATTATGCTTACAATGGTTCTGCAAAGTGTAGGACTTCCTGTTGAAGGAATCGCATTGGTAGCAGGAATTGATAGAATTTTTGATATGATTAGAACAGCAATTAATATTTTAGGTGATATTACTTGTTCAGTCGTTGTTGCTCATTCAGAAAAAGAATTAGATTATTCTAAACATAATGATTGATAGCTCCCTTTTAATCAAATAGGTAACCTGAAACCTCCTTGTTTCAAGACAAAAAGCCAACGAAATGTTGGCTTTTTGTGTGCTTGTTTATTTACTTCGTATAATAATATATTGCAAGTTGAGTTCTATCTCTAAGTTCTAACTTTTCTAAAATTCCTGAAATATAATTTCTAACAGTTCCCTCACTTAAAAATAATTTTTCAGAGATTTCTTTATTAGATAATCCCTTAGCAATTTGTTCTAATATTTCAATCTCTTTTTGAGTTAAAAGATTAAAATCTTTTTTTGTAGTATTAAAAAGATTTTTTAAATTCAGTTCATTATCTAAAATTTTATTTCCAAGACTTACACTTTCTATTGCAGGAATTAGTGATGCAACATTATCCTTTAAAATAACTCCTAAAACACCTTTGTTTAAAGCTCTAATTATATCATCTCTATCATTGAAAGTTGTTAAGAGCATTATTTTGGCATCTTTGTCATATTCTAAAATTTCTATTGCAACATCAACTCCATTTACTTCTTTCATTCTAATATCTAAAATTACTACATCAATTTCACTTTCTTTATAAGTTTCAACAGCTTTTTTAGAATCTGTTGTTGCAAGCACAATTTCAAATCCACTTTTTCCTAATATGGTGCTTAAAGCATTTAATACTAATAAATCATCATCAACCATTAAAATTTTCATTATTCTCTCCCTTATCTATTGCAATATTTATCTTAAATCCATCATCTGTAATAACATTGAATAGCCCATTATATTTTTTTGCTATTTCTTCCATCGATAAAATACCAAGACCGTCATTTTTTTCTATATTAATATTTTTTCCATTGTCAAAAATCGTAATTATATAAGAATTTTCATTTTCTATTATTCTAACAGTAAAACTATCTCCATTTGAATGTTTAATAAAATTAGAAAATGCCTCTTTTACAATGCTTAAAATGTCAAAACTTAAATTTTCATTCATCTTTGTTTTAACTCTATATATTAATTTTGACTTTACATTTGGAACATTTATAATTTTTTCAATAGAGCTTTCTAAGTCAAAAGCAGATTTATACATATTATGAATTATTTTTCTTATATCAACTAATCCACCTGATAAATTCTCCCTAATTCTTATAACTGAAGTTTTTATCTCTTCATCATCACATATTAATTCCAATGCCCTTAGTTCTAAAACGGAAGCTGAAATTGTATGTCCTATTGAATTATGTAATTCTTTTGAAATTTTTTCTCTTTCTTTTAATATACTTTCATAATTCTTTTTTTCTTCTTCAAGATACATACTTTTTAAGTTCTTTTGTAATTTATAATTTGTCTTATAGAAATTTAAAAACTCTCTATGATAAAAAACTTTTCTTTCATATAGCTCCCTATCATATTGAGATAGACAAACAATTAGTAAAGACAATGTTAAAAAGTCAACTTCTTTTGTAATTAAAAACACGAAGAATATTGGGATATTGTATATTGATTTGCTGTAAATTGCATAAATAAATGAAAAACTAAAAAATCTAAATTCCGGAAAATAGTAAATTATTATCAAGAAAATTACCGACAAGGCTAAACTATAATATATATTTTCCTTAATTTCAACTATAAGCACAAAAATTAACGAAATCAAACTAAAAATTGCAACATTAGCAAAACCCATTTTTTCTGAAAATAAAAACAAAAAATTTAATAAAAAATACTTTAAAAATACCATAATATCTCCATCTAATTTAAAATAAATAAAACAATAATCATTTAAAAACTATTATAACTATTTTACCATATTTTTCAAAAAATTACATTTGTCATATTGATAAAATTACATAATACACTAATTTTTAAAAAAATTTGTTGATATAATATTGGTGAGGTGATAATTATGATTATAAAAATAGAAGATTTAATAAAAAAATTTAAAGAAAAAATTGTTTTAGACCATTTTAATTTATCTCTTGAAAAAGGAGATGTACTTGGACTTATAGGTCCAAACGGTTGTGGAAAGACGACTTCAATAATGTGTATGCTTTCTCTTTTGAAATATGACAGTGGAACTATTGAAGTTTTTGGAAAAAAAGATATTTCTAATGAATATGAAATTAAGAAAAAAATTGGAATTGTTCCTCAAGAACTTGCTGTTTTTAATAATTTAACTGTAAAAGAAAATATCGACTATTTTTGTGGTCTATATATATCTAATAAAAATGAAAGAAAAAGGCTTGTAAATGAAGCTATTGAATTTACAGGACTTCAAAGTCATGAAAAAATGTTGGAAAAGAAGCTATCAGGTGGGCTTAAAAGACGTTTAAATATCGCTTGTGGTATTTCACATAAGCCTGAACTTGTAATTTTAGACGAGCCAACAGTTGCAGTAGATGCTCAAAGCAGAAAGTTTATCTTAGATGGAATTAAAAATTTAGCTGAAAATGGATCATCAATTCTTTATACTACTCACTATTTAGATGAAGCTGAATATCTTTGCAATAAAATTTCTATTATGGATAATGGAAAAAATATCTTAACCGGAGATATGCAAACTTTGATTAATGGAGTAAGTGTAAAAGAAAAGATTACAGTTGTAGGTTTTATAAAGCCCGAAATTATTTCTATTTTGGAAAAACAAGATGAAGTAATTGCTGTTGAAACAAAGGAAAATCAAGTAACTTTTAACTATTCAACTGATACAGGAAATATTAAAAAATTAATCTACCTACTTGATGAAAACAATGTAGTTTATGAAGAAATTTTTTCAAAGAAACCTAAACTGGAAGATATTTTCTTAGAAATGACAGGAAAGGAGCTTAGAGAATAATGGGAATTTTATCTGCTTTAAAAGTAAATTTGCTACATTTGAAAAGAGATAAACTAAATTTATTTTGGAATACTTTTTTCCCTATGATTTTAGCTACGTTCTTTTGCCTAGTAATTCCTAATATGGGTAAAAATTTTGATAAGGTAAATGTTGGAATTAACAAAAATAATCCCCATGAATATATTTTAAAACAAATACCATATCTTAATCTTAAAGAAGTAAAAGAAGATGTTCAAACAGATCTAAAAAACAAAGAATATAAAGCTTTTATAGAAGATGATTTATCTTTAAAAATTATATCATCTAATTCAGAAGTTATGGTAGTTAAAAATATCCTTGACCAAATAAAACAAATGTATGAAACTAAAATTAATCAGGAAGAAATTATAAAAAATATTGATAAAGATTTTATAGAGGACAAAAACCATGGTGTTACAGGTGTTGAACCAATACTTTTTTCAATAATTATTATGGTAAGTCTATATACTATGTTTGATGGAGTTATCTACATAGATAATATATTATATGATTCGTCTGATTTTGCAGTAAGAATGTTAGTTTCTCCAATAAAAAAATCAACTTATTTAATAAACGGAATAATATCTGCACTTATAGTTACAAGTTTTAATTCTACATTATTGATTATTTATTTAAAACTTGTATTTGGGATAACCTTAATAACAAACTATTTTGCTTCAATTATTACTCTACTTTTAATTATGATTTTTGGAATAACTATGGGAATGTTCCTTGCAGTTGCTCTAAAGGCAAAAACCGAAACTAAAACAATGGTTGGACTTGGATGTATTCTTCTAATGAATTATACTTCAGGAATGATGGGCTCAAGTGTAACAAATGCTATAACTTCAGCTTTCCCTCTAATAAAAAAGATAAATCCAACATTCTATATGGAAAATGCACTATTAGGTGTAAATATCGCAAATGACAATAGCTACTTGATTACAATGGCTAAATTTATAATTCCATTTACTATAATTCTATTTGGAATTGCATTAATATATTTGAGGAGGCATAAGTATAATGATATTTAAAAATTATATGAAAATATTTATTAAAAATATAAAAGCAGTTTTATTTTCTTTCATAATTTTTATGGTTATGTTGATTATATTTACCAGCTCAAAAGATAATAATGTTGAATTTAAACCTATGAAGCTGGACTTAATGATAAATGATGAAGATAAAAGTGAAGAATCAAAAGCCTTAATAAATTATCTAAAAGAAAAACATAATGTAAAAGAAGAAAAAATTACAGAAAGTGAAGCAAGAAAACAAATTGTTGAGGATAAAATTATAGCTTATATAGTAATTAATAAAGATTTTAAACAAAATTTGTTAAATAATAAAAAAGCAATTTCAATTTTAGCACCAACAAAAACTTCATATATAACCTTTTTAAAAATAGATTTAAAAAGTTATCTCAATTACACATTGTCTGCAATAAATTCAAATGTTGATCAACAAGAGGTAATAAATACATTAAAGAAAGAGATTGATGTAAAGATAATAGATACTAAATTATATAATCAAGAAAAAGGAAAAGAAGCCTTTAAAACTACTTTTTTAATCCTAAGTTATATAGTTTTTATGAGTATAATTTCAATAATTATAAATATTGATGCTGAATTTAAAAAAGAAAGCCTTTTAAAAAGAATGGCTTTGTCCCCTTATAGTCAAAAATCTCAAACTTTACAACAATTTTTAGCTCAGATAATAATATCTATATTAATATCAAGTTTTTATTTAGTTGTTTCAATTTCAAGAGTGAATGAATCAATAGCTAAAATTGATTTAGTATATATGAGTTTAGCAGTATTTATATTTTCATTTACTGCAATTTCACTTGGACAATTATTTGTATCAATCTCTAAAGATGTAAAAGTAGTAAACGGTGTAAATTCAGCTTTCACATTAATAATGGCATTTTCATCAGGAGTATTTTTGCCGATGAAATTCTTACCACAAGCCCTAATTAATGTTTCTAAATTTATGCCACAATATTATTTTGTAAAGTTTTTAGAAGAAATAAATTTTGAAAAATTTTTACTATTTGTTGCATCACAAATTGTATTCATAGTATTTTATACACTCTTGGGAGTATTTATAAGAAGATACAAATTAAAAGAAGTCGCTTAAACGACTTCTAATAGCACAGACAAAGCACAATTTTTGTCTGTGCTTTTTTATGTTTATTCAAGCAATATTCAGTATACAATTTATTGGCGTTTTTGCTTTACCGTTTTCATTGACATTATCACCAATCTAAAAGAAGTCTTGCCTCCTTTTATTTTTCTAAAAATCTTCATATTCAATATTCCTAACAGTTGCTTTTAATAAATATATATTCCATAGGATATTTAAAATAAATATAACTATAAAAGATAATATTAGTAAATATATATTTTCATATAGTCCAATGTGGTTAGGTAAATATTTAAATCCTAACAAAATAAAAAGTAGAGGAAATGTAATCATTACAAAAAATGGAACTATATCATCTCTATCTTTAAACACAAAATACGAATACTGTACTATCGGATTTATAAATATCGCTGTTAAAAAATAACTTAATAAACTAAGTAAAAAATTTAAATTAAAAAGTAAAACAAAAATTAGTAGAATAATAAAATAGAGTAAAATTTTTAGAGTTGAAACCAAAAGCTTTGAGATAATCAAATCTTTTCTTGAAAATTTAGTTGTTAAAATATATTTATTTATCTTTTTATTTCTTTCAAAATTATTTCCAACATCTCTACTTCCAAAAACCGAAAATATAAAAACATAGGTAAACAATGTTTCAAAATAGGCTCCAAAACATAGAAGTATTAAAGCTAATGCAAAAATATACCATTTTTTCTTTATTTCAAGATATTCTAAAAGTAACAAACCTTTCATAACAAACTCCTAACTTATCCTTCTACTAATAAATTTCAAACTCAATAAAAATGAAAATACAAACAAAATTAAATCGATTATAATTAAGATTACAAATATATTTAATTTATTTCCAATTTCAAAATTCAAAAAAGTATCATTTTTTAATAAATAAATTTCTATGATATAAATAACAGTTCCCGCTAAATTAGTAACAGATATGGCAATTTTAGCAAATCTAAAAATTATAGGAATAATCATTTCATAAAGCAAAATATTCATACTGGAAAAAATCAAAAATCTATAAAATGTTTTGTCATAGCCAGTCACAAGTGCGAGTAAAAAGTTGACTAAAAAAACTAAAATAACAGCTGAAAATATCAAAAGATATTTATAAATTACTATAGATTTTTCTTCAACTGCATTAGAAATTATATATTTATAAAAACCATTTTTATAATCACTTTCAAAAATTTTTATAAATAAAATAATAAGTCCAAAGGATGCTATCAAATATGCTATATCAACATTTCCAGATATTATAGCAATAATCAAAAAGAATGATATCATTGAAATTGCGACTAAATTATTCTTTAAAACTATTATAATCTTTATAAAGTAATGCTTTCAATTAAATCACCCCTTTATTTAAAAATATCATTATATCCTCTAATGTAGGTTTATCAAAATTTTCTCCTTTGAATGAATTTCTGCTGACACAGGCTTCAATTCCATAATGACCTTGTTTTACTCCTAAAATATCACATTTTGCAATTTCGTTTAAAATACTTTCATCTCCTTTTATTATGCAATACTTTTCAAGCAAATCATCTTTATATTCGGAAAAAATTAATTTTCCATTATCAATATAAGTTATTACATCTGAAATTTTTTCAATATCTGATAAAATATGTGAGGACATTAAAACAGAATGTTTACCATCTCTTACAAACTCAAAAAGCGAATCCAAAAGTTCATCTCTCACAATCGGATCAAGTCCAGAAGTTGCCTCATCTAAAATTAACAACTTTGGATTATGTGAAAATGCTACAGCTAATTGCAATTTCATTTTCATTCCTTTAGAAAGTTCGCTGACTTCCTTTATAATTTCTATTTCATAGTCAGCAAGCAATTTTCTAAAAAGATTTGTATCCCAATGTTTATAAACCAAACTACAAAATTTTTCAATTTCATATATCTTAAAGTTGTCCGGAAAATGAATTTCATCAAAAACAATTCCTATATCTTCCCTTTGAATCGGAGTTAATTTATTGTTTTCCGTTCCAAAAATCATACAACTTCCACCATCTTTTACAATTATATTTAAAATCGTGGAAATCAAAGTTGTCTTTCCTGAGCCGTTTTTTCCAATTAAGCCCATAATACAGCCCTCTTCCAAATCAAAAGTCATATTCAAATTAAAATTTTTATAATTTTTTTCAAGATTCTTAATTTTTAACATAATTACCTCCAATTTTCAAAAATTTCCTTAAGCTCCTCCTTAGATAGTCCTAAAGCATCTGCATAAGTGTAAACATTTTTAATTGAGTTTTCCAATAATCTGTAATATTCATCTTCGATTACATTTACAGTTTTATTCGTAACATAAGTTCCCTTACCTGCAACAGTTTGTATAAACCCATCCTTTTCAAGCTCCATATACGCTCTTTTAGTCGTAATTACACTTACTTTTAAATCTGTTGCTAAAGCTCGAATTGAGGGCAATAAATCTCCCTGTTGTAGATTTTTATTCATAATTTCCTTTTTTATCTGTTTTACAATCTGTAAATAAATCGGGTCTTTATCGTCTTTATATAAATTAATTAACATATAACCCTCCTCTCTATCTACTGTATATATACATTATATACACTTAAAATAAATTTGTCAACATTTTTTATAAAATTATGGTATATTTTTTATTATTATTCTAATTCAGTTTCATTTTATCCACTAAAAAAGTGTCAAAATTTCTCATTGACACTTTATTTCTTATTTTATATTTTCTTATCTTTTTCTTTATACATCATTTTGTATTTCATACCTATTGTTCTACTTATATAGTTTGATGATATTGCACAAATTATTAAAGTAAACAGTGTTGTTATATATAATTGACTTTGATTGCCTATTATCCAAGATACTATTAAGATAAAAATTCCACCTGCAATAAAGACAATTCCTGAAAATTTATTTGCGAATCCGAAAACTATATCATTACTCATTGTCCATTTATTTCTTATTGCAAATTCGCTTTCTTTATTTACTCTTCTTAAATAAATTCCGTATATTGCGGTTAAAATTGCAATTAAAGTGAAAACTAATCTAATTACATAAAATGGAATTTCCATTTTTGAATTTTTTAACATAAGTTTTAAAACTGAAAATGTAAAGTAATTACACATAATAGAAATAAGCAGATTTACAAAAGCTACAACAGTTACACCTGTTGGATAGTTTTCGTCATTAAATTTCTTTCTAACTCTTCTCAAATATGTTATTCCAAAGAATGATAATACTGCATTTATCAAAGCAAAGGTATAAACCATATAGGATCCAATAAAAACTTCTTTACCGTCTCTAATGTAAGCAAAAACAGATGACGGTAATATAACAAAACCTGCTGTTGCTAAAATTACAGGTGTAATCGCTAAAATTAACAATAATTTTAAAAATTTATTCATTTCTAGTCCTCATATCCATACTTTTTATAAAATTCTTTTTTATATTCTAAAAATCTATCTTCTCTAATAGCTTGTCTTATATTTTCCATTGTTTTAAGTAAAAATCTTAAATTATGGATTGAAAGAAGTCTTGCCCCTAATATTTCATCAACATTTACCAAATGTCTTATATAAGCTCTTGTGTGATTTCTACAAGCATAACAATCACATTCATCATCAAGTGGAGCAAAGTCCTTCGCATATTTAGCATTTTTTATAACAAGTTTTCCCTTTGAAGTCATTGCAGTTCCATTTCTTGCAATTCTTGTAGGAAGAACACAGTCAGCCATATCAATACCCGCTTCAACAGCTTCAAATAAATAATCCGGAGTTCCCACTCCCATTAAATATCTAGGCTTATTTTCAGGCATAAATTGTGTTGTATAATTTAGATATTCAACCATAATTTCTTTAGGTTCTCCTACACTAAGTCCACCAATAGCATATCCCGGTAAGTCCATATCTATTGTAGCAAGTGCAGACTCTCTTCTTAAATCTTTAAACATTCCACCTTGGATAATTCCAAAAAGTGCCTGATTATCTTTATTTTTATGATAATCTTTACATCTCTTTAACCAACGTAAAGTTCTTTCCATAGAATTTTTTACATAATCATAACTTGCAGGATATGGTGCACATTCATCAAATGCCATCATAATATCAGAGCCTAAATCATTTTGAATTTCCATTGATTTTTCAGGAGAAATAAAATGCTTTGAACCGTCAATATGGGATCTGAATTCTACACCTTCTTCAGTTATCTTTCTAATATCTCCAAGACTGAAAACTTGAAAACCACCACTATCCGTTAAGATTGGATTATCCCAATTCATAAACTTATGAAGTCCGCCAGCCATTCTTATAATTTCTTGCCCGGGTTTTAAATACAAATGGTAAGTATTTCCTAAAATTATCTGTGAGCCAATTTCTTTTAACTCATCTACATTCATCGCCTTTACAGTCGCTCTCGTTCCTACGGGCATAAAAATCGGAGTTTCAATAACACCCCTATTTGTATATATTTTTCCAAGTCTTGCATTACAATCCGAAGACTTTTTTATCAATTCGTATTTTAATTCCATTATTTCTCCTTTTTAATAAGCATTGCGTCGCCAAAACTGAAAAATCTGTATTTCTTCTTTGTTGCTTCGTTATATGCATTCATTATTATCTCTTTTGATGCAAAAGCACTAACAAGCATAATTAAAGTTGATTTTGGCAAATGAAAATTTGTAATAAGGCAATCAACAACCTTAAATTCAAAACCTGGATAAATGAAAATATCCGTATTTCCCTTACAAGCTACAAGTTTTCCAAACTTTTTATAAACTGTTTCCAAAGTTCTTACACTGGTAGTTCCAACTGCAAAAATTCTATTTCCTTTTTCCTTTGCAGAATTAATTACTTCAACACTTTCTTCTGAAATTTCATAATACTCATCATGCATCTTATGTTCCAAAACATTATCAACCTTAACCGGTCTAAAAGTTCCAAGTCCGACATGAAGCGTAACTCTTGCAATCTTAACTCCCTTTTCTTGAAGCTCTTTTAAAAGCTCATCTGTAAAATGAAGTCCTGCAGTCGGTGCCGCTGCTGAACCATTGTGTTTTGCATAGACAGTTTGGTATCTATCTCTTTCTTCCAATTTTTCGTGAATATATGGTGGAAGTGGCATTGTTCCAAGTTCATCTAAAATTTCCTCAAAAATTCCATCATAAGAAAATTTTACAAATCTCTCTCCCTCTTCACTTATACCTACAACTTCTCCAAGTAATTTTCCATTTCCAAACTCAACTTTAGAGCCTATCTTCATTTTCTTTCCGGGTTTAACCAAAGTTTCCCAAGTATTATCCTCATGTTTTTTTAAAAGCAAAACTTCAATAGCTTCTTCCTTACCAGGTCTTGCTCCAAAAAGTCTTGCAGGAATAACTTTAGTATCATTAATTACCAAAACATCATCTTTTTTTATATAATCAACAATATTTTTAAAATTTTTATGTTCTAAATCAAAATTTTCTCTATTTACAACTAAAAGTTTTGAACTTGATCTATCCTTAAGCGGAAACTGAGCAATCAAAGACTCATCAAGCTCAAAATCAAAATCATCCGTTTTTAAATTATTCATTAACTCTCTTCCTTTATTAAAATATAAAATACATCTACAAGCATATATTATATCTTGTTTTTCAATATTTTTCAAATTTTTTTAAAGTAAACAACCATTTTTAAAATAAATTTATTTACATCTTCTTAAACACAAAAAAGTAACAATCAAATAATCGTTACTTTTTTATTCTACCAAAATGCTTATATGCTTTTTCAGTTACAATTCTTCCTCTACTTGTTCTACTTAGAAATCCTATTTGTAGTAAATAAGGTTCATAGACATCTTCGATTGTAATTCTCTCCTCGCCTGTTGAAGCTGCTATTGTATCAATTCCAACAGGACCCCCTGAAAAATTATCTATTATTGTAGTTATTATTTTTCTGTCTATTGTATCAAGCCCAAGAGAATCAACTTCTAAAATATCAAGTCCGTCTTTACTAGTTTGTAAATCAATTTTTCCATTTCTCTTAACCTGAGCAAAGTCCCTAACTCTCTTTAAAAGTCTGTTTGCAATTCTAGGAGTTCCTCTGGAACGTCTTGCAATTTCAAGCGCTCCCTCAGGTTCAATTTCAATTCCCAAAATTCCTGCAGATCTTGTAATTATTTTTTGTAAATTTTCAATACTATATAATTCAAGACTCAACATAATTCCAAATCTGTCACGAAGTGGTCCTGTAAGTTGTCCTGTTCTTGTCGTTGCACCTATCAAAGTAAATTTTTCAAGGTCAATTCTAAGACTTCTGGCACTTGGACCTTTACCAATTATTATATCAAGTGCATAGTCTTCCATTGCAGGATATAAAATTTCTTCAACACTTCTATTTATTCTGTGAATTTCATCTATAAACAAAACATCATCTTTACTTAAATTTGTCAAAATACTTGCAAGGTCGCTTGGCTTTTCTATGGCTGGCCCTGAAGTAACTCTGATATTAACGCCCATTTCATTTGCAATGATATTTGCTAGAGTTGTTTTTCCAAGTCCTGGAGGACCATAAAGCAAACTATGGTCAAGAGGCTCATTTCTTGTTTTTGCAGCCTCAATAAAAATTTTAAGTCTTTCTTTTGCTTTTTCTTGACCAATATATTCATCAATCCATTTCGGTCTTAAACTGGTCTCTATTTCAATATCTTCTCTTGAAAAACCTGTACCGATAATTCTATCTTCATAATCTTCAAACATACTAACACCTATAATTTTTTCATACTAAGTTTAATTATATCTTCTATTTCCATTTCATCAATATTTATACTTGAAAGAAATCTCTCAATATCATTTTTCATAAATCCTAAATTAATTAAAGCATCTGAAACAAGTTCTCTCTTTTCCAAGTCTTTTCCGCTATCTAAAGTTGGTTCAATTCCAGAAATATCTTTACTACTTATACTGTCAATTGAAATTTTGTCTTTTAATTCCAAGATGATTTTCTGTGCGGTTTTCTTGCCCACACCTTTGGCTGTAGCAAGAGCAACTGCATCTCCATTTACAATTGTCAATTTCAAACTATCAACAGACATTGAGGATAAAATTCCACATGCCACCTTTGGACCAATACTATTCACACTTACAAGTAATTTAAACATTGAAAGTTCATCCATTGTTTTAAAACCAAAAAGGGCGACATAATCTTCTTTTACTATGTAATCTGTATAAATTGTATAAAAATCTCCAACAGTTACATTAAATAATGTATTGTTGGAAGTAAAAATCTTATAACCTATTCCACCATTATCTATAACAATATAATCATTGTAAATAAATTTAAGTTCTCCACTAATATATTCGTACATAAAACACCTATTTCATTCTAAATTGTTCTTTAAATTTCAAGCTAAAAAAATGACAAAGCGCAATTGCCAAAGCATCTGCAGCATCATCAGGTTTAGGAACGGCTTTAAGTTTAAAAATCATCTTAATACTCTCCTGCATTTGCTTTTTATCCGCCCTACCATATCCAGTAATAGCTTGTTTAACTTGTAAAGGAGTATATTCATAAGCCAAGATATTTTTCTTTATAAAGGATAAAATCTCAACCCCTCTTGCCTGTGCAACATTGATTACAGTTTTTACATTTTTATTAAAGAATAACTCTTCAATTGCAAGTTCATCAACATTATGTAGTTTTATTAATTTGTTCAATTCTTCATCAATAATTTTAAGCCTATCAGGAAGTGGAATTCCTGCTTTTGTTTCAATTACTCCATAATCTATAAGTCTTACTCTATTCCCGATAGCCTCTATAATTCCATAACCAACAATTGCAATTCCGGGATCTAATCCAAAAATAATCACAAAAAATCCTCCAATACTATCAAATATGATAACATAAAAAACAATTTTTTTCAATTGAGACACTTTTAGGATTTTATCATAAAGGAATTTTATGCACAAAAAAAGCAAGAATCAAATTCTTGCTCTTAATCTTATTCGTAATCTTCACAACTTAGTAAATCTTCTCTCTTAACTTTTCCTTTTTCATCATAAGTCATTTTACTAAAATTAATTAAGTGTGGGATACCATCTAATTTTCTACATTCAATTAAATGAACAACTTTAGTTAAATCGCCAACTTCTTTAGCTTGAACTTTCATGATTTTCATCATTGAATATTTAAGTTCTGTTTCTTTGAAAGTAATAGTTCCCATACCTTTTTTATTAAAAGCAGCTTGAACCATTGATTCACAGTTTTCTTCTGTAAGTGCAGGAATTAAAATATAATCTACATCACTTACAGCTTCGATTCCGGCTTCATCTTTAACTTGAGCAGTTTTATGTGAACCTTTAGCAACTGCCATAATAGCTGCCATAAATGGTCTTATTCCAGCAGATCTATGTCCTGAAATAATTAAAGTTTCTCCTTTAGCTATAGCTTCTTCGATATATAGACCATGTTCTTCTTTCATATAACCTGAGTCTACATGTTTTTGTAACATTGGATGCATACAAATTTCCTCCTTTTATTTTTCATATATGTTTATTATACTACATTTTTAATTTTAAATAAATACTTTATCTTAAATAATTAAAATATTTTTTGTCTCATTTTTAATAAATTTTCTAACTACTAAATGATAAACCTACTATTGAGATGGTTACAATAGCAACACCCATCAATAAGGTTAAAGTAAGTGGAGTAGAAAAAAATATAACAGATAAAATAACACTCCATAAACTAAAAGTACTATTTAGAGCCATTCCTTTTGAAACTCCATTTAATCTCATCGCTTTATAATAAAGCAAATAACTTAAACCCGCAAAAAATCCTGCGAAAATCAAACACTTCAATATATCAAAACTTTTTATTGTCGTAATAAAACTTCCAAACAAATTTAAGCAAGGTAAAACTAAAAACAATATACTAATTCCGGAAACTAACTCTCTAATATTTAAGATTATTTCTTCCTCAAGTTTCTCTTTAGTGGCAAAGTTTACAATAGTTGCTTCAAGTCCCCAGCTAAAACTTGCAAGTAAAGAAAATAAAATCCCAAGATAAAAATAAGGATAATTTCCTGTAGGCTTTGAATATGAAAGAATAAATGTCCCTACAATACAGCCAATAATACAAATAAAAGTTTTTAAATTAATTTTTTCTTTTAAAAACAAAAAAGATAAAAGAGTTCCAAACATCGGACATAATGCAGAAATTGGAATTGCATAAGCAGGACCTGCCAAAGAAATGCCCATAATGTATGAACATTGTCCGACAGGTCCTCCTATTAAACCCGCAAAACAAACCCATTTTCCTGTCTTTGTTTTCAATGCAGGTAATATCCTATTTAATTTTCCAAAAATTCCATTATATCCAAGAACAAATAATCCTGCAAACAGGTCGTTAAATCCTGCAAAAACTAAAGGTAGAAGAAATATAACTCCTACATTATAACTTTTCAGTAATTCACTCCCCATTAGCAAAGATAAAACTGTACCATTAACAGCCCAAAAAAAGCCTGAACAAAGTCCAATAAATTCGTTCTTAAATTTCTTCATCTAAGGTTTTACTCCATTAGGAAAAATTTCCTTATCCAATTCTCTTAATCCATGCTTATCAATTATATTTAAAAGTTTTTTCCCATAATTAGGATCAGTTGCATAAGTTCCTGTTAAAGCTTCTGCAGCTTCTTCCGGAGTTTTTGCAGCCAATACACCAGCATAATATTCTTTAAGCCATTTATTTTTTGTAAATAGCTTAGCATAATATTCAAATGCTTCATCATAACCTGAAAACTTCATAAACTTAGCTGTAATATAATATTTTTTACCGTTTTTATATTCTGCAGTCCTCATTTCATAATACCTTGAAGGAGGAGTATCTTTACCGGCTTTTATTCCAAATAAATTATAAATAGGTGGAGGTGATAAGCTGTCATTTCCATAGCCGGTTTCTAAACAAGCTTGTGCAACCGCTATTGAAGGAAATAATCCTTTACCTTTAATAGCTTTTAAAACTCCCGGTGTAATTTTATTTATAAATTCGGATTGAGATGGGCTTTTTCCATATTTTCCATTTACAAAATATCTATATCCTGATTCATCTCTAGCTCGCCCTGTAAACTTTTCACCCTTTTGGAAAAAATACCAATCTTCGCCATTATCATACCAGCCATTTGCATATTCTCCATTATCAAAAAATTTCTTTCCGCTAGCATCTATTCCATAACCACTATGTTTATCTCCGTCTTTAAAATAATACCAATCTTTGCCATCATCATGCCACCAATTTGCATACTTCCCGTTATCAAAATATTTTTTTCCGTTACCGTCTATTCCATAGCCACTATGTTTTTTACCTTCTTGGAAAAAGTACCAATCTTCACCATTATCATACCAGCCATCTGCATATTTACCATTATCAAAATATTTCTTTCCGGAAGCATCTTTTCCATAACCGCTATGTTTCTTTCCGTTTTGGAAAAAGTACCACTCTTTTCCAACTTCACACCACCAATTAGCTAGGTCTCCATTTTCATCGTAGAACAATCCATTTTTATACTCATTTTTAATTTCTTTTGAATATTTTCCATTTATGAAATCTCTAATTCCTGAACCATCTTTCGCAGTTCCTGTAAATTTCTTTCCATTTTGGAAAAAGTACCAGTTCTCGCCATCATCGTACCACCAGTTTGCATACTTCCCGTTATCAAAAAATTTCTTTCCGGAAGCATCTTTTCCATAGCCATTGTGTTTCTTTCCATTTTGGAAAAAGTACCAGTCTTTACCATCATCATGCCACCAGCTTGCATATTTTCCGTTGTCAAAAAATTTCTTTCCGGAAGCATCTTCTCCATAACCACTATATTTTTCACCTTTTTGGAAAAAATACCATTCCTTTCCATCGTCATTCCACCAGTTTGCATATTTTCCGTTGTCAAAAAATTTCTTTCCGGAAGCATCTTTTCCATAGCCATTATACTTTTTCCCATTTTGGAAAAAGTACCATTCTTTGCCGTCATTGTACCACCAATTTGCAGGCTTACCATCATCTCCATAAAATATCCCATTTTTATATTCTGCAGCCTCAACTACTTTCTCGCTAACAAAAGTATCTTTTGAAACCAGTACACTTGATATTAGTATAGAAAACAGTAAAAGTCTCTTGCTTATTTTCATAAATACCTCCTTATAATTATTTTAAAATAACTACCTGATATAGATAATTTTATCATATTTTCTATATAACATCAACAAATAGCTAAAAATAAGCACTAAAAATTACAAAATTATTACAAAAGTGTTACAAAATTATTAAATTTATATTTTTATAATTAAAAAGGAGAGATAAAATCTCTCCTAAAAAATCACATTAATTAAATTATTATTTTACTTCATAATCATAATGTACATCATTATTTAATAGACATTGATTGTAATCCTTCATAATAGCTCTAGCTTCAAATGATAACCAAAGGATAGCAATTAAGTTTGGTAATACCATTAAACTGTTGAAAATGTCTGCTAATGACCAAACGATAGCAACTTCTCCAAGAGAACCAGCTACGATACAAATAAGAACTATAGCTCTATATGGTAAAAGTCCTGCTTTACCAAATAAATATTTGATATTTGATTCTCCAAAATAATACCAACCAACGATAGTAGTAAATGCAAAGAATGATAAACATACTGCTAAGAAAATAGCTCCACCTGAACCAAATGCAGTTCTGAATGCTTGTTGAGTTAATTGTGCTCCAGCTAAGAATTTTCCGTCAGCTCCCTTAACATTGTAAGCACCTGTTACTAATATTGCAAGTGCTGTTGCAGAACATACTAATACTGTATCAATGAATACACCAATAATAGCTGTTAAACCTTGTTCAGCAGGGTGTTTTACATTTGCAACTGCGTGAGCATGAGGTGTAGAACCCATACCGGCTTCGTTAGAGAATAATCCTCTTGCAACCCCTTTTTGAACAGCAACTTTAACTGCTGCCCCAGCGATACCACCGGCAACTGCTGTCCCATTAAATGCACTCTTGAAAATCCATGCAAAAGTAGGTCCAATTTCACCTGCAAACATAACCAATATAACTATACTTCCTAAAATGTAAACTACTGCCATTACCGGAACTACAAGTTCAGCAAATTTTGCAATTCTGTCAATACCACCGATGAAAATTAGAGCAGCCAAAATAGCAATAACTACACCGATAATAGCAGGATTAATATTTTCAAAACCTTGAATACCTCTAATACCTGATGCTATTGAGTTTGATTGAACGGCATTACCCATAAATCCTAAGGCTAATACTATCGCAATCGCGAAAAATCCGGCTAAAATTTTAGCAAATACTCCGGTTTTCTTAAGACCTTTTGATATGTAATATGCAGGTCCTCCTACAAATTCGCCATCAATTTTAGATCTGTACTTTTGAGCTAAAACTGCTTCTACGAAAATTGTTCCCATTCCAAAGAATGCTGATAACCACATCCAGAAAATTGCTCCAGGTCCACCTGCAGTAATAGCAGTTGCAACCCCTGCAACATTACCTGTTCCTACTTGAGCGGCTACTGCTGTTGCCAATGCTTGGAATGAAGACATTGAACCCTCTTCTTTAGGTCCTTCTTTCTTTTTGAAAAGTCCTCCAAAAACTAATTTAAAAGCTTTTCCGATTTTTGTAATTTGAGGGAAACCCAAAATAAATGAAAGAAATAATCCCGCAAATAGCAAACCGTACATTAATATATTACCGGCGATAAAATCGTTTATTTTGTTGATAGTATCAACAAGTTTCGAATCGCTTAGTAATACAAAACTAGATAATAAGTTCATATAATACCTCCTATAAAATTTATTAACTGTATTATACTCTAAATCGGTATATAAGTCAATGTATTTTAGGGAAACTTTTGATTTTTTATTGTCATTTTATTTTTTTATAAAAAATAAAAACAATACGCATTTCTCAACTCTTTTGAGCTGGCTGGAACTCAAAAACTTTATTATTACACAACAAAAAAGGTATATAATTAAAATAACGAAATTACATACCCTTTATGATTAAATATAAAAAATATTTTTATTTAACTTTATCAATATATTTCCCATATCCCTCTTTTTCCATATCCTCTAAAGGAATAAATCTTAAAGCAGCTCCATTAATACAGTATCTCTTTCCTCCTTTATCTTTAGGGCCGTCATCAAAAACATGGCCCAAATGTGAATCTCCACCCTTGCTCTTTACTTCAACCCTCTTAAGACCATGACTATCGTCTTTTTTGTAATTTATATTTTCATCAATTGGTTTTGTAAAACTTGGCCATCCACAACCTGCATCATATTTATCTTTTGAAGAAAAAAGTGGTTCTCCTGTTACTATATCAACATATATCCCTTTTTCATCAAATTTATCATATTTACTTGAAAAAGGCCTTTCAGTTGCAGCATTTTGAGTAACATTGTATTCTAAATCACTCAATTTATTTTTTAGTTCTTCTTTACTTGGTTTTTTATATTTTCCATCCTTTCTTTCAAGAGGCTTATCAGCAAGACCCAAGTCAATATGACAATATCCGTTTGGATGTTTTTTTAAATAATCTTGATGATATTCTTCAGCGACAACAAAATTTTTAAGTTTTTCAACTTCAACAGTTATAGGTTTGTCAAAATTTGGTCTTTGATCATCAATAAATTTTTCTATAACAGATTTATCCTTCTCGTCAACAAAATATACCCCTGTTCTATATTGTCTACCGGCATCATTTCCTTGTTTATTAACACTTGTAGGTTCAATTATTCTAAAATAATGTTGTAAAATTTCCTCAAGTGAAATTTTATCCTTATCATAAACTATATGCACAGTTTCTGCATGATCTGTACTTTTAATTTTTTCGTAACTTGTCTCTGAGCCATTTCCATTTGCATATCCAACAGTTGTATCCGCAATGCCATCTATTTTTGAAAAATATCCTTCAACACCCCAGAAACAACCTCCTGCTAAATAAATCTCTCCTTTGTTTTTAATCGAACTTAAATCAACTTTTGGTTTTTCCATAACTTGCTCTCCTTTTTTTGATTTTACCTTATATGTTACTACAAATCCTATTATAAAAACACATAAAATAAAAGGTATTATTAATTTTTTCATAAAAATCATCCCCTTCCTGATTTTATAAAAAATATACCCTTTAAAAAATAATAATACTCAAATTTATTTAAAAAAATCATAATTACAAAAAAAGGAAGTTGTTTCCAACTTCCACAAATTATTCTGAAATTATTTTTACACTAGCACTTACACCCAATCTGTCAGCACCCAATTCAATCATTTTTAAAGCTGTTGCCTTGTCCCTGATTCCACCACTGGCTTTAACTTTTGCTTTGTCTCCTACTGTTTTTTTCATAAGTGCAACAACATGTTCATTTGCACCTGAAGTGCTAAATCCTGTTGAAGTTTTTACAAATTCTGCTCCTGCCTTAACACAAAGTTCTGAAATTTTTACAATTTCCTCATCAGTTAATAGACAAGTTTCTATAATAACTTTTAAAAGTGCTTTTCCTCTTGTAGCATCTACAAGTGCCTTTATATCATTATATACAAAATCCAAATCATTTGATTTTAATGCACCTATATTGATTACCATATCAATTTCATTTGCACCGTTTTTGATTGCATTTTCAGTTTCAAAAACTTTACTTTCAGTTGTCATTGCTCCTAGTGGAAATCCTACAACAGTACAAACTTTAGTATTTGAACCTTTTAGTTTTTCAGCACATCTTTTTACATGACAGCCATTAACACAAACAGAGAAAAAGTCATATTTTTTTGCCTCTTCACAAAGTTTGTCTATCATTTCATAAGTTGTATCTGCCTTTAACGCAGTATGATCCATATATCTATTTAATTTCATTATGCTATCTCCAATGCTAATTTCATCATAGTTGTAAAACTATTTTGTCTTTCTTCAGGAGTTGTAATTTCTTTAAAATGGAATGAATCTGAAACTGTCAAAATTGTAATAGCATTAACTCCTGCATAATTAGCATTACAATAAAGAGCATAACTTTCCATATCTACTGCTAGAACTCCCATTTGTGCCCACTTTTTCCAATCTTCAGGTGAAGCATTATAGAAAATGTCAGAACAGAATACATTACCAACATTGATATCAATGTTTTGCTCTTTTGACGCTTCATAAGTTTTTCTTAAAAGTTCCCAAGAACAGTTTGCTGAATATGTTCCATCCAATTTATATTGATGAGCAAAGTTTGAATCTGTAGAAGCAGCCATTCCTACAACTACATCATATAATTTAAGTTTATCGCTATAAGCTCCACAAGAACCAATTCTGATTAAATTTTTAACCCCATAAAAATGGATTAATTCATAAGAGTAAATTCCAATTGATGGAACACCCATTCCACTTCCCATAACTGAAACTTTTTTTCCTTTGTAAGTTCCTGTGTAACCTAACATTCCTCTTACATCATTAAATAATGTAACATCTTCTAAAAAATTTTCTGCAATAAACTTAGCTCTTAAAGGATCTCCTGGCATTAAGACAGTTTCTGCAATTTCTCCTTCTATCGCTCTATTATGTGGTGTCATAAAAAACCTCCTTAATTATCTTTTATCTTACATAATATTAACATAAAAACTCTATTTTTTCAAGAATTATAGCCTAAATTCTAAATATCACAAGAGTTTAAATCCAACAATAATTGATGAACAGTCTTTTTAAATACAGGATGAATTTTATCTGGACTTATCTCATTCACAGGCTCTAAAACAAAAGACCTTTTTTGTATTTCAATATGTGGAACTTTTAAATCTTCTTCATCAATTATTAAATCTTCATAGAATAAAATATCTAAGTCAATAATTCTTGGCCCCCATTTGATTATTCTAACTCGTCCCATATCAAGCTCTATTTTCAAAAGAACTTCTAAAAGCTCTCTAGGACTAAGCTTTGTCTCAGCTATACAAACTGCATTTACAAAGCTATCCTGTTCTGTATAACCATAAGGCTCAGTTTCTATATAAGTTGAAACTTTTTCAACTAAAACTCCTCTTTCGTTCATCATCTTAATTGCTAAATCAAGATTTTTCCGACCTTCTCCCATATTACTACCTAAAGCAATCCAAACTTTACTCATAAGTCCTCCTATTTTTTATATGCTCCAAAATTAATATCTTCGCTTTTATCTGCCATTCTAATTGCATCTCCAATTAAAATTGCTGAAAAATGTTTATCAAAATTATGAACTCTTAATATATTTACACCTTTAAAAGATGCAATCGCACTTAAATATGCAGATGCCAAATCTACATTAGAAAGTCCCTCTTCTGTTTTTATATCTGAGTCAATATTATTTTCAGTTAAAATATTTACTACAAATCTCTTTCTAGAAACCCCTAAAAAAGATAAATATCCCATATTATGAATCCTGTCTATTCCCTTAATCAATTCTAAATTTTCTCTCTTCGTAAGTGCAAAACCGATGCCGGGATCCAAACAAATTCTTGACTCATCTATGCCTTTTGAAATAACAATCTTCAAAGTTTTATTAAAACACTCTTCCATCATATCTAAAATATCCAAACCTTGTAAATATTCCAAATCTTTATCTGTCATAAAAGCATTTTTTCCAAACTTGGGAAAAATTTTAGAACCTTCATGTTCAGGTCTTATAATTACTGGATTAAACATCATAATATATCCGACATTTGAATTTGCAATAACATCAAGCATTTTTTCATCACCGAGTAAACCTGTAATATCATTGATAATATCTGCTCCGGCATCTATTGCCGCCTTAGCAACTTCAGATTTCCAAGTATCTACGGAAATTACAACATCCATTTCAGACTTAATCGCTTTGATAATCGGAACAATTCTTTCAATCTCTTCTTCTACGGAAATTAATTTACTTCCAGGTCTTGTGGACTCTCCACCTATATCAAGCATATATGCACCTTTTGAAACAAGCTCTTTTGCTCTCTTAACAGCCCTATTAATAACAAAATATTTCCCACCATCGGAAAAAGAATCAGGCGTAATATTCAAAATTGAACAAAGTTTAGTACTTTCTCCATTTTTGATTGACTTAATCCCAAACTTAAATTCTATATCACTCATAAAAACCTCCGCATAAAATACTTTTTATTTATTATATGTTTATTATATTAAATAAAACTTAAAATATCAACATAAAAAAATCAGCTAATCGCTTAGCTGATTTTCAATAAAATTATAAAATTAATTTTTTGCAATTTCTTCAATTAATTTTAGTGTAAAGTCATAAACTCTTTCTGTTGAAGGAATTGAAAGATTTTCTTGTGGAGTATGCGCCCCTCTGATATCAGGCCCGAATGAAATCAACTCAAGATTTGGATATTTTTCATAGATTGCTCCACATTCAAGTCCTGCATGAACTATAATATTTTCAAATTCCTTTCCGGTTAACTCTTTATAAACTTTGTTTGCATATTTTTGTAGTGTTGAATTTTCTTTCTTTTCCCATGAAGGATAACCGCCCAAAAATTCATGTTTTAAACCTAATTTTTCAGCAATTTTAGCAAAAGATGACTTCATATCTGCAAAAATACTCAATGAAGATGAACGAATTGAATCGCGAATTAAAATTTCATTTTCAGTTGTTTGAACTATTGCAAGATTTGATGAACTGATAATACCGGTTTCATCTTTTGTATTCACACCTGTAGGCAACTTTTCTAAAATTTCAACTAGAGTATTTTTCAATTCATTTGTTAAAACTTTTCCTTTTGAAATTTCTTTCTTATCTATTGTAAGTTGTTCCTCTCCATTATATTTTTCTGTAAATTTAGAAATTAATTCATCTAATTTTGGTGAGTTTTCAATTACAATTTCTCCAACTCTAGGAATTGCATTATCTTTATTTCCACAGTTTACACTTGAGATTGAAAGTCCGCTCTCTTTTATAAATTCAGCAATGGTTTTAATCATATTTCTTCTATTTTTGCCGATTTCCATTCCTGAATGTCCGCCTAAATATCCGTCAAAATGAAGTTTAACAAGTTCCACTTCTTTATTTTCAAATTTTAATTCTAATTTTGTTCTAAATAAAGTTCCTCCGGCTGAACCAAGTGTTAAGATGCCTTCTTCTTCAGAATCGATATTAAAAAAGTATTTTCCTTTTAAAAGTCTTTTTTCAAGTCCTAAAGCACCAGCCATTGTAGTTTCTTCAGTAACTGTAATAAGAACTTCAAGTTCAGGGTGAATCAAAGTTTCATCTTCCAAGATAGCCATCGCCATTGCAACTGCTATTCCGTCGTCAGCTCCAAGTGTAGTGTTATTTGCAAAAAGTAAATCATCTTTTATTACCCATTCAATTTTATCTGTTGCAAAATTATGTTTTGAACTTGTAGCCTTTTCACAAACCATATCCATATGTCCTTGTAAGATTATTCCCGGTTTGTTTTCATATCCCTTTGTTGCAGGTTTTCTCATATAGACATTAAGAATATCATCTTGTTTTGTTTCAAGTCCTAATTTTTTTCCAAAATTATAAATATAATCAGATACTGCCTTTTCATTATGTGATTCACGAGGAATATCTGAAAGTTCTCTAAAATAGTGAAAAACTCTTTCAGGTTTTAAATTCATACTATTCTCCTTTTACAATATTTTCTACAATTTTTACAAGTAATTCTGAACCTTTTTCCATATATGAAACAGGAACAAATTCATATCTACCATGGAAATTAAATCCACCGGCAAAAATGTTTGGACAAGGAAGACCCATGAAAGAAAGTCTTGAACCGTCTGTACCGCCCCTTATAGATTGAATTTTTGGAGTAATTCCGATTTCAACCATAGAATTATATGCAAGGTCAATTATATCTTTTCTATCTTCCAATTTTTCTCTCATATTGTAATATGAATCTTTAAGTTCTAAAGTAATTGAATTATCATATCTGGAATTTAAAAATTCAACTATTTTTTTCATATATTCTTTTTTGTTTTCAAATTTTTCTCTGTCAAAATCTCTTATGATAAATTCCATATGAGTATTTTCAGTATTTCCGTTCATTTCCAATAAATGATAAAAACCGTCATATCCTTCAGTATGTTCCGGTCTTTCATTTGCAGGTAACATTGATAAAAGATTATGCGCAACTACAAGTGAATTTCTCATAATATCCTTTGCTGAACCCGGATGAACATTTTTACCTTTAATATCTACTACAGCGCTACAAGCGTTAAAACTTTCATATTCAAGTTCTCCGATAGGTCCTCCGTCAATAGTATAAGCAAAATCCGCTCCAAATTTTTTAACATCAAAATGGTCTGCTCCACGTCCAATTTCTTCATCAGGAGTAAATCCTATTGAGATATCCCCATGTGGTAAATTATTTGATGTAATTTTTTGAATTGCATCCATAATAATTGAAATACCTGACTTGTCATCAGCTCCTAACAAAGTATTTCCGTCAGTTGTTATAAGTCTTTCTCCAACAACTTCGTTCAGACAAGGAAACTCTTTTACAGTCATAGTAACTTCATCATTTAGCTTTATATCTCCTCCTTTGTAATCAACAAATTGAGGATTTACATTTGCTCCGGTAAGTTCAGTTGCAGTATCCATATGTGCAATAAAACCGACTTTTTTTAAATCTTTTCCTACATTTGATTTCAAATGAGCATAAACATAACCCATTTCATCAATATGGGCATTTTCAATTCCCATTTCTTTTAATTGCTTCACAAGTAAATTTCCCAAGTTTTTTTGTTTTTCTGTTGATGGAACAGTATTAGACTTAGGATTTGATTGAGTGTCCATTTTTGCATATTCCACAAAACGATCTACTATATTCATAACTACCTCCAAATATTTTATTGTATATTTATTCTACCACAATTTTAAAATAAAGAAAAGATAGCGATTATCTTCTGCTATCTTTTCATCTGATTATATCTTTTTATATTTTCTTCCGTTAAAAATTCAAAAGCCGAATTAATTTCTTGAAATTTCTCTGTGGTATCTCTATCTCTATTCAAATCCGGATGATATTTTTTTGCAAGTTTTCTATATTGTAACTTAACTTGATAAAAATCTATATCATAAGTATTAAACTCTAAAACCATACAAGCATTTTCAAATTTATTTTTAAAGTCGCTATATGGATCGTAACTTGTTCCAGAATTTTGATAATATCCCTGATAGCCTGTATAGAAACCTCCCTGATTGGAAAAATATTCATTAAAAGCATTAAATCTTCTTTCCCATTCTTCCTGTTCTCTTCTTTGTCTTTCTTCTCTTTCTCTTTGACGTTGTTCTTCTTGAGCTCTTTCATATTTTCTTTTATATTCTTTAAATGATGAATAACCTCTGTTGTTTCCCAACAAAAAATTTCCATAATCATTCAAATATTCACATAATGAGTAATTAATATATCTCAGAAATGAAATAAATTTTTTTCCTAAAAAAGGAACTATAAAAAAAACAAATACAACTAGCCAAAAACCCGGATGGAAAATCAAAATTCCAATTAACAAAGGGGCTAAAAACGAACTTAAAGTTAGAAGACCTATTCCTATTAACACTAAAAATACAGAAATACTGCTAAGTAAATTCACAACATAAGATAGTCCGTTTACAATCAGCCCTAAAGCTTTATCTAAAAATTTAGAAAGACCTATAATAAATTTCCCAAAAAATTTTTTCACACTATTCTCCAAATTCTTCCTTTAAAATTTCATAAAGCGCCTGAGCTTCTTCCTTTGTAAGAGTTATTCCTTTAGACATCCTCTCATGGCTTGGATTCCAATCTCTTATATCATATTTTGGTTCTCTTTCATTCCAGCTTACTAAATTTAACTCTTTCCTCCAACCTTTTTCATTTTCAGATAAAATTCCTAATTCCTCTGTAATCTCAAATTTTAATTCCATTTTCTCCTCCTAATTTAACATTCCATTTTTATTTGTAGGTAGAGACGCAATAAATCCGTCCATTAACCCATTTTTTATTTTTGTTAAAATTTCAATTGAATGATTTATATCTGCCTTTTTATTTTCAACTTTTTTCAATAATCTCTGCATTTTTTCTACTTTTTTTTCATCAAGAGTATCTTTACAAGACTCTCCAAGATTTTTCACTTCTCTTTGTAAAAATTCCAAATTATTTTCCAAAATTCGAATATTTTCTGAATACTCATCAACATTAAAATCTATCGGATTTTTTATCAATCTTTCTTCTTCAATCGTCTTAAAAATTTTATTCATCGTTCTTTTGCTGTCATCAGCTTTAGCTTTTAGCGTTTTTTTCCAAAGTTCTTTATCCCAATTTTTACTATTTATTTGTGGAGAAATTTCCTTTGCAATGGCCTTAAAAACATCATTACAAGTATTGTTTTCATCAGTGTCAAGCTCATCAAACAATCCTACAAAATTTTTAACCTCATTTGAATTAAATTTTTTGCTGTTTCTATTTTCCAAATTTATAATTGTATAAACTTGACTCACATCTACAAAATTATCAGCAAATTCAAGTGTTTTTAAAATTTCTCCTGCCCTAAAAAGATTCATAACATCTCTTTCAAGTGTTTTTTGAATTTTTATAAGGCTTTCCATATTTTTTTTATATAAAAGTTTAAACTTTTCATCATCTTCTAAAACCAAATCATTTCTAATTGAAATAATTTCTTCTTTTAAAAGTAATAATTCCGCTAAATTTTCTCTTAAATCATTATATTGATTATATAAATTTTCATTAATCATAAAACATCACCTTCCATATAAGTAGAAAATTTGCTTTTATTAAAATTTAATACTAATTTTTCTTTTCTTAACCTATTCATCTTTTTTATCTTAATTTCTCTCTTAAGTGCTTCTGACTTTGTTTCAAAAATTTCAAAATAAACCAGTTTTACAGGTATTCTGCCTCTTGTATATTTTGCACCGCAACCGGAATTATGTTTTTCAAATCTGGATTTTAAATCAGTCGTATAACCGGTATAAAAAGTTCCGTCCTTGCACTCCAACATATAAACAAAAGTTATCATAATATTTCCTTTAAAACATCATTTATCACATCAAAACCGAAACCTCTATAAGTCAAATAATTTATAATCTTTTGTTTTTTCTTGAAATTATCTTCTTCATTTGACAACAGTTCCAGTTTTTTTATACCCATTTTAAGAGCATTATCAAATTCTTCATCGTATTCAAACTCATTCAAAAAATCTTCAAAAATATTCTTAGAAATTCCTTTTTGAATTAATAAAGATTTGATTTTATTTTTCCCATATCCATTTAATTTTTTTTTATCTTCAATAAATATCTCACAATAGACTTTATCATTTAGATATTCCTCTTTTTCTAAAATATCCAAAACTTCGTCTATAACATCTTCTGCAAAGCCATTTTCTTTAAGTTTTAATCTTACTTCATATTTTGTTTTCAATTTTCCTGAAATATAATTTATTGCTCTCGACTTTGCCCTTTCAATATCTGAAAAATACTTCATTTCTAAAATTTCATTTTCTGAAAAATCCATATCAACTGAAACTTTATACTTTTCAAAAATATTATAATTCAAAAGAAGTTTTGTTTCATCTTCAAAAACTACTTCAAAAACTTCTTTAGATTTACTATAATTTATATTTACAACTTGCATTACTTAAATAGCCCTATAATTGCCGGTATTACTCCAACTACCATCATTAAAGCCAATACAAGTGCAACGATTCTAGTTGCTGTTTCTCTTTTCATAAAATCACCTGCTCTTTTTTATTAATTCACATAAATATTGATTTATAAATTCATCAATATTCCCATTCATAACAGACTCGACATTTCCTGTTTCATAACCTGTACGATGATCTTTGACAAGTGTATAGGGTTGAAAAACATAAGATCTTATCTGTGAACCCCATGCAATTTGGGAATACTTTCCTTGAATATCTTCTATTTTTTCTCTATTTTCTTCCTGCTTTATAATCAAAAGTTTTGCAATAAGCTGTCTCATAGCCGTATCTCTATTAAACATTTGACTTCTTTCGGATTGACAAGAAACAGTTACTCCCGTTGGAATATGTGTTATTCTAACTGCAGAATCTGTTTTGTTTACATGTTGTCCTCCTGCTCCTCCAGATCTATAAGTATCAATCCGTAAATCTTTAGGATTTATTTCAATATCGGTAATTTCTTCAATCTCCGGAAAAACATCTACACTTGCAAAACTTGTATGCCTCTTATTTGAAGAATCATAAGGAGAAATTCTAACAAGTCTATGAACTCCCTTTTCTCCTTTCAAAAATCCATAGGCGTTTTTCCCTTCAACTTTTAAAGTAACAGACTTAATTCCACCTTCAGTATCAGAATTATAATCCAAAATTGAAAATGAAAAGCCCTTACTGTTAATCCATCTTGTATAAAGACGTTGTAACATTTCTGTCCAATCTTGTGCATCTGTACCACCTGCACCAGCATGAATTTCTAAAATGGCATTATTTGAATCATATTCTCCAATCATTAAAGTATTTAACTTTAAAGATAAATATTCTTTCTCAATATTTAAAATATTTTTTAACACTTCTTTTTCATATTCCATAAATTCTTCATCAGATAAAATTTTCAAAAATTCTAACGAATCTACAATTTTTTGACTTAGACAAGTAAAAGTTTCAATTTTACATTTTAAATTTTTCATATTATCTAAAATTAACTTTGCCTTTTTAGAATCATTCCAAAAATCTTCTTCGAAAGTTTGAGTCTCAAAATCTCTGTAATCTTCCTCTAACTTTGAAATGTCAAAGTGAATCACCAATTTCTGATAAATTTTGTTGCAGTTTTTTTAATCTTTCGACTACTGTGCTTAAATTTTCCATCTCTCCCCCAACGACAACAATAAAATATAATCTTTTTTATTTAAAAATAGAGTTAATTAAATTCAATAATAAAAATATAATTACAGTTAATTTTATACTATTAAAATATTTTCGTCAAGTCCAACAAAAAAGAGCCAATGGCTCTAATTTATTTTTAATATATTACGCTTTTACAATTGGAATCCATAATTCCATTTTATAATCTTTACTATCCATATTCCCTTCATAGTAATATTCAAAGTCAGGAGTTCCAGAATGAACATATCCATGTTCTGGAAAGAATACTTCCATTACATACTTCCAACCATTGTGAATACATTCAGGAACTACTCCTTTTAGCTCAACAATAGCATATTCAGCCTCTTCTACTTCTAGGATATCAAGTCCCATACTTTTTGCTTTATCTACATCCGTAACAATATATCCTGCCATGTAATTTATTACATTTGGACTTTCCACGTCATGACAAATGCCTACACTTTCTCCATCTCCTAGACTTGCAAGTTCTTCTTGGCTATATTTTTCATATAATTTATTCCAAACTTTTGGACATAATGATGAATTAATATTTTCTTCATTGAAACCTGCAACTGTAAATGAACCTTTCTTTTGAATTGTAACATTCATACTTCTTCCTCCTTTAACTGTTAATGCTAATTGAATTCTAGAAATCAATTTGAATGGTTTCCCATTTCTTACTTCAGAAGGAGTAAATCCATGAAAATTCTTGAAAGCTGTTCCAAAAGAGTCTGATGACTCATATCCAAATCTAAATGCAATGTCAATTACTTTTTCGTCCGTATCTCTTAAAGCAATCGCAGCCTCTGTTAATTTTCTTCCTCTCAAATATTCTGAAAGTGTTGTTTCAGTTAAAATAGAAAACAATCGACTAAACATCGCATATGAATATCCGGATAAATGAGTTATTTTCTTTTCATCAATTTCATCTTCTAAAACAGTTTCTATATAATCTATCGTACTATTAAAAGATTTTATTATACTCATTTGATTTCTCCTTTCTAGATATAGTTTAACAATTTTTAGATTGTACTACCCTATAATGTAGGTACAAATTTTAAAGGATATTTTTTATTTAAAAATAGAGTTAATTAAATTCAATAACAAAAATATAATTACAGTTAATTTTATACTATTAAGATATTTTCGTCAAGTCCAACAAAAACGGTAGTGTGTTAAGATAAAAAAATTTTTTACACTACCTTTCATATTAAATTCAATCTATATATTCAATATTTTCTCTTTGCAAATACTTCACCATTTGTAACCCAACTCTTGCCATTATCAAAAGACGTCTTGCTTTCCCAATGAAATGTATCGAGAGTAATATTTGAAAATATCCATTGATTAAGACACTCTGTTTTCTCTTTATTCACTAGTACAATTTTATCATCTATTTTTTCTGCTTCCAAACAAACCATTTTTCCTAAACAAGAATAGCAAATATCCCATTTTTTCTTTTTAGGGTTATATATTCTTATAGTTGTACCATATTCAGCATCCGGTTGTGGATTTACAGCTCTTTCTACTCTTGAAGGACAAATGAAAACATCTTGAATTCCTTGACCATTCAATATCTCTGAAAACAACCATTCTCCTATTACATGCCTTTCTTTTTCAGTTCCTTTTCCATCAACCCATTCAATTTCCCATTCTCCAATTAGAGGAGAAAATATATTTTTGCTTTCTGATTTTTCTCCTATCAATGCTTCAAAAAAATTATTCATATATAAATACAAACCTCCCAAATAAATATTTTTAAAATCTATAACATAATTTAATAACTATATTATAACATATTTTTATTGCGTATAAATTATCAATAAAAAAATTGGGAAGTCCCTTTAAAAATTTACTTCCCAATCTTAATTACAGAATATTTTTTATTGTCTCACTATTTTAACTTTTAGACTTTTTAGATATGCTTTATCTTCTTCCGTAATTCTTCTGCTCTCTATTGCCTTTTGAATGGATTTATTATGAGTCCAATCATCAAGTTTTTTATTTTCTATAAACTTTATAGCATACTTCTGTTGTTTAGCAAGAGCAGTTGCAAAATACCAAGCAATCATCATATTTACATAATATTCTTCGGACTTTATTTTTGAAACAATCTTCAAATGTTCTTCTTTAAAATTTTCATCCAAATAATTTGAAAGTAAAAGACCTACCCCATATCTTATAACATAAGTTTTTTCATCTTTAATCCAATCTAAAATATATTTATATGTCTCATTTGGATATCTTTTAAAAACTTTTGGAGAAAATAAGTCGCAAGTTGCCCAATTATCAATAAAAGGAATAAATTTTTCTGTATATTCCATTGCTAAATCAAAATCTTTTATCTGCTCAATTAAACATCCATGAAGATTATTTTCCTCATAGTATTTATGTGGAAGATTATTTAAAAACTGAAAGCTTCGTTTTTCATCTTCTTTAAATAATTTTTTTGCATAATTTCTTAAATCCGGTGTTCTAACTCCGATTATTAAGTCTTTATCTACCGTGGGAATGAGTTTTGCATTAAAATTTTTATATTCAACATCTTGAAAAGAAAATAAATCTTTTAATATTTTATCCATATATTTTCCCTTCTGACTATCTTATTTTTAATTCCTCAAATAATTCTTCGTCTGATTTATAAGTTTCATGCATTGGTGAAGGCATAGCATTATCAGATTTATATCCCATGAATAAAAGTAATTCTACTTTGTTTTGTTCCGGAATATCAAATTTTTCCTTAACTATTTCAGATTTAAATGCTTTGATGATAACTGAACCTAATCCTAAATCTTCAGCTTCAAGAACCATATGTGTTGCAACAATTGCAGAATCAACAACTCCATTTGGAATTCCGTCTTCATATTTCCAACATTCATCCGAATTATATGTTATAACAAACATAAGTTGTGAATTATATTCACAAGGAGATGACTCATTTAAAAGTTTTAATTTTTCATCATCAGTACAATAGTATATTTTTATCAGTTGGCTATTTTTTGCAGTTGTTGCAATTTTTCCAGCTTCTAAAATTTTTAAAATCTTTTCTTTTTCAACCTTTTTACTTGAAAAATCTCTTACTGAATATCTCTTTTTTGCCAATTCTAAAAAATCCATAATTACCTCCTTTATAGATTTGCAACTTTGAAAAGTTTTCCGTCGATTTCAACTTTTCTTAGTCTTTTTTCAAAATCAATTCTTTTAATCCAAACTTCCCTTTCACAACCTAGACATTTCAATTTTATTTCAATTCCCGTTTTTAAAATCTCCCATCTATTTGTGCCACAGGGATGTTCTTTTTTTAGCACTACAATGTCCGATACTTTGTATTTATACAATTTTATCACCCTTTTCAAGTTTCAAAAATTCAATATTTTTTTCTTTAAATTTTTTATACAATTCTTCTCTTAAATTTTTTTCGTTTTGCCATTGCGTAGAGTGTTTACTCCAAATTGCAATAGCAATCTTTACATAATATTTTTCAGTTTCAGTAACTCCAAAAAATACTGGATCTTTAATTACACTTTTATATTTTTTTGAAAATTCTGGTGAAAAATCATTTATGATTTTCTTAACTTTTTCAACATCTACATCAGTTGGAAAACAAAAAGTAACAACAGATCTTTGATTATTTTTACTAAAGTTCGTAACAGTTGTTATACTTCCATTTGATATTGTATTTATACTTCCGTCATAACCTTGAATCTGTGTATTTCTCATATTTATAGCCATAATATTACCAGAAATTCCATTAATATTAACATCATCTCCAATATTATACTGATCATCTAGTAGAATAAAAACTCCACTGAATAAATCTTTAATAATACTTTGAACTCCAAATGCAATGATAATACCACCAACTCCGGCAGTTGCTATTAAAGATAAAGTATTTACATCAAAAATGCTAAGTATTATAACTATTACTATAAAATAAATAATATATTTCAAAACACTTGATGAAATGGAAACTATAGAATTTACCTTTTGTGAGTTTCTAAAATCATTTTGCTTATAAGTTTTAACCAAATTTTTTAAAGCTTTTGTAAAAATATAAATTATAATTTTAGCCAAAAAGAAAACTATTATGGATAAAATTATTTTTATAATTATACTTCTAATTGATTCCGAATAAATCAATTTTTCAAAAAATTTATTCATTAATATTTATCTCCGTTACAACATTTCCTCTATCTTGTGTCTTTTCAAAAAGCCAAAGGTAATCAACATTTTTACCCGCTTCTTTTAATGATTTTACTGTTTCAAGTTCACTTGGATTAAGTAAAATTGCAAGGCCGCAAGAACGGCTTACTTCCCTTGGTGTTGGAATTGTTTTAAATTTCTTATCTAAATTCTTAAGTTCTTTCTCTAATTGCATTGTATGATTAACTGAATTAAAAGTCAATAATAAATATTTTTCGTCCAAAAAAATCCCTCCTATTTTATTTTTTTGTATCTATCTTTTTGAATTAAATAGACTGAATCTTCGCTTTGAATAGAATCTAGTATTTCAGTTGAAAACTCTCTAGTTTTAAAAGTGGATTTATCAATCAATACATACCCATTTTTTTTGACTAACAGAATATCTTTACTTAAAATGTAAGATTTCATATAGTCATCGCCAATATCAACAGTTTTTTCAAGTTTTAAATCCTTAGCATTAAAGATTTTTAAGTCTTCAGAAAACAAGTAAATTTTCCCTGAATCATAAACAATATTTTTTAAATTTTTTATATAATATTGACTCTTTATAATATTTTTTTCAAACAAATATAATTTTTCATTTGTAGCAACAAAAAGTTTGTCATCTGAATCATTTACAAAGCCAAATTCTATTATAAATTCATTAAAAAACGTAAAATCGCAAACAGTTGATTTATCTTTTACATTTAATATATGAAACCTTGATTTAATAACATTTTCAGATTTTAAATAATCAGAATATACAAAATTATTATTGCTTTTTGAAAATTTTACATATCCCGGATTTTGAACATCATCATTCGAATATATTTCCGTCAAATTTTCATCAAAAATTCTAAAACTTGCATTATTTACCAATATTAATTTATTATTTTCAACAAAAAAATCTAAACTCTCTTTTTCTAATGATATTTTTTTTATCTCATCAAAATTCTTACTATACATAATTAATTCATTAGGCATAAGTGAATAGATGACATCATTTGAAACTCTAATTTTTCCATTGTTTTCAATCTCTTTTTCTAATTTAAGTTTTCCATTTTTATTAAATCGTAAAAATTTATTTTTTTCAAAAATGTACATTTCATCTTTTATAAATTCGATTTTACTATAAGGTTTTGAAAAATCATAAGCTACCTCTTTATCAGAATTGCCTGAAAATTTAAAACTTAAAAATATAATCAATATAATAACTGCAATAACCGAAATTCCTATTGCAATTCTATTTTTATATTTTAAAATTATTTCCATATTTTCTCCTAAAGACCTAATTTATCTTGTTTTCTTCTAAGTTTAGTTATAATATGATCCTCATCCAATTCCACCATATCAAGAGTTATCAGTTCGTCTTTTTTTACATCAACTTTTAATTTAGTTTTTTTAGTAATCATAGCAATTGGTAAAAGATTTCTATTTTTTTGATCTGCATGGCTTGTTATAGTTCCAAAAACAGATTTGCCGCCAATCCCTTCTAAAATTTCTCCTGCTTTTAAATCTTTCTTTGCAACTGTAACAGTGTCTGAAACTTGTCCACAAGCAGGAACAATAGTTGACTCTTTTTCAACAATTGCATTATATATTGTAATTGGAGTTTCCAAACTTGTTAAGTGATAAGGTCTATAAATTGCATAGTTCGGTCCGTCACCCATTTTTAAATATTTCATTAAATCGTGAACTTCATCACTATCACTTGTTACGATAGCATAAACTCCGGGAGCAACTCCAAAAGCAAAATCTACAGTCTTATAATTATTTAAAATTCCACCTTGTTCCTTTAGAGAAAAAATTTTCGCTAGTTCAGCAGGTGTAGTATTTGGACCATGACAACCAATAACATCAGGGACAAAACCTAATGCATTTGCAGCACTTGTAAGTTCAATCATGGTGTTTGTTCCGTCAATAAAACCGGCAAGCATTTTTGGATAGAGTCCTTTTGAAATTGCTTCCTCTCTGACTTCATCCTCTGTTATATAATGATTAAGCGGATTATTTTTCCCTTTTCCAACAGCAAGAAGTTTAAACCCTGCACCTAAAGCAAAATCAGCAAGTTCCATAATAGCTCCGGGTTCATCCCCAGCAGATCCTGTATAAATAACATTTTTCTTTTTTGCTAAATTGAATAAATACGGTCCAATAACTGCATCACATTCAACATTTAACATAATTGTATGCTTTCTATTTTCAATTGCTTCCATTGCTAAAATTGCTCCAAAAGGAGGATTTCCCGTTGCATCAACAACTCCTTTAATATCTTGTAGCTTACAAGCAATAGAATAGTCATCAGAAACTACATACATTCCATTCTTTATAGAATTTTCAATTATTTTTATATTATCGCTTGTAGTAATATCCGACTTTCTAACACCGGATGAAATAAGAGCTTCCATAGCTTTTTCAGGCTTTTCATCTATTACAACAGAACTTGTAAGACCTTTAATTCTGGAAAGTTGATTAACAAGTCCTTTTCCCATTTTTCCGGCTCCAACAAGAGCAAACTTAACTTCTCTATTTGCATTATATAAATTATTAAGTTTATTTTTCATTCTAAACATAAAAGTCCTCCATAATTTATTATTAATTATATCATTCTTATTTTACTACACTACATAAATTTTATCAAATTTTTTTATATGGAAATTACTCTTTACTATATGTAAATTTTAGTGTAAAATTATAGTAATATAATTTCGTTTAAAATAAATAAACAAAAAATTATGTTTAAACTAAATTTATAAATAAAATTATTCAAGATTTTACATTTTGAATAATTTTTAAGTAAAATAGATAGGAGATTTTTAAAGGATTTTTATGAAGTATTTTAGAAAAACTCTTGCCATTGATTTTGGAACATCAAAGGTAGTAACTTTTGTAGAAAATAAAGGTATCATTGTAAATGAACCGTCAGTCGTTACTATGGATACATATAAAAATAAAATATTATCTTATGGAGAAACTGCAAAAAAATTATTAGGACGTACTCCCGGTAATGTAGTTGCAAAAAGACCGGTAATAGCTGGGAATATTGTAGATTTTAATGTAACTGAAGCCATTATAAAAAGAGCCATTAAGAAATCTATCGGAAAGAATTTCTTTAGACCAAATGTACTAGTTTGTATTGCAAGTGAATTGACACAAGTACAAAAAAGAGCAATAACTCAAGCTGTAAAACTTGCGGGTGCAAATAATGTTGTGCTTTTAGAAGAAACAATAACGGCTGCCATTGGATGTGGTATAAATATAAATGATCCATCAGGCACTATGGTTGTTGATATTGGCGCCGGAAAAACAGATATTTCCGTAATTTCAAATGGAGAAATAATTATTGCAAAAAGTTTAAGTGTCGGTGGAAATACAATTGATCAAGCTATTGCGGATTTCATTCGTACAAGATATAATATGCTTATTGGAGAAAACACAGCAGAACTTATCAAGTTATCAGCTGCAAGAGCATATCCTACAAATGACGGCTCAATGTATGAAATTAAAGGAAGAAATGTAATGAATGGTCTTCCAATGCATATTTTTGTAAATGATTCAGATATTTCTCACGCAATTGGAATGACTTTAAATAAGATTTTAAATGCAATAACAGAAACTTTAGAAAAAACCCCTCCTGAATTAATTGCAGACATTTCTGAAAAGGGATTAATATTAACCGGAGGTACATCTCTAATTCCCGGACTTGTTGAATTAATAACGGATAGAACTCATCTAGAGGTTATAAATCCGGAAAATCCTGAATTAATGGTAATAAAAGGTGCCGGAAGATTTTTGAAAAATGTTGATTTCTCAAATGATGAAATAGAATATCTAGACGAATTAAAACGCCATGTTTTAGAACAAAAAGAACAATTAAGAAAGAGATAATATGCAAAGATATAATGATTTAAGTTCTTATCTAAAGAAAAAATTCGGCTCAAGACTTTTAAAACTCTCCATCGATGGAGGGTTTTCTTGTCCAAATAGAAAAAATGGAAAAAAAGGCTGCAAATTTTGCTCAGAAACTGGAAGTGGAGAATTTACCACAAAAAGAAAATCAATAACAGAACAATTAAAAGCTCAAATCAGCTTTTTAAAAGAAAAAGATAAAAGTAATGGTTATATTGCCTACTTTCAAAGCTATACAAATACATTTTTACCTGTAGAAGAACTAAGGAAAATGTACTATGAGGCAATAAATTTTCCAAATGTCAAAGTGCTATCCATAGCTACAAGAGCCGACTGTTTCAATGAAGATATTTATAAATTACTTGCAGAACTGAATGAAAAAATTGAAGTCTGGATTGAGCTTGGATTACAAAGCTCAAATGAAAAAACAAGAAATAATATGAATATTGGATACAGTACAAAAACATTTGAAAATTGTGTGAAAAAGCTTAAAGAATTAAATATAAAAACTATCTTTCATATAATTTTCGGTCTTCCAAATGAAACAGAAAAAGATTATAAAAATACCATTGATTATGTGAATAACAAAAAACCTTGGGGTATTAAAATCCACAGTCTTTATATTCAGAACGATTGTGAACTATATGAAGAATATTTAAAAAGTAGCTTCAAAGTTATAACTTGGGATGAATATATAGATGCTCTAATTATGGCAATAGAAAATTTAGACAAGGACATAATTATTCATAGGCTCACAGGAGATGGCGATAAAGAAAAACTCGTTGCTCCCCTTTGGTCAAAAAATAAAATTAAAACTATTGGAGAAATTAGTAAAATTCTAAAACAAAGAAATTCATACCAAGGAATAAACTACAAAAAGGACAAAGGAGCTTTATAAAAAGCTCCTTTAACATTTCTCTATTAATTTTCTTTTATAAATTTAGTCGTAATAAAAAATATACTAAATATTAAAAGTAATATACTTATAAAAATAAAGCTATAATCCAAACTTGTTTCAGATAATTTTGAAGATACTAACAAAAACCCTACATCAACAAAATTTGCACCCATACTGAATGTAGACAAAATCGTAGCACGATTTTTCTCGTTTAATTTATCAACATATTGATTTTCCACTTTTAAAAAGTATGCTTCAATAACCCCTATTAACATTGGCAAACAACACATTGGTATTATTACAAAAATGTTTTTAATTGAAATCAACGATATAAATAAAATAGAACTTGCACTTAAAAATATAAACAAATTCCTCTTTAGTTTAGTTTCTCCAAAAATTTTTATAATCTTTGGACTTAAAAGTCCAACCGCAGAATATAGTAAAATAATAAAAGTCATATAATTTTCACTTAATTTTATATTCTGCAAAATGATGACATAAAAGAAATTTATTAAAATAAAAGTTATACTTATTATTCCATTAAATATCATAAATACAATTAGATTTGTATTTAAAATACTTTTAAAGCTAAATTTATTATCGTATTTTTCAACATTATTTTCCTTTTCAAAAAACAAAGTAAATAAAAAAGAAATAAAAGTAGAAATAATTGTAAAAATTATTAAAAAATTCTGCTCAAAATAGTTATTAATAAAATAAAAACTAATTGTAGAAATTATAAAACCGATAGTTGAATAATTTCCAAGCACAGAAGTTTTTTCCACAAAATTTTCTTCTCCTATGATTTCATACTCATAACCTGACATGGTTCCGGACTCAAATGCCATACTAACTGCCTCAAGTATCGATTCAAGCACAAAAAAACCAAAGCAAAAAGAAAACAAAAGTATAATTCTTGCTAACAACATAGAGAAATGTGAAATAATGATAGAATTTTTATAGCCTATTTTATCCGTAATCATTCCAAAAGGTATTTCAAAAATGAAAATACAAAAGGATAAAATTGCTTGTAAAATAAAAAATTCCGATATGCTTACTCCTCTTGAAGTTCTAATAAAAAGAGCTACAGGAGCATAAAAAACTAAAGCCGAAAAAAAGTAATAACCTTTTAAGCATAATAGTTTATTTCTAAAATTTTTCATCCTTTACCTCACATATATTAAATTTTAATCTTAAAAATTTAATAATCTCTACATTCTATCTCCCCTTTTTATTTATTATAAGTACTGTATCATAGATTAAATATAAATTATATTGTAAACTTTAATACAATCCAAACAATTTCATACCCCATTCATCTACTCCGTTTTCTCTAAAACCTAATTTTTCCCAAAATCTAATTGAATTTTCTTTCATTGAATTTAAAACATAATGCGTTACTCCAAGTGGTTTTGTATATTTTTCTAACTTCTTAAAACATTCCAAACCTTTTAATTTATTTCTAAATTCAGGATATATCCAAAAATCCATTATAAAACATTCTCCAAAATATTTTCCATCTTTGTTGTTATAAATTGTAAATTGAACTGCTCCTATTTCTATATCATTTTCAAAAAAATAAGCAATATAATGTCTGTCTTTATCATTATTCATACTATTTTCTAAAAAATCTCTGTACTCGCTACTTAAAAAGTATTCTATATCTTCCTTATCCGTAACAATTTCATCTTCTATTAAGTATTTAATATGTTTATCCCAAAACACATTTGTTTCATTAACAGAAATTTCCCTAATATCTATCATAACTCTCCTACTAAATACAATCTAATACCGACTTATCAAAGAAATACTCGCTCCCATCATCAGTTCTTTTTAAAAGTTTAAAATCAACCATATATCTTCTCAAATAGCAAAAATCTGCATAGTATTTCTTTAAAATTTCATTAATTTCTTTTTCTGTATATTTTCTCTCATCAAAACAAATAGAAGCTAAATAAACAAAAAGTTCATATTTATCTTTTTGTTTTTTTGGCATATTTACAATCATACCATCTTTTATCCATTTATCTTTATTAAATTCCATAAACACTCTCCCTAATATTTGACACAGTTTTTGTCCATCGTCGAAAAAGGCTCATCTAAAAGCAATATTTCTTTTCCTAATAAAATTGCTCTTAAATAATTTACTAATAGTTTTACTTCGACAAACTGAGATTTAGATTTTAACCCTTACGGAAAATAAAACGGGCTATTCTCCTGAGGGATGTTCTATAATATTATAGTTTAATGCAAAGTGTAGCTATATAGTCATTTCCATAACGTGATAATCTATTTCTTTTATCACATGATTCATAAA